>Ga0268262_10000820_pt1 | contig 40370 bp, 44 predicted proteins | sample TergutNc150P3_FD_190354 | JGI IMG/M metagenome (GOLD analysis project Ga0268262, IMG submission 190354) | Nasutitermes corniger P3 segment gut microbial community from laboratory colony in Florida, USA - Nc150 P3 (SPAdes) (version 2) | ecosystem: Host-associated > Arthropoda: Insects >...
GCAAGCGGCAGATTTCAGGATTTGGCAGACGCTAGAGTTTTAGAAAAAATATTAGAGAAACGAGGTAAAAATTAAGAGTTGATAATTTTCTACATTTAATCCCAACAAATCAGGAGATTTCATGTCCCTTTTAGAAACCTTACCCAAGCCGCAGGCAAAAGATTGCCTGCTGGACTACGCCGCGATTTTGCAACTTTTGCCGCATCGCTTCCCCTTTCTGCTCATAGACCGAGTTTTGAGCTTTGACCCAAATGCAGAAAAAGCAAAAATAACTTGCTTGAAAAATGCGAGCTTCAATGAGCCTTATTTTATGGGGCACTTCCCAGGCGACCCCGTTATGCCGGGTGTTCTGCAAATAGAAGCTATGGCACAGGCCGGTTGCATTATGGCATACCTTAAATTTGAAGAGGAATCCAAAGGCAAGCGCCCAGCCTTTATGGGCGTTGATGCCTGCCGCTTCCGCCGCGCCGTTAGGCCCGGAGATGCTTTGAGAATTGAAGCCGAATTGGAGGAGTTCCGCCGTGGCATAATCTCCTTTGACGCGAAAATTTTTGTTGGCGAAGACCGCGTTGCAGACGCAAAACTAAAAGCCACCATGGTGTGATATGCGTGTTTTAGTCACCGGCGGAGCGGGCTTTTTAGGCTCGCATTTGTGCGACAGGCTCATAGAGCAAGGAAATGATGTCCTTTGCCTTGACAATTATTTCACAGGCAGCAAAAAAAATGTTGAGCATTTAGCGAATAACCCTCATTTTGAGCTTATCCGCCACGATGTTACCGAACCCATTCTTTTGGAAGTGGACAGGATTTACAACTTAGCCTGCCCAGCATCCCCCGTGCATTACCAATATAATCCGGTAAAAACCATCAAAACGAGCATTTTAGGGGCGGTGAATATGCTTGGGCTTGCTAAAAGGGTTAGGGCCAGGATTTTGCAAGCAAGCACAAGCGAGGTTTACGGAGACCCAAGCGTTCATCCGCAGGTGGAGGAATACTGGGGAAATGTGAATCCCATAGGCATCCGCAGTTGCTACGACGAAGGCAAGCGCGTTGCAGAAACCCTGTTTATGGATTACCACCGCCAGAACAAAGTTGACATTCGCATAGTGCGGATTTTCAACACTTATGGGCCGCGAATGCATCCGAATGATGGCAGGGTGGTCTCCAACTTTATAGTGCAGGCTTTGCAGGGCAAGGATATAACGGTTTATGGCGATGGTTCGCAAACGCGCTCTTTCTGCTTTGCAAGCGACTTGGTGGAAGCCATTTTGCGCACAATGGAACAAACGGAAAGCATTGGCCCCATAAACATAGGCAATCCGGGCGAATTCACAATTTTAGAGCTTGCAGAAAAGGTAATTGAACTCACTGGCAGCAAAAGCAAAATCGTCAAAGAACCTCTGCCAAGCGACGACCCAAAACAACGCAGACCGGACATCAGCAAAGCGAAAAAATTCCTAGACTGGGAACCAAGCGTTAACTTAGAAGAAGGTTTGAAAAAAACTATTGAGTATTTTAATTCTATAGGGTGACTAGTTGTTAGCCACTAGCCACTAACAACTAGCCACTAACAACTAACCTAGCATTGAATTTTACTATCTTCCCTATATGCGTATTGGTATAATTGGAGTTGGCACCGTTGGCGGCGGTGTAGTTGAAATAATAGAGCAAAAGCGGGAGGAATTTCACGCGAAATTTGGCATCCTTCTGGAAATTGCCGCAGTTGTTGCTAAAACAGAAGAAGAGCTTGCTCCTTTCAAGGCAAAAGGCTACAAAGGGTTTACAGATGTTTCCGCTGTTTTGGAAGATGAATCCATATCGGTGGTATGCGAGCTTGCCGGTGGTTACGAACTGCCTTTCAAATGGATTTCCAAAGCGCTTGAAAATGGCAAACACGTTGTAACGGCAAACAAAGCGCTCCTCGCAAAATATGGCAACGAGATATTTCCGCTTGCGGAGCAGAAAAAGTGCCACGTGCTTTTTGAAGCGGCAATTGGCGGCGGAATTCCCATAATTCGCAGCTTGCAAGAGAGTTTGCTTGGGAATAAGGTGGAATCTTTGAGCTGCATAATCAATGGGACTTGCAATTACATTTTAACGCGGATGGCGGCGGAAGGGCTTTCTTTTGAAGAAATTCTAAAAGATGCCCAAAAGCTGGGTTTTGCGGAGGCAAACCCCTCATTTGATGTGGACGGCATAGATTCCGCCCATAAAACCGCGATTTTAGCGAGCCTTTGCAGTGGCCGTTTTGTTGATTTTGAAAAAATCCACATAACTGGGATAAAGGACATAGCCGCGCAGGATATTCAATTTATACAGGAATTGAACGGGGTTGTGCGGCTTCTTGGCATTTACAACCGCGTTGGCGGCAAAATAGATGCAAGGGTTCACCCGTGCATTGTGCCGGGCGACCATTTGCTCGCAGGCGTAAAATACGTGCTGAACGCCGTTTATTTGCACTGCGACAATTTGGGACCCACTTTGCAGACTGGTGCTGGTGCTGGCAAGCTGCCAACCGCAAGCGCGGTGGTGGCAGACCTAGTATCTTTGGCCCGTTCAACGGAGTCTGGGCATAGGGAGCCTTTGCAGATGGGCTGGTTCCAGAAGGAAAACTCTGCCGAGCTAGTTCCCATTGGCGAAACCTGTACGCGTTATTATTTTCGTTTTGTGACAAAGGATAATTACGGGGTTTTGGCAAAAATCACGGGAATTTTGGGTGAGAACAAAATATCCATAGAGTCTATTTTGCAGAAAAACACAAAAAACAGGGATAAGGTGGATATAGTGGTAACAACGGAAAAAGCGAAAGAAAGCTCTGTTCAAGCTGCTTTAGCCCAAATAGACTCCCTGCCAGAAATGAGCGAAAAAAGCCGGATGCTTAGGTTTTTGGAATAGATTTATCAGTTATTTGCCATTAGCAAAATTTTTTACTACATTTATAGATGGAGACTGTTTGTCACGTCCCCGGGGCGTCTGGGGTTGGCGAGCGGGTTCCATTTTTTGCAAAAATAGAAAATTCGGACTGGTTGATAATCAATAAAACCCGTGTTTTTTCCAAAAAAACGGTAAAAAAGCACATTTTTAATTTTTACCCTTGACAGGTTATTTGAATTTTTCTATATTTTGGCACGAAAAGTTAACCAAGAGGTTCCTCAAATGAATAAGATTGCAAAAATTGCAGTTGTTGTTTCCATAGCTCTTGCCTTCACAGCTTGCGGCGAAGACAAAAAGAAAGCCGAAGCCGAAGCCAAAAGAGTCCAGGACTCCATAACCGCTGCGCAAATTGCCGCCGATGCCGCTGCCGCCACCGAAAAGATGATACGCGAACAGCAGGCAAAGCAAGACTCCATAACCGCTGCGCAAGCTGCTGAAGCTGCAGAAAAGAGAGCTAAAGACTCTATGGATTCTGTAGCTACTGCCGCTAAAGGCAAAAAAGCTGCACCTAAAGCAGTCGCACCTCCGCCAGCCGCCGCTCCAGCTGTAGCCCCAACTGCTGCACAGCAAGCCGGTGGTAAATCGCGCTAGTAAAATAACTTAAAAATAAACCCAATACTTCTACACATAGTAGGGTATTGGGTTTATTTTATTCTCGGCGTAGCGGTTTATGGCGTGTTCAATACGCTCTTAAATTATCCGCTCTGATTTCAATGCCTTCGCCTACCTGTTTTACTATGCCAATCCCGTATCTGCTCGCCTGAGCCAGTTTCTATTGGCAAATATAATAATTTATTTCCCAAAAAACGTCAACACTTGTTTGCAAAATTCCATAAATATTATTACGCCAATCCTCACCTGCAAGGTGGGGGATTTTTTTAGCAATAGCAGGTTTTATGGCCTCTTCAATGCTTGCTTGTAGCGAATATCCAGGCGGTGATGATTCTTCTTCGCAACCTAGTGCGGCTTGGGAAGCTTGGCAATTGACCGACCTTACTGGTACTTGGGACGTTAAACAAGCAGTAACTGTGGCTCTTTCTTGAATGTAGATGGAACTATCTTCAGGAGGTTTTGATGGTGGTGGGTTTTTGTTTTTTGCAGCCGCATACTAAACACAAAATTATTTTCTATATTTTTTCAAACCTAACCATTGGAGATAGATTATGGCCACAAAAACAACTCCAAAGCTGTCCTTAGAGACCTTAAAAACCTGCTCTAATAGAGCTTCACTTGAAAGGAAGTTTAAAAAACATAAAATACCAGTAGAGCAAAGAATAAGTTTTTTAAGAAAAGCTATGGGAAACCCTGTTATGTCTTACGCATCTGGATACCCAAGTGTTGAAGATAGATATGAAGTTGCAATAGGTGCATATTTGTCCGGTGTGTGGAAGCGAAATTATTCAAGTTTTAGTGCTATGGAGAATAGAAATGCCTCCTAAAGATAATACTAATGAAATAGATTTTGATTATCTATTTCAAAAACTTAACATACAAGCAGCAGAAGAAAAAAATTTGATAAAAGTTGAAATATTAGGTTTTGAAAAATTTTATGAACGAGTCAGAGAACAGCCAATTTCCTCATTTATCAGAACTATGGAATTAAAATGCAGGACTTTACAACCTGTTTTTCACGAGTTTTTCAACATTGATTATGGTGTAATGATTGGTACAAATGTGAAAATTGGCTCATGTATGTTTTTTCCAAACGCAGAAAGATTTAGAATTTTATTGCCTAGTGGAGCAACTGAGGAAGATATTCGTAATATCGCAGCTCATGAAACCGGGCACCTATACTGTGCCGTTCGGTTTTTAGAAAGATTCTACAAAAAAAGTATTGTTAATAATCCAGGGTTTTGCCGTAAGATTTTGCAAGTTTATTTAGATGCTGAAAAGGGTAGAAAATATGAAGCTTATGAAAATAGAGCTAACGTAATAGGTATTTCTGTAATTAACAAGCGTTCTTATTTTTATAAAGGGAAATTGCAAACAAACGCAAGATGCCTTTGCAAAAATTTCAAAACAATTGTAGATGATTTTGAAAGATTGAAAAAAACTAAAATTTGAAGTCTTCCGTCTTGCAAACATACGATTACGCCAACTTTTATCTGCAAGGCAGTGGATTTTTCTATAAATATTATTACGCTAACCCTTACCTGCAAGGTGGGGGACAGAAAATTTGGCGTTGGTTTTTGACACTCTAATGAATTTCTTAAAGCTAGTACTTTCAGCTAAGGCTACAACCCTCACCTGCAAGGTGGGGGATTTTTATGTTTTTTTGCATTTTTGGCTAAATTTCTGCTAAATTTTAGCAATAAACAGGGTTTCCCCCTTTACAAAGCAATAAAAATTTACTATATTTGTATATGAAAATTTTCAAAATAGGAGTTTCCTTATGTTTACAATGAAAAAATTTGCTGTTTTGGCAGTAAGTGCTTTATTCGCCGCTTCAATGATCGGCTGTCCTGATGGCGATCCTGATGGCGATTCTTCCTCATCGGTTGTTACTACCTCTTCTTCTTCTTCGGGACCCTCTGCTAAGGTTTGGACGTTGGCCGATCTTACTGGTACCGGTTGGAACTATAAAGGCACGGTAAAGCTTGGCGGCATCAGCAACGCGAATTTAGGAAGTTTCTTGGATATAGACGGGAATATAGAAATCGGAGATGACAAAAATGCTACCGCCTCCGCGGGACAAGGACCAGCAATTTACACTCGGAGTCAGGCTGCAGCCAAAAAAGATGACATAGATTTGGTATATGATGGTACCAATCTCTGGACAGCGAGCGCGTGTGCTCAGTCTTGTCCTACCACCCCATCTGATTTGAAAGCTCCAATGAGCGGCGCTGAAGCCTCTAGAGCGATATTCGTCCCTATTCCAGCTAGTGTCGCAGCAGCCCATCAAGCTAATGCTTGCAATCTTATAAATGCTGCTGGTAATGTTGCGGGTACTTGGGCTGTCAACAGCCCGATTATGAATTACCCAGGTTCTGCCAGTGGTACAATAGAAGGTGGAGTATATCTTATGCGTACTATAAGTGGCGGCTATGATGCTGGAGCAATAATCTTGGTTGGCGAAAAAAACAACACTACCCAAACCCTTGATCTAGTAATAGGCTATCGTTACTCTCTCTCTTCTTGCCAATAGGCTTATGATTAACCAAAACCCCCCCACCTGATGGTGGGGGGGTTTTGGTTTTTATGGTAACCCCTCACCTGCATAAACCCACTCCCTTCCAGCATAACCCAACGGGAAAATTCAAAACCTAAAAAATAACCACCCATCTTACGCAAAAAAATATATATTTGAGCATAGCTAATCATCTAAGGATAGTCATATGAAAAAATACTTTCTTTTTTTCGTTTTAACCCTAAGTGTAATTATTTATGCGAAAGAAGAATATACGGATTCTCGCGATGGCAAAAAATACACATATATAAAAATAGACAAGCAAACCTGGATGGCTGAAAATTTGAAATACGACATAAAAAACAAAAGCAGGTGTTATGATAACAAATCAGCAAATTGCAATAAATACGGCAATTTATACGAATGGAATACAGCTATGGATATGAAGAGGACAACATATCCTGCTAAGAACCGAATTCAAGGCGTTTGCCCTGTGGATTGGCATATTCCGAGCGATGCGGAATGGACAACTTTAACAAACTATGTTGGCTCTGATGCCGGAAAGAAATTAAAGGCTACAAACAGTTGGAACAATAGAGCAGATGGTATTACCGGCAATGGCACAAACAATTATGGATTTACGGCTTTGCCGGGTGGCTACAGCGGACCTGGATTCTATGACGCCGGTACTGGTGGCTATTGGTGGAGTTCCAACGGCAATGCAAACCACCAAGCTTATTACCGGAAAATGTGGCATAATGCAAGCAATGTGGTTAAAGATTCAATGCAAACTTCAATGGCATATTACTCGGTACGTTGCATTATGGATAAGTGCGATTTCAATGATTACGACAAGGTAAAGCAATTCAGCTATGAAAATTTTATTATTGATAGATGCGGAGGTAAGGAGTACAATCCTTTGATGCAATATTGTTCCGAAAGGAGCGTTGTGGTGAATAAAGAGGAATTTATAGATTCTCGCGATGGCAGAAAATACAAGTCTGTAAAAATAGGTGCGCAAACCTGGATGGCTGAAGATTTGAGATACGAGGCAAAACAAAGTAAATGCCACGAAACCGACAAATGCAAAAAATACGGTAGGTTATACAATTGGGAAACAGTTATGAACGGAGCAAAAAGCTCTACCACAGGTACAACCAAGGTTCAAGGTATTTGCCCTGTGGGCTGGCACCTACCACGCGACACGGAATGGGAAGCTTTGATCAAATCTGTTGGTACTAATGCCGGAGCCAAGCTAAAAGCACCTATGTATTGGCTTAATAAAGAAAAGCCATCTTGCAATGGCACAGACAATCACGGTTTTTCAGCTTTGCCTGCTGGATTTATAGAATTGTACAATAAAGATACTTCTTACGATATAAATAAAATTGGCTATTGGTGGAGTGTTGGAACCCTAAATAATAACTATGATTTTCCTTATAGATGGATTATGCGAAGTGAAGCTAGCGAAATAGAGAAGAATGAATGGCACGCTACTAGCACAAAGGCATACTTCTCTGTTCGCTGTGTAAAAAATTGACAACTCGGCTGGTGGAAATTTTGGCGCAAGTTCTACTGGCGAAACGACCCTTACAATAATAGCAGCCAACTAATAGGCATAAAGTAATTTAGCCACCTAGAAGAACCCCCCACCTGATGGTGGGGGGGTTTTGTTTTTTATATATTTATCAAAACTATCAACCCCCCTCTTTCTTTTTGTTTTGGTGATTTGTGCCATTTCCAATGCTATGCCAACATGCAACGGCACAGAATACAATCCCTCAACGCAGTTCTGCGGTGTTGACAATAAAATTTAGGGAATTATAGCGATGTGTACCCACACCTTTCCCCTCAATATCTGTAACATATAAAGTACAAAGGATTTTTGATGAGCGGTACTGCGTTGTGGTGCCATTCTGTTTAATGGCATAGGTTTTGGTTTTCATAACATCCTCCATATTTATTCGTTATGCTGCTTTCAATATATAAGATTGAGGGATTGTTTGAAAACAGTGTTCTGGAATAATTGGCATTTGATCCTTAGAAATGAAGGATGAAGAACTCAAGCAAGTCGTACTTGAGTAAATCAGAGATATAGATTTCTAGATTTCTATTTTAACCGCATGAGCAGGCATTCTGGAATACGAATATATCATATAGTCCATATAGACAAATTGTCTTCCATTTTGGCAGATGCTGGTCTATTGTGCGATGCCGAAGTCATTAAAAAAGGGCGTGGTGGAACTTGCATAGGTTTGAGCAATATTAAGCAACGTCGACTTGAACTGGCCTTAGCAAGTTATGAAGACTTGCACGTAGGAGATTGCGTACCTTTTTATTTTTGCTATCGGTCAGTAATGCTATATTTTATCCATAAAAATAATAGGGAATTAGCTTACAAAGGCGGACAAGAACCTATAGTACATTTAGTTGCTGATTTATGCGAGACAATTGATTGGGCAGAAAAAAATGGACAACGATGGGCATTTACCTCATCCAATGCTGGCAGTAATTATTTTGAGGATTATGCAGACTTGAAGCAACTAGACAAAATAAATTGGGATTCCGTGAATGCTACATCTTGGAGCAATTGCAAGGAAGCCAAGCAAGCAGAATTTTTACTTGAACGATATTTTCCTTGGACTTTAGTTAAAGGCATTGGAGTTTATTCCAACTGTATTGAACAGCAAGTTATATCAATTTTAAATAATAATAAACATATACCTAAAGTCAAAGTTTTACCTAATTGGTACTATTAAGGAGTGGATTGTATGATAAAATTTACCAAAGGCGATATTCTTACGGCAGATGTGGAAGCATTGGTTAACACAGTAAATTGCGTAGGCGTTATGGGGCGTGGCATAGCTCTTCAATTCAAAAATAAATTTCCTGAAAATTTCAAAGTTTATATGGCAGCTTGTAAAAAGCAAGAAGTTTTGCCAGGGAAAATGTTTGTGTTTGATACAGGTACGTTAGTTTTTCCTCGGTATATTATAAATTTCCCCACCAAACGCCACTGGAAAGGTAAAAGTCGTATGGAAGACATAGATTCCGGGCTTGAAGATTTGGTACGTGTAATAGAAGAAAAGAATATTCAGTCTATTGCATTGCCTCCGTTGGGTAGCGGTCTTGGGGGGCTTGATTGGCAGGAAGTGCGAAATCGTATTGAAAATGCACTATGCTCAAGTAATGTGCAAGTGTTTGTTTTTGAACCTTCTGGCGCACCGCAAAACGATGTTATGAGTCATGTAAAAAAAGTCCCTACCATGACTGCGGGCAAAGCGGCTCTCATCGGCTTAATGCACCGTTATCTTAAAGGATTGCTTGATCCTTTTTTGACTTTACTAGAAATACATAAATTAATGTATTTCTTGCAGGAAAGCGGGGAACCGTTAAACTTATCGTATGATAAGGCACCATATGGTCCGTATGCTAGCAATTTGCGCCACGTGTTAAACGCCGTAGAAGGATATTACATTTCTGGTTATGCAGATGGTGGAGATAATCCTAACAAACAACTAGAATTAGTGCCCGGAGCTATTCAGGAAGCAGAATCTTTTTTGCAAAACAGTCCAGAAACGAGTAAACGTTTTGAGCAAATTTCCGATTTGGTAAATGGTTTTGAAACTTCTTTTGGTTTGGAACTGCTTTCCACGGTACATTGGGTTATCAGTAAAGATAAAGCTCGTAATTTAGAAGATACCATAAGATATACTTACGACTGGAGTAAACACAAAAAGCAATTTTCCGAACGGCAAATAAGGCTTGCCACAAAAAGACTTGCTGACAAAGGCTGGATTCCTGCTTTCCACCTCTAAATCTACGCTCTCGTACACGAATCGGGATGTCCCGCACATTCAGCCCAGGTCAGCCTTTTCCCAACGCAATAGTTGCTGATTGCGGTGAAATCACTCAAGGAATAATAAATAGTGTTAAATTGCACCAAAATAAAGATCCGAATGGAAAAAATCTGTACGAAATCATTGTATAAATGAAATGCTCTTTCATCTAAGCATGATTTTTCTCACTACCTTTAAGGTAAGGGTAGTTCGCAACGCTGTATAAGCGAAGGAAAGGCTTTTTTGAATCTGTTTGAATTTAATTTTAGGATTTAAAAATTCTCCAAGACCTTATATGTTATGTATATTGGCGAGAAGGGTGTGGGTACACATCGCTATAATTCCCAAAATTTATGCAAAGTGCGGAGGCGATAATGAATATAACTCTTCAACGCATTTCTGTGCTACTAATAATAAAGTTTACGAAAAATGCAACAACAATACATATAACCCTGCAACACATAGTTGCTGCAACAAAAACGCTTTATACGCTCTATCAACCCAATTCTGCCACAGCAATGTTTATGACAAGTGCAACAACAGTAACTATGACCCTATGAGGTTGCTTATGTTTAGCCTTTCTAGCTTGTCTCTGCCGTTTACCAAGCGAATATTGTTTGCCACCCTGCAAAGCAGTCGCGCGGCAATGGTGGCATTCACATCGTTTGCCTGCCTTGCCTTGGCATTTATCGGAGGAATTTCAGAAAAAGGTTGCAACTTGGCTATCCAGAAGCAGTATAGAGCGGCTTCGTTCCATTCGGACATTTCTATCCCGTGGAACACGTGGAAATACACGCGCCTGCGCTCCACCAGGTCTATTATGTTTGTGATGCACTCGCTGGAGACCGACAGCCTATCCCTTGGAATGGAGGCTTCGCTTTCCCAAATTAACTGTGTTTGTTGTGACTATGTCAGGCAAAGGTTCAGGTACTATCACTTTGACTGCAATAGACACAGAATAAATATAATCTGTGAATTATACCCCCCACTCCTCACGGCGTGGGGGGTTTTTGTTTTTTATTTCAACGCCGAAACTTCTTTCTTTGACAACCCTGTTGCTTTAACAATCTGAGCAATGGAAAAACCCATAGACTTGAGATTCCTAGCAGTTTGGGCAATGCCTTGAGCAATGCCTTCTGCCATACCCTTTTCCCTAGCGTACTTTTTCTCGGCGTAACGGTCGTGCTTAGCCTTATGACGGGATATGTATTCTGACCATTCCATACTGCTAAAATTAGAAATTTTCGCTATCTCAAACAAACGGTCAAACAATTTCTCCCGCAACTGCTTGGGCTTGCTCTTAAGTTCGTGCGCATGGCACAGCGAAAAAATGAGCTTGTCCTGCAAGCTCTCGCATTCCTCTACCGTCTTCTTGAACTTGGGAAGCCTAACAAATGCGAGGTTTATGTAATCATGCGAGATTTCCGGGTGATTATCGTTTTGCAGCGAAAGGTATTGCACAATCTCATCGCACTTTTCCCAAATGCCAAGATCAAAGTTCAAAAAATTAAGCGAATAGATTTTTGGGAAATCAAAATCCCAGTCCTTGCCTTTTTTGCCGCTGTTAGCCACAGACATGCAAAGGTAGTACAAAGCTCTCTTTATGAAAAACTTTTGCTCTGACACTTGCATTTCCACTATAAACTCGTTGCCTTTTAAGTCTTGGCAATGGATGTCTAAAACGGCGTCCCTATTGTTCTTGGTTTCTCCTTTGACATAAGGGTTTTCAATATGAACATCCTTTACAGGGTATTTGAGCTTAGGCTCTAGAAAAACATTCAGCAATGCTATGAGCAGGTCTTTGTCTTCCTCGCTGGCAAATGCCTTTTTGAACACAAAATCATCGGTTAGCTCTGCGTAGCGGCCTTGCGGAAACGGTGTTGGTATGCGGATAGCCTTGCGTTTAGGCATAGAAATCTCCTTGTTTTGTATGTTTTCTCGGCGTATCGGTTTATGGCATTTCAATACGCTCTTAAATTATCCGCTCTGATTTCAATGCCTTCGCCTACCTGTTTTACTACGCCAACCCCGTATCTGCTCGCCTGAGCCAAAACCTCATCGCAAAAAGAAAAACCTGCTATGCCTAAATAGGCTCTGCAATCGCTGTATCTTGGGAAAAATTTTCTGAAATTCTCTATGCGCTCCTCCGCAAGCTCCTTTACAAAATCAGGGTGTATGCGGTTTTTTACCTCTATCAAGGCTATGGATTCGCCATTGAGCAACGCAATGTCAAACTCTATTTTCACCCCTTTGTCTTTGTATATCAAATTTGGAATCATCTCATCGTATCTCATCCTGCCGAATTCCAGTTTTCTCCTGAACACATCTTGGAAAAACTGCTCGGCGTGATGGCCCATATTATTGCTAATGCCTCCTATTTGAGCACCAAGCTCTTTTATCATTCTATCGGTTTCCTTTCCGCTTTCCGCAAGGCTGGCTACTAAATCTTTCAATTCCTGGTCGGTCATAAAAACTCCATTTTAAGTTTCTATTGGCAAATATAATAATTTATTTCCCAAAAAACGTCAACACTTGTTTGCAAAATTCCATAAATATTATTAAGGTAAATAGCCACCGCCCTCACCTGTAAGGTTGAGGGAGTTTTTTATTCAGAAGATTCTTTTCGGTTGTGGGAGCTATAATGGCATTTTTAGCAACGTGTTTAACCATATAAACCCACTCCCTTCCAGCATAACCCAACGGGAAAATTCAAAACCTAAAAAATAACCACCCATCTTACGCAAAAAAATATATATTTGAGCATAGCTAATCATCTAAGGAGTCATTACAGTGTGGGTGTAGCCAATTGGCTCTCCAAGTTTAATTTCTATATTTGCCATAATGGAAAAATTACCGATTAGATTAGAGCTAGATCCTATTGTTGAGGCGGTGTTTGAATTACGCTTTATTTCCAGTTATCCGCCAGAAGCTGTTTTTGGCATTATATACCAAATTATACAAAAAGAATACCCGAATATGAAAAATATTTCCTTGCCTATTACACAAATTCCAGGAGCTGTTAGAAATCTTGACCCTAATTTAAAATATAAACCGCATAATAAACTGCAAAGTAATTTGTGGGGAATAAATGTAGGACCTAATGTTATAAGTTTTTCCGCACAAAACCCTTATATGGGCTGGTTTAAGTGGAAAGAAATAATAACAAAAATTTTAAAAAGAATCATAGATGTTGAAATTTTCAATGTAATTGAGCGTTCTGGATTGCGTTATATAAATTTTATTGAGAAAAGCGTTTTACAAGTTACAAATGTAGATATAACAATTGTCGGCAAAAAATTAAATGCACAACAAACTTCATTACGAACGGAATTTCAAGAAGATAATTATACGGAGACAATTCAAATACTAAACAATGCCAATATGTTTATTGACAATAAGCAAAAATTTGGTTCTTTGATAGATATTGATATTGCAAAAGATTTTGCAAATGAAAATGTGAATTTTATTTATAAAGAAATTGAAAATCTTTTAGAAGAATCTCATTCAAAAGTAAAATCTTTGTTTTATAAATTTTTAAAAGATGATTATTTGAATTCGTTGAAACCTATATATGGAGAGGAAAATAAATGAGTGATATTGCGTCTTATATAGGAACTGGAATTATTGTGGTTTATTCTTCTACTTATTCTTCTTATAATGATTTTAAGCCGAGTTCTATGGTCATTGGTGAAGAAAATTTCAAGTATTCAACGCCCTCTAAAATTATTGAACATATTTTTCCAAATATAATAGTTAAAGAAAATAAGCTTCATAACGATTATGAAAATGATGCGATTGAAATTCCTGTTGTTAAAAAGATGCGTTTTAAGTTCAATAGACCTACAAAAGTAGAGTTTGTGTAAAGGTAATATTTTATGCAATATGAATGGTATGAAGAAGTTTCTGGAAATGAACCTTTAGAGCAAGGAGACATAATTGAGAAATGTAATTTTCTTATACCTGGTATGGAACATTATAAAGCTATCTTAGAAAATGTAGAAACTGAAACTCCAATTGATATTAAAGAAGTAAATGCCATCACTTTATCTCAATCCTGCGATATAATAAATAATAAAATAGATTCAATCATTCTATGCCCGATATTTCCTTTTGCAGAGTTGACAAGTGAAGGAAAACAATTTCACAATCCAAAGGAAAGAGAAATTTTACGAAGAGGCAATAATCCAGCTTATCATTTATTAAATAAACTTAAAACAGAAAATCTTTCAGAAGATTTTTATGTTGTTAATTTTCATACTATATATTCTGTTCCTAAAAAATTTATTGAAGCTATAGTAAAAGACAAAATAAGAAAAAGATTGTTGCCGCCATACCGCGAACATCTATCTCAAAGTTTTGCAAGATATTTTATGCGTGTGGGATTACCTGCCGATATTCCAGCAAATGATATAAAAAATTATACTCCCTAACTATGCCAAGTGCTATGAACCAACCCAGAAAGCAATTGCCCAACCTTATATACAGAAGACTTGCAACACGGGCAAGTTATAGAGAATTTGCTGGAAATAGCGAATCCTTATGCAGAGAATTAATTTCAATATCCGCTTCTATGCCATAAACTTCTCAGGGATTTTATTTTTCTATTTTATTAGCAAATCTTTAGGGAATATTTTTTACCTACTATTGCGTCGCCCTAAAGCAATTCAAACCTTTAGAATGAGGAGATTGCTTTATTTGCAAAGATTACACGATATAGCATTGGCGAAATGCAAAGAAAATAATATTGACCCTGAAAAATGTTATATAAATTGGTGGATTGATTATTGAATAAATTCCATAAGGAACACTTTGCAGCGAGCGGGGGAGATGGGAGCACTTGTTTGCAAAATTCTCAATCCCACCCCCAAACATAATACTGCGCCAATCGTACCGCTTCAATAGAAAAAGCTACGCCAAATACACCAACTCAAACGCCAGCAAATAAATCTTGCCGCAGGAAAGCGGCAAAATCAAGATAGAGAAGGAAACATTTGCAGTATTTACTATTCTGTTTCTATGCTGTCTTTTGGCTCAGGAGCTGTTAAACTTTTTAAACTATCAACGAACATAGAATCTTTTGGCGAAAACATATTGCGGTAAATTGTGTTCCGGCGGTCGCGCATAAAGCGGTTGTCTCTCATCTCAGGATGATGATTGCCAGGGCTTGCGAGCATTGCAGCTAAATTCACAGATTGGTCCACGCTCAAGCTCGCGCACGATTTTTTATAGTAATTTTGCGCCGCAGCTTCGCAACCAAAAATGCTTTGACCCCATTGCGCATAATTTAGATAAAGCTCTAAAATTCTGTCTTTGCCCAAATATCTCTCCATTAAAATCGCATACGTAAATTCTTTAAACTTTCTCTCCCAAGAACGCTCAATTGATAAAAACATATTCTTTGCAAGCTGCTGAGTTATGGTACTTGCACCAAACATTATTTTGTTGCGTTTTTGGTTCATCTCCAACGCTTCCACTATTGCCCTTATATCAAAACCTGGATGAAAGTAAAAACTTACATCTTCACCGGCTATAACAGCCTTTTGTAAAGACAAACTGATGCTGTCTAACGGAACAAAATTGTGTTTAATCTCCAGCTTTGGGCTTGCTTTTTGCAAATCTTTCATAAATGCGCTTTGCGCAGGTTGTGTATCTTTTAACCCTTGAACATTTTTTAAAATTGTTCTTCCAGAGCTGTAAGTCTTCAATATTCCATAAGTACATACAAGGCTAAAAATTACCGAATAAGAAACAAGCGCAACTAAAATAAACTTGACAGCTCTGTTCAACTTCATATAATCTCCGGTTTACCGAGTGATAAAATAATCCTCTGGATTTATGGGCTGATTATCATAGCGAACCTCATAATGCAAAACAGGCCACAGAACGCTGCCGCTTCTCCCTGCCAATGCTACTGGCTGCCCTTTCTTCACCGGTTTTCCAGGTTGTACAAGAATATGTTGCAAATGGGAATAATGAGTTTTTATATGCGGCGCATGTTGAATCTCAAGCGTGGTGCCAAAACCTGTTCTGCTATTGGTAATGCTTTCAACAATGCCGTCACCTGTGGCTATAACCGTATCGCCTTCCTTAATGGCAAAATCCAAACCTCTGTGCGGTATCTCTTTTTTGGTTAAAAGGTCTTGTACTAGCCCGAATTTGTTGGTAATTTTCTGATGCTGCCTAATAGGATGCAACAACGGTAAGCTCCGCGCATATTGTTCGTTTGCTAAAAGGCTATCGCGAATTCTTATAAAAGTTTCCGATGATTTTTTTATTCTGCTCAAATCTGTGGCTGTTCTTTTCCCTTTGCTGCTCTTAACCTTAGGCTCATCCTCAAATTTATCCGCCGCGTTTGAAATTCCTGCTAACTTATTCGTTTTTTCCCGTAAGTTGCGACCATTTTCTATTTGCGTGTTGGCTTCGGATATTTGTTTTTCCAGTTTGCTTGCCGCTGCTTGCATTGTTCTTTGTTCTTTTGATATGTCCAAAATCCGAAAATTTTTAAGATTAATCATATTGCCGGGCAACCAAAACACAAAACCAACGACTATTATGGCAAGCCCAAGCAACCATCCGAATATTACTCTCATTGAGATACCATAAAACGTAGGTTTATCTGTACCTTTCGAATATATATGTATCTGCAATATTTTACGCTTTTTGAGCATTTTTGCTAATATAGAAAATTTCTATATTTTAAATAAATTCGGAGATTTTTTTTATGAGCCGCAAGGAACGCAGGGCAAAAGCCCGTAGGGAAAAAATTGAAAATTTGCACCGCCCGGTTAAAGCAAACAACGGGGTTTTAATAGTTGTTGCCATTGTCACCGTAGTGGTGGTTGTAGCCACCTATTTTATTCGTTACAGCAACTTCTGATTTTTTGCTATATTATTCTTATGAAATTTTCTGCTCAAAAATCAATTTTGTATCCAGCGCTTGCTGCTGCCAAGCTGGTTGTGCCAGCAAAACCAGCTATTGCTATAGCTGGCTGTTTTTTGCTTCGCCTAAAAGGAAATAATCTTGAAATCTCCACAAACGACGTAACAAGTCTTGGGCTTTGCCTGAACGTTCAGGTGGACGGTGGGAAAAACGGAGAAATAGCCGTGTCTGCCATAGATTTTGCCGAGACAGTGTTGAACGCACCAGATGGAGAATTAATAGTTTCCACAGAGGGTTTAAACTTAACTGTTTCGTGGGGCGAAGAACGAGATTCAGACCTTACAGGCAGAAATCCCGAAGATTTTGTAAAAACTCCAGTCGTAGAATCGGACTGCCACGTTGAGCTTAAGGTACCAGATCTAAGTTATTTACTAGCAAAAGTCGCTTTTGCCGCAAGCAAAAACAGCGACAGCCGCCCTTCGCTCACAGGCATTTTGCTGGAAGCGGAAGAATCCAAAATAGTTTCTGTAGGTACCGATAGCCACCGCCTTTCGAGGGTGTATATTCAGCCGGAAAATGAAAAGGATTTTTCGTTTACTCGTCAATCCATAATCCCTCCGCGCGCGATACAAGCCCTGCAAACAGCGGCGGCGGCTGTTGGAGATTCCGAAGCAACGGTTTCAATGGATTTCTCCGAAACTTATTTGAAGTTTCACACCCCAAATGTAACCGTCACGGCAAAATTGCTAGAAGGGCCTTACCCTTCGTGGAGACCAGTTATCCCCACTAACCTGCCTATTTCAGTCAAATTCAATACGGCAGAGATGCTGGATGTTCTGCATAGGGTAAATGCCTCAACGGATAAAACAACCCATACCGCCAGACTTTCAATTCAAGATTCCGTGATAAAAATCTCAGCCGTAGGCTCACGCCGCACAAGGGAAAAAATAGCCTGCGTTTATGAAAATCCCGAAAAAGACGAGCCTTTGAATTTGGGGATAAATGCCAGCTATCTTATGGAAATCCTAAAAATCTGCGACTGCGAAGAAACCCATCTTCTGGTGAACGGCGAACATTCCCTTTGCGAAATTTTGCCTGCCGGCGATAGCAGCAAATTGCTCTTTTTGCTAATGCTTGTTAGGCTCCCTGAATGAGTAAAGCTAAAGCTCCAGAAAAAATAGGCCAATACTCCGTGCAAGATTGCATTGGGCAAGGCTCTATGGGAGAAATTTGGCTTTGCCACGACCCTTCATTGGATAGAATGCTTGTGATAAAGCGTATGCAGCTAGCATTGCGCGGTTACGAGGATTTAATACAGAGATTCAACAGAGAGGTTCAGGTTTTGGCAGCGATGAACCATCCCAATATAGTGCAAGTTTATGGCTACTGGATGGAAAAAGGGCAGTTGAATTTATCTATGGAATTCATAAATGGCTGGAGCCTTAGGCAAATTCTGGATAAGTCGCCTGTTATGCCTGTTTGGGCTGTGTGCACTGTGCTGTGGGGTTGTTTGAACGCGCTTGTGCACGTCCACACAAGGCGTTTTGTGCACAGAGATTTGAAGCCAGGGAACATAATGGTTGACTTTGCCGGGCAAACGAAGCTTTTGGATTTTGGGATTGCGCGCATTGAAAACCAAGATATAACAATTCCCGGAACTGTTATTGGAACGGCAGCTTATATGAGCCCGGAACAGGTTAAAGGGGAGAGCGCAACCGAGCTTTCCGATATGTTCAGCCTTGGGATTATAGCTTTTGAAATGCTAACCGGCAGGCATCCATTTAGAGACGACAATGTTGAAAAAACATCAAAAAATATTTTAAGCAAAAACATATCTGCTACGAGTTTTACGGAGAACATTCCAAATGAACTTAGGCATCTTATATGCAAAATGCTAGCAAAAGAGCCTGCTAAAAGAATGAGTTCGGCATATAGTTGCATAACAGAGCTGGACTTTATTATGAGAGGTTTGCCACGCGAACTCTTGCTCCCTTTAAGCTCGTGGCTGCGTTCTGTGCGCAAAGAAATGCCATTGCCTGCACCGCCTATTTGGGGAAAGAAAATCCCGCCTCTCGCGTGGATTGCGAGTGCCGCCGGGATAGGGCTTGTGGCAGGGTTTGTATTAAGAGCGATTCTATGAACTTCAAATGGATGGCACAGGGTTCAGCAAACTTTCGTCTATGTTAAAAAACATATTGCGGTAATACTTATCCAACAGATAAATTGCCGTTCTGGAATTAGACCATTCCTTTTTTACCCCTATGGAGGCAAGCCCTTTGGTAAGCAACTGCATACTTTCTGGCAAGTCAAATTTCCACCGCATTTCATCCCATCTAAAAATCATTATAGGGACTTTCGAGCTTTCCTGCAAGCCGCGGATTCCTCTGTCGTTTCTTATTTCAAATGGGCCGAGTTTCAAATCTTTTGCCCTGCGCAAAATACCTTTTTCTCCAAGGGCAAATCTGAGCATTCTGTAATCGGGATATTCCGAAAGTACGTTTTCTCTCAACATCAAGCGATAAGAAACAATAACCAAAATCTCATAGAAAGGTCTTTGCTCAACAAGGGAAGCGTCTTCGTATAACGCCGCTTGTTCAATGCTCTCCAGCCAAAAACGGGAATTATCTGTGAGCAAAAGCAAAACGCTATCTGGCGCAGAAGTTCTTGCCGAAATATTGAGCAAGCGTTGGTATGCAGCTTCCAGGGTTTGCATTCTATTTTGAATATCGCTTTCTGTCTCCGGTTTACTGGACACGCAAGACACGGAAAGAAATGCTGCCAAAATTAAAACTATTAAACGCAACATAATGGAAAGGTAGAAAATTCCCTTTCAATCCAAAAATTGCTCCAGCCAAGTGCAACAGAGCGCCTAATTATTTTTGTGACGGATTTTCTGGTTATTTTTGCTCTTTTCCCTTCTTCAAAAATAATGCTGCCATCACCTATAACTCGCAGATTGTCCGCTGCCATCAAACTGGGCCACAGGCAGAACAATCGCATTCTGTATTCAGAACGCGGCAAATTTTTTATGTAATTTTTTGCATCCAGCAAATGCTTTTTTGCTTTTTTTGTCAGTTCACCTATAACCAGATTTTTCTTTTCCTGCGAAAACTCCGGTGAAAAAAAATCCTGCACGGATTTTATTCCGTGCTTGCGGAAAAATTCCATAGGGATAAAACAAACTTTTCTCAAAGAATCTTCTTGTATGTCTTTTATTATATTGACAAGTTGCAGAGCCAGCCCAAAAGAAACGGATAGTTCCCGAAGTTTTTTTTGCCGTTTCTCATTGAAATTTTTTCCATTGATGCAAAAGAGTTCGGTTAGCATATTGCCTACAAGCCCGGCTACAAAATAACAATATCTGTCCAAATCAGCTTCGCATTCAAGGGTAAACCAACTATCCGCTCGTTTTTCCAACCTCTCTACAAACTCCATCATTCCATTGCACATCTCCTCAACGCCATTCTTGACAGCATTCACAACAGGCTCAGAGCATTCCGAAAGCAAAGGAAGAACAATAGCCGCGTTATAGCACAAAGCGCAATCCGCTTTTTCGCTATCTTTCCAGTTTTGCGGCAGGGAATTCACAAATTCAGTTATGTTTTCTCCGCCAAAATTAATAGCTTGCGAAAATTTTTTGAGCAGGTGAATTTTTTCCTTAGCTAGCAAAGACGGGTCATCTTCTATGGTATCTGCCATCCGCATATAGAGATATGCCAATAGAATGGGCTTTCTTAATTTTTTTCCTAAAACTCTGATGTTGAGGGCAAAAGTGCGCGACACTTTGTCTAATGCATCTTCTGCGTATTTCCAATCACTAGTCATTAGAAACTAACCATTATAGTTTAGCTTCACCTCTCAAAAATGGCAAAAGTTTCCCTTGTTTATCCGCTAGCCTAAGGTCGTTGTGGTGTTGCCAGCGAGTCTTTGCCATAAGCTCGCTATCGGAAATTTCATCGCCCTTAGACACAGCCCTATTTGCCAGTTGGGTGTAATTTTGAAAATATATATCTCGCTGCAAACGGATCATTTCCTTAGTTCCGAAATAACGGATTTTTACCTCTATGAATATGGATAGCACCATACCTATTAAGAATAACAAAGGATGTTTATACGGAAACAAGCTGTACAAAACACAAGCGCTGAACAAATTTCCAATCCAAAAGAGCGTAAGGCTTGCCGCGCGTATAAGCTTTCTTTTATTGTCTTTCCAGTACATTGGCAGATAGGGCCAAACCCTGTTATCTCTAATATTTTTCTCCAAATCCGCCGGATAATCCAGAAAACGGCACAAGAGAAAGTAGCCAATCCAAAAAAACGCAAGGAGCCACCACACAGACCCAACTATGCCAGCCTTGTCTAAAAGAAAATCAAAATCCACGAAAGGTAATATAGAAAATATAGACGGTTACTTTTTGCTTAATTTCTAAATTACGTGCCTCACTATGGAAATATCCGCTCAATACAGGTTTGACACTTTTGCAGAAGGCGAATCTTCTAGGCTTGCCTACGTGGCTTGCAAGGCGATAGCCGAAAATGATGAATCTCACGGCAACCCTCTGGTCTTGGTAGGTGGAACCGGACTTGGAAAAACACACTTGCTACATTCCATAGCGAATACCTTATATTCAAAAAAAAATCATTCAAAAGTCATCTGCTCAACCGCTCTTGAATTTTACGAAGAATTTGCGAGGAATATACAGCAGAAAAAAGAGAACAACTCGTTGCCAATAGAAGAAATGTCCGCAAAATTTCGCAATGCGGATATGCTTATAATGGACGACTTGCAAAACATTGAGGGGAAAACAGCTTCGCAGCACGAATTGCTTCAAATTTTCAACACCTTATTGCTTTCGGGCAAGCCGATAATCGCAGCTTCGCAGATGCCAATATCCGATATAGAGAGTTTGAATGAATCGCTTCGCTCCCGTTTAACAGGCGGCTTGATAGTTCAGATTTCCACATTGGCTTTTGTTGACAGGCTAGCCATCCTGCGAAAAAAATTTGATATGATAAGGCTCAACATAGATGAAAATGTTCTGTTGTTTTTAGCGGAAAAAACAAGCGGAACAGCGAGAGATTTAGAAGGAATAGTGAGCACCATCAGCTTTAAGGTTAAGCAAAGCAATAGAAACGCCGATTTGGAAATGGCAGCGGAAGTTTTAGAAGAGCATTTTTCACACTCTCAGAAAAAACTTTCAATGGATGCAATAGTAAAAATTGTAGCTATGAACTACGGAATTCCCGTTGAAACGTTAAAGGTGAAAGGGCGCGGTAGCAAAGAAGTTGTTTTGGCAAGGCAAGTTGCTATATACTTTATACGAAATTTGCTGGGCAAAAGTTTTGAATTTATAGGAAAATCTTTTAACCGAGACCATTCCACTGCGCTTTATGCCTGCAAATCCATTGAAGAGAAAATGAAAATGGAAATTCCATTTAATTTGGAAATAAAAAGAATAAAGAAAAACTTGTATGAATGATGAGCAAAAAACGAAGCGTAGGCAATGGCGTGAAAAACGTGTAAATGCCATGCAGAGTATGCAAAGCGGGGTTTTAGACCATCTTCCGCTGAAAGAGAGATGGAGCAGGGAAAATAAAGAAGCTAAGAGAAAAAAATTAAAACCGCTTGAAGAAAATTTTTTAAACGAGCAAAAAGAACAAGGGCTTGTGCTTTCCGTGCATAGGCGTTCTTGCCAAGTGCGTTTGCAGAATGGGAAGGAGATAAAAGCGTTTTACTTGGCAAAATCCGTGGACGAGGCAAAGGAATTTCCAGCAGTTGGGGATGTTGCAAATATTGGCAAAAGCGAGGCTGGAAATGAGAATTTCATCATTGGGCTTATGCCTCGCAAGAATGTTTTAACTCGCCCAGGGCCACGTTCCAGAGAAAACCAAACTCTTGTGCAGGCGGCGAATATAGACCAAGTTGCAATAGTGATGAGCCTTGAAAATCCGCCTTTTAACTTCGGTTTTGCAGACCGTTTTTTGCTCGCTGCAAATTTCAATAACCTTCCATTTCTTTTGATTTTAAACAAATGCGATTTGATAAAAAATATTTCAAGCGAAATTCAGGAATTCATTGAATTAGCGGATAATACCATTTTCACAAGTGCGGAAAATGGTATTGGCATAGGGGAATTGAGGGAAAAATTGCACGGCAAAATTTCAGTGTTCAGCGGGCAGAGCGGAGTTGGAAAATCTTCTCTGATAAATCAATTAGTGCCCGGTGCTTCGCAAAACGTGAGCGAAGTTAGGAAAAAAGATGGCAAAGGCAGGCACACAACCGTTGCATCTTCTTATTTAGATTTGCCGCAAGGCGGAGCGGTTATAGACACACCAGGCATCCGCGCTCTTGGCATTATGAACCTAAATGCAGATGACCTTGCTCGTTGCTTCCCCGGTTTTTTTGAAAACGATTTGTTCGATTGCAAATTCAAAGACTGCAAGCATCAGAGCGAACCCGACTGCGCCGTTCAAAAAAGAATGCAGAAAGAGTTGATTTCCAGAGCGAGATATAAAAGCTATTTGAGAATTCTATATTCGCTTTAAATAATATGCCATTTCTTCTGCTACTCCTTGCAATTTCCGTCTATGGCGCAGAAACTTCTATTTCTCGCTATGCCCGTTCTGAGTATGGAGTGCTCTCAAAGGAATACGATATGGAAGGTGGCAGAGCTTATTGGGTTGATGGAATCTCAGTTATGGGTTTGCCAGATGCCGGAGCAGATGTTATGGGATTTTCCGAACCTGCAAAAAGGCTTCCGCTTGGTTTTTCAGGGCTTTATGCGCCTCCGCCCGTTTATGAACGCTATGGTCTGTCCCTAAACGCGAGCAATGGAAATTTGATTTTCAAAGAGAATTTTAACCCCATAGACACACCAGTGACTAATCTTTTATGGGAGCGCTATGGATTGGATGGCAATGCTTTTACATTGAATTTCAACAGACTGTTTTTGGATTCCGTAGCTTTTTCTCTAGGGCTTGCATCGCATACAGTCCCAAAAAGCGACAATTTTATTTACCAAGATATTGTCAACCAGTTTTATGCCGGAACATTAAAAAGAGATTCCATCAATATTCCTATGACTGGTAGAAATTTAGCATATAATTCCTTTCACTTTGTTCCTGCAATTACTTGGATTTTCCCGAATTCTAGCGTAACTGCGCAGATGAGTTTTTTATGGTTGGATAATGATGATGCCACAAGGGATTTCACTGAAAAAGACCCCATAACTTATTTAATAGATTTTCCGCAAGAACCGTATAACATTAAAGGCGGTGCAAATTTTTATAAGTTGCTTTGGAATTATAAGTTTTTACCAGATTGGGAATTGAGTTTATCTCACCGTTTTGCAAATCAGGAATTAAACTATTCAGGGCTGGATGCCGAAAGCATTTATTTCCCGTCTGAGGTTTCGGAAACTTACAATGCGCAAACCGGCGAAAGCAGAATTTCCCATAAAAGTTTTCTAAACCCTTATATAAATGTTCGCTACGAGTATTTGAGAAGCGAGGATTACCAATTATACCAAGATAGGCAATTGGTTTTGCTCGGTATAAACGATACCTTAGGGAAGTTTGCGTTTAGAGGGCAATCCGGCTTGCAAAGAAATGCCTCCGCTCTTGATTCTGTTGATATTGCGCCTGCGCTCCATATAGGCATAACGATGTTTTTACCTTGGCATTTGCAATTTAACTTTGATTACCAAAAAGATACTCGCTTCCCGGACATACAGGAAACCCATATTTTACGAGTAGGCAGAATTGCATTTCCAAATAGCGAATTAAAACCAGAAAAAAGGAAAAGAACGGAAATAGATTTGACATATAAATTAAGCGAAAATTTTTTCTACGGAATAGGCTACCGCCAGGAAGAATCTGAAAATGCAATTATGCCGTTTTGGGCTATTCCCAAAGAATGGTATTTCAGAGGGCTTCCAGCGGATTTTGCTTTTAAATGGGCAAATGCTGGGGCAATAAAGAATGAGGATTTATTTTTGCGACTTGGCTTTGAGCTTGGTAATTGGCGTTTTTATGCGGAACGTGGAAAAAATATTTCACGCACGAAAAGGATAGACCTTCCCTTGATTTACTATAAGGGTGCTGTTTTCTGGAGCAATCGTTTTGTGGAGGAACGCTTGAAAGTAAGCGTACTGTTTGATGCTGATTGGTTCGGTAGCAGATGGAATTATGCACTTGAAAATGACAATACCGCTAGCCCGTTTTATTTGAGAGATTATCTCTCTCTCAACTTCAAGAGTTCTATGCAAATCCAAAATTTTATTCTTTATGCCAAAATTGAAAATATGAACAACAGCCTGATGGAGCCGGAAACAGGCTACACGCCACCGGGCATAAGATTTGCTTACGGAATAGAATGGGAATTGCGGAATTAAGCACAGAGGCTTTAGAGTTTTTGCGGCTCGTAGAAATACGTTCCATAGCGGATGAGTGCCTGCCGTTGCTGAAAAACCCGTTGAAATTGTCTGAGAAATTGTCCGAAAAATTTAATGCTCAGGAAAGACACGCGCTGCTTAATTATCTTGAAATTTTGCCAAAAATAAGGGAAAAATTTCGTTTGCAAGAAATAGATTTGATTTGCGATAGGCTTGCTTACGAGCAGGCAACGGCAAGGGATATTTCGGAATATAAAGCGGAGCTATGGCAAAGCGGCGCTAAAATTATGGATTTATGCTGCGGTATGGGTGGGGATAGTTTTTGGCTACCCGATGGCATTGTTGCAAGCGGTGCGGATATAGCCCCTGAAAGGGTTTTGATGTTCAACGAAAATATGGAACGCTTGGGTTTGCCTCATAAGGCGGTTTTGCAAAACGCTTTGGATGTTGCTGGCGGTGATTTTTTTTGCATAGACCCTGCGCGACGTGGCGGTTTAAACCCAAATTTTGAGAGCATTTTGGAACTATCTAAAAAATTTTGCGGCGGAATGGTAAAACTTCCGCCCGCATATAATGAAAACGAACTCCCTGCGCAAAGCGATGTTCTCTATCTGGGAAATGCGAGCGATTGCCGGGAATGTCTTATGTTGAATGGAATATTCGGGAAAGGAGTGGTACGTGCGGTGGCTGTATGCAAAGACAAGACCTTTGAGTGGCAATGCGAAAAAAATGGATTGCGAGATATAAATTTAGAGGTGAAAAAGCTGGGTGATTTTATTTTAGAACCAAATCCAGTCTTGGTACGTAGCCATTTGTTTTTGAACGAAGCAAAGAGACATAATTTTTGGCAAATAGATTCAATGCTTGCTTACGTATCTTGCGAAGATTTGCCACTTGAGTATAATGGGTTTACCGCCTACAAAGCCATAGAACAAAGTTCGCTCTCCACAAACTATGTCAAAACTATGCTCAGAAAACACAATGCTGGCAAAATCACATTAAAAAAACGAGGCGTTGAGGTTGTTCCAGAGGCAGAAATTCGCCGCCTTGCTCCAAAAGGCGAAAAGGAATATATTTTATTTTACACGAGAATACTGGGCGAGAAACGGGCTATTTTGGCAGAGCCTATTACAAAAAAATATTTATAAATTTAGATATGCGTTCTTTTTTCCCGTTTTTGGCAGTGATGACTATGGCATCGTTTTCTACATCGCAAGCTGCAACTTGGCTTAGAGTCAATCAAGCAGGTTATGCTCCAGAAAGAGTTAAAACGGCTGTCATTCTCTCCGATACCGATATTGCAGGGGAAAGTTGGAATATAAAAAAGGGGGACAAAATAGTTCTCAGCGGAAAAATTCCAGCGAGCAAAAAAGGTCAGGATTTCTATGTGGCTCAGGAACATTATTATACAATTGATTTTAGCTCCTTGAAAGAAAAGGGAGAATATGTTTTGGAATTTGCCGGTGCGCAGCCACAGCGGATAAATATCCGCGAAGACCCATATTCATTGTTCGCCACCCAAGCACTTATGCACCTGCGCGCTATGCGTAGCAGCCATCTTAAAGACAATGCAGCGATAGTGCACGTTGCCGATGGCGATTGGCAGCAAGGAAAATGGAAGGAAGCATTGCCGCGTAGAAATGTGGATATGCAAGGCGGCCATTACGATGCTGGTGATTATATAAAATTTACGCTGAACGAAGCCTACCTCGTTTGGCATTTACTCACAGCTTATCAAGAAAACCCTTCTCTTTTTGTAAAGGTACATAGCCCATCAAATTTACCCGATATTCTGGATGAAGCAAAATATGGCTTGGATTACTTGGCAAAAACATTCCCGGATGAAAACACCTTTGTAATACAAGTTGGCGATGTCAGGGACCACGACCAAGGATGGCGTTTGCCAAAGATGGATGCTCTAGACGGCAAAAGACCTGCTTTGTGTGCCTTATCCCGTGCGCATATGGGAAGTGCTGCCGCAGCGTTGGCTTTGGGGGCACAGGTGTTTAAAGATTTGGATGCAGCATCAGCCGCTCTTTACGAAAGCAAAGCAAAAGCGATTTACGCCCGTGCTCGGCAAAACGATACGCAAGCCTCCGCTTTTGAGCGAGCTGTAACCAACGATTTTTACTATGACCAAACCGATGCGGACAATATGGCTTTAGCAGCCGCGTATTTAGGCGAAACAAAAATGTATGCTCCTCCGGCGGCATACGAAGTTAGCTGGGGCGATTGGAACGCTTTTGCCAACCATCGCTTGGCATTGCTTGGCGATGCGGCGGCAAAAAAACGTTTGCTCCAAGAGGTGGTGCGTTATAACCGCAGCGATGAAATAGACAATGTTTGGAACGTCACAGGCGGATATACGTGGGGTAGTTTGCATCGTTGGATAGGTATGGCAAATGCGTATGAACGGGCAAGCCGTTTGGATGGGAAGTCGTTCACCGCTCCGTTTTTGGGTGTTTTGGATTATGTTTTTGGCCGCAATAACTGGGGCATAGCTATGCTCGCTTCTGCCGATTTGCCTTACAGCGTCCGCAATATTTACAACGGCATTTACCGCTTGACCAAAGCATTTCCGGTTGGGGCGCTTTCCGAAGGGCCGGGCGATAAAGAGATGCATATCAAAATGAGGCAATGGTTTTCCATTCCAGAGAATAGTCCTTTTGAGGAGTTCAACACTTCTGCTGGAGTTTTTTACGATAATGCGGATGATTTTATGATTCAGGAGAGCACCATAGGCGGCCAAGGGGATTTGCTTTTGATGCTTGCCCTTGCTTCTGCCAAAAACTTAAAACCTGAGCCGAATTCTGGAAAGGCCGCCCCTGCATTGCTTTCATCGGATAAGGAAACTGCTATTCCTGTAGGCAAGCAAATGGCATCACGTGGCCCAGCTTCGTTATTTGTCAATAGGGAGAACAACTTATTCTTTTTCACGCCAGCTCCGTTTTGCAAAGCCGATAGCCTTGATGTTTTGGACGTTAACGGCAAACACTTCACAACTCTTTACAAGAACAGCCGCAACCAATTCATCTGGAACACTAAGCGTATTGCGAGCGGCATTTACCAAATCCATCCATCAGATGGAAGCCCTTTTTTGAGCGTTAGGAAGTGAGCTTCAAAGCTGGGCTTTAAGCTCGTTTTTATATCCCAAAAATGGCAATTAACTCAAAATGTTTGTGTCAAAAAATACTCTATCTATCTCCTTTAAGCCAATTTGTGTGAACCGAACATCTTGCCGAATTCCCTTGCCGACCCTCCCAAAGCACGGAAAGCACGAAAAAGCGAATCCAAAGTAGCGTTTTCCGCATTTTCCAAAGCCGCTATGCGAGCTTGCGAAGTTCCCATTTTTTTGGAAAGCTGCGTTTGCGTAATGCCATTAGCAGAACGCAGCTCTTTTAATCTGCGCGCCATTTGAAACTTCGTTTCCGCAAGTTCCGCTTCTTCTGGGGTTAGCCCTACGCCTTCCCAAACGGTGTCGTAATATTTCAGGCCATTAGATTCCCAAAATTCTTTATCCGATACTTTTTGTTTGCTCATAAAGCCTCCTGTTTATTTTTCCTCTCGGTTTGTTTCTGCTCATAGAAACGCAACCGAGATTTACAAGTTTCTATGGTAGCCTTTGGTATCGCTTTTGACTTTTTATCTTCCAAAAGCAAAACCACTATGTTCGCTCGTACCGCAAAATAAACTCGCCAATTGTGCTGGGCGGTTGGATAACGTATTTCATAGCAGCTTTTGCCTATTTGTGCCACCGACTTTACCGCAGGTGGACCTATAGTTTCGCCATTTTGAAACTCCCTTAAAATCATACCCACTTCAAAACGGGTTTCGTGCTCTAGCGGTGGGCTTTTAAGTTCGTCAAAAAATACTGCCCCTTTTGCCATACAAATATAATATACTAAATTTGAGATAGACCTTCGCCCATAGGTTCAAATTCCCGCCCGAACCCTTGACAACATTGTCAAAAAATAATATATTTCTAAAAAATATAAACCTGACTATTAGCTAAAAAATGGAGAAAATTTTTCAGCAACAACAAAATTTAGATGCGTTTGCCCTAGCTTCTACCCCCACACATTCTGAAAAATAAATCAAACATTTACTATATTTGCATTAGCTTAGGAGTTCGCAAAATGATAGATGTTAATATGTTTATTTACTTAGGTCTGGCTTTGCTGGCGGTTATCGCCATAGTCTTGGTTTATTTCCTCGCTAGTTTCTTCAGCTTGTGGTTGCAGGCTTTGTTCTCAAAAGCCAATGTCAGCATTTTCCAGCTTTTGGGAATGCGGCTGAGAAAAGTCAATCCTCGTATGATTGTTGAAGCTCGCATCCTAAGCGTTAAAGCTGGAATTCCAGTGGAGACAAACTTGCTGGAAGCTCATTATATGTCCGGCGGAAACGTTCTGAGAGTTGTGCAGGCAATTATAGCGGCAAACAAAGCGAACATAAACCTCTCTTTTACCGAGAGCGCAGCTATAGACCTTGCAGGCAGAAATGTTTTGGAAGCCGTGCAGATGAGCGTAAATCCCAAAGTTATCACCACGCCAAGAGTAAGCGCGGTTGCCTTGGATGGCATTCAGTTGCAAGCGGTCACTAGAATTACCGTGCGCGCAAGCATCCGTAAATTGGTTGGCGGCGCAGGCGAAGAAACCGTTATTGCCCGCGTTGGCGAAGGCATTGTCAGCTCCATAGGCAGTGCAAAAAACCACAAACAGGTTTTGGAAAATCCAAATATGATTTCCAAAAAAGTTTTGGCAAGCGGTTTGGATGCAGGAACAGCTTTTGAAATTCTCTCCATAGACATTGCCGATGTTGATGTTGGCAGCAATATAGGAGCAATTCTGGAAACAGACCGTGCCGAAGCGGATAAAAAAATTGCACAGGCAAAGGCAGAGGAAAGGCGCGCAATGGCCGCCGCCGCCGAACAAGAGATGAAAGCCAAAGTTGTGGAAATGCAGGCAAAGGTTGTGGAAGCAGAAGCCCAAGTTCCGCTCGCTATGGCAGAAGCCTTGAGAACCGGGCATTTAGGGGTTATGGATTACTATAGTATGCAAAATATAAAAGCAGACACCCAAATGCGCACTCAAATTTCCGGCGGCTCGGAAAAAGACCCAGGGCATAAATAAAAAATGGAAACGCTTCTAGTATTTCTGGGAATAATTGCTCTTCAGATTGTAGGAGCGTATTTCAATAAACAAAAAAAAGAGGCTGCAAAAGCAGCCAAAAAACCTCTCCCGTCTTGGCAACAAACAACCGAACCTGCTCAAAGCCAACCCACAGAAGAACCCGAACTTGACGAAGCTCCGGTAGAAATTAAAAAAAGAGAACCTATTCTCAAAGAGCATCCTGCGGATGTTCACCAGCGAGTGAGTAGCACATTGACGTCTCAACTAGACCTAAAAAACCCAGCACAGGGCATTCTCTGGGCTGCAATTCTTCACGAACCGAGATATAGAGTGAGATGGAAACGGAGATAAAATGCTCTCTCTCGCTTCTTCAGTTGCCGACCTTGCCGTAGAAAAAATAGAGTTTTTTATACTCGCCCTTATGCGCATTGCAACAATAATTTTTTTGCTGCCTGCATTTTCTATGACCTCCGTTCCTATAACCGTAAAAGCCGCAATATCCCTTTTGCTTACGATTTTGGTATTCCCGCAAATGCCATTGGTGAGTTTTACCTTGGCAAATTCACCGGTATTCTTTTTTATGCTTGTTATAGAACAGGTTTTCATAGGAATTGTGATTGGCTTTGCAGCATCTTTTTTATTGCATTTTATCTCTATGGGCGGAGAATGGATTGCACGCGACATAGGCTTGATGCAGGGTTCAATGAATCCTTTTACGGAATTTCAGAGCAATTTATATTCAATAATTTTAACTATCATTCTAGTGGTTATATTCTTTGCTAGCGGCGGCCATTTTTTCTTTATACGAGTGCTTTTTGAATCTTTTCAGTATATACCAATTGGGAATTTTGTTTGGGATACTCGTAGCTTTGCGGCTATTTTAATTTTGCTCTCTGCGAGTTCCTTTGTTGTAGCTTTTCAATTTGCCGCCCCTGTTATGGCTGCTATTTTTTTATGCACGGTTTCGCTTGGGCTTATGAACAGAGTGATGCCGCAGTTGCAGGTTTGGATGCTTGGCATTCCGCTAAAGGTTTTTTTAGGCACTCTGGTTTTAATTTATTCCCTGCCGCTTATGGTGCAGATTTTCAACGCGAACTTTGAACAATTGCAAAGAGCCTTATTTGCCATTTTGCGAGCTGGCCGAGGGTAAATAAATGGCAGAAGACGAAGATAAAACCGAAGAACCCACCGCCAAAAAAAAAGCCGACTCTATTAAAAAAGGGCAAATTGGCCGCTCAATGGATTTGTCTTCTGCTATTTCTCTGATAGCGGCTCTGTTTGGGCTATATATTTTTGGCGGAGATTTTGCCGGCCAATGCGAAGGCATAATGCGTGAGTTTTTTACGGGCTATGCAGACTGGCAACCTACCATAACCAATTTTTCCGCGCTGGCATACCACGTTCTAAAAATGACATTGCGTTTACTTGCGCCATTGCTTTTGCTTTTTCTGTTTATAGGCGTAGTTGGCAATTTAGCCCAAGTGGGTTTGCATTTTACGCTTGAAAAACTGCAGCCGAAATTTTCAAATGTTTTTTCCCTATCTGGCTTAAAGAGAATGTTTGGAATGGAGGCGTGGATTGAGCTTTTGAAAGGCATTATAAAAATAACCATCGTGGGAATAATTTCTTATTTGGTTATAAAAAAGCATTACGATGATATTTTATATATGGTAGATATGCAAATTGGGGTTTTTTGTGCTTATCTAATAGATATAATAGTTGAATTGCTTTTGAAGGTAATATTGTTTTTGATAATACTCGGCATAGCGGATTTGATTTATCAAAAAAGAAAAACACACAACTCTATAAAAATGAGCAAACACGAGGTTAAAGACGAGCGCAAAAATTCCGAAGGTGACCCAAAGGTAATAGCAGCTCGCAGGCGTGCTATGCAAAAAATGCATCAGCAATTTATGATGAAAGAAGTTCCAAAAGCTACCGTGGTTATCACCAACCCCACGCATTTGGCAATAGCGCTTCGCTATGAACGAGGTGTAGATCAAGTTCCATTTGTTGTTGGAAAGGGGGCAGATAAACTCGCCGAGAGAATAAAGGAACTCGCTAAAGAACACGGTGTTCCCATAGTTGAAAACAAGCCTCTGGCACGAGCTATGTACGACGTTGTGGAGATTGGAGACCCTTTGCCAGCGGAATTTTTCTCCGCCGTTGCAGAAGTGTTGGCTTATGTATTCAGGCAGAAAGAGGCTGGGTAACAATGCTATAATGCGCGGTAGTGTAAAAATCGCATATAGCAGGAATTTTCAAAAAACCGGGCAAAATCTTTGGATTAAGCCCAAACTTTATTTTATAGCTGGGATTTATTAAATAATAAGTTTCCTTTTCCATTTTGAACCCGCCGTTTCTCAGAAGTTTTTTATATTCGCAAATAGATAGTTTTGTTTGCCTAACTTCATCTAAAATATCTATGCAATCTCTATCTTCGCCAAAAGTTTTCAATATAAATTCATAAATGCACCAAGGGAACAAATGGTAATACGGCATTCTAGATAGCAAAAAATTTTTGCAACCTTGCTGATGTCCGCCAAATGGCATTCTCCACGGCGGAAAAGCCACAAATATAATGGCATCGCTGGTTATAAATTCTTTTAATCTTTCAAAGAAAAGGGTTCTGTTAATTATGTGCTCTAAAACATCACGAACCAAAACAATATTTGCCTTTGGAATAGAATTGGGGTTTACTTCGTAAAAATTGCATTTTAGCAAGGTGAGATTATTCTTATTCTTGCTGTCTTTGAAAAAATCCTGTGCATATTCTAATTCATCGCCTTTGTCTATGCCTATCACCTTGCAGTTTTTCTCTTCTAAAAAGGGGTATAAATTTCCGCCCCGCCCGCAACCCACTTCCAGCACTACCGAACCTGCTTGAATTTTTTTTATGGATTCTATATAGGGTATAACAAAATCCCTTGTGCCCTTTGCCAATTCGTCAAAATACAATTTATAATCCGCGTGCCTTTTTTGCATATAGCAGAAATATAAAAATTTACCATAAATATATTGACAATCTAAAATCTTAACCAAAATGTAACAAAAAATCATATTATTTGTAATATCAGAAAATTAAATTACAAACTATGATAGAGGCGAAGGAAGTCAATTTCTATTACGGTGATTTTCACGCGTTAAAGGATATTTCCCTATGTGCGGCGAAAAACAAAGTAACTGCGTTTATAGGGCCTTCTGGTTGCGGCAAATCAACCTTTTTACGCCTTTTGAATCGTATGAACGATTTAATTCCAGATACTAAATTAACAGGCAAATGCCTTGTAAATGGAGAAGACATTTACAGCAAGAGCACTAATGTAGATGAGTTGCGGAAAAAAGTTGGTATGGTTTTTCAAAAACCAAATCCTTTTCCAAAAACAATTTTTGAGAACGTTGCTTATGGGTTGCGCGTAAATGGAATAAAAGACAAAAAATTTATACAAGAGCGAGTTGAAGAGTCACTGGTGGGGTCTGCCTTATGGGAAGAGGTAAAGGACAAATTGAGCAAATCGGCTTACGACTTGTCTGGAGGGCAGCAGCAAAGGCTTTGCATCGCTCGTGCCCTGGCTATTAAACCAGATGTTTTGTTGATGGATGAACCTGCCTCCGCCCTAGACCCAATTTCAACTTCTAAAATTGAAGACTTGATATACAACCTTAAAACGAAATACACCATAGTCATAGTCACTCACAATATGCAGCAAGCGGCGAGAGTGAGCGATAGCACAGGATTTTTTATGCTTGGCGAGTTGATTGAATTTAGCGATACTAAAAAGATGTTTCTAAGCCCAAGCAAGGAACAGACTCAAAATTATATCACAGGAAGATTCGGATAATTCCAATAGGAAGGTAATATGGACAAAGCGATGAAACATTCCGAAAGAGAGTTGCAAGCACTCAAAGGAGAAATCAGCGGTATGTGGCAGCTTGTGCTTTCGCAGTTGCAAAAATGCAAGCAATCGTATATGGCAAATGATGTGGAACTTGCACGAGAAGTTATTATGCGTGAAAAGAGCGTTAATTCCTTTGAACTCAGCGTGGACCTAGGGTGTGAAAATTTTATTGCATTATTCTCCCCAGTTGCTATGGACTTGCGATTGGTAATCTCTATGATAAGAATCAGCTCAACTTTGGAGCGCATAGCCGATTTTGCCGAGGGAATTGCAAGACAAGTTGTTGAAGGCAGCGGTGTTATATCGGAAACTTTGAAGGAAGATTTGAAAATAGAAACTATGTTTGATGCTGCAATTTCTATGCTTTCCGATAGCTTTGTAATGCTGGAATCCGAAAACACCAAAATTTCTGGGAAAATTCTGCAAAAGGACGATGAAATAGATGAACTCTATCAAGAAGGAAAAAAGAATCTTGCCGAACTCATTAAAAAAGAGGCGGACAAAGGCGAAGAGGTTTTGAATATATTTTTGATATTACGGAAAATAGAGAGAATTGGAGACCATTGCTGCAATATAGTGGAAGAAATAGTTTTCTACATTGATGCTAAAGTCTTAAAGCACAGTAAGGGTAGAGAGAGCGATGAAAAAAAGGATACTCATAGTTGATGATGAGTGCGATATTTGCGAGATACTATCTTTCAATTTAGAAAATGAAGGATACGAAGTAGATACGGCTTCATCCGCAGAGGATGCGATAAAAAAGCTCTCCCCAGAGCATTGTTTGATGTTATTGGACGTTATGATGGGGGGGATGTCCGGTTTTCGTTTTGCCGAAAAGCTTCGCAAGGAAGGCAATAATGTCCCGATTATTTTTCTCACGGCAAAGGATGCCGAAAACGATATGCTCACGGGGTTTTCCGTTGGTGCTGATGATTACATATCAAAACCCTTTTCATTAAAAGAGGTATCTGCCCGCGTTAAGGCGGTGTTAAAAAGAACTCCCGAAGAAATAGACAATACTGAGGAAAGTATGCTTGTAATTGATGATTTGCTCATTGACACTTCATCAAAGGAAGCGAAAATAGGAGACTCAGTAATTCCATTGACTAAAACCGAATTTGGGATTCTTCTCTTGCTCGCTTCAAACCCTTCACGGGTATATTCCAGAAATCAAATTATAAGCGTTGTGTGGAAAGATACCCCTTATATAACCGAACGCACGGTTGATGTTCACATAACTCGTTTACGAAAAAAACTCGGCAGCAAATCTTACTATATATCCAATCGCACCGGTTTTGGATATAAGTTCAACTTTTCCGAACAATGACAAGAAATTTTCAACAGAAGTTAATTTTTAGGTTTTTGCTCATATTTGCTATCTGTACTTTATGTATTGCAATCTTTGAACAGCAATCCGCACGCCAATATAAAAAAGATTCTTTGCAAGAAAAATTAGATGCTTATGTAGAGGTGATAGCCAAATATGCTTCAATTGAAAGCAAAGATGATTCTCTGAAAAATTTGCTCGCTTTATTGCCGGGTAATCTGAGAATTACCTTGATGGATAAGGAGAACAATGTACTATACGACAACGTTATTCCAGATTATTCCGCTTTGGAAAATCACGCCGAAAGGCCGGAGATAATTGCCGCTATGAGTAATGGAAGCGGCTCGGCACTTAGAAATTCTGCTTCAAATAACACAGAATATCTTTATTATGCGAAAAAAAATGATGATAAAATTATACGCGTAGCATTGCCTTATGACGAGCAAGTGCAGTTTCTTTTAGAACCGAATAATAAATTTCTTTATTTTGCAATTGCGGTTTTTCTGATAGGTTTTGCATTTATTCTATATGTGGGGAATTATTTTGGAAAATGGATTCGCCAGTTGAGGGATTTTTCGCAAATGATGCATAATGGAATGGACAAAGTTGCTATTCCAAAATTTCCAAAAGACGAATTGAGCGAGATAAGCTCAAGAATTGCAATAAATCTGAATAGAATCAAAGAAGATGAAAAACGTTTAGCGCTGGAAAAAGAAAAATTGCTACAGCATATAAAGGCGTCCGCAGAAGGAATTTGCTTTTTTAACGCGGATAAAACGGTAGCTTTTTATAACGGGCTTTTTTTGCAATATTTCAATATTCTCTCCAATAATTCCATAACTATAGGCAAAGAGATATTGTTAGATGAATGCTTTAATTCTGCGATTATGTTTTTGAATAACAGCATAGGGGAAGATTATTTTGAAGCACACATAAGCCGCCAAGGTAGAAATTTTTTGCTGCGTATGAATGTATTTGAAGATAAAAGTTTTGAGATGATACTGGTGGATATTACCGCTAGTGAAAAAAACAAACGCTTGAAACAGGAAATGACGGGAAACATAGCTCACGAATTGAGAACGCCGGTGACCAGCATTCGCGGTTTTTTGGAAATATTGCTGAACAATAACATAACAAAAGAAAAAAGGCAGGAGTATTTGCAACGTGCTTTTGTGCAAACCCAGATTTTGTCTGAACTTATCTCTGATATGAGCTTGCTCACAAAAATAGATGGAAAAGCTGAATCGCTGCATTTAGAAGATGTGAATGTTTCGCATTTAATTGCAAAGGTATGTGCAGATATATCTGCTGCTATGGAAGAAAAATGCATAAAAATCAACAGCGATATTCCGCAGGACATTATAGTTACAGGCAATCAGAGCATATTATATTCAATTTTCCGCAATCTCACCGATAATGTATTGCGCCACGCAGGGAGCAATGTTGATATAGATATAAAAATACACGAAATAAAGGATGGAAAGGTATATTTCATTTTTGCGGATAACGGGAAAGGCATAGAAGATGAAAGCCACTTAAGCCGTTTATTTGAGCGTTTTTACCGAGTGCACGAAGGGCGTACCCGTGATACAGGCGGTTCGGGTTTAGGGCTTTCCATAGTGAAAAACGCCGTGCTGTTTCACGGCGGAACTATAAGCGTACGAAAGGGCAAGGAAAAAGGGCTGGAATTTTTGTTTTCGCTGACGCTGGCAAAGGATAACTTAACCAAATCTTAACAAAAATACATCTATTTTTTAATAATCAAATTTTAATTTTATACTAATTCAAAACAAGGAGAGCATAGCTTATGAAAAAGCTTCTTTTAACAGCCATTTTGGCAACTGCTTCAATATTGGCAGCTCAGACAATCAAAGGTTCAGATACGGTTTTGCCGCTTTCGCAGCAGCAAGCTGAAACCTATATGAAGGTGAATAAAAACGCAAAAGTAACGGTTACCGGCGGCGGTAGCGGTGTTGGAATTTCCGCTTTGATAGAAGGAACTACCGACATAGCTCAATCTTCACGCAAAATAAAATTTGACGAAAAGAAAAAACTCTCAGATAAAGGCAGCTCTGTAGTAGAAAAAATCATCGCTTATGATGCTTTGGCAGTTGTTGTGAACCCCAAAAATGCGGTTAGCCAATTAACCCGTGAACAATTAGACAACATCTTCACCGGCAAAATCACAAATTGGAAAGAGGTTGGCGGAGCTGACCTAAAAATAACCCCAATTGCCAGAGAAACATCTTCCGGTACTTATGAATTTTTCAAAGAAGAAGTTTTGCAGAAAAAAGATTATATGGCTGGCATTATGAGCGTTCCTGCAACCGGAACAATCATAGAAACAATAAGCAAAACCCCAGGCGCTATAGGCTACGTTGGGCTTGCCTACTTGAACAAAAATGTCAAAGCGCTCAAAGTTTCGTTCAAAGACGGGCAGTTTGTTGAGCCGTCCGTAAAAACCGCCAAGGACGAAACCTATCCTATAGTGCGCCCTCTTATTTACTACTATGTTCAGAGTTCCGAGAATGTTGTTAAGCCATTTATAGACTATGTTCTTTCAAAAGACGGCCAAAAGATAGTCAGCACTGTTGGGTTTATAACTATTCATTAAGCTAATATGAGATGGTGGATTGAAAAAACAATAGAAAAAATTTTCGCCATCAGCGGATTGACAACCACGATTGTCATTTTACTGATGGTGGTTTTTCTGTTTAAGGAAGGCTTGGGGCTGTTCCACAGTCCTGTTGTTGAAAAGGGCTTTGCCTTGTGCGTTAATGCGAATAATCCTGTTGAGCACGTGGGTTCAGCCACCATCAAAAAAATTTTTAACGGCGTAATAAAAAATTGGTCGGAATTTAGCCCTCTTGATGAAGAAATCGTTTTGTTCCGTTGCGAAGAACCGGACAAATGCGGCAATATGTCTAAACGCTACAGCGAAGAAGAACTGGGTAGCGATTATGAGCATTTAGCGGAAAAATTAGGCGAAGTGATAGCGGAAACTCCGGGCATATTTGCCTTTGTACACGAAGAATTTTTGCCTAAAAATATCAAAGGCGTAAGAATACTTGAAGAGAACAAAATTGCTGCCGATGATTTTTTTCTTGGGCTGGAATGGATACCAACATCTACGCCTGCACCGCAGTTCGGGGTGTTGCCCCTTATACTTGGAACTCTGCTCGTAAGTTTGGTTGCGATTTTGATTGCCACGCCTCTTGGGTTGGGAGTTGCCATTTATCTTTCAGAGCTTTCAAAAGATAGGTTACGCAATATTTTGAAACCAGCTATTGAATTGCTCGCCGGGATACCATCCGTTGTTTATGGTTTTTTTGGTTTGGTGGTTTTGGTACCTATGATACAGAGAGCTTTTAATTTACCCGTAGGGCAAACCGCGCTTACCGGCAGCATTGTTTTGGCTATAATGGCTTTGCCAACAATAATAACCGTTGCAGAAGATGCTATGCGCAGCACTCCGCGAACTATGCGCGAAGCGAGCCTTGCCCTTGGCGCTACTCATTGGCAAACTATTTATAAAGTGATTATCCCTTATGCTTCTTCGGGTATTTCCGCTGCCGTTGTTTTGGGAATAGGGCGTGCCATAGGGGAGACTATGGTAGCTCTGATGGTAACGGGAAATGCCGGAATAATACCCAAAACGCTTTTGACACCGGTGCGCACCATTCCCGCAACCATAGCCGCTGAACTTGGCGAAGCCCCTGTTGGGGGTGTGCATTATCAGGCACTTTTTGTGCTGGGCTGTGTTTTATTTTTGATTACGCTTGCTATAAGCATTGCATCCGAACTTATTTCAAAACGTCAGCATAACAAAGGATTGTAGATATATGTTAGATAGAAAATTATCACAAAAAATAGCCTTTTGGACTTTTCGCTTGTTGGGTTTGCTAGTTATAGGCATTCTTTTATGGATACTCGGTTTTGTTGTTTACAATGGCATTGGGGTTATAAGTTTTGAATTTCTTTTTGATGTGCCAAAAAATGGTATGGTGGAAGGTGGAATTTTCCCTGCTATCGTGGGGACTTTCTGTTTGATAGTAGGGAGTATGGTTGTGGCTTTCCCTCTTGGCGTGATGTCGGCTATTTATACAAACGAATATGTTAGAGAGGGAAAAATTTCCAAAGCCATACGGACTATGACGAATAACCTTGGCAGCATTCCTTCCATAATTTTTGGCTTGTTTGGAATGGCTCTTTTTGTAAATGCTATGAGCTGGGGAGATTCCATTTTAGCCGGCTCTTTTACTTTAGGCCTTCTTACGCTTCCCTTGGTAATTAGAACAACGGAAGAGGCACTCAGAACAGTTCCAGATTCTTTGCGCAATGGGAGCTACGCTTTAGGAGCAACTAAATTGCAAACCATAAGGCGTGTTGTTTTGCCAATGGCTTTCCCAAACATTGTCACAGGTTTAATTCTATCTATAGGAAGAGTTTCGGGCGAAACCGCGCCCATTTTATTTACCGTAGCGGCCTATTTCCTGCCAAAACTGCCCACAAGCATTTTTGACCAGGTTATGGCTCTGCCTTACCATCTCTATGTTATATCCACCAGCGGTACGAACTTGGAAGCGGCACGTCCAATGGCTTACGGGACCGCTCTGGTTTTAATAACCCTAGTTTTGGTTATCAATTTCTCGGCATCGCTTTTGCGTAAGCATTTTGGGAAAAAGGTGGGGGTGTAAAACCGCAATAGCAAGCCAAATTTATGGTTTTTGCAGTGGCATAGTTGTTGCGATTGCTATATTACAGATAGAGGCAAAATATGGCAAGACCAATTAAAGAAACGCCTACAATAAAAGGCAAAGATTCTATACGCTTCCAAGAGGA
>Ga0268262_10000821_pt1 | contig 40361 bp, 38 predicted proteins | sample TergutNc150P3_FD_190354 | JGI IMG/M metagenome (GOLD analysis project Ga0268262, IMG submission 190354) | Nasutitermes corniger P3 segment gut microbial community from laboratory colony in Florida, USA - Nc150 P3 (SPAdes) (version 2) | ecosystem: Host-associated > Arthropoda: Insects >...
GGGGGGGGTATATTGTCTTAGTTCAAAGCGTTTTTGTAGCAGGGGATTATGTGTGGATTTTTTGCTTAACAGGGCGGTTTTTTCGCTCATTAGAAGTATTTTACGTTTTTTGGGTTAATTTGTCAAGTTAAAAAATACCCATTGTCCTCCAAAAGACGCTTCGACAGGCTCAGCGACCTTCGGACAACGCCCCCTTAATTCCGCTTTCTCTTACGCGCATATTTGTAGTAAATCCCACCGCTCTCTAGGTTCGCTCCTTGTTCGTGGTTAAATTTCTTCCCTCTTCGGTTCGTGGTTAAATTCTTCCCTCTTCAGTTCGTGGTAAAATCCTTCCTATTTCCCAACACAAAAGCTACTAAACATTTTTTCCAACAAATCAACCGTAGAAATCTCCCCGGTAATCTCCCCCAGAGAGCTAACAGCGTCCTTCAAAAGCGGCGCGATTAAATCCAACGGCTCATCGTTATCCGATAACGTAAGAGCTTCCTCAAGAGACCCGCAAGCTATATCCACAAGTGTTTTCTGCCGTACAGTGCCAAGCGCGGCAGACGAAGAATCGCTTTGCTGTAAATCATTTATCCCCGCTTCTAAAGTAATCGCCGTATAAAGCTGTACAAGCCCATCGCCCGTCTTCGCGCTTACGCAAATAGGAATTTGTCCGTTAATATTCAAAGATTCAGGCGGAGAGGCAATATCGCATTTACTCCAAACAAAAATATATTTACCGCCTTGCACAGTAAAATTTTTATCCTCGTCTGTTAAACCGCGCGCGCCGTCAATCAAATAAAGAACAATATCGCTTTCTTCCAAAAGTTTACGGCTGCGCTCTACCCCAAGCTTTTCCACCGAATCGGCAGTTTCACGTAACCCTGCCGTGTCGATAAGACGAATCGGTATCCCTTCAATACTGACCCATGCCTCTATCCAGTCGCGCGTTGTGCCGGGAATTTCAGTAACAATAGAGCGATCTTCTTTTAACAGAGCGTTAAAAAGACTGGACTTGCCGGAATTGGGACAGCCGGCGATTACCAGCGTAATTCCTTCCTGATACACTCGTTCTATCCGCCAGCCTGCGGATAATTTTTTAAGCCGCGTTAACGCTTCCAACGCAATATTTTTTTGCGGAAGCCTACCCTCCGCTTCTTCCGCGTCGGCGCTTATTTCATCTTCCGAATAGTCAAGATAAATTTCCGCGGCGGCAAGAACGCCCACAAGCATTTTTTTAATACTGTCAATTTCTTCGTACAAAGAACCGGACAGCCGCAAGACCGCGTGGCGGCGGCTTATTTCCGTTTTTGCTGAAACAAGTTCCATAACGGACTCGGCTTTTGTAAGATCAAGTTTGCCGTTCATAAAAGCGCGGAATGTAAATTCGCCGGGCAATGCGTCTCGAAAGCCGGAAGTTTTTAACGCTTCCATTACAGCTTTTCCGGCAGCCACGCCGCCGTGACAGCAGATGTCAAGACTGTCCTCGCCTGTGTAACTTTTTGGGGCGCGGAAAACAGAGACAAGCACGTCGTCTATTTTTTCTTTTTTATTTGAGACAATCCAGCCGTGAATTACAGTGTTTCCCTGCGCCGACGCAAGCGGCGATGAAAAAATTGACGACACTAATTCAATTGAACCTTTTCCCGAACAGCGAATCAGCGTTAGCGCGCTGTTACCGGGAGTGGTCGCAAAAGCGGCGATGGGGGATTCATCGCCGTAGTTAGCTTTAATACCGTTATTTGTCATTGCTCTCCGTTGAATCATCCGTGCCGGCAAGATGTAATTTGATAAAAACCCAGGGAGCGGCTACGGAAACCCACAAACTCATTACCGCGTAACACAAGAATCCGTAAATCAGTATATATATATGATTGGAAATATTAGCCATTATTTGATTAACTCTGTATACAATAACAGCGAGAACGGCTGTTCCTAGAATAAATCGCGCCAGCATAATAAGCCATTTTTTTATTCCTTTTGTTCCTAAAAAACATTTGCTTTTAAAACCAATATAACGATTGTTCATATAGTACCCTATACTTAATCCCAGCAGAATTCCGCCGGGAAAAACATATTCAACGCTTGGATGGTATAAAATCATAAGAAACGAAACTACCGCTGCGGTAATCATGTACGCCCTTACACCGCCTTTTGACAAAAGAAAAATAATCTTCTTTCCAAGAAATAAATCAACGCAAAAAATAAATGCGACTATTATCCATGTAAGATCGATATCCACCGGGATATTTTCCTTAAAATTTCTGTATATAAGCACAGACCAAATACAAAGAAGAACCGTTATTCCAATCTGTAATCCCGCTTTTTCATTAATGCACCAGTAAATAAAAAAAGGCGCTAACAAAAATAAATAAATTAAATCCATTTTAAAACCCCTCAAAGAATGTATTACGAAGTTTGTTAACTGAATTATTCTGACTTTTTGTCAGAATTACAACTTCGCTTGTTTTAACTATCATATTCCTTATAATAGACTGCATTAAACTTTTTTCAATAGTTATCAGCAAATAAAAAATATAGTTTTCGGAAGGTTCTTCCTCGTTTCCCGATTTGGTTTTTATCCAATAATAATCCTCTTTTAAGGCTTCATTATACTCCGCTTTATACGCATTATGCATCATTGTTTCATAAAACGCGCCGTATTCGTCGTCGGGATACAAAGACGCCGTAAGATACATTCTTTTTTCTATTCTATCGGCTACAAGCATGGGAAAATCATGCGCTACGGTATAGTGTTCTACCCATTTAGTTAACGCGGCAATATTATCTCCTTCATTACTCACTATAAAAACATATTCATTATTATATGCCTCCAATTTTTCAACGGCATTTATCCCGCTGCCCAGAAAGGAACGCAGCCATACCGGCATTTGACTTAATTGTCCGTCTTTTGTTTCAATAATATTACCAATTTCTATTATAACGGGATTTTCATTCGGGTTTATACCGGAATCGGGAACGGGAAAATAATTAGGGGGATTCTTAGTGACACATGAAAAAAAAATTATTACTATTAATAAACACGCTGCCGCAGGATATTTTTTATTCATTTTAAAAATTATCTTTTGGCAATATTTACCGGTTGATCTTCGCTTGTTACATTTTTTAAAGCCGCAGATAATATATCCTCAGGCGGCATGTAGTACAATGCAAATTCATCCCAAAGCGCATTGTACTCAGGAGAAACATTTGCTTTTTTTTGTTTAGCGGAAGATTCCGATTCATCATCTGCTTTTTCTAACTGAGCAAGAGAAGAATCATCGTTAAATCCAAGTGTAATATTAAATTCATTTTTTATTTTCGTTTCAAGCGTAATCGGTTTCATTGCCAATTCTACGGGGTTTAATTCTCCGAAAATATTGATCTGAGCCGACAACATAGCTGAATTAATTGAAAATTTTATACCCACGGTTAAGAAGGGCAGCTCTTTTCTTTCCTCGATATTTTCAGACAATTCGTCCGGCTCCGTTGATAACCTGACAGTTTGTGAAACTGTCTTTTGCGGCGACATTAACGTTAATACAAGGTTTTTTTCTTCTATTGATAAAATCATTGATACGTCGGCGGAATGACCAAACTGTACGGAAAAAATAACGCCGTTACCTAACGGTTTAAACCGGATCAAAGTCTGCCATATTTCCGTGTCTTTGTTTAAAACTGATATTTTTGGAAGCTTAAGTCTGCTGTTGTAACCTGTAGCAAGCCCGTAAGTTCCATCCAATCCCATCCATTTCGGCTTGTTTTTTGAATCGGGTTTTAACGCGCTTTCACCATCAGCGGCATTTTTTGAATCATTTAAATTGCCTTCCATTTTATACCAATGCGTTAGCTGATCAATATCCGAGGAAACAAGACGTATATTTTTTATGTTAGACGAAACGAGCAAAGAAATTTCCTTTTTATAACCTGATAATTCTTCGCTTCTTTCCGCGGGAAATACTTCCGCGTATAAAGAGAAAAAGCCATTCTGCTCCGGCGCTTTCCAAAACAGAATGTCCGCTCCGTCGGAAAATCTTCCTTCGCTTATTTTATTTTTACCGTCGTACCAAACAATATACGGATTTAATTTATAATCAAAATTTAAATTTACTTCCAGCATTACAACCGATTCTTTTGGTATAAGATGAGAAGTATCTACGGCGCTCGGCAAATATACGTTAATTCCTTCATAAGAAAAAAGCGTTTTTCCCAAATAATAAATATTTTTTTCTGTTTTTTGCAATACGTCTTTTCCATTCATAACCTGTAAAACCAGAGTATATTTACCGGCGGATAAATTTTCCGGTATCGGGAAAGGCGGTAATTCATCATCAAGACTTTTTACAGGAAGAAATAATTCTTCGCCGTTCTTTTTTAATACAATAACTTTCTTGTCCTTAACCGTAGTTTCATTTGCTGTTTTATCGTCTTTTAAATCTTTTTCTTCGTCTTGTTTCTCATTTTCCGGTATTAACTGCGCCTCTTCTTTTTGTCCGGCTGACTGATCAAGAGTATAAATAACTTTCCACCCCACGACATCCCCCGAAGTTTTTTTCAAAAAAACAACAAGAGTTGAAACGTCGGGATCGCCGGAAACACGTTCTTCAAAATCGAATTTTATTTTATCGGTTGATTTAACATAAGAACATTCTTCCAGCGAAACGCCGTCTACTTGCACATTTATTTTATAAGCGCTCGCGGAAGTTAATATATTATCCATTGCCTCACAGCCGCACAAAAAGGCGGTTAGAAACAAAGGGAAAATTAACAAATTAAAAGTTTTAACAACTTTTTGGATACACATATCCAACTATAAATATACCACAAAAAGTGAAAAAAATCAACTATATTTTATTCTTGTTTTTATGATAATATATTGATATGCGGGCAAAGGCGATAATTCATCTTGATCGTTTTGAGGAAAATATTAATTCCGTAAAGACGAGAATCGGGAAAAACAGGCATATTTGCGTCCCGGTAAAAGCCGATGCTTACGGTCATGGCGCTGTTCAAATAGCCAAAACCGCCCTAAAAGCGGGAGTTTCCTGCTTTGGCGTAGCGGCGGTATCGGAAGGGCTGGCGCTCAGAAAAGGGGGGATAAAAACCCCAATTTTGCTGTTTTCCCAGCCTAATCCCGATGAAATAAAGGAAATCATTCAAGCGGATTTAACCCCATTTATTTCCGACGCGGATTTTGCCGACGCCCTGAATGAATACGCAAAAAAAGCAAAAAAGAATATTTCCGTTCATTTAAAAATTGATACGGGCATGGGAAGAATCGGCTGTAATATAAAGGAAGCCCAGGAGCTTGCAAGCCATATAAAAAAATCATCGTGTTTAAATTTAACGGGAACCGCCACGCATTTGGCAGTCTCCGACTCAATAAACAGAAGCGACATAGACTATACCAAAAAACAAATATCCGGTTTTAAAAGAGCCGTTAACGCTATCCGCGCGGCAAAAATTAATCCGGGTATTGTTCACGCCGCAAATTCAGGCGCGGTAATTTTACACCCAAGCGCGTGGTTCGATATGGTAAGACCCGGCATACTTCTTTACGGCTATAAATCCGTAGAGGAATATACGGCTCCGCTTGATCAATTAAAAAAATTGTCCAAATTTAAAAAATTAACAATTGCGCCTGTCATGGAATTGCAAAGTTCCGTTGTGTTAATAAAAAAAATAAAAAAGGGCGAATCTGTCTCTTACGGCAGAACATGGATAGCGGAAAAAGACACGCTAATCGGCGTTCTTTCCGTTGGTTACGCCGACGGGCTTCCACGCCTTGCAAGCAACAGATGGCAGGTTTTTATCGGCGGCGAGCTTTATCCGCTTGTCGGGCGGATAAGCATGGATCAATGTTGTGTGAATCTCGGTAAAAAGGCGAAAGTCAACCGATGGGACACAGCCATCATTTTCGGCAATCCCGACCACGACGCTTCCGCACTGGCAAAAATTACAGGCACTATTCCCTATGAAATAACCTGTAATGTAAATAAACGAGTACCCAGAGTTTATAAGCATTAGAAAGTATTATATTACTATATTGCACCTAACGATAATAAAACAAACGTCTTGATTCATCCGTTATAATTTGTCGTCTAAATGTGCAGTTACAAGGAATGCTTGTAAAGCAATTTCAGAAAGTTCTTTTGAACAATCGGCTTTCAGGAAAACCCGATTTTTGGAAATCTCCTGCCATATAATAGGCAATTGCTTATAAAGATGAACCATACCACCTCTGTCATCATCGGCAATATGATATACTTTTGCCACACCTGATGTAATTATTCTGCAAAGACACATAGGACACGATTCTAACGAGGTATAAATGGTTAATTTCCTAAGCATTTCTCTGCTTTTACTTCCATTTTGCACTTCAAATGTGTTTAATAAATCCATTTCCGCATGTAAATCGCTTCTATATTGAGTAAATACCTTGTTTTGACCGCGGCATACAATTTCTTTCGTGTCTTCATTTACAAGAATCGCGCCAATGCCAAAACTTCCGCTTTCCGCGGCGCAAATGGCTTCTTTGATTGTTTCCAAGGCGAAAATATCATTTGGTTTTGAAGGAACAAAGTTTAGTGCTTTTTCCTTTAAGGTTTGAAGATTGAACTCGACATCCATTTTTTACTTCTCCTGATAAAAAATTTAAATTCAAAAAAGTTTAAATAACTTATGCTGGAATTATACATCAACAGGGGCTGTAAAGTCAAGGAAATATATCAATAAAGCGGCAATTCTTAAAATTACCTTCCATAAATAGCGCTTAAAGAATCGCTATAAGAATCCTAATTTAACCAAAATAACCACTTGCAAAAAAGGATTCGGAAAATTATACTATTTATATTGAAAACAGTGCGCCAATTAATAAAGAATGGATGTTAAAGATGCTGATAAATTAAAGCATACTTACTAACAAGTTGGTTTTGGAGATATAAAAAATGAAGAAACTGTTTGAAATGCGGTTAACCTTGTATTCTGTAGGATTATTCTTAAGCTCTGCGCTTGAAAGGGTTATTACTAATTACATGGAAAAACAGCTTAAACTTTTTGAAAACTATCCTCTTCTTTACCATTTTGTGTCTATAATTCTTTTGATATTTTTCTTTGTTATTACAAATGTTGTGATACATATACTCATAAACAGCAAATGGATAAGCAAAAAAGTATTTGGAAGAAAATTTGTCGGCGGACACTGGATTGAAATTGTATTTCGTGCGACAAATAATGAAGCCACTCATTATTGTGATTTGGAAATAGGTTACGATATTGATAAAATATATTTGTCCGGAACTGATTATGACCCAAATTATACATTTATGTATAATTTAGAAACAGAGAGCGCCACAATGGAGAATTACGGTTTGTCTTATATTTATAAATGTATCGGCGGCAAAGATAACAGAAAAGGTTATGGCACTCTTGCTTTTCACAAAAAAGCGTCTTCAAGCCCGGATAGATATACCGGCAGATATAGTGGAGACGATAATGAACAGTACATAGTAGAAGGGTTTTTAATAAGCGATAAAAAAATTTTAAAAGCATTAGATCAAAATTTCATTTCAACTTTTGATACAATAATAAAAGAAAAGAAACAATTCCTGTTTGAAACCGAGGGAATAAAAATAAATTAGAGGGGTTGATTGTATGAATTATAGCGGGAAAATTGAAAATGCGGTATCATATATACGCGCAAAAACGTCTTCTATACCAAAAATAGGCCTTGTTTTAGGCAGCGGACTTGGCGATTTTACAGACAAATTAAGCGACGCTATATCAGTAACCTATAGTGAAATTCCCGACTTCCCGTTACCCACTGTGGAAGGACATGAAGGGGCTTTTATTTTTGGCAATTATGAAGGAATACCTGTTGTTGCCTTACAAGGCAGACTTCATTATTACGAAGGATATTCTCAACAAGAAATCACTATGCCTGTCAGAATTATTAGAAAACTTGGCGTAGACACATTGATTATAACAAATGCAGCAGGAGGTATTAATCTTGATTATTCGGCGGGCGCTTTAATGCTTATTACAGATCATATTAATTATTCAAGCGGGAATCCTCTTATAGGACAAAACCATGATGAATTTGGTCCGCGTTTCCCTGACGTTTCTGACATTTATACTAAAGAGTTAAGAACTAAGCTAAAGGAAGAAGCATTACACCAAGGAATTAAAATCAAAGAAGGAGTATATATAATGTACAGCGGTCCTAATTATGAAACTCCGGCAGAGATTCGGTTTTTTAGAACAATAGGCGCCGATGCAGTAGGAATGTCTACAGTACCTGAAGCGTTGATCGCTTGTCATTGCGGTATGAAAATAATAGGAATTTCTTGTATTACAAATATGGCAACAGGTATACTTGAACAAAAACTAAACCATAAAGAAGTTGTTGAAATAGCAAGCAGAGTAAAACCAGAATTCAATAAATTAGTCGGTATAGCAATTAAGATAGCTAAATAATATAAACCTGAAAAGACAGGAAAATGAACAAGTTTTTGAAAAACTACAACATCAATTGAAAGGATGATAGATTTGGAAAGCTTAAAAAAACGGATATTAATTGACGGTAAAGTTGCAGATGGGAATATTTTGCAAGTTAGTTCCTTTTTAAATCACATGGTAGATATTAATCTTCTAAGTAATATTGGCAAGGAATTTGCGGCAATTTTCAAAGATTGCCTGCCAACAAAAATAATTACTATAGAAGCATCTGGTATTCCTATTGCAACTATGTGCGCATTAGAATTACAGATTCCATTTATTATTGCAAAAAAATATATTTCTTATAATTTGACAGACGATGTATATTCCACTGAAATATACTCTTATACTAAGCAAAAATCTTTTAATATTATCGTATTAAAGGAACTTATTAACCAAAATGACAGATTATTAATAATTGACGATTTTTTAGCCTATGGAACCGCTATAAAAGGAATAATGCATATTATAGAAGAAGCAAAGGCAACTCTTGTGGGAGTAGGTATTTGCATAGAGAAATCATATCAACAAGGAGCGTCTGAATTACTTTCGCAGGGTGTAAATTTACATAGTTTGGTAAAAATAAATTCATTGGAAAATGGCATAATCACTTTTAAATAGAAATCACATAGGAAGTTCGAACAGAACTTTAAAACCGATTGATCATTCCCCAATAATGAAACGAAAATTAAATTTATTTATATGCGTATATTATTGCCTATAACCGGAAAAATCATTATTATTGTATTGGAGGCAATTAATGAATCCTTTTTTAAATGATGAAGATGACGATGAGGAAGTTCAGGAAAAAGACAAGGCTCCGGTTTTGGATCCTCTTGCGGGAAAGATGTTAAAAACACGGACTGTTTTACTTTCCGGGGAAATAAATAAAGAACTGGCGGAAAAAGCCATACGCCAGCTTTTGCTTTTGGAAGATATGAACGACGAACCGATACGAATTTTTATAGATTCTCCGGGCGGAGACGCGGACGCGGGCTACGCTATTTTTGATATGATTCGTTTTGTAAAACCAAAGATTTGGACAATCGGCATGGGACTCGTCGCAAGCGCCGCGGCAATTATTCAGCTTGCAGCGCCAAAGGAAAGGCGCGTCGGGCTGCCGAACAGCCACTACCTTATCCACCAACCGCTTTCGGGGATTCGAGGCGTCGCCACGGACATTGAAATCCACGCAAAAGAACTTGAAAAACTGCGGGAGAAAATAAACCGCCTAATCGCGGAAGAAACAGGCAACACCGTAAGTCAGGTTGAAAAAGACACAGATCGCGATTACTGGATGAACGCGACGGAAGCGGTGAAATACGGATTAATCAGCAAAGTAATAACAAACAGGTCTGAGCTTTAGTCCGACGGATTTTCGTAAGATTTATACAGGAAACGCCTTATTTTTTGCTGGGCGTTCTTTTCAAACGGCTCTTTCCGTATACAAAAATCGCTGACCTTTTTAAAGACCGGCAAAGATCGGTTTACTTCGTCAATTTCTTTTCTTATTAGATTGAAAATATAGTCGTCGTTATTTTCCATGCCGGGATAATCTTCTTTTATCAATTCATAATCGGGAACTATAACGGCGTAAATAATTTCACCTGCGGATGTTTTTCTGCCGACGATAAGTATTTCGGCAATTGAACGCAAACCGGCAAAGTGGGCTTCAACTTCTTCGGGGTATACATTTTTCCCGCCGGAACCGACAATAAGATTTTTCTTCCGTCCGCGAATATAGACATACCCGTCTTCGTCACGGCAGCCAAGGTCGCCTGTTAAAAGCCAGCCGTCTTCCGTAATAATTTCTTTTGTCGCTTCATCGTTTTCAAAATACCCCAGCATTATAGAAGGCGACTTACAAGCAATCTCGCCAATACCGTCCGGTCCCGGATCGACAATCTTAACTTCCGTGTAACTGACCGGAAGCCCCACCGATTCATTGCGTTTATGACGAGGAGTATTTACGCTGATAAGCGGAGAGTTCTCGCTCATGCCGTAACCGTGAATAATGTTAAACCCGAATGAATCAAAAAAATCCGCTGTCTTAATGTTTAACGCGCCGCCGCCCGCGACCATTATTTTTATTGAATGAAGATTCGCCTTTTTACGGATAAACCTAAATACTTTCCGTCCCCATTCAGGATTGCCTTCCTTTGCTTTTGCCAGAGCGATTTTACGCAAAACATTCAAAGGCGCGCGTACTATAGGAGAAATTTTATGATAACCGGCGTCTATAGCCGCCATAACCTTATCGTAAAGAAGAGGAACCGCAATAAGGAATGAAACTTCTCCGTCTCTTATATCATCTATAACAACCTTACCGACTATTTTCTCGGTAATTACAGTCGGAATGCCTACCGCGAACGGCGCGATAAAAGAGCAGGTAGTAGGATATGTATGATGCAATGGCAGGACATCAATAAATACATCTTTGTCGTTGGGTTCCAGAATACGAACCGCCGCGCTTGCGTTGGCGATAATATTTTTATGGGAAAGGGTAACGCCCTTCGCGAAACCCGTAGTCCCCGAAGTAAAAACAATAGAACAGGGATCATCAGGCGCTATGCTGTCCTTGTCGGGAATTGCCCGCGTGTCGGCATTAACGCCGAACATATCATATTCGGTTTTTTGCCCCGCGAGAGCCTCTTCAGTTTCCGGACTGATACAAACAGACACTGACAAAGAGACACCGTTAGATTTTAATGAATCGGCAAATGTTTTTTTTCGTCCCGAATAAAACAACGCTTTGGCTTTTGTTATTTTTATTATGTTAAGACATTCCTGCTCCGTACAAAGAAAATCGACAGGCACGATACAAATACCGGCAATAACGGTTCCCATCCAGACAGACATCCATTCGGGGCGGTTTTCAGCCCAAAGCACAACGCGGTCGCCTTTGGAAATACCGGCGGCAAGCAGACCCGCGGCTACCTTGCGGCATTCTTCGCCGAATCTGGAAAATGACCAGCGGGTAAATTCTTTCTGCTTACCGGCGCGATACCTGATAAAATCTATGTTGGCGAATTCTCGCGCTTGATTATCAAGCATTTGAGCGAAATTATTATGCGTAACATCGGGAATATTAGAAATATAATCCTCAAATTTTAACATAAATACCTCTTTGTACTATCTTCTCATTATTATAAATAACATTGGGTATTTTGTCAAAATAATTTGCAACTTTTTACGATAAGTTGTGTCGAACAGAAACTTCTAAAAATTGATGTTTTTAATATGTTCCTATTAATGTTTAATTTTCACCAATAAATATCGTTTTTTTCCGGCTCTGATTATTAATTCGCCTTCTTTGTTCAATCTCTCCGTTCCAATTGCCGCGAACAGATCGTTTATTGCGGAAAGCTCTCCGTCACTGCCGGAAACAAACGCTCCGCCCTGCTGAACAAGGCGGCGTCCTTCGCTCTTACTTGGAACAAGCCCCGTATCGCAGAAAAGGTCTACAATATTGTAACCGTCTTCCAGTCTTGAATGAGGAATTTCCGCATGGGGCATTGCTGTTTTATCGCCGCCCGCCAAACTGCCAAAAGCCGCCTTCGCGCCCGCCAGAGCTTTATCGGCTTCGTCCTTACCGTGAATGAGAGCTGTTACTTCCCACGCAAGACGTTCCTTAGCGTCATTCGGATTTTTTCCCGATTCGCACATGGCGTTACATTCATCAACAGGCAGGAATGTACACATAAGTAAAAAGCGAAGAATATCCTGATCATGCACATTGCGCCAATACTGGAAAAAGTCGTAAGGGGTGGTAATGGCGGGGTCAAGGAAGATCGCGCCCTTTTCTGTCTTGCCCATTTTCTTTCCGTCCGCCGTTGTAACAAGCGGAAATGTCAGCCCGAAAACCTCGATGCCTTCAATCCGGCGCACAAGTTCTACACCCGCAACAATATTCCCCCACTGATCATCGCCGCCGATTTGCAAGCGGCAGCCGTGACGGCGATACAACTCCAGAAAGTCATAACTCTGTAAAAGCTGATAATTAAATTCTATAAAAGAAAGTCCCGTTTCCATCCTCATTTTGTAAGCTTCAAAACTAAGCATACGGTTAACGGAAAAATGTTTTCCGATGTCGCGCAGGAAGTCGATATAGTTTAAGTTGGCAAGCCAGTCTTTATTGTTTGCCGTAATAGCGGTTTTGTCGTCAAAACCGACAAAACGATCAAGCTGGGCGCGGATAGATTCAGTATTTTTATCCAACTGTTCATAATCGAGCATTTTTCTGATTTCGCTCTTTCCCGAAGGGTCTCCAATCCTTGCAGTCCCGCCGCCGAGAAGGGCAATCCCCTTATGCCCAGCGTCGCGAAGATGACGGAACGCAAAATAGGGAATCATGTGCCCTATATGCAGACTTCCCCCGGTAGGGTCGGTGCCCTCGTAAAAAGTGACGGGACCGGAGTCCATTAACTTCGACAAGCCTTCAATATCGGTACATTGCTGTACAAAGCCCCTTGTTTTTAATGTTTCTAACACTGAATTCATAATGTTTATTGTACAGATTTTAAAGGTGTCTGTCACCTATTCCGATAATTATAAAAATGACATTAATTGATTTAGTAAAGCAGGTTCTTGTTTCATGGCAGGTGCTTGCGGTAACCGTGGCAATTGTTATTTATTTTTTTATAGTCTCCTATGCGGCTCGAAGCTCTCGCCGTTCAAAACCCGCGAAAAAGCCAAAGGTAAAAAAGAAAAAAGAAACACCGACAGAAGCGATTGCGGGTCCTGAAACAACAGATTCAGACTCAAGTCATGTTGACGATTTAGGCATAGAAGAAGCCTGATAAATTACTTAAAATTTTTCAAATTTTTTCTCTATTCAGTCAAGCAAAATGACACCTTCAACCCATATATAGGCGGAGGTAAAAATGTATGATTGAAAAAACTAACCACGAAATTAACGATCCGCAAGGCGTGGAAGACCCCTTAACCGGCGCGGTCAAAAATCTGTTCGGGCTGTCATATCTGTTCCCGTATCAAAGACTTGTAATGACAAATATTCTGGAAGCCGCGCAGGCGGCGGGTATTCCGGTAAAGTGGTCGGGAGAAAACGAAACCCTGCCCAAAGAAGAGCCGGCGGAGTCTGCTCCGCTTTCCGACCGAGAAGCTTCCGGCAGACAGATAGTTATTCTGCCAACGGGCGCGGGAAAATCCCTCTGCTTCCAACTGCCGGCAATGTTGATAGAAGGGCTTACCCTTGTCATCTATCCCATTTTATCGCTCATGGCGGATCAACAAAGGCGATTAAGCGAGCGCGGCTTTTCTCCGGTAACGATCAGGGGAGGACAAAGCAAGGAAGAGCGCGACGAGATTTGGCAAAAATTGGAAAGCGGGCAAAGTAAGTTTATAATAGCAAACCCTGAGGTGTTGCTTACAGCGCAGGTTAAAGAAAAATTGGAAAAAATAAAAGTTGTTCACGTTGTAATTGACGAGGCGCACTGCGTAAGCGAATGGGGAGAAAGCTTCCGTCCCAGTTATCTGGAAATCGGTTCCATCATAAATTCTCTTAATCCGCCGCTTGTCACCGCTTTTACCGCCACAGCTAGCGCTCCCGTACTTGAAAAAATAAAAAAATATATTTTCGGCGACTGCGATGTTAATCAAATCGCAGGCAACCCCGACAGACCTAATATTTATTACACCGCAAAAGGCTGCATTAACCGCAATCTGGCGGTACGGGATTTATTAATTAAAAACGCGCGTCCCGCAATCGTATTCTGCTCCTCGCGCCCGGGAACTGAAAAACTCGCGCACTATCTTCGCGGAGAAATTAAAGAAATGGGATATGACTGGTACAATGAAATTCGTTTTTATCACGCGGGGTTAAGCAGGGAAGAAAAAGCCGAGACGGAAAAATGGCTGTTAAAAAATACGCAAGCGGTGCTATGTTCAACCTGCGCGTTTGGCATGGGCGTTGACAAGTCCGACGTGCGCACTGTAATACACAGGGACTGCGCCCCGTCCGTTGAAGCGTACTTACAGGAATCGGGAAGAGCCGGACGAGACGGGGAACAATCAAAGGCTATTCTTTTGTGGGGACCGGAAGACGAGATTGCGCTTGCAAGGGCAAAAACTCCGGCGGATCGTAAAAGACTTTTAGCGTTGTTCAGTTACGCAAAAGATACCGAACACTGCCGCAGACACTCGCTGCTCGCCATGCTTAACTACGATTCCGGCGGAGAAGTGCCGGAAAAACTATGCTGTGATGTTTGCGAGAAAGAAGCGGACGGCGGTTTACGGGAAGAATTATCAGTTTTGAATTTTTTCCGTAAGAACAAAAGACGTTTTACGCAGAGCGAAGCCGCCGGAGTTTTAGCGCAGAGCGAAACAATACGCTGGGCAAAAGAAGAAGCCTCCCAAGTTATCGGCTATTTGCTTAAAGCCGGAAACTTAAGGAGGCTTCGCTTCCCATGGAAAAACAAGATTATTCCTTGATACCGCCCATAGTAATACCGGAAATTATAAAGCGCGACATAAATGAATAGAATACTAAAATCGGTATAAGAGAAACAGCTATTCCAAGATAGATTGCGCCGTATTCCGCGCGATAAATATTACCGCGCAAGCTTTGTACAAGCATTGGCAATGTATATTTTTTCTCGTTGTTAATCAATATAAACGGCGTAATAAAATTATTCCACGAACCTACAAAGGTAAAGATTGACTGAGCGGCAAGAGCGGGAATCATAATAGGAAGAATAATAATATTGAATATCCTGTACTCGCCCGCGCCGTCAATCCGCGCTGCGTCAATAAGCTCCGTACTCAGAACAGACGTCATGTACTGCCTTAGGAACAAAACTGTTCCCGCGGCGGCTATTCCCGGAATAATAAGCGGAATATAACTGTCGCGGAGTCTTAATGTAGCCATAAACTGATAGAAACCGATAATTGAAAGAGTGCTTGGAAGCATTATTATGATCAGGATAACAGTCCACAGAAACATTCTTCCTTTAAATCGATAGACATGTAAACCGTAAGCTGTCAGCGCTGAAAAGTAAATGCTTAATAACGTAGTGCAAATGGAAATAAAAGCGCTGTTTCCGAAACCTTGCCAGATCTGAAAGCGGCGTCCTATTAGAGATCCCCAGTTATAAGCAATATTCGGCACCTTAACAAGTTTTGCAATTGTATCGCCTTTTTTTATCGTATCTCCGTCGTTGACATAAAGAACAGTGTTATTAACAAAAATAAAGGTTGCGATTATTTGATCTTCATCGTTTAAAACAGAAATACGCGGCTGCTGGTTTTCCGTGAAACTCTTAACTACTATTTTTTCGGTAACTCCTGTTTTTTTATTTGTTTCCTCTTTTAATGTTTTTGGTATATTCAAGTCTAAATATTTAACAGTACCGCTTTCGAATTCCGCATCCTCCCAATCGGCTATTATGATGCTGGTAGACGAAATAAAGGCATCTTTACCGGGAACAATAACAAGCCCTGAATTAATTTGCTCTGTAGAACGTGTAGCGTTAAGCAACAATAAATAAATAGGCACTATCGCTATAATTCCAAGAACAAGCATAATCGCGTGTATAAGATACTTAAATAATACTTGCGAGTCAGACCTTCCCGTGCTCATACCGCGCCTCCTTTATTTTTCTTTAACTCACTGCGATCCTGCAGGAAGAAGAATATTAAGAGGGCAAGAGCTATAGTAATAATAAATATACCTATGGAAATAGTAGCGCCGTAGGCATAGTCGTTAGCGCCTCTCCCTAATGCCACATTGTACTGATACACAGTTGTAGTCCTAATCTTGAAATCCGGACCGCCCATCATATCGGTAAGAAGGAAAGGAATATCAAACATCTGCATACCGCCGATCATAGAAGTAACAAGAATGTAAAGCATTATGGGGCGAAGCAGGGGCAGGGTTATGTACCATGTTGTTTGAGCGCTGTTAGCGCCGTCAATAGATGCGGATTCATACAGCGATATTGGGATAGTAGTAATACCCGCCATGAGTATGATCATTGTGTAACCATACCACATCCACCACTGGATAAAAGCCACAAGTCCCCGTGAAAACGCGACGTTGCGGAAGAAGTCAAAGGCTTCTTTTACAGTTTCTCCGGTAATAGGATCAATTTTTGTCGCTTGAATCCCCAATGAATGTAGAAATTGATTCGCCGGCGCGGTGACATGCGCGGCGTAGCCGAAAATACTGCGGAAGAGCAAAGCTACCGATACGGCGGTTAACAGGTTAGGCATATAAATAACTGCCCGGAACAAACCTTTACCAACCAGATTAAGCTGGATATCTGAAAGCCAGATAGAAAGTATCAGGGCAAAACCTAATTGCGGAATAAAATTAAAAGTCCAAATAATCATAGTATTTCCCAAAGCGCCCCAGAAGAAACTGTCAGTAACAAGCCTTTTATAATTATATTTAAATGGCGTTATCGTTCCCTTTCCGTGACATACTTTACAATCACCTATTAAAATAGATCCTTCGCCTTTACATTCAGGACATTCAACTTCAACATCATCTACTAGTATTCTTCGAGTTCCTTCACATCTTTTACAAATTTCGTAAAGCTTTCCTTCACCTCTGCAGTTCGGACATTCGGCGTTTCTAAAAACATATTCGTCTTTTAACCCTCTCAAATCCGTAAAGCTCAGAGTGAAGGTATATAACGTAGGCCAGAGATTAAATACACAAAATACAATTATAAAAGGAGCGACAAATACATATCCCCAGCGGTTTGTTCTAACTTCGTGACCAACGATTTTTTTTATCTTAATTTTTTGAGGTTTATTTTTAGATTCACTTGCTTTCATCTCAACCTGCGGGGTACTTTCAGATTCACTTACTTTCATTTCAACCTGCGGGGTGCTTTCAGCTTCTTTGACCTTTTCTTCATTTTGCGTAAGTTTATTTTTTGATTCATTTTTTTTTGTACGCATTGGTCCTCCTAAAAAAAAAGGCGCGGATTAATTAACCCGCGCCCTTGTTGAGATTACGCTATAAAGCTTATCCCTAATTATTTCGCAAACTGTGCTTCAGCCTGTGCTCTGAAATCAGCAAGAGCCTGAGCTTTTGTTTTTTCGCCGTTTACGTAAGCTGCTGTAGCTTCGTCAAACATAGCTTCAATGGCTTCGTCGCTTCCCTGGAGAAGTTTACCATTAACGCCTTTCGCCATTTCGGCAAATTCGGCATAGTGGTTCTGTCCGCCGAGATACGGCTCGCTATAGTTATCTTTAATTTTGTTGATAACATTAAGATTGCTTACCACGTCGCCGGTGTCTTTCGCCCAAGCTTCAAGGAAAGCGTCGTCTGTGGTTACGTAGCGGATAAATTCTTTAGCCGCCGCGGGATTCTTTGTACCTTTGTACGCGCCGACCCAAGTGCCGCCCCAACGATAAGCTGAGGGACCTTGAACCATCGCCCAGTCGCCTGATGTATTGGGAGCATTGGTCTTAAGTACATAGTGGAGACCCCATGTGGGGAGGAAATATGAGAATACTTCTACCGGTTTTCCGGTTTCATCTTTGAGTTCGCCTTTCATACCCGCAAACCAGCCTTCTGACCACTGACCAACTCTGCCTTCCCATTTGTTGTCATGAAGTGTTCTACAAATTTCCATGTATTGTTCCATAGCGGGATCGATTACCAATTTACCATTAACTAACCATGAATCTTTCCTTGCTGACAGGAATGAGTTTCTAAGGTCGCCAATTGAGGAAACGACTACGCATGAACCGCCGGATTTTGTTTTGAGAAGCTGAGCTGTATCAAGGAATTTATTGAAATCTGTAAAGTATGTCTGTACAGTTTTGGGATCGTCTGTGTCAAAATATTTTTTGGCGAGGCTGCGGCGATAGAACAGAGCGCCGGGGCATGCTTGCCATGACATACCATATACTTTGCCTTTGTATGAACCAACTTCTACCGGGTAGGCAAGAAGTTTATCCTTAGCGGCTTCATAAACATCGGTAATGTCTAAGAGTTTGCCGGATTCAACATATTTGCGAACAAATGCTGATTCCAAAGCAATAATATCAGGAGCTCCCTGACCGGTCTGTAAAACCGGGTCTAATTTTGCCTGAAACTGATCTGACGGGGTTTGTGAATATTCAACATCTACCCCAGGGTGAGTCGCTTTGTAACCCCAAGTAGGATTGTTGGTCATGTTAGCCAATTCATCGGTAAACGACCAAATTACAAGCTTGCCCGAATTTTTGTTTCCTGAACAGCCGACTATGCTAATCAGCATAACGACCACACCTAAAATAATAAGTGCTTTTTTCATCTCTTTTCCTCCAAATTAAATTTTCCCAACCTTTAATTGGGTTTTTAGCTTAAAATACATATTACTAAGGGTTAATAAAAAAGTCAATACTATTTTTCATTATTTTACACGAATTTCGTTCCTTAGAATTCGCCTTATAAAGCGCCCGGAAGGGGATAAAATACCGTCTGTCCGCCCCCCTTTGGCGTTACGGTCGGCATATAAGCCAATACCCCCGAATCCCCCCTTTATTGGTTACAGACCAATTTACCCATGAAATTTCGTACTTTTTCAGGAAAACCGGCAAATTCGTGAATTCTTTCTCAATATTGGGGCTTTTTGGGGTTAAGAGCCGCCGAGGACTTGTAGATTTTCTCTACACCGCTTAACGCGGTACATATTTGGGCGCCATATAGGTTATGTAGTTTTTAAAAACCGTCTTGGGCGCTAATCTATCAAGATTTCCTGATATTATGTTTCACAAAGATCGGGTCAAAGTACTTTTCTATGTCAATTTTACTCAGTAAAAATTTTAACACAGCGCGGTAAACAAAAATAGAAATCGCTATTGAGGCAAGCAGGATTAATGAAACAGTCCAGCTGTAACCTGTCTCCGGTATTATGGGCAATATGAATTTTCCGCATAGAAGAATTAATATAATAAAACTTATCACAGCGACAATAACATTGAATACTGTCGCGCCCAGAATAAATAATACGGTATTAACCCTTTTATTCATTTGTCATCCTTCTTTGAGGGAGTAAAAAACATGGTGACAAGCAGTAAAATACAGCATACTACAACCGACGAATCGGCAATATTAAACGTAGGCCAATACGACATTCCTAAAAGTCCGTAAAGTTTTATGCTGATAAAATCTACAACTCCGTCGGGGCGGAAAATACGGTCTATGATGTTTCCAAGTCCGCCGCCGATTATTCCAGCCGCCGCCCAGCGTTGAATCGGGGTGAATTCATCGGATTTAAAATAGTACCATACCAGAAAAGCTAAAACCAAAAGAGGAACGACAATAAACATTACAGGTCTAAGCGCTTCAGGCAGATTTTCTCCCAAACTAAAAGCTATCGCCTTGTTGCGGACATGCCATATCCGAAAAAAATCATTGTTAAAAACATCTTTTATCAGTCCCGGTTCCGGTTTTATTTTTACAATAACCGCTTTTATAATTTGATCCGCAAGAATAACAAACGCCGTAAGCGAAAACGGCAAAACCTTCTCTTTCTCAATCTTTATCATTTTTATACTCCTAAATAACCTGTATGGTTATAATAACCCGCAGGATTATAACCCTGTCGGTATATCTAAAAATTCAGCGTCAATGGCAAGCTCAGCCATAGTATGACGCATAACAGCCTGCACTCCCCAGACTTCGGTGCTGTAATGACCGCCCGCTATCATGTTGAGTTTCCCTTCCAGACAATCATGGTAAACGGTATGCGAGCTTTCTCCCGTCACATATAAATCCACGCCCTCTTTAACCGCTTCCCGCGCGTTTTCCGCCGCGCCGCCTGACACTACCGCCGCGGTTAAACATTCTTTTTTACCGAAGGGGAATACGCCCAGCGGCGGTCTTCCCATAAAATCAATTTTTTTTAACGCTTCGTCAACCGTAACAGGTTTGGGGAATGTTCCTTTATATCCTACTTTTCGTCCATGGTACAGCCCAAAAGGCTCAATATTTTCCAGTCCCAAAAGCTGGGTAAGAACGGCGTTGTTTCCGAATTTCGGCTGTTGATCCAAAGGCAGATGAACCGCATACAGGCAAATATTGTGATCCAAAAGAAACTTAATCCGCCGCCTTAAATTCCCCGCCACGGCGGACGGATGTCCCCAGAAAAGCCCGTGGTGGACAAACAGCATACCCGCGCCTACGGCTGCGGCTTGTTCAAAAGTCTCCATAACCGCGTCAACGCCAAAGGCTATTTTACGGATAACACTGCCGTCGTTATCAACCTGTATCCCGTTAAGGGAATCGTCAGCGGAAGCAAAACCTTCTATATCAAGAATACCTTTAAAAAAGGAATCAAGCCGTTCTGTGGTTAGAGACAATTTATCTGTCGTTTTTTCAATATTCACATGACAAATATACTATGAAGCGAAATAATTTTCCATAGCCGCGAGGCGGACAAGCCGAAAATTGTATACAGGAAATCAATTTTATTATATAATAACAAACAGGAGGAAAAAATGAATAAACTTGGATATTTAGTATTAAACATTGCGGTAGCCCTTTATCTCTTTGCAAACGGGATTGTGGGTATCTCAAAAGCGAAATTTTACGAGCAACCGGGCGGCGAATTCGGCAAGATGATTAGAACAATTTTTGGCAGCGGCAATTTATCAGATATACTGATCGTTGTTCTGTCAGTGTGCGCTATTGCGGCGGGTGTTTTCCTGCTGTTACAACTTTTCAAAGTTCAGATCGGTGTTACCGATTTAATTCTGTTCATCTTTGTAATTGTTTGGGCGGCTTTCATAGTAATCATAGATATTATTAACCCGCTGCAATCAAAAAACAAGACCGATTTCTTACCGTACATTATACAGCTTTCCGCGCATCTTATGGTTTTGGGAGCTCTTATTTCATCCACAAAAAGAATTTCCTAATCGGTTTTACTTTAAGTAAATTTTACTTAAGTAAACATAAAAGAGCCGGTGTCTTATGATACCGGCTTTTTTATTCATCTTTAATTTTTTGGTATTCGCCGCTGAAAAAACCGTCAAGGTATGAATGACCTGTAATAAATTTATCGGGATCCATTACGGCGTAATACGCCTGACTCGCCTTTTTTTCATGATCAAAAAGCACATAACTATTTAAAAAGCTAGCCCCGTATTGACTCCAAAAAATAACATGATCAATATATTTTTTATATTTATCAAACATTTTAAAAAGAAGGGCGTATTGATAACCGACAGCGTCAGCTTGTTTTTGATTAAGCGCCGCGGGCGCCAGAGCTTCGCCGCCGGGAGCTTCATTAGGCTGCCTAATGTCAATTTCCGAATAACAAACGCTGTCCAAATGACCTTCGTCAATTAATTTTGTAAACAACAGCAAAGATTGCTGATTCTGACTCGCCGTGGCGGTAGTCACTAAATTATGCCCTTGTATTCCCATACACTCAATTAAGTTTCTGCCGTCATAAAGCGGATCATTTTTCCACGCCGTATTTAATTCCTTAATCATGTTGTAGGCAACCTTTGCTTTTGACAAGATACTAATTTCATAATCATTGTAAGTAAGAATGGGAGGAGCTTCCGTAATGTACGCGTCAATACTGCCGTTGTCGTCATGATTGTCCATTTTCATGTACGCGGGAACAATATTGTCGTCGTTGTAATGCGTTTTGTATTTTTCCGCCATAAGCGCGTTAGGTATCGCTATATGCGCATACTTAAAAAGCAGATAAACATAATGACTGTTAATATCTGAATAATCCGTATCCGTCATCGCCATAAGCCACGAAACGTTTTTAAGCGCTGTTTTCCATTCATCGGGATTCCTTTTTATTATTTCGCTGTACCGGCTTTCGTGAATTTCTACATTTAAAACATCAAACGAATGAAACGGTATAATACCGCGCTCTGCGGAAGAATCATACTTTGGATTTACCGACATAAAATGCCGCATTACATACATAATGTGGTTAAAGTAAAGTCTTCGGGCGGTGGACTTGTTTACTTTTAAATACGGTCCGGTAGAATTTGTACTGCCGGAGAAAAACAGCCCGTTGCTATTCCATTCGCGCGAAGCAATGTTTTCCGGTATAAGCTGTCTCATCCACGGAGGAGATTGATTGATCCACGCAAGACAATGACCGTGCAATTTATATTCGCCGGGTTTTCCGGAGTCTCTTGTATCCAACAAATCTTTTGTTGGAATTTTCCATTCCGATTCATCTCCGCCGGCAAAAGAGCTGTCTATTTTAAATTTAAAACAAGCATATTCATCTTTAAGCCACTGCGGAGGATTTATATGGCACTCCGGTTTTAATTCGTCTTCGCTGACAAAAATTTCGTAATGATACCCTCTGATTGAATCAGGCTCGACATGACCGATTCCGGTAACGCCTACAAGGAAACTGTCGTTATTCAAATTATATTTACTTTTAAGAGGTTCAACTTCAAAATAACTTTTTGTATTTACAACATCGGGTATTTTTTCTCCGGTTGTATCCATCTGCGATATTCTGACATTACCAAGCATAAGCAGATCGCCTTCAAGTTTTGTGCCGTTTTCCGTATGAAGATCGATATTTAAATATTCCCAAGTTCCCGACGTTATCGGCGTTACCACATAAATCGCTTTTTTATACCAAGTCTCGCCGTTATAAAAACCAATCCAGTCCGGTAAAAGAGTTCCAAGACCGGTTAAGTCCGAAGTCCTTATATACACTTGAGATTTTACAGTCCCCGGCTGTCCGGCAATGCTTTGAATACCTTCGCCGCTTGTAGACGTAGACCAAATTTCAAACCGCATATATTTTCCCGCGGCGCTTTTTGGATAATAAAGATCGAACTCAACATAAGTTTGATTATCTATTTCTACCGGCGGATCGATAGGAGCCCTCATGCCGAATCCGCCAAAAGCTTTCCCCGCGATAGAAGGATCAAAGTAAGTGGTAAGCAAAATAAGACTGCCGGTTTCGAACGGATCGTTTACAAGTTCAAAATGGCTTTTTGGGTTAGGCAGGACGCGTCCGTCGTTTGTGCGCCATGATTTCCAAACAGAAAAATTTTTATCAATATTAAACTTGTAAACAGGAACACGCTGAAAGCCAATGCCCGGATCGTTGCGAAAGTAAGGATTATTATCACCTTCTTCTGAAATCATATTTTCTATTATAAATATAATACCACAATTTATACAAATTTGTCAAAAAATGTTTGTTTTTTGAGCTATGCGATTTTAAACCATTCATTCCGGAGATGATTTACAGTGTTTTAATGCATATACTATTCATTTTAACACAATATTTACTAATTTATCCGGTACAATAATAATTTTCGCTATTGTTTGCCCATCAAGCCATTTTTGCGTTCCGGGCAGGGCAAGGGCTGTTTTTTCAAGTTCCTCTTTCGCCGTTCCGGCGGCGGCGGTAAATTTCTCACGAATTTTACCGCCCACCTGGACTACAATCGTCACCTCATTAAAAACAGTCAATGCCGGATCAAAAGAGGGCCATTGGTTCAAGGAAACAGATTCTTTGTGTCCGAGTTTTTCCCAGAGTTCTTCGCCAAGGTGCGGAGCATAAGCCCCCGCCATTATCACAAGCGGCTCCCACATGGCGCGCGGTATTTCAGCCAATTTGGCAAGCTCAGTTGAATAGATCATCATTGCGCTGATTGCGGTGTTAAAGTTAAGGGTTGATGTATCTTTTGTCACCTTTTCTATTGTCCTGTGCAGAAGTTTTTGCAATTCAGCGCCGCCGGCTTGTTCACTGCCGGGCGCGGCTTCGCTTACAGGTTTTTCGCTTATCGCCCAAAGACGTTCCAGAAAACGGGACACGCCGGTAACTCCCGCCATGTTCCACGGCTTACTCACTTCCAGCGGACCCATAAACATTTCATAGACACGCAAAGAATCAGCCCCGTACTCTTTGATAATATCATCGGGGTTTATTACATTCCCCCTGCTCTTGCTCATCTTCTGATTATCTTCCCCAAGAATCATTCCCTGGTTAACCAACCGCTGAAAAGGTTCTACGGAGTTTACAAGACCAAGGTCGTACAAAACTTTGTGCCAGAAACGGCTGTACAGCAAGTGAAGCACCGCGTGTTCAACTCCGCCGATGTACAAATCGACGGGAAGCCAGTAATCGATTTTATCTTTTGCGGCGAAAGCCTTGTCATTTTTCGGGTCCAGATAGCGAATGTAATACCAGCAGGAACCTGCCCATTGCGGCATTGTGTTTGTTTCCCTTTTTGCTTTTCCGCCGCACTTCGGGCAGGTTGTGTTTACCCACTCGGTAATTCCCGCGAGCGGAGATTCGCCCGTGCCTGTCGGAGCGTAAGACTTAACCTGCGGTAATTTCAACGGCAGATCTTTTTCCGATAACGGAACAATGCCACACATCTCGCAGTGTACAACAGGGATGGGCTCTCCCCAGTAACGCTGACGGGAAAAAATCCAGTCTCTTAATTTGTAATTTACCGCGCGTTTGCCAATACCTTTTTCCTCAAGCCATTGCGTAATACGCTTTTTCGCTTCTTCTGTGGGAAGCCCGGTAAACTCGCCTGAATTTACAGAGTAGCCGTCCGCGGACGTACATTCCGCAGGTTCTTTAGAATAGTCCTTTCCGGCTTGCGGCTTATCGGCACAGACAACCAGAATTATCGGCAGATTAAACTCTTTCGCAAACTCCCAGTCGCGTTCGTCATGAGCCGGAACCGCCATAATCGCGCCTGTTCCGTAAGAGATTAAAACATAGTCCGCTATCCATATCGGAATTTTTTGATCGTTAACGGGATTAATCGCGTATGCGCCGCTGAATACGCCTGTTTTTCCTTTAGCGAGATCGGTGCGTTCAAGGTCGCTCTTTCTTGCGGCGGCCTCGATGTAAGAGGCGACTGCCTGTTTTTGATCAGGCGTTGTAAGTTTGTCCACCAGCGGATGTTCGGGAGAGAGAACCATGTAGGTTACGCCGAAAAGAGTATCGGGGCGCGTTGTGTAAATTTCAAAGGAGAGATCTTCATTGTTTTTTAACGTTGATTTATCAACTTTGAATACAACATTCGCGCCCTCACTGCGTCCAATCCAGTTGCGCTGCATGAGTTTTACAGGTTCAGGCCAATCCAGCAAATCCAAGTCCGCAAGCAGGCGCTCGGCGTATGCGGTAATTTTCAGAATCCACTGACGTATTCTTTTGCGGGTAACTTTTTCGCCGCAGCGCTCGCAAAGACCGTCTTTTACCTCTTCGTTGGCAAGACCCGTTTTACAGGACGGACACCAGTTTATCGGGCTTTCCGCCTCGTAAGCCAGTCCCTTCTCAAAAAGTTTTAAAAAAATCCACTGAGTCCAGCGGTAATAATCTTCAACGGACGTATCGACTTCGCGATCCCAGTCATAGGAAAAACCAAGCGCCTTAATTTGGGCGCGGAACCTGTTGACATTTGCCGCCGTTGTAACAGCGGGGTGAGTGCCGGTTTTAATAGCGTAATTTTCGGCGGGCAGACCATATGCGTCAAAGCCCATTGGGTGCAGAACATTGTAACCGTTCATGCGAAGGTAACGGCAGTAAATGTCTGTCGCCGTATAACCTTCAGGGTGACCGACATGAAGCCCCTGCCCCGAAGGATAAGGAAACATATCAAGCACATAACGACGCTTGTCTTTTGGGAAATTCGGGTCTTCAACAGTCTTAAAAGTTTTGTTGTTATCCCAGTATTTTTGCCATTTAGGCTCAATTGTTTCAAAAGGATATTTTGCCATAATAAGGAATTATATGGAATTTTACGAAGAATGAGAATATCTATATATCCATATACAATTTTTCTTCCATAGTATGCAAAAATTTTGATAAAATAACATTGACATTAATATAATTCTATGTTAAATTGGCAATATGGATTATTATTTTATTAATGCTATCTCTGAAATTTGTGAACATTCCCTAATTGCAAAGGAAAGTCCTCTGCGCTGTATGATAATCCTTAATCCTGTAGCAGGCGGTTTTATTGATAAGAAAAAATGGGAATCCCATGTAAAAACATTAAAAAAATACCAACAGAAAGCTCAGGTAAATCCAAAAAGACAATTATATAAAAATGTAATATTAAACCTTACAGAAGGAAAGGGTTCAGCATCTGAAATAACAAAATCGTTTATAGAAAGAGCCGAAAAAGACCCAATACCTTTCTATTTGATAATCAGCGCGGGCGGAGACGGAACTCATAAAGAAGTTATGAATACTCTGTTTACGGCGTCCGCTCCTGTCCGCAAAAGTATAACGGTACTGCGTCTCCCCATGGGAACAGGCAATGACGGAGCGGACAGCTCTACTCTGGCAGGCGCTTTAGATTTACTCCTCAATCCTGTCCATATAGAATTCGCTTCCGCCGTTCAGTTAACAACGGCGCAGAACGGACCGTCTGAATGGAAAAAACAGGAGTTCCTTGCTTTTAATATTCTTTCCATCGGACTTGACGCTTATGTTACGCACATGACAAACGTCAAGAAAGGGAAGCTGGGCAATGGATACCAATTATGGATAGACATAGCGGCATTGTCTTACGAAAAAAAATATAAAGTAGATTATTTTGACGTACGCGCACTTGATAGTAATAATAAAGAACTACTGTCTTTCAGAGAAAAACTTTTACTATTGGCGATGGGTGTAACCGGTAACAGGACATATGGTTCTCAGCAGCATATCATACCCGATAGCCGCAACGTGTGCGGAGTTAAAAAAATATCGTTTTTCCGTAAATTAAAAATTAAGAAGCAAATTTCAAAGGGCAAGCATATTAAAAACCGCGACGCTCTCTTATTTAACGCGCATCGCCTTGAAATAAAATACAATCAGCAAATACTGGCGCAAATGGACGGCGAAACAGTTTTACTGCAACCGGGTGATTTCCCGGCGGTAATGTCGCTTACTCCTCCGGTAATTCCGCTTATAAAATTGGGAAGCGAAAAAAATAACTAAATAACTATTGACATATATATAATTATGTAGCTAATATCTACAAAATGGAGAAAGGATACGATGGCTGCGACAGGCAAAAAAAAGAAAAAACTACCGCCGATTGATCAAGAATTTCTTGAAAAAATGGAAACATCTCTTTTAGCCCTAAAAGCCGAGATTGTCGATGCTCTGGTTGCCAGCAGCGAAGAATTTAAAGAAATAATGGAAGGCGAAGAGCCGAAAGACCTTGCCGACATCGCCTCCGACGATATAGACAGAAAAATGATCGAAGCCATTGGTACGCAGGAATTAAAGCGCCTTAAATTGATTGAATCGGCTATCACGCGTATAAAGCAAGGCAAGTACGGTCACTGCATAAAATGCGGAAAGCGTATCCCGCAAGACCGTCTTATTGCGATCCCCTATGCCCTAATGTGCATAGAGTGTAAATCCGAAGAAGAACGGCGTAACCGTTAATATTATGGTAAAAAAAGTAATTGTTTTACTGGCGGATGGTTTTGAAGATGTCGAGGCTGTAACGCCGATAGACTATCTTCACCGCGCCGGAATAGAAGTTACCACCGCCTCAATTTCCGACAGCCTGACTGTAACAAGCAAATGGGGCGGCATTAAAATGACCGCAAACTCAACGCTTGACGAAGTTTTAAAACAGGGAACAACCGGCTATGACGCGATAATTCTCCCCGGCGGAATGCCCGGCACGGCAAATTTGGCTGCCTCAAAAGAGACAAGCGCGCTCATCAAAGAAATGGCGGCAAACGGAAAATTGGTCTGCGCCATTTGCGCCGCTCCCGCTCTTGTACTCGCTCCCCTTGGCTTGCTTAAAGGGAAAAAGTTTACCTGCTACCCAAACATGGAAGAAAAAGTGCGCGCAACTTGTTGCGCAGACGGCAGTAATTGGTCAGGCGACCGCGTTGTAACGGACGGCAATTTCATCACCAGCCGGGGCGCAGGAACAGCGGGAGAATTTGCGGTCGCGATAATTGAAAAATTACTGGATAAAGCCGCCGCACAGAAGTTGGCGGAGAAGGTTTTACTTTTAAATTAAAACTGTATGCGGCGTTTTTTGCTTTTACACACCTTTTTCTTTTATAAAATAATATTTTTTGGAACACAAAATTATAATAAGAGCAACTATTAACCATACAGAACTATTAATTAAAAATAATTTAATATTTTCAAATCCTTCTGTAAAATATATTCCAAAACTAATATTTATAGAAAAATGAAATAATGCGGAAATTATTATATTATGCTTTGTATCCTTTAATAAAAACAGCATTACCATTGATACAGAAATAGTAAATATTAGAAATCCTAACATAAAAATAGGTCCATTCATAAAATGCCCAATATGCCATAAACCCCAAATTATACCTACAATTAGCGATGAAATAAATACCGAATGTTTTTGTTCAAGCGTCGGTTGAAGGAAACTTCTCCAACCAATTTCTTCAGTTGTAGCCCCAATAATCATACCTATTAACCCTGCAATTAATATTGAAAATACATTATCAGGTATTTTTACAGTATTACCCGTTAATATTCCAATAAAATATGTTATTGTTAATAACCCTAATGGCAATATTAATGCAATAAAAGCCTTTAACAAAATGATTTTATTAAATTGTAATGTTATTGGTCTATAATCCTTAAATATTAATACAATAAGAATAAACGCCAACAAGGGAGCAAACTGCGGCAAAACAATTATTCCAAAACTTAATTTTGAAACCATTTGAATCATTGCCAGAATAGCCATAAATACAAAAGCAAAAACCACAAAAAGAATTATTTTCCAGTTCATTTTTTATCCTTATAATATAATTGTATAATTTATTAATCACATGATATTAGAATAAATACACTGCAATGTCAACTATTTTTTACAATCACTCATATAGACTACTGTCAATTTAACGTTCCAATTCACGAGCTGAATAATTGTTTTTCTTTGCAAGCAACAGGTAAAATTCTCGTTCCTCATCGGTTTTTGCCGCCATTAAAATTAAGACATTATTAGACCAACTAATTTCTCTCGACAGTGTCGAGAGTTTTTCGTTTCCGTCATAGGTTTCGCGGTAACTTTTTCATTAATGAAACGCCCGATTTCCCAATACATAGAGATTAGTTCATGGTTTACTGCACGAAAGGCGTTCTCACGGGCATGCTCTCAAGTATTTATTCCAGTAAAACCGCATTTCTGTCTATTTTCCTTCAAATTGAGAGTAAAAATACTTTTTTATAATATATAAATTAACATCTCCAGTTCAATATTTCTCAAGAGTTTCTCTGATTAATTCATCAATTGAAAAGTTTAATCCTTTTCTTATTTCATTTTGCATTGATCTTGGCAGTTTGGGGTAGGTGTTTTCAGTATTTATATCATCGTTTTGTTCTGTACGGTCTATAAAAAAATGGTAGGGTTTTATTTTCAGGATAGCAGATATTTTTTCAATCATATCTATAGAAGGAAATTTTTTCCCTACTTCTATTTCTCCAATATAAGTGGGTGATGAATTACAATATTCCGCAAGTTTCATCTGGGACATACCTTCTTTTTTGCGGAATTCCTTCATATTACTAATAAAAATTTGCTTTAAGGTCATTTCTTATGCTAATAGCCTTTATTTTCACAATACAACCAGCCTTTTGAGGGTTATTTATGCTTGACTATATCATGCCATTAGCGCTATAATATGGAATAAATGCTTCATTTGGAGTATTATTTTTAGATTTTTTATTATGGAGTTTTTATGAAAGATATACTCAAAGTGTTCAGAATTATTACCCTCGTGGCAGTAATCGGATTCTCAATGACTGCTTGCGGTTATGACGACGGTGATAATGGAAGCGGCGGAAGCGGAAAAAATGACGGCGGTGGAAAAAATGGCGGAAATAAAATCGACTATACCACAAACAGTATTGATGACTTAGCAACTTGGCTGGGAAAACAACCAGCCAATGCCGTCTCTGAACCCTATACCATTAAGCTACAGGTAAACGATCTTACAGATTTCAACGCTCTTAAAACAACATTTAAAACGGCAGGTAAATACGTTTACCTTGACTTTTCCGGCAGTCCCTTAACAACCATTCAGGATAGAGCTTTTTCTGAATGCGTCCCGCTTACCGGAATAACCATATCAAACAGCGTTACCAGTATTGGTGGTGGTAATTATGATAATAGTGGTGCTTTTTACGGTTGCACAAACCTTGCCAGCGTAACAATACCGAACAGCGTTACCAGCATTGGACAACAGGCTTTTTCCGGTTGCACAAAACTTGCCAGTGTAACAATACCGAACAACGTTACCAGTATTGGGTATTCCGCTTTTCAGGGTTGCACAAGCCTTGCTAGCGTAACAATACCGAACAGCGTTACCACCATTAATGGTGGCGCTTTTTCTGGTTGCACAAACCTTGTCAGCGTAATAATACCGAACAGCGTTACCAGTATTGGGAATTTCGCTTTTTCCAATTGCACAAGCCTTGTCAGCGTAATAATACCGAACAGCGTTACCAGTATTGGGAATTCCGCTTTTTCCAATTGCACAAGCCTTGTCAGCGTAATAATACCGAACAGCGTTACCAGTATTGGGAATTCCGCTTTTTCCGATTGCACAAGCCTTGCCAGCATAACTATAGGGAACGGTGTTACAGGAATAGATTTTATTTATTCTATTACAAGTCTTACAACAATAAATGTTGATACCGCTAATACCACATATAGTTCACAGGATGGCATATTGTATAACAAAGATAAAACTGAGTTGCTCATATATCCGAGAGAAAGAAAAGGTACTTTCACCATACCAAACAGCGTCACCAGCATTGGGAATTCCGCTTTTTCCTATTGTACAAGCCTTGCCGGTGTAACAATACCGAACAGCGTTACCAGTATTGAGAATTCCGCTTTTTCCTATTGTACAAGCCTTGCCAGTATAATAATACCGAACAGTGTTACCAGTATTGGACAATGGGCTTTTTCCGGTTGCACAAGCCTTACCGCAATAAATGTTGATACCGCTAATACCACATATAGTTCACAGGATGGCATATTGTACAACAAAGCGAAAACGGAAATCGTTCTCGTTCCTCTCAAAATAACAGGAGCTATAACAATACCGAGCAGCGTTACCAGTATTGAGAATTCCGCTTTTTCCTATTGTACAAGCCTTGCCAGTATAATAATACCGAACAGCGTTACCAGCATTGGACAACGGGCTTTTTCCGGTTGCACCAACCTTACCAGCATAACATTTAAAGGGACGATTAATAATTCTTTGTATAGGGTATTCGACGGCGACTTGAGCAACAAGTACTATGAGGGCGGCATAGGGACGTATAAAACAACCGCGCCTGTAGGAAATAATTCAGTGTGGACGAAACAGTAAGGATAACAGCAATTGTCAAGAGTGCGGTGTCCATTGTAAATGTAATTAACATATTTTCGGAGGGTAAATGTATAGTCCATATAATGAGAGTATATGTAAGCAGTGTCCTTTTAAAGGGGAAGTAGTTGAATCAAGAGTAGGAACAACAGGCATAAAATTTATTAATTGTCAACGTGACAATAAAGATTCCCAGGAACATTTTATACGAACTAATAAAAATGAAAGTCTTTTATTATGGATAAGACAAGCAGATTTTTTGCATTGTCTTTTCTCAAAAGAAATTAGTTAATGTAATGATAATGCTAACAATGATTGATAGTATGAACATTATAGGATAAGAGGATTCTATGTCTATAGAAGAATTGGCAAATATACTTGTTCAAATATGTGATAATGCAGAACAAGATAAAGAAAAATCTGTTATGCATCACTCGTTTGGTATACGTTATGAATAATAATACAAACTTTAATTGTTTAATCACTTCTATTCCAATAATTACTGGCTTTTTAGGTACTATTTTAGGTGTTTTTCTTACACATATATCTAAGTTGTTAGAAGATAACCGTATAGAAAACAAAAAAACAATTAAAAGAATATATTATAAAATATTTCCAGAATTGAAATATTTTTTCTTAAATAATAATGTGTTGGAAAATATTATTTATAGTAAACAAGGGGTAAATGATTTAAAAAATAAAATAGAAAATATTTTAGATAACAACATAGATTTTTTGAATAAAAAATTATTTTCAATATATTATTATGATTTAAAATCAGATGAATATCAAAAAAATTTAGGATTTGAAGTATTTATTAGTATAAACTATTTAGATGTTTTTTCAAAAATATTATCATGCATGCGCTCAACGTTAAGGAAACCAAATATGATTGATAAAAAATTATTAAATGATGTAGACGAACTTTATTATTGTTATAAAGTATGGTTTATGCTTATGGAAAGAATTCAAAATTGGGACCATGTAGATTATATATTACAAAGAAGGTGTTTATATAAAAAGTCATTTAAAGAAATATATAAAAATAAGCAAATTAAAAAATTATTCAATAACAAAAATATTGAGGATGAACTATTTAATGATATATTTAATAAATATTGTATAGAAGGAACAATTAAACAATAGGGACACGTTTGAGTGTCTGTCACCACTTTTGCGTAGCGTACCAAGTCAATCGTATTACGCTGCATATAGCGTAATTTCTAATTTAATCAGCGATAAAGATGTATGCCCAATAAAAGTAACACGGGCAGGGCAAAATGCGTGATGGAAAAACATTTTTCGGGATTCTTAGCCGTAGGAGACCCTGCAAGGGGCTCCGTAGGCGTGTTCCCCCGAAGTTTTTCCAGCACGCAGTTTTGCCTGCCCACGGAACAAAATCCTTGGGCATACATCTTGCTCCCACTACAAAAGGAAGTAGCAAGGTGAATTGGTAAAAATTCAGGCATTGTCCCATATCAGCAATTTTTTATATTGGCATTTAAGGAAATGCGGATCACGTGTAACTAACTTTGCGTCATATACAATCGCCGTTGCTCCAATAATGGCGTCTGGCAGTTTAAATTTTGCAGATCGGCTTAATCTTCCCTTTCTTCCCGGACTTTATTCCGCTTTTGATGTGCGTTCCGGAGACTTCAAGAATTTCCCATCTACACGAGCGTTATTACGGTTTATCACTTTTCACTGAAAAGAAATTAATCCTCTATTTCTCTTGTTTTAGTTTGTCAAGTAGAGCAACAACACGGCGATAATCATTCATCAGTTCCTGATACATTTGCTCAGCTTGTTCTTTTTTTCCTTCCGTTTTTGCCTGTATTATCGCTCCGGCTTGCACATGGAAGTTTTTATGCTGTACTTCCAATTCATTGTAGTTTTTACTTGATTGAAAACGTTTGCCGTCCCCGTATATCCACCGCCCCAAATCGCATTTCAGATGATCTTCCGAAGTAGCTTTCAGGTTTTCTTTCCTGCCGTCTAAAAAAGCACGTAACTGTATCAGCCAGTTACGGTGCATAAGTACGATTAAGTCATAATTAAAAAGACTGTCTTCTTTCCCAAGTTCCCCTTTTTCTACCATCTTTTGGTAAAAACCCTCGACATTTTTATTTGTATCCACTAAATACAATGTAATTCCGCTTTGCGCGCCGCTGATGTCATATATCTTTTCTTCGATTTCGCCCACTTCGGTCGCCAGTTTTTCAGAAAAATCCTTTGTTGAGCGTAAAACGAAATCAATATTTTCAGTACCGGCAACAATCTCTTTGCTGCCTACTGATATTTCATTGGAGATGGATTTTAATTCATCCATGGAACTGAATATATGATTCGTCTTGGCGGACAATTCAGAATTCGAATGGGCTATTTCCTGAAATGCTCCGATAAATCTTTCGACATCATTCTTAACATTATCAAATGTTTTACCGGCGCTATCGCTGGCAGCCTTAGCGCCATTTATTTGATCGATTATGGTTTTTAGCGAGGAAGCGATTTGTTTTGAATTCTGGGTAGTGCTTTCGGCAAGTTTTCGCACTTCTGTCGCAACCACCGCAAACCCCTTGCCGAATTCGCCCGCGTGAGCCGCTTCTATTGCAGCGTTCATGGCAAGCAGATTGGTTTGAGCGGCTATGCTGTTAATAACCCTTATAATCTCGGAAACAGCGGTAATACCTTCCGATACTTCTTCTATTGCTTTGGCTGTTGACACTACACCCTCTCCGCCTTTTTCAATTATTTCCTGCAATTCTGCGGCTTCTTCTGTTTTTTGTTTTATTAATTTCGTTACACCGTTTACCGTTGCGGACATTTGTTCTATTGCGGAACCCGTTTGGGTTATAATACCATTCTGTTTTTCAATTACACCGTTAAAACTGCGGGTATTTGCCGCAATTTGATCAAGCGCGGCGGCGGCATTGTTTATTTTTTCTTTTAAGTCTTCGCTTTCCTTCCTTATAACTTTAACATTACCGCCTACTTGTCCGCCTGCAACGATGGCAATATCCATTGGGGTTGAAAGCTGACCATTCGCTTTCCTCGAAACAGAACGCATATTTGCCAATAGTTCGCTGTATTCATGATCTTTTTGTTCTATTACATTTTTTTGTTCAATGTTTTTTGAAGATTTATGGAAAAATTTAAATAATGACATTTCTTACCCCATTTATATTTTCTTTACAAATATTGGAGAATTGACACAATTTGCTACAATTAACGATATTTTGGATCATTTGCTATAATAAATATAATGAAACTCCCCTTAAATCGTCAATGTTTTTTTTATTTATCAGAAAAACTATAATAAGAAAATAAAATTTTTCAAGTGAAAAAATGAATTTGAAATTATATAATTGCGTTCATCAGCGTTTTAAAATCTTACTTTTGCAGAATCTTCGCAAACGATTTTAACTTTCCGCTTTTAATGTGCGTCCCCGGGACTTCAAGAATTTCGCGCGCTACTTTGTTTCCAAGCGCGGCGCACTCGGAGAGGGATTTTTCTTTTATCCACGCGGAAATAAAAGCGGCGCAAAAAGCGTCTCCGGCTCCTATGGTGTTTTTTGGCGCGGCGACGGTGAAGGTTTCCTCGCGGTAAACATTTCCGCCGGCGACCACTAACGCGCCTCTGCCGCCAAGTTTGACGACGATGATCGGGTATATTTCGCCGTCGGTCATCATTTTCAGCATGGGGCAAATGTCGCGCAGGATTAGGGTTTCCTTGTCCCTCTCCGTCATGTTAATTCCCTCTTCTTTTCCTTTGGTTATTGTGTTAAAAAAGGTAATTGTTTCAGCGGCGTTCATAAAAATAAACAGCGGAAAAGTGCGGCTGTATGTCAATATTTCTTCCGCCTTGCTTTTTACCTGCATGATTGAGGCGACGTCAAGAGCGACCGGTATTCCGCGGTGGCTTGCCTTCATTAAAATATGTTGAACTAATGGGCGGCGATCGAGTATAAAGCCGTCCAAAACAATAACTTCCGCGCCGGCGATTAAATCTTCGCTTATATGAGTTTCGTTCAATTCAAGCGCCGCGCGCGGGCTTGCGGTAAAACGTATCTCTCCCTCGATATTACACGCAAAGCATAGCCCTGTCTTTTCGTTGGATCTTACAAGTATGGAAGAAGCGCCTGCGTCTTTTATCTCTTCTTCAAAAAATGCCGCAAGCTCGTCCTGTCCTGAACAGCCGCAAAACGCGGCGTCCATTCCAAGCATGGCGGCAATTTTTGCGACATTCGCCGCTCCCCCGCCTGAGCTTTTTACCGATTTTTCAAAATCAATAGAAGGCTCTCTTAGAAACTCTTCAGCTTTATCGGCATCGATATGCTGAACGGGATCAAGAACACCGTACTTTAGCGCAAGACTTTTATCAATGTCTACAAATACATCGACAATTGGATTGCCGATACATAACAATTCAGTTTTATTACTCAAGTTTCACCTATAATTACGTATCATAATAAAATTATTTTGGCTTGGCAATTATCTCGGCAATATCGGGATTTTTTGCAAGATCGTGTTTTAATCCTTCGGCGCGCTCCTTGTTCACATAGTCCTTGCTCTGGAAAGAGTAAGTAAAATGCGTGTGAGTGTCGTAGGTTCCCTTCATCAACGCAAAAGCGTCCTCGGTCATTACCAATTCTTCATCGGTCGGAATAACAAAAATCGGTATTTTCGATTCCGGCTTGCTGATAAGGGTTTCGGTATTTCTTGTGCAGGAAAGTTTATTTTTCCGCGAATCAAAAGACATCCCTATGCCCTCAAGCCCGTCAAGATATTTTTCTCTCATAAACCACGCAAACTCTCCGACGCCTGCCGTGAAAACCAACGCGTCTACTCTGCCCAATACAGCCTGATACGCTCCGATATATTTTTTCACGCGGTGGGCTTCAATAAATTGTGTGAGTAACGCCTGCTTGTCTCCTTCGACAGCCGCCTTCTGAACATCGCGCCTGTCGGCATACTTGCCTGTCAGTCCCAAAAGACCGGATTTTTTATTAAGGGCGGTTTCAATTTCGGTGTCGCTCATTCCTGTCTTACGCATAACGTAGAAAGGAAGCGCGGCGTCAATATCTCCCGAACGTGTGCCCATAACAAGTCCCTCAAGCGGGGTAATACCCATTGATGTGTCAAAAGAACAGCCGTTTTTAACGGCGTTCACCGAAGCGCCGTTTCCGATGTGACAGATTATCACGTTTGTTTTGAAAGGGTCCTGCCCCAATAACACGGCGGCGCGTTTTGCGGTATAAAGGAAACTTGTCCCGTGGAAACCGTAACGGCGCACCTGATATTTTTCGTACCATTCTTTCGGCACTGCGTACATAAAAGCCTCAGGCGGCATTGTCTGATGCCAAGCGGTATCCATAACCGCGCAATGCGGCACATGCGGCAGAACCTTCTGCGCCGCCTCAATCCCCATGATATTCGCCGGATTGTGAAGAGGTCCTAAATCCTTAACCTCGTTAAAAGCCGCCATTGCCGCGTCATCTACAATAACGCTCTTTGTAAATTTCATTCCGCCGTGCAGAACACGGTGTCCGACAGCCTTGATTACCGACATGTCGCTGATTACACCCATGTCCTTGCTTGTAAGGGTTTTAATGATGAGGTCGATTGCGTCGGTATGGGTGGGGCAATCGTGGTTTATAACGACCTCTTCCTTGCCCTTCGCCTTGTGATTGATAAAAGAACCGCCGATGGTTACTTTTTCCACAATGCCGACCGCCATGACATCTTTTGTTTCCCAGTTAAAAACCTGATATTTAGCCGATGAAGACCCGCAATTCAATGTTAAAATTATCATATTCTCCGCCTTTTTATAAAAAACTCAATAAAAGAAATATACCATATTTGTATATTTTTTGGAAGAGGCGGAATATGTTGTTTCTTAAGCAAGGGGTTTAAAATCTATTGTTTATTGTTCTATTTATACCCGCCGTAAACACAATAATTATAATATTTCCATACAACATCTATGTTTTTATAACCGGTTTCTTTAAGCCAATTAATATGATTTAATAAACTTGCCGGTCTGTCTTCCGTTTTATATTGTTCAATCCATTTATTTTCAATTTCGTCTGAAGAGACATTTTTCCCCATAAATATTTTCCATTTTTCCATATACAAATCCTGTAAATGGCTGTTTGAACCCAATACCATATCGGCGTTATAAAATACGCCGTCATCGGTCAGCGCGTTATATATTTTTCCATAGAACATTTTTTTATCTTCGTCGTTTGCCAGATGGTGCAGCGCCAAGGAAGAAATTATAACGTCATATTTTTGCTCAAAATTGAATTTATAAAAATCATTTACATAATAATCAATATTTTCACCCAATTTTATTTGAGCCATTTTAATCATATTTTCCGCTATATCCAAACACGAGATTTGAGAATTAGGGAAAGTACTTTTTATTTTATTGGCGATTGTTCCCGTACCGCACCCTAAGTCAATTACTTTAATTGGTTTGTCTTTTTCAAATGGAATCGACAGAACCAACGCCTCAATCATTTCGGTATAGTAAGGTATTAAGTTTAATATTGTTTTGTCAAACTCCTGTGCTTCTTCCTCAAAATGATTTTTAACAATTTCAATTCTATTCATAATTTCCTCTATGTATTTATATTACCTCTTATTTTTCAAGCTATTTATCTGTAAATATATTATGAATAAACAATAAATAATTAACAATTTTAATCATTTTTTGAAAATTATTAAGAGATTGTTGAATTGAATATTTCAATAATTTTTATAAATCTGTCTCTAACGCGTTTCTAAATTTCAATTCTTCTATTTTATATGTATTTTTCACTTAACTTCTTTAACGCTATTGTTTCTCTGTTTATTCCTTTTGTAGTTGTTCTATCTTTTGTTTTCTTAAGATTTATTTCAAAGGCTTTTTTTATTTCTATCCAACAGGGTTTAAACAATAATTCTTTTTCATATTCTTCAAGATTTTGTTTTAATTGTTTGTTTTCTATTTCCACTAAATAATATTCTGAAATCATTTTAAAAATATTATTTCCTCCCTCCTGTGCTATCGCATATTCAGTTATTGTTCCGATTTTTTCATTAATTTTTATAACATTATATCCAACTTCTTCCAATACTTCTCTTTTTATGGCGTCTTCTATTGTTTCATTTTCATTCTTTCCGCCGCCGGGAAATTTATATTCGTCTGTCTTTTCTAAATGAGCCATTAAAATTTTGTCTCCGTTTATTATTACGGCTCTAACGGCATTCCTTAAAATTATATTACTTTTATCAAAATCAAGTAAATTTTTATCATTACGGTAAAAAATTTCATCAAACAGCATTTTATTTATCAACCTTTATTAATCCCATTCCCATGGGTTTGAATAATTATTAGCTATGAATTGGAAATTTTTAGGATCGGGATACTTATAAGATGTCCATTCTTCATAACTTTTAATTAATTCTTGAACGCCATCGTCTTCTAAATCATTCATGAATTTTTGACATTTTTCAATTATATCAACCGGTTTATTGGGAGCATTTTTTACAAACTCTTCCAATTTGCGCACGGAAGGAAACAGCATTTCATTTTCTATTAAAATAAGACGGTATAAATTATACACCATTCCACTTGCAACATGATGTCTCATAAAACCTTTCGGTTTACAAGCTTTCCAATAATATGAAAAAAACTGTTTAAACGTACAGTAGAATCTCAATTGTTTTTTTGCCGCTTCCTCTTTTTGAAATACGGGTATTTTTGCGGCAAGTTCCGGCAAACCCGGCTCATTGCAAAAAAGCATACGCGCGTTTGTAAACATATTCCGCTGTGGTTCAGAGCCGCTTACCGCCAATTTTTCCATTTGCTGTCGTGTTTTAAAATGAACATCAAAATAGCCGCCCTCATAAGTACATTTGCCAAATACCGACTCACATTCCTTACTGTCTTTTTTCTTTTCATCGTAATATTCCGGCGATACAACGGCGACTCCGTCAATGTCTGAATTGGCGCGTTCCGTACCGGTAGCGACCGAGCCTATCAGAAACAGCGCAATAATTTCCGGGTTTTGACTATAATGGGTTATCATATTTTCAATTGATTCCTGATGATGTTTATACATTTTTTTCACTCCTTAATTAATTTATATACTGAATAACAAATGTAAATCAATGAGTTTATCCCAATATTCATTTTTATAAAATACTTGCCTTATTTCCATAATATTCTCAATTTTAATGTTTTTTATAACCCAATTATTTCTATTTGATTATTTATATTTATTTTCTCTTTTGTTTTTATATTTAGTAAATATTTATCAAATATAAATTTATAAACATTCCTTCCATTTTCTATTTTAGAATCAATGATATTATTATATTCATATACTTCAATTATATATGGTTCTGCAAAATTTATACCTATATCCCAAATATAATCTCCTTTATATATAATTTCATTATTATTAAGATCAATAATATTTAAAATAGTATATGTCGGTGATTTTCCTATTACCAATAAAAACAAATAATTATCATAAATGCCTATAAACTTATATTCATGAGATAAATATATTTCTTT
>Ga0268262_10000822_pt1 | contig 40279 bp, 27 predicted proteins | sample TergutNc150P3_FD_190354 | JGI IMG/M metagenome (GOLD analysis project Ga0268262, IMG submission 190354) | Nasutitermes corniger P3 segment gut microbial community from laboratory colony in Florida, USA - Nc150 P3 (SPAdes) (version 2) | ecosystem: Host-associated > Arthropoda: Insects >...
CCCCCCCCTATACAAGTTCACTAACAACCAAAAGAGGTTCAAAATGAAAAAAGTTATTAGCTTAATTGCTTGCTTTGCCATTGCTGTTTTTGCTCAGGATGAGCAAACTTCACCGCAGGGTGTTAATATGGAACAACGAGCGAAAATTCAGCGGTTAATTAACAATGGTCTTGCAGAGAATAAAGAGGAAATTCAAAAGGAGGCTTTATATTTATCATATATAGATAAAGCAGCTTTGTACGATGAGAATAAAATGAAAGCTGCCTTTGGTTGGGCGGCGTTGGATTTCTTTCCAGGTTTTGGACTGGGCAGTTATATACAGGGAGATATAACATTTGGAGTTACGCAATCTGCTTTAGACATAGTTGGTTGGTGGTCTTTCATGGTTGGAGCAAGGACGTTCGAGATTGATGATCGCCTCGTCACTGTGGCATCGTGTATTATTCTGGGTTCTAGCCGTGTTATGAGTTGGATATTCCCATTTGTTTATCAAAAAAAATATAATAAAGCATTGGATGCTGCGTTAAATGGCAATAGTTTTTCCTATTCCATTGACCCCTTAATTGTCCCAAAAGACGGAGCACCCGCCGTTGGGTTGGCTTTTAATTTGCGGTATTAATATGTCTTTATGAAAATTTTGTAAATTTCCAATATGGAAAATGACATTAGATGGGTTCAGAGATTTGACAGCTATAAAAAAGCTCTTGCTGTATTGGAACGCTCTATTGAGGTTGCTAAAGGTAGAAGTTTAAGCGAGCTAGAAGAACAAGGTTTAATTCAAGGTTTTGAATTTACATTTGAGCTTTCTTGGAAATTGTTAAAAGATTATTTGGAATCAAAAGGATTTAAAGATTTTCACGGTTCAAAAGATACATTCAAATTGGCTTTCCAAGAAGGGTTAATCAGTGATGGCGAGTTGTGGATGGATATGATAGAGGACAGAAATAGTTCTTCGCATACTTATGATATAAATATTGCCAAGCAAATAAATTCTGCCATTATTTCAGCATATTTTTCAAAATTTAAAGAATTATCGGAAAAAATGGAATTCTACTTGCAAAATGGATAAATACAAAATGTATGGCATTTCACAAAAAGCATTGGATAAAATAAAAACGGTTTTATGTTCGCACAAGAATATAGAGAATGTTATTCTATACGGTTCTCGTGCTAAAGGCAATTACAAAGAAGGCTCAGACATAGACTTAACAATAAAGGGAAATTTGACTTTTGATAATTTGAGAAAAATAAGCATAGACTTGGATAATTTGAACCTGCCATGGAAAATAGACTTGTCTTTGTATAATCAAATTGAGAATAAAGAACTATTGAAACATATAGATAGGGTTGGCGTGGTGATGATGTAAATGGATTAAAACTTCGGGTAAAAAATTCCATATCTGCGGTGCAAATAATCTTTTTCGTTGTATATGGGTTCAACTAGTTGCAGTTTATTTGGAATGTTTTCTTTTGTTAAAGAGTCTGCATATTCTTTAGCCCTTGCGCAGCCAAGCCTATAGCCTGTTACAAAAAGAAAATCGCTTTCCTTTTTTATTTCTACTTCTTGATACGCAAAAGACAAAATACTCTCTTTGCGCATATTCAAATAAAGAACCAGAGCGACATAAATTATGAGCACTACTCCCGCCGTGCGGAGCAAAAAAAACAATGCTTTCAATTACTTCACGTCCAAAAAGGGCATTGGCCCATTCCCGCCAGTGTAAGTTGGCAGCCTGCCGTCCCATTTTTCAATGGCTTTCAAATTCACATATTCCTTGCCGCCTTGGGCGCGTATAGCATCTGCCTGAATGCGAATTGCCTCTGCCTCGCCGCGAGCCTGGGCAATTTTCTGATCGGCTTCAACCTTTATTCTTTCCAAATTATTTTTTGCCGTCAATGCTTTTTGCTCCGCAACCTGCTTGTCTTCAATTGCCTCGTTAAAGCCACGGCTAAAATCAAAATTGGTTATTTGCACGCCACCGGCATCCACTATTATATTATATTCCAAAAGTTGCTTGGTTAGGCTCTCGGAAATTTCATTTTTAACCTGCTCGCGCATTGAAAGCAATTCCTCTGCCGTGTAGCGAGCAACAACCGCCTTAACCGTTTCTTGAATGCGCGCCGCTATTATTTTATTTTCAACCTCCAAGCCAACCGTGGAGTATAGCTCATCTAGCTTGTTTGGGTCAAGGTGGTAGTTAAGGGTTAGCACCGTAGAAACGGTTTGCATATTTTTAGAAGCTGCTGCTGCCGGAGCCTCGGCTTTTTGTGTGCGAATATCCACTTTTGAAATGGTTTGCATAACTGGCACCTTAAAGTGCAAACCCTCGCTCGTGACCGAAGTTATTTTGCCCCAAGTGAAAACAAGGGCTTTTTCACCTGCCCTCACGGTGTAAAAGGAACCAGACACCAAAACCGAGCCTATAACTGCAAGTACTATGGCGAAAGTTAAGTATCTGTAAGATGGCGGAACATAATTTTGATTAGACATGGCACCTAATTTAGAAAATATTTGCTAATACCTAACCGCTTCCAAAGTTAATCCCTGCGGTGGTGCCCAAGTCCTCTCTCCTTTGAACTCGCCGCTGAAAATTTTATTCACAGAGCGGGGTTCATAGCGACCCCTGCCAATGTCAAAAAGAATGCCCGTCATTGAGCGAACCTGTTTGTGCAAAAAACGATTGCCGCAAATATGCCAGCAAATCAGTTTCCCATTTTTCTCCAAACGAAATTCCGTAATATTGCAAACAGTGCTTTTGCCGTCTTTCCTCGCTACCGAAAAAGCCTTAAAATCGTGCGAACCCAAAAAACATTTAGCTTCCTCTGCCATAAGTTCCGCATTTAATTTGTACCCACACTCCCAAACATACTCCCTCCCCAAAACCACAGGCTCCATGCAAAGCGTGTATATATAATATCTCTCTTTTGCACTGTAGCGAGCGTGAAAATCGGCAGGGCATAATTCCAGATTTCTTATGCACACGTTTTTATCGCTCAGGGCATTTACCGATTTTTCCAAAACTTGGAAGTTCAAATCTTGATCTTCAAAGTCAAAATGCGCAACCTGCCCTTTTGCGTGAACTCCGGCATCTGTTCTGCCAGCACCCACGATGTTTATTTTTTGCCTGAGAGCTATGGAAAAAGCCTTTTCCAATTCGCTTTGCACGGTTTTTTCGCGTATTGCTCCATCTTTAAGCTGCTCTTGCCAGCCGGAAAATGCAAAGCCATTATATTCGCAAGTAAATCTTAAGCGCATTATGGATGCCACTCTATTGCCGTTATCTGTTCTTCGGCAATTTTTTGCGTACGGAGAAATGTCCATTTAGCGAGTTCTTTCATCAAGCGTTTTTTGAGCATTTCCATGCCTGTATTTTCCAGCGCGCTGATTAAAATTGCATCCTGATAGTTTGCCCCTATCTCTTCTCTGCGTTCATCGGTGGCGGCATCGGTTTTATTGAATACGCAAAAACGGGGAATGGCGGGATCCACCAACTCATCCAAAATTTTCTGAGTGACCTCAATATGTTCTTTGTAATCTGTAGCGGCGGAATCTATAACTTCGAGAATACAATCCGCATTGGCGGCAACTCCGAGTGTGCTTTTGAATGTCTCTACCAAGTGGTGCGGCAATTTGCGAATGAAGCCAACCGTATCGCTTAATATAATATCCTGCCCATCTGCCAAATGAAACTTGCGGGTTGTGCTGTCTAAGGTTGCAAAGAGTTTGTCTTCCACATATACGTTCGCACCTGTGAGGCGGTTTGCAAGAGTGCTTTTTCCCGCGTTTGTGTAGCCTACCAAGCCAACGTGAAAAGTATTCTCTCTGCGTCTTTCTTGGTTTTCCCTGTCGCGTTCTATTTTTTTAAGTTTGGCTTTAAGCTCTTGAATGCGTTTGCGCACCAAACGCCTATCCACTTCCAACTGAGTTTCGCCAGGTCCGCGCATCCCGATTCCGGGGCTTGCACCGCCCGTGCCCACTTGCCGTGAAAGATGAACCCAGGCACGGGTGAGGCGCGGCATCAAATACTGCATTTGCGCCACTTCCACCATAAGCCGGCTTTCCGCTGTTTTTGCGTGATGCGCAAATATATCCAATATAAGCCCTGTTCTATCCAGCACTTTTATTTCTGGCAAACGTTTTTCCAAATTTCGCACCTGCGAGCCGCTTAAATCCTCATCAAAAACAACCAAAGTTGCATCGTGTTTTTCAACAGCTAAACGCACCTCCTCTATTTTGCCCTCTCCTATGAGCGTTGCCGGATTAATAGCCTGAACTCTTTGAAGGAAAATCTCCGCAACGCTTGCCCCAGCCGTTTCTGCCAAACGCTGCAACTCTTGCAAATGCTCTTGTGCTTGCGCAGGTTTCACACGCTGCGTGGCTATTCCTATTAGGATGGCTTTTTCCATATTTATTGAAATTTAGTAAAAAAGCAGATACATTTAATTTAACCGCCATTAAGTTAATGGTGGTTAAAATAGAAAATATAAATCCTTTCCTTCACATAAATTATACACATTTTTCAAAGGAAAATTGGTGAAAGTCAGCCTATTCTAAAACCAAATATGCACCGCTACACCGCTGAGCAGCAAGGCTCCGCCTGTGGCGTAGAAGATGTTTCTTGCCGTTCCGGCGTTTTGCATTTTTTTGTGGTTTGAGTCGAAGTAGCGTTCTACTGCTTCGTAGCCTTCAAGGTCTGTTTCTGGATTTGGAATTATGCCATTTTTTATTTTTTTGCACTCGTTGCGAAAATAGTTTGATCTTGAGTTTTTGTAAACGCCTAGCCCAATCGCAGTTGCTCCAAGTACATCCAAGCCAAGGGCTACCCAAAATGAGTTTTTGATTTTTGGCTCGGCAGGTATGTTTGTAGGTATTGAGGCAACGGTATCTGGCACCGCTTGCGGCATTATCTTTGCGAAAAAAGTTGGAGAGTTTTCGCGGATTGCTTCCAAGAGTCCTTTGTAGTCCGAGGCTTCTTTCACAAAATCTCCAATTAGGTTGCCGCTTGATGTTTCGTAGAGTTCCACAGTGAGAGTGAATAAGCCGCCTAGCTTTCCTATGAATCCTTGCGTTACATAGTCGCTTTTTATCACTATTCCTATGTCTATTACGGAGTTGAGGTTTTCGGCTGTTTTTGGAACGAGGGAGATTATTTTTTCCCTTGTGAGTATGGAATAGTCTTTTGGCAAAATTTTTGTTGCTTGCCGCCTCAGTTCATCTGTGAGGAATTTGGTTTCGTCAATGGTTAGGTTTATTTCCTCTTCGGATTCTGCTATGGTTATTTCCAAGACTGCTAGGGTGGTGGCGTTTGCTGTTGCTAAGAGGAACAACGTTGTGAGCAAGGTGTGTTTTAGGTTGTTGAGCATATTATTCTCCCTGATTTTTGAGGCAACGGACATTGCATCTGCTTGTCCTATCGTAGTTGTCGAATCTAACGCCATCATGGCTGTAAAACATAATTCGTTGGCCGGCTAAGTAACTAGGGTTACTGTTGCTATAAGACTCGGAGGCACTCCACCAGCAGCCGCGTTCTCCGACATAGTTTACAACTCCGGTATAGCTTAAACCATTGCCGCCCGGCAAGGCGGAAAAGCCGTAATCGTCCGTGCCGCCACCTGAACTACTGCTATATTCGTTCCAACCACTTGTTGCTTTCAATTTGGTTCCTACTATGGTACAATTACTACCACTAACAGAACAATTTTCTTTTGTATTGATATATTTCATCAAAACATTCCAATCATCATTGCTAGGTATATGCCAGCCTTCGGGGCAGATACCTCGATGATTTATAACATTTCCGCTCCACATCTTATTATTGTATTCTGTTCCTATGTCCATAGCCGTTACCCAATTGTAAAACCTGCCATAAGTATCACAATCAGGCTCAGCATCTGTGGTTTCTTTATAGCAAAAGCTAGTTTCACCTTCAGTTTCGTATTTCAAATTCTCTGCCATCCAGACCTGAGTGCCTATCAAAACCGCACTATAAATATTGGTTCCGTCTGAAATTCCATCGTGCAGGTATATCTTGCCTTCATGGCAGTCGTAGCCATTATCATAATAAGTCTGACTGCCACAGGTATAGCTTACCAGTGATGAGCTACTATTCTGCTCAGAAGATGATGATAACAAAGACGATGATGAACTTGAAATTGCCTCAGAACTGCTGCTATTGCTTGCGGGACTTGAACTGGATTGCGGCAAGCTGGAACTACTGCTAACATCAACACTTGAGTTGCTCAACTCAACACTTGAACTACTCGGTTCACTAGACGATGACGGTTCTGTAGAACTGCTGCTCTCGTCCAAATTGCTATACCTCTGCTGCACCTCTTCTTTGCCTGGAAATGCTATATCTGAATTATCCGTGCAGGATAAAAAGAGAATTAGGGCAAGCCCTAAACAAAATTTTGTTTTATTGCCAAAATACATATATCTTAGTTGTCCTTCAAACAACGAACGCTTCGCCCGGTAGTCTTGTCAATGTAGTCGCCGGATCCTAAGTAAACAGTTTCGGAATCGTTGACAATACAAAAGTAGTAGGCATCATCTCCGGCTTTCTCGCTCGCACTCCACCAGCAGCCCGAATAGTCGCCTTCCGGCTCGCCGCGACCTACAAAAGTGTTAGTCCAGTACCAGGGGGGAAGTCTGGACCCACCCGGCAAGGCAGAAAAGCCGTAATCATCCGTACCTTCTTCGGGAACACCAGAAGTCGAAAACCAACCGTTTTTTGCCTTTAACTTGGTTCCAGCGTATGGACAAGAACTACTGTTAGAACAATCTGGATTTACGAACTCCATCAAAGTTCTCCAATCCGCATTGCTAGGGATATGCCAGCCATCGGGGCAGATACCTTGATGTTTAACATCGCTCACACCCAATTCTTCTAAATTGTATTTTGTTGCTACACCCATAGCCGTTGCCCAATCATATAACATACCATAAGCATTACAATCATCGTCGTAATAACTCCCATCTGTGCCGCCATAGCAACGACCAGCATAACTTGGAACCTGAAATTTCAAATTCTGCGCCATCCAAATCTGCGAGCCTATTAAAACATACTCGTAAGTACTCCCTATGGTTGATTTCAGGTATATCCCGTTATAGCCATTCTTGCATCCGTACGTTCCGGGGTCATAAGTCCGGGTGTTTGTGCCGCAAAAATCGCCTATTATCTTGTTGCCGTTGTTGCTGCTAAAACAGAATTGTTTTTCGATATTATACCACAAAATGCCGCATTTTTTCTCCACCGCATTATTCGTGCATCGCTGCGTATCAATGTTTGAAGCATCATACCACCCGTTGCCGCATTTGGTTTCCACAATGTTGCTTTCGCATCTCTTTGTTTCTGATAGTGTGTAAATTTTGCCATCGCAACACGCTTCTGTCACAAGGTATTTTGCCCCGCCGCATTTGGTTTCAATCTTGTTATTGAAGCAAAATTGCCCAGAGTTATACTCAATGCCATTGCATTTATCGGCAGGACCATCTGGAAGACAAAACTGCGTTTTTAAGGAATATGGAGAACCGCTGCACAATGTATGAACCTCATTATCATCGCCGCAGAACTGCTGGGTATTGTATGTTTTTCCGTTGCATAGATTTTTAATTGTGCTATTGTCATAGCAAAACTCAGCGGCAGTAGGAATCATTCCCGTATTGCCGCATAAAGCACCTGAACTGCTGCTTAACGCAACGCTTGAACTGCTGCTTAACGCAACGCTTGAACTGCTACTTAATTCAACGCTTGAACTGCTTGGTTCACTTGACGAAGATTGTATTGCTTCTACAGAACTGCTGCTCTGCCCATCGGAAGAAGACGAACTAACCTCAGTTTCCGAACTGCTATACTTTTGCTTCTTCTCTTCCTTGCTGGAGGATGAGGATTTGCTGAGTGGTGGTGGTTCCGAATCTGAATCATCCGAGCAGGATAAGAGGAGGATTAGGGAAAAAGCCGCTAAAAATGTTGTTTTTTTGCTAAAATACATAGCTAAAATATAGATATTTTTTTTCAATCCCGCACACAACGAACGCTATACGATTTATAACCCTTATTACTAGAGTATTGGTAAATTGAATTGTTCCCATAATACATATATTTATAATAGGCTTCGTAGGCTGTGGATTCATGCTGGGTGGAAGTCCACCAATAGCCGTAGTATTCGGTATCGGCAAACCCGTATTCATCGGAAACACTTGGCTGGGGAGGAGCGCCGTAGCCGCCAGGCAAAGCGGAAAAGCCGTAATCGTCCGTAGCTACAGGTTTACTATTATTGTATCCTCGATCCCAATCGCTAGCAGCTTTTAACTTGTCTGTATCTTGCTTGACAAACCATAACAACATACCCCAGTCTGTATTGCTAGGGATATGCCAACCTTCAGGACAGATGCCTTTTACACTACCTTCCCATTTTTGGCTATTGTATGTTTCCTCTAAGCTCATTGCCGTTGCCCAAGTGTAAAGACGACCGTATTTATCGCAGTTGGCTTGTATTTCAGATTCTGTTAATGGAGTCTTGTTGCCATTACTCTGGTCAACGTGTGGGGCTGCGTAGCACTTGCTGTCGCCTACTTCGTAGTTTAGGTTCTTCGCCATCCAAACCTGAGTGCCTATCAAAACCGCATCATAAGTATTATTGGCTACGTCTGAAATTCCCCCTTTCAGGTATATTCCGTTCTTGCCATCATGGCATTCGTACATCTCAGGGTTATAAGGAGTTTCAGTCTGGTTGCCGCAATATGTTCCTATCTTGCTATCGCTGCTATAACAGAATTGCTTTGTTTTATTGTATTTTTTGAGTTCACAGCAATCTTCTGTTTTAGAATCGTATTCTTCACCATCTCCGTTACATTTCGGTGCCAAGCTACTACTGCTCTGTTGCTTAGAGGAGGAGGAATAAGATAGCGATGACGATGACGATGATGATGGCGATGACGATAACGATGAAGAAGATGAACTTGAAGCCTCCGCCTCCGCAGAACTGCTGCTATTGCTCGGTTCGGAGCTTGAACTGGATTGCGGCAAGCTGGAACTAGATGGCGGCAAGCTGGAACTAGATGGCGGCAAGCTGGAACTACTGCTAGCATCAACACTTGAGCTGCTTGGCTTAACACTTGAACTACTCGGTTCACTAGACGATAACGGTTCTGCAGAACTGCTGCTCTCGTCCAAATCGCTATACCTCTGCTGCACCTCTTCTTTGTCTGGAAATGCTATATTTGAATTATCCGTGCAGGATAAAAAGAGGATTAGGGCAAACCCTAGGCAAAAGGTTGTTTTATTGCTAAAGTACATATATGAGGGAGAATATAGAAATTATATTCACCCGCTCACCGCCTTAAACTCCAACTCAGGATAATTCTTAACCGCCAAATTCAACCTATATTCGTTTGGGAACAAACAAACCAAATTTCCTTTTTTGTCGTGCATGCAATCGCCTCTGTACTCTTTTGAAAATTCCTCTTGCTTTTTTTGCTCGCCATAAATCCATCTAACGCTGAATGCTGGGATTTTGTCCAACTGGACTTCTGCACCGTATTCGTTTTCTAAGCGGTGTGTTAAAACGTCAAATTGGAGTTCGCCTACAACGCCTATGATTGGGAGCGCGGAGGTTAAAGATGTGTAAAGCTGGGTTGCGCCTTCTTCGGAAAGTTGCAAAAGACCTTTTGTCATTTGCTTGCTTTTCAAGGGGTTTAATAGGGTTACTCTGGCGAAAAATTCTGGGGCAAAATCTGGGATGCCGGAAAACCTAAATTTTTCTCCTTCGGTTAGGGTATCGCCTATGTTGAAAATGCCCGGGTCGTTTATGCCTACTATGTCGCCTGCGTAGGCTTTGTCTATTACTTCTTTGTCTTGGGCTAAAAAACTTGTTGGGGCGGCTAGGCGAATTTCGCGACCCGTGCGGCAATGCCACACCTTGTTTCCTCTCTCAAAAGAGCCTGAGCATATACGCAAAAAGGCTGTGCGGTCTCTGTGACGCGGATCCATGTTTGCCTGGATTTTGAATACGAATGCGCTGAATTTGTCTTCTGTGGGCATAACGATGCGGACATCGGATTCTCTGGGTGTTGGCGGAGGGGCTATGCTTGCGAATGTGTTTAAGAGCTGCCTCACGCCAAAGTTGTTCACCGCGCTTCCAAAAAATACCGGGCATTGCTTGCCTGCCAAATAATCTTCTTTGTTAAAGGGTTCCATTGCCTGCGTCACCATATCGTAGCGATTTTTGAATTCTTTTATGTATTCCTCTCCGCAAAGCTCCGTTAGTTTGGGGTCGTCTGCGCCTGTCATTTGCAGAATTTCCTGCTTGCCTTCTTCTTTGTTGAAGGTGTGGAAGGTGTTGTCTGCTATGGAATATATGCCCTTGAATAGTTTTCCGTAGCCTATGGGCAGGGTAAATGGGCAGGCTTGGATTTGCAGGATTTTTTCAATTTCGTCTAAAAGCTCCAAAACATCGCGACCGTCTAAATCCATTTTGTTTATGAATGTTATTATGGGCGTGTGGCGCATTCTGCACACTTCCATCAGTTTTATGGTTTGCCTTTCCACGCCGTTTACCGAATCTATCAAAACCAAAGCGGCATCCACAGCGGTTAATGCACGGTAGGTGTCTTCGCAAAAATCCTGATGACCTGGGGTGTCCACCAAATTGAAATAACAGCCCTCAAAGGGAAAGTTCAAAACCGAGGAACTAACCGAAATTCCCCTTTGCTGCTCAATTTTCATCCAGTCGCTAACGGTGTAGCTCTTGTTCGCCTTAGCCCTCACGTGCCCAGCTTCCCGTATAACCTTGCCATACCACAGGAATTTCTCCGTAAGCGTGGTTTTTCCAGCATCGGGATGGGAAACTATGGCAAACGTGCGCCGTTTTGAGATTTCTGAAGAGAGCATTGGAGAAGGGGAATATAGTAATTAAGGATTAACTTAATGTTTGGGAGTGGCTAGTGGGGAGTAGCTAGTGGTCGTCCCCACTAGCCACTAGCTACTAGCCTAGCGAATAAATAAACATTTTTACTATATTTGTCTTATCAAAATTTCAAAAGGAATTATTTTATGCATCCAGACCTCAAGAATAAAGTGAAAACCGCGCAAGAGGCGGCGGCTTTAATCAACAATGGCGAAATTATAGGTGTGAGCGGCTTCACGGGAGCCGGATACCCAAAAGTTGTCCCTGCGGAACTGGCAAAAAGAGCCGAGGCTCTTAAAGCACAGGGGCAGGAATTCGGCATATCGCTTTATACCGGAGCCTCCATAGGAGACGAGTGCGATGGCGTTTTAGCTCGCGCCGGCATAATGAAAATGCGCCTCCCCTACCAAAGCCACGCAGATGTCCGAAACAACATAAACAAAGGCGTAACCGAATACATAGATATGCACTTGTCGCATTCGGCGCGAATGATACGCATGGGCTTTGTTCCAAAGCCCACCCTTGCGATAGTTGATGCCTGCGAGGTTACCCCAGATGGCAAAATTTACCTAACCGGATGCGGAGGCAACACTCCGACATACCTGCAAACCGCAGAACGCATAATAATTGAGCTTAACACCCACTACGGCGATACCTTGATTGGCTTGCACGATGTATTTATCCCTGAACTCAGGGGAGAGATTCACATTCACGCCGCCGGAGACAAAATAGGCAAGGAATATGTGCAGGTAGACCCAAACAAAATAGTGGCTATTGTGGAAACAAAATTGCCAGATTCCTTGAAACCATTTGCCGCCCCAGACGAAGAGTCTCACGCCATAGCTGCCTATATTTTGGAATTCCTTGCGCACGAGCGCAAAAAGGGTCGCTTGCCAGATGATGTTCCTTACCAGAGCGGCGTTGGCAATGTGGCAAACGCGGTGCTTGGCACAATGGCAAAAGACCCAGCCCAAGCACCTGTGGCTCTTTACACAGAAGTTATCCAAGATTCCGTTTTTGATATTTTGGAAGCAGACAAGCTCATCATCGCAAGCGGTGCCTCTGTGAGCTATTCGCTTGCTGGGCAAGAGAAATACAAGTCAAATGCGCACACCAAAAACTGGAAGAGCAAGTTTGTTTTGCGCCCACAGGAAATTTCCAACAATCCCGAAATTATTCGCAGGCTTGGCGTGATTTCCATGAACACGGCATTGGAAGCGGATATATTCGGTCATGTGAACAGCACACACGTGAATGGTTCCAGAATGATGAACGGCATTGGCGGTTCAGGCGATTTTGCCCGCAACTGTTTGCTTGGATTCTTTATGACCCCAAGCACTGCAAAAGGCGGGAAAATAAGCGCGATAGTTCCAATGGTGAGCCACACAGACCACACAGAGCACGATACTATGATTTTCGTATCTGAGCAGGGACTTGCGGATTTGAGAGGTCTTGCCCCAATTAAGAGAGCGCGCTTGATCATTGAAAAATGCGCCCATCCAACATATAAACCGCTTTTGCAGGAATATTTGGAATATGGCATAAAGCACTCCGCATTGCATACCCCGCACTCTCTAGACAAAGCTTTTGATTTCCACAAAAGGCTAATGGAAACGGGAAGCATGATTGGATAACCGAATGGAGATAGACAAAGATTTTACAATCCTTGCTGTCAGCAATAATTATACCGGCTTAGATCTTTTAAGCAGTATTCTTTCTCCGTATTACACAATAAAAATAACGTCTTCCACAAGCGAGGCTTTGAGTGCGCTGAATGCAGGCGGCATAAATTTGATTATTCTGGGCAGCGCAATGTATGAATATGAAGACAATAATTTTTTAAAGGAAATAAAATCTCGCGAAGATACAATGCGAATTCCCGTTATTCTCATAGGAAACTCCGCCAGACCAGAATTTGAGGAAACGGCTTTTGCTTATGGAGCCGTGGACTATATAAGCAAACCGTTCAGAGCTCCTATAGTCAAGGTGAGGGTAAATAACCAAAGGTTAATTGTAAAGCAAATAAAGGCAATAGAAGAGCTTGGCTTAATAGACCATTTAACCGGAATTCCCAACAGGCGAGGCTTTGACAATAAAGTTCATTCTGAATGGCTAAGGGCAATCAGAGAAAAAACCTCGTTTAGCCTAGCCATTTTAGACATAGACCATTTCAAGGTATATAACGATGATTACGGACATGCGCAAGGCGACGTTCTTTTGCGTATGCTTGCCCAAAAAATCACTTCTATGCTGAGAAGACCAGCGGATTTTTTAGCGCGCTGGGGCGGAGAGGAATTTGTGATAATGCTCCCGAACACAACCCGAAAAGGCGCTATGGAACGCGCAGAAGAAATTCGCAAAGGCGTGCAGAAAATGGTAGTGCCAAACTTGCCTTCTGCAACCATAAGCATTGGAGTGACTTCCCTTGTTCCTTCTTTAAAATCCTCAGTAGATGATTTTTTCAATATGGCAGACAAAGCTCTTTACAAAGCCAAAAACACAGGGCGAAACAAAGTGTGCTTCTATGCTGGTGACTGAGCAACGCCTTCGCCTAGTTTTGCCTCACTTATCTCTATATCTTTTCTCTCCCACAAATTTATTGAAATAGGCTCAATTCTTTCGCCATTTCTGTCGTATATCAAAACAATGGCTGGTCTATTCTGCTCCTTTGTGTTTGAGCGCATCACTATGCCTATAAAGCCCTTTAATTCTCCCGTTTCATCTGAAGTGACCTTTACTCTATCTCCTGAGCTATATACGGGAATCATCGCAATAAGAGTTTCTACAATGGAGGAATTTAGCTTTGCTCCGGAAAGCCGCACCAAAAATTTTATGCTGCTTATAGGTGTTTGAGCGGCAACACCGGGCGGCGGGAATATGAGAGAAATATAATCCAGAGCTACTGCGGCTATTTCTGCATATCTATTCATGGTTCCTTTGATGGTTGGTCCTGTTGTGCGCACAGGTGGGCTATTTGTGCCAATTAGCTTGCGAGGATAACCGCCGCCGTCTTGCCGCTCGTGATGCTGCAAAGCCACATTTGCGCAAATCAAAGAGAGATTGCATATCTTGATAATTTCATAGCCATAATTCGGGTGCTGTTTTTTAAGTTCCAATTCTTGCAGAGATAATTTTGAATTCAGGCTGAGTGCGTGGTCTGGCAAAATGAAGTAGCCTATGTCCATAAGCAGCACTGCCAAAATCATATCTTCAACCTCGTCTGGGGAAAAATTGTAGCGTTTGGCGAGCAATGCAGCAGTTATGGCGCAATCTATGGACTGCTGCTCGTAAAAATTTCCAAGAGAGCGAGTTCCAGTTATGTGCAAAAGCGTAGGGTCTGATTTTTTAAGTTCTTGATAAATTTCTGCGGCTACCTTTCTAAACGCCGCAATGTTAAGTGCCTCTTTTATTGCATCTGGTTTACTGAGAATTTCTGTGGGAGTGGGAACTGCTTCTTCTGGATTGCTTTTTATAAGCCCTACTTTTGAGCGAAAATCCAAAATTGTTTTCCTCAGCGAAAGAACGCTCTGGTTAATTGTAGCTTCTGAAATTAAATCTTCGCTTTCCAGGTCTTCCAATCCCTCTTCTTGTACCCATATTCTGTCTATGCCAATGGCGGCAAGTTTTGTGCTAACATCCGGTGTCATTCTAAAACCGTTAGAAAGCATTATTTCTCCAGTATCGCGGTAAATGCTTCTGGCAAGAACGTGCCCAGTTCTAAGCTCTTTCAACGCAATTTGATACATTAATTCCTCCTCTCTGTCATTGCTTCAAAAAAATTTTTGAGCAACACGTTAATGTGGTTTTTGGGTAATTTTTCAAGTACATCCATAGCTTTGAATAAATGCGAGCAGGCTATTGCCTTTGCTTCTTCAAAGCAATTGGCATTTTTCAGTTTTTCAACTATCAGAGTTGCCGTATCTGGGTTTGTGGCATTCTTAACTAGCATTTCCATTTCTTCTTTTGGATTTTTCTGAAAATATAGCAAAAGCGGAAGCGTTATTAAACCGTTCTGCAAGTCGCCAAAATTATTTTTTCCAAGTGCTTCCGCGCCAATGCCATAATCCAGAATATCGTCTATTATTTGAAAGGCTATGCCAAAATGGAGTCCCAAATTTGCGCATTCTTCAACTATATCGCTGCTGTAGCCAGCCAAAATAGCGCCGCTTTGCGCGCAAGAGATGAGCAAGGAGGCAGTTTTGCCCTCTATCACTCGTATATAATCCTCAAAAGAAATATTTATATTTCCTGCCCAATCCACTTCAAGAATTTCTCCGGCAACGAGAGAGCTTGCGGCATTTGCAAGGCTTTGCGGAATGCGGCGATCTTCTTCGTTGATTACAAACACAAGAGATTGCGCAAGCATATAATCGCCAGCGAGAACTGCTATTTTGTTTCCAAAAGCGTGCTGCAGCGAGGTTACTCCTCGGCGAAATTCGCTACGGTCTATAACATCGTCGTGCACTAGGCTTGCGAGGTGCAGCATTTCAACGCTTGAGGCTGCACGTGCCATTCTCTCTAAATTTGTTGTTTCCCCATTGCTTTGCGCTAGCAAAAAAAGCAGGATTGAGCGGAGCCTTTTGCCGGGCTTTTCCACTGTTTGCGTGATGCGTTCTCTCAAACCCTTTGGGGAATTTTCAGCAACCTCGCGCATCATTTTATCTGAAAGCTCCAAAGATGGTTTAACCAAATTTCTGGCTTCTTCAATTACGCTTTGATATTTGTCTGTGAAATTCAAATTCTTAATTCTCCGTTTTCCTGCTGCCTTTTGAAAATATGCTGGTAGGGTATTGAACTCTTGTGTGCGTGCTGCCCTCCAAGCCTTGCAAAAATCCCTCCCCAAGCTCCTTTAAATCGTCCATAGTTAAACCAGAATCGTTCAATTGGTCTTCGAACATTTTGTCTTCTATGGTTTTTTGAATCATTTTTGATAGTAGCTCTGGTTTTGAGTTTTGCATCATTGAACGGCTTGTTGCCTCTATTGCATCGGCAAGCATAAGCACTGCGGTTTCTTTGCTATGAGGTATGGTGCCTTTGTAGCGGAAATCAATTATATTCACCTCTTTGTCTGTGTACATTTCTTTTGCCTTGTTGTAAAAGTAAAGCGCCACATTGGTGCCGTGATGCTCTCTTATGCCTGCTATTATGGAATCTGGCAAATTGTATTCCTCGGCAAATTCCACCCCTCTTTCCACGTGCGCCCTTAAAATTTTTATTGAATCGTAAGGAGACAGGTTATCGTGGGGATTGTAGCCAAATCTCTGGTTTTCCGTGAAATATTCGGGCCTCATGGTTTTGCCAATATCGTGGTAAAGCGCCATTACCCTTATCAAAAGAGTATTTGCGCCAATGCGCTCCCCTGCTATTTCGCCGAGGTTCCCAACTTGAATGCTGTGGTGAAAGCTGCCTGGGGCATATTCGGATAAATGACGGAGCAAAGGATGGTTGAAATCCGACAGCTCCACCAGCCTTAAATTTGTTGTTATTTGAAAAACTCTCTCAAAAACATTGCAGAAAACAGACACAAAAGTTACATTCAGCAGCAAATTTGCCGCACCGAGCAAATAGTTTTGCCAGTAAGCCTCAAAAGATATGCCGTTTCGCAAAAGAAGAATGCCAAGAAGCGATGCTGCAAAAATAACAAGCCCTGCCCCAAAAGCCTGCATAAACCTTATTCTGTACCTTATATTGTTCACTATCAAACTCATTGCGAACGATATGAAAAACGCAACTATGCACAGAGATAAATCGTAATATGCAAAAATTCCAATCAACACAGAACTCCAAACAGATACGGTCAAAGCCGTTCTGAATGGATAGAGAACCGATATTAAAATTGGAGCAAAGGCAAAGGGATAAAACCAGATGATATTCAAATATTCGTTTTGTATGAATAGGTTAAAGAAATCGTGAACTACGCGAAATAGAACTATTTGGGTTATCAGTATAATGGCTATTGCCCATATTTGCAAAGGATGAATGTTTTTTTCCAATCGAAAATACCACAGATAAAAAGATAGCAGGAAGATGAGCATAAAATACAGTATGTATTGCCCATAAGTAGCCGTGTAAAAAAATGCAACCGAATCTCTTTGAATGGCATTCTGCATTGCATTAATCCTTTCCAAAGTTTCTTTTGTGACTATTGAGCCTTGCGATACTATTTCCATTCCGCGAGGAATCATACCCTTTGAGGGATTCACCTGCGCTGCCGCTATTGCCCTGCGCGTTTCGGTTTCTTTATCCAAATAAAATATATTTGGCGCAACGAACACATACAAAATTTCATAAAATGCGCTGGTTATTCCGGGATTTGAACTGAAGATGTTTTTGTATTTGTCTAAAACCGCATCTATTAAAATTTCTTTGAGGCGAATGGATGAGCTTTCCACAATTGAGTCTTTGCCGTTTTTGATAAGCAGCACTTCATTTTTTGAATACAATATGTAGTTAACGGAATTTAAATTGCGTGATTCCTTGAACATTATAACATCTTTTGCCCTCTCCGCTATTAAAGTATTTGAAACTCCTTGCGAAAGCATAGATTTAAAAATGCTCTTTAAGGTGTCTATAGCCATTGAATTATGAACTAGCTGATTTAAAGCGGCAGACGATATTTTGCGCACAATGGATTGGTATAAATCTCCAGCAATGGCTATTTTTCTTTGCTCCACAGCTACCGCGCTGGATATTTCTGCCTGCAACTTGCTATAGCTTTCAATTTGCGATATGAGCAGGTCAAAATTTTCAAAAAGTTTTTTAGTGGCTTCGCCGCTGTATTCAAACACTGGCTGAACCTTGTCTTTGGCTCTTTTCATTTCATCTTCCAATTCCTGAGGGCTTTTTAGAACGTCAAAGGAAATTTGCGCCACAATTGAGCGAGGCGCACTTTGCCCAATTACGGGAAGTTCCGATTTACGCGCTATGTCTTCTGTTGGAAATAAAACTATTACGGATATTGTAAATATCACAGAGCAAATTATAAAATGGAAAAAAGATTTATTCATAGCTCATATAAGCTCCCATAGCGAATCCGCTATGTTTGCCGAGCTTTCTACCATAGCCGCCTCTTTTGTTGGAACTCCCTGCAATTTTTGTTCAAGACCCTTGCAATTAATCATTGTTCCGGAATTTTCAACCCAGTGGCGAACGCCTATTGCAAGGGATGCTTTTTTTGCGGTATTCCCGTTAAACGGGCTTAGAGCTATATGCTTTATTTTGTCTAAAACAGCAGCTTCCTTTGGAGCGTAGTCCCATAAGTCTGCGGAAACTGTTATTAAAAGATCGAATTCTTTTGCTATCTGCGAAAATTCCTTCAAATTTGAATTGATGCCCTCTTTTTCAAGGCAGGCTCTATTTGCTACAGGATCGCCGGAGCGAGACAAGCCGTCTGCTGCCTGAACAGGTAAAAAGGAACCGCCAAAGAGCTGCGCCCTATTGTCTGTTTTGCCTGCAAGTTTTTTGAATGCGGCAATTTCTTCTGCCGTGCAGGAAGCGCCGAGAACTATGGCTATTTTCCCTTTGGTTTCTTTTATAATTTGCGCAGCTTTGGGAATGTCGCCTTTCAGCAATCTGTTCTCGTGTATTTTTTGAACCACGTCCCTAGCCGCATTTGAGAGCCAGCTTCTGTTTACCTCTGCATTGCAGCGCGGAGTGATTCTATAAACAACTCCGTCTGCGTGATCTGCATATATGTTTGCGCCGAGGGAATCGTCCATTGATATGGTTGGAACCTTGCTCAAAGCCCAGACTCGCTTTCTAAAGCGGAACGCTTTGTCGGTCATTGCTCCAACGGGGCAAATATCGGTCACGCATCTGTCGTAAGGGTGGTCTAGTTTTTCGCCGGGGAAAGTTGAGATGTAGGTATGGCCGCCTCTTGATGCGAGCTGCAACTGTTCATCGCCTGCAATGTGGCGCATGAACCTCACGCATCTGTCGCATTGAATGCAGCGTTCTTCGTCTAGCGCAACACGCGGACCTAAATCCACTCGCTTGCCGCCTCTGTGCTGCCCTTTGCTGTCTGTGGAGGAGTGCTCGGGGTTCCCGTGGTAGAGCTTTCCCACCTCAGGGTTCAACCTGCTATTTGAGGCTCCCGACATTATATAATTTTCTTGGAGCATACACTCGCCTGCTTTATCGCAGATGGGGCAATCCAAAGGATGATTTACGAGCAAAAACTCCAGAACCGCTTTGCGGGCTTCTCCAACGCGAGGGCTGCTAGCAGGGGTTGCGACTTTCATTCCTGGGCGAACAGGTGTGTAGCATCCAATGGTGAGTGCCATTCCTCTAGGTCCGTCTACCTCAACCAAGCACTGGCGGCAGTTTCCGCTAACTGGCAAATATCCGTGGTAGCACAAATGCGGGGTTTCTATGCCCACCGCTTTGAGAGCCTCTATGAGGTTTGTATCGCCAGGTACCTGAACTTCTTTGCCATCCACGGTAATTGCAACAAGCGGCGAAGAAGCCGTTGGCAATACAGGCATGTTATAGTGGTTGCTCATATAGATAAGGTAATATATAAAGTTCATAACCCGTGCTTCTGCCACCATGCGGGTCTTGCATTAAAATTCCCTTTTCTAGCAAGTCTTTTATGTCTCTGAGGGCAGAATCTTGCGAACATTTTGCGATTTTTGCCCATTTTGAGGTGTTTAGTTTTCCGGTAAAGCCGTCCATCAGCTTATTCAGCATTAAACGCTGCCTGCTGTTGAACGGGGTTTCTTTGTGCTTGTCCCAGAAATTAGCCTTGAATAACACCAAATTGGTTATTTTTTCTGATTCAAGCAGGGCTTTTTTCAGGGTTTCCAAGAACCACAAAAGCCAGTCTGTTATATCGCCATCTCCGTATGAAGTTTTTTGCAGTATATCGTAATATTTTTTTCTCGTTTTCAAAATTTGCGCAGACATGCTGTAAAATCTTTGCGAGCTGTTATCCGAGCGTGCTAGCATCATATCGGATATTGCGCGGGCTATTCTTCCATTGCCGTCTTCAAAGGGATGTATGGTCACAAACCAAAAATGCGCTATGGCAGATTTTAGAATATAGTTGGGTTCATTTTCTTCATTGAACCATTTTAAAAACTGAGACATTTCTTCTGAAAGCCGCTCCGGTGCTGGGGCTTCGTAGTGAACATTTAAATGCCCCATTCTGCCAGATACTATCTGCATTTCTTCTGTTCTGTATTTTCCAACGGATATTGTTGGGAATTGCCCATAAGAAAAAAGAACCTTATGCCACTCAAACAACCTTTTTTCCGTTAGCTCCTTTTTAAAATTCTGCGTGGCATCTAGCATCATTTCAACAACGCCATCTATGGTTCTGCTGGATTCCACCATATTGGCAGCATTTATGCCCAAACGTCTGGCTATTGAAGAGCGCACTTGCTCGTAATCCAGATTTTCCCCTTCAATTTCAGAAGATTTCAGCACGTCTAAAGTCAGGGTGTTCAGCATAGCCTCTGTTTTTTGTGAAAATCCCATAGCGAGCATCAATCCGCATATCTTGCCCTGCAAGCGAATTACCTCATTAAGCAAAGGATTAACCGCACTTTCCTTCCAAGAAAATGCAGTCCAATTCTTGCGATTGTGTATGGCAAATTTTTTCACTATGCGGAGAATATAGAAATTATTCTCCGCAAATTTGCGGAGAATAGGCGGGTTCCTCAAACAACCAGCAGCGACTCGTCCCAGCTTTCGTGCTTTTCGAAACCTAGCAAATTTGCGGTTGTTGCCGCTATGTTTGAAAGGCCTGCGTTTGGGAGGTTTTTTAGCTTTAGCTTTCCGCCAGTTACGTTATCGTAGAGAATAAATGGAACCGGATTTAAAGTATGAGCTGTTTTTGCCTTGAAGGAGCCGTCTTTGTTTTTCGCGGGTTCTTTGGTTTTTTTGTCTATCTCGTACATTTCGTCTGCGTTGCCGTGGTCTGCGGTGATTAAGGCTACGCCGCCCATTGCATCCAAAACTGGCAATACGCGAGCAAGGGCTAAATCCACAGCCTCAACAGCCATAGTTGCGGCACGGAAGGAACCTGTGTGACCAACCATATCGCCGTTTGCGAAGTTGCAGCGCAAGGTGTTGTATTTGCCGCTTTTGAGCGCGTCTATCATCGCATCTGCTATCTCTGCGGATTTCATCCACGGGCGTTGCTCAAAGGGGATAATGTCGCTTGGGATTTCCAGATATGTTTCGCCGTCAAATTTGCCGGAGCGGTTGCCGTTCCAGAAGTATGTTACGTGACCGAATTTTTGCGTTTCGGAGCAGGCGAATTGCGTTAATTTGCTTTTTTCGAACCATTCGCCGCTGGTGTTTTTTATTGCAGGAGGCGGAACTAAAAACCTATTGGGGAGTTTTAAATCGCCATCGTATTGAAGCATTCCGGCATAAGTTACCTTTGGGACTCGTTTGCGGTCAAAGTGGGCAAAGGAGCTTTCTTCAAAGGCTCTTGTGATTTCTATTGCCCTGTCTCCGCGAAAGTTGAAGAACACAACCGAGTCGCCATCGTTGATTGTGCCTACCGGCTCATTGTTTTTTGCGATGACGAAGGGCGGCAAGTCTTGGTCTATTGTGCCTTTGTATTTTTCGCGCAAGGCTTTTATCGCAGCCGATGCGCTCTCAAATTTGTCGCCCTCGCCAAGCACGTGTATTTGCCAGCCAAGCTCAACCATTTTCCAGTTGGCTTCGTATCTATCCATTGTAATTTTCATTCTGCCGCCGCCGCTCGCTATGCAAACATCATAAGATGAATCGCTCAGTTCTGCGCAGAATTTTTCAAATGGCTCAACATATTCCAAAGCACTTGTTTCTGGAACATCGCGCCCGTCTAGGAGAATATGAACCCTCACTCGCTTCAAGCCTTCTTTCTTGGCTTCTGCAACCATAGCTTTGAGGTGGTCTATGTGGCTGTGCACGTTGCCGTCTGAAAACAAGCCTATGAAGTGGAGCGTTCCGTTTGCGGCTCCTTTCACAACTTCCTTCCAAGCATCCCTGTGCCAAATTTCGCCAGCTTTTATGGACTCTGCAACCAAGGCTGCCCCCTGATTGTAAACCTGCCCTGCGCCTATGGCATTGTGCCCCACCTCGGAATTGCCCATATCTTCATCGCTTGGCATTCCAACGGCTGTGCCGTGCGCCCTGAGCGTTATGTTGGGATATTTGGCAAAGAGATTGTCAAGTGTGGGTTTGCGGGCAAAAGCAACCGCATTGCCCACCTCATTTTTGGAAATCCCAACGCCATCCATAATTACGGTGAGAAGGGGACCTTTTATGCCTGCGAAAGAGGAGAGTTTGTTTAGCATAGGGGGAAAATAGTAAATGTTGATTTACTTGCTAGGCTAGTAGCTAGTGGGGACGACCACTAGCTACTCCCCACTAGCCACTCCCTAAAATTAAGTTAACCATTAATTCTCTCAACTCAAAACTGCATCTTCGCCTTGACTTCTGCTGATACATTCAACCCTGCTAGAAGGGATAGGAGGCAAAAGCCGAATTCGGCGGCTGTGCCAGCACCCCTAGAGGTTATTATGTTGCCGCTCACTACCACCGGAACGTCTAGGTATTTTTTGCAGAAGGGTTCTACTTCTGGCCTTGTTGCCGGGAAGCTGGTGGCTTCGTGGTCGCGGAGGATTTCTGCGTTTGCGAGGACTTTCGGGGCTGCGCATATTGCGGCTATTCGTTTGCATTCTTCGTCGCTTTTTATCAGCAATTTTTTCACCGCGCTGCTTTTCAGGAGGTTATCGGTGCCGGGACCGCCGGGCAAAACGAGCAAATCAAAAGGCAAATCCTCTATCTGCGATAAATGCAAGTCTGCTATAACGGTTATGTTGTGGGAGCCTGTGACCTCTTTTTTTGCGGTGATGGAGGCTGTTTGAATCTTAACCCCGCCTCGGTGAAGAATATCGTAAGGAGCAATAAATTCAAGCTCTTCAAAACCGTTTGCCAAGAGGAAGAGGGATGTTTTCATAGAAGTAAATTAGTAAAACACAAACCCGCCCTTACCATTGCTCTTCACCTTTCCCCAGCCTGGATTTGGAACGTGGATTCCGGCTATTAGCCAGCCGTTTTTTTCGGCTTGCTCCATTAGGTGCTTGCGGGTTTTCACGGCTTGCTCTTTGTCCATGTCAAAACTGGCAGATTCGGTTGGCTCTGGGAATTGGAGGGCGGCAGCGTGGAGGAAGTCGCCGGCTATCAGCATTTTTCGCTTGCCCGTGCCTATTAAAAAGGCGGTGTGACCCGGAGTGTGGCCTACCGCGTTTACCGCTACTATGCCCGGAACCAGGGTGTCGCCGAAGTTAAAGGTTTCGTAGTTGTTTGCGTAGGCGTTCACAAGCGCTTTTTGCATATCCGAGTTCGGGGTTTCCGGCTTTAGCCAGTAATCGCTTTCCGGCTTGGATATGTATAAGGGAGCGTCAAATACCCCATATTTGCCTTGCATAAGACCGGAGATGTGGTCAAGATGCTCGTGGGTTATGAATATTTTGTCTATCTTTTTTGGGTCTATGCGCTTGTCTTTCACCGCATTTCCAAAACCCGCATCTATCATATAGGTTTTGCCGCCCATTTTCACCAGAAATATATTCACGGAAGCAGGAGCCTTGCCGCCGGGCATATAGGAGAGCTTTTGCGCCTCGGTCAATTTGCCGCTGAAAAGAGAAGCATCCATTTCCCTGGGCTGGTCATCAATGGCAATTACTTCCACTCCCCCGTCCAGCGTGATGCTTTTTTGCGCAAAGCAAAGTGAAGCGAGGAGAAGCAAGGAAAGAAAAAGTTTGTTCATAATGTGTCCTCTCATTTAAATTGACTTGCTTGGCTAGTAGCTAGTGGGAAACGACCACTAACTACTCCCCACTAACTACTCCCTATTCTTCAAATACCACTTTATCAGCGCATTAGTGCTGGAGTCGTGTTCAAGTTCTATTGAGGGATCGGATTCGCCTTCCAATAGCTCGGGGAGGATTTTTCCGGCTAGGTGCTTGCCTAGCTCCACGCCCCATTGGTCGTAGCTGTTCACGTTCCAAACAATGCCCTGCACAAAAATTTTATGCTCGTACATTGCTATAAGGGCGCCCAAGGTTCTTGGGTCTATTTTTTTCACCATAATGGAATTGGAAGGCTTGTTTCCATCAAAAACTTTGTGGGGAGCAAGAAATTCCACTTCCTCGTCTGTTTTTCCGGCTTGGATTAGCTCGGTTTGAGCTTCTTCCAGGGTTTTGCCGTTTAGCAGTGCCTCGGTTTGGGCAAAGAAGTTGGACAGCAGTTTGCGGTGATGGTCGCCTATCTTGTTGAGCGAGTTGGCTGGGGCTATGAAATCGCAGGGTATAATCTTTGTGCCCTGATGTATGAGCTGGTAAAAAGCGTGCTGCCCATTTGTGCCCGGCTCTCCCCATAAAATTGGTCCCGTTTGGTAATCTACCCGATGCCCTTCGCGGTCTATTGTTTTTCCGTTGGATTCCATATCCGCCTGCTGGAAATATGCCGAGAAGCGGTGCATATATTGATCGTAGGGCAAAATTGTGTAGGTATCCGCACCCATGAAATTGTTGTACCAAATTCCCAGCAATCCCAAGATAACGGGAATGTTTTTTTCTATGGGGGCAGTTTTGAAATGCTGATCCATATCGTAGGCACCAGCGTGAAGGAACATAAAGTTTTCAAAGCCAATGCGGAGGGCTATTGGAAGCCCTATCGCAGACCAAAGGCTATAGCGTCCGCCAACCCAGTCCCAGAACTCAAACATATTGGCTGTGTCTATGCCGAATTTGGAAACCTCTGCCGCGTTGGTGGAAATTGCCACGAAATGCTTGGCTATGGATGAGGCATCTCCGCCGAACTTGGCAAGCACGGCGGCTTTGGCTGTGTTTGCGTTGGTCATTGTCTCTTGGGTTGTGAACGTTTTGGAAGCCACTACCCAAAGGGTTTCTTCCAAGTCCACCATTTTCAAAGTTTCGGCTATGTGGGTGCCGTCCACGTTGGAGACGAAATAAACCTTTGGGGAGTTTTCGCTAGCATAGTGCTTGAGCGCCTCGCAAACCATAACCGGTCCGAGGTCGGAGCCTCCTATGCCTATGTTCACTATTGTGTTTATGCTTTTGCCGCTATGCCCTTTCCACGCGCCGTTGCGAACCTGTCCGGTGAATTCCTTTATGTGGGCAAGCACGGCTCTCACTTTGGGCAACACGTCCTTGCCATCCACCATCACAGGCTCCGTGCCCTGATAGCGGAGCGCGGTGTGCAGAACTGCCCGCTTTTCCGTGTGGTTTATTTTTTCGCCTGAGAAAAACTTTTCTCTCATTTTCTCAAATCCGCAGTTTTTGAGCAGATTAGCCAGCAGGTCAAGGGTATCTGAATTGACATTATTCTTTGAATAATCCAGATATATGCCAGCCGCCTCTACGCTGTATTTTGTTCCTCGGCTTGGGTCTGCTTTGAACAAATCGCGCATATGGGTTTTCTGCGCGCTGCGAGCCTGCGCTTCCAGAGCTTTCCACTCAGGAAGCAAATTAGGTTTAGTCATAGGGAGTAAATATAGTAAACGCTTGAGTCGCTAGGATAGTGGCTAGTGGCTAGTGGGGAGTGGCAGAACCTCAGAAAACGGCTATTTATGGGACTACTGCTATGAGGCGGGAGCTTCCGGTGGAGGCTCGCCGGCTTAAAGGGGATGCCCGCAAGCCAGAGTCAGTGAAGGAGGCTCTGAAAGGATTGACCTTTGATGTTGTTGCGGACTTTATCAGCGTTTACTATATTTATATACGTTTTCAAGGAAGAGAAATATTTCTTACATGTCGGGCAGCTTATTAAATGAATACATCAGCAAAAGAATGTCCTCAACAGACCTGCAAAATGAATTGAAAAGACTTATACGGGAATATAATAGGATTAAAGAAACTTATTTATTGATATATGCTGTTGATTTTGATAAGGCAAGGCAAGGTTTGAGTATAGACCTTATTATGACCGATTATCATATTATCCATGAAATGTTAAGGAAACATAATGGAAACAGAATAGATTTGTATATAGAGACACCCGGAGGTTCTGGCGAAGCAGCAGAAGAAATTGTAACTTTTTTACATAATAAGTTTGATTTGGTTGATTTTGTCATTGCGGGAGAAGCAAAGAGCGCAGGAACTCTAATGGCAATGTCTGCGGATGAAATTTATATGACTGATAGCGGTAGTTTAGGACCAATTGATGCACAGGTAAGAATTGGCCGTTCCGTTTCTTCTGCATTTGATTATGTGAACTGGATAGAAGAAAAAAGAAATATAGCCGCCAAAGGAAATCGCATAAATGCTGTTGATGCCGCTATGATAGCTCAAATCACTCCTGGCGAATATATGGGTGCATTCCACGCCCAGCAATTTGCAGTGGATAAATTAAAAGAGTGGTTGCCAAAATATAAGTTCAAACACTGGAAGCAAACAGAGACGAGAAAGATTAAAGTTACAGAAAAAATGAAGAAAAAGCGAGCTGAAGAAATTGCTAAAAAAATGATTGATCATTCTGCGTGGAGATCTCATGGCAAATCATTAAAAATATCAGATTTAAACCGTATTGGGCTACGCATAAGAACTTTCGAAGACAATGAGGAACTGAAAGAGTTAGTTTATCGTATTAAGAATGTTATAAAACTACTATTTAGCAGCAGTACGAATTACAAAATATTTTTTACAAACGATGAATGTATAATGCAAAATGCGTTCAGCCAAAAACCTCAACATATAGAACAGCAGAATATTCAAACTCCTGTGGCTGAGTTAGCTGTGAATTGCCCAAAGTGCGGCAAGAGACATTCTGTTTATGCAAAATTCTGTCCAATACCAGAAGAATTGGAAAAGGAAATTAGTCAAAATAGCGTAAAATTCCCCATTGATAATTTAATTCATTGTAATTGCGATTATACAATAAATTTAACCGCAGTGCGCAATCAATTGGAAGCTCAGTTAGGGCAAAAAATTCTAGATTAATTATTGGAGGCTTATATGGTTGTAACTACAAAAGAGAATATTGATTACGAACTTAATCTCAAATTCATAGATGACGTTCGCAAACGATTAAATTCTGGTATAAAAATAATTCCTCGCAACGAGGACTATTCTAGTTACATTTTTAGAGAAGAAGATGAAAATGTTTTGTTAAGCATTTCCAACGTATAGATGCCGTCGGGGCGCGATTAATCGCGCCCATACAGGAGGAGAGTCGGGTTAGAACGAATATACCGCCGATATTCTGCTTATTAGTTTGCCTTCGCCTTGGATGGGGTTGCGGAAGGGGGCGTCTTCGGCTATGTTGGCGTCTACTTTTAGCTTGTTGTCTATGTTTAAGCCTATGCCAAAGCCTACATGGTCGTCTAAGGAGCCATCGCCGTAAGGGTTGGTTACCCAGAAGTTTCCAGCTCCGTTTGGAGGAGCAGGGCAAACTATGGCTTTGTCTGTTTTGCCAGATAGGTTGTGGCAGGTTTCGTAGATGAAGCTCTTTTGACCGCCAACGCGGAGAATTAACCAGTTGCCCCAGATGTTGCGCTCTATGCCAAAGCTCACCACGCCGCCAATTTTGTCGGTGCGGTCTTTTAGAACCTTGTCTTTGTAGCCAGGCTCGTTGTAAACGGTGTAGAAGTCGCCTCTATCCTCAAATCTGTCCCAAGTGCTGCCCACGAACTCCTTTATATGAACACCGTCCACGCCAAACCACACTAAGCCGCGAGGAATTATCACGTTGATGCCGGCATTCACGTCGTAGAAATTCTCTTCCCAGCCAGGCACCTCGTAGTCAGCTACTTTGTAGCCCGTGATAAACTGACCGCTAAGAGCGTTCACGTCCAAGAAAATACGACCTTGGGAATAGAATGAGAAAAGACCAGGATCCAAGAATGTTTTGCGGCTTGGACCGTACTGGATTCTCGCTACGCCGAGGGTGACTTCCATTGAAGCTTCGCTGGTGATGAGGAAGTTAACGCCATAGTCCATTGAAAGTATGGACACGTGGGCGTTCGGGGATATTTCGCCCGTGGAACCTCCTTCGGGTGATTTTGGGTCGTCTTGCTTGCCGTCTTGAACTCCAACATATACGTGCGCGCCTATGGCGGAGCCGTCTATGGTTGTTCCAGCGAGAAAGGCATCAAAGTTGGTTATGGTCTGAGGAATTGGAACTGCCTCTCCCGCCCCATAAGGCAGAACCTTGCGAGGAATAAAGCGAGTGAACTCGTAATGCTCGCGCCCAAAAAAGCCGCCGATGGTGAGTTCAGGGTCGCGCATACCTTTGTCGGATAGGCTGAACTGGAACAAAGCACCGAACCAAGGAGTATAAGGATCCTGGTTCAGCCCTTTCTGGAGCCTGTTGGTTTTGTTCTGGTCAAAAAAACCAAGTTCGCCCATAAGCGCGCTAGAGTAGAAGGTTGCGTTGGCAGGATTATCGAATATGGTTATATCGTCAAGAAAAAAGGCAGGCCTTTTGCCCATGCTCTCCACGCGAGATTGGGTGGCAAACGCTGCCTGAATCCCTATTAACAGGATTAACAGGATCTTAAAACCACTAGCCACTAGCCACTCGCCACTAGCCAAGAAATTATATCTGCTTTTCATATTACTTAGCCTCCTTGTCTATTTGGGCGCCTTCTAAGATTATTATCTGGACGCGGCGGTTTTTGCGGCGGTTGTCTTCGGTGGTGTTTGGCATTACCGGTTCTAGCTCGGCTTTGCTGGACGTCTCTAAACGGTTTGCCGCTATGCCTTTGGCTATGAGGTAGTTCTTGGCACTCTCGGCGCGTTGCTGGCCAAAGCGCGTATTGGATTCATGGGTACCCCTGTCGCAGGTGTGTCCCACTATCTTCAACTTCAAGTCCGGATAATCCAGCATAAGCTCCGCGGCGATGTTCAGCTTTTTCTTAGCCGCCTCGCTTGGAACCGTCTGCGTGATGTTGTAATCGTCCAAGCCATTCATTAGCGAATTCAGTTTTGCGCGGAAATCCGCAAGGCGGGCAGCCTTGTCGCGCTGAAGCTGGGCAGCCCACTCAATTGAGTCAAGGCGAGCGCGTTCAAGAGCGGCAAGACGAGCACGTTCCAAATCTGCAAGACGCTTTGCCTCTGCCTCGCGGGCAAGAGAATCCATCTGGCGTTTGAGAGCCTCGCGATCCATATCTTTGCTGCGGCACTCCAGAAGAGAATCCAGATAAGCCTCGGCTTTGTCGTTGAGGAAAGCTATTGTGTTGGCAGCAGCCAAGCTATCCGCTTCCAATTTTGCCTTGCGAGCATTGCAAAGGGCAAGCAAGGAATCCAGCTCGTCTATGCGGCGAATCCAGCGCAGCGAATCGACAACAGGATGATGAGAGCCGCCTCCAAGAGCAAAGCGAATTGTGAATCCAAGAGACATAGGATAAGCGCGCCCGTGGGTGCGGCTGCGGAAAGCGATATCCGCGGCAGGAGTCTCCATGCCTTCGGGCTTCTCTTTCTTGGGAGTCCAAGTGAAAGGATGCTTTGAAACAGCGGCTATTGCCACATCGTTAAGCCCCCAATCCATCCAGAAACCCGTGTAAACAGCGAGCTTGTTGTATAGCCTCCATTTTATGCCAGCTTCGGCGGCGGCAAAGAACGCGCTTCCGAGCTTCAATTTTGAGTGCGAATCCACAATGCCGAAATCGCCGAACCCGAGCATTTCATAACCCTCGCCCAGACCCTTGCCGATATCCGCATTGCATTCTTCAAATTTTATGCTACGCTTGGCAGCGTCATTATCCAAAGGTCCAAAGATGCTGGGATAATATCCGCAAACCTTGCCCTGGCTTGCCTTGCCCTGATAGGCTCCGGCAAAAGGAAACCCGAGCTTCATGCCCAAGGCATAGTAGAGCGCCTTGTTTCTGTATTCGTTGCTCTGGAACTGCACCATCACAGGAATCATAAACATAAGCGACCACTGAGTTTCCTTGTAATTGCTGAACTGATAGTAGAGATAAAGCGGATCGCTTCCGCCGTCTGCGAAATCGTTCACATCGGAGCCGTAAACAGGACCGTTCTCATCCGATGAGAAATCCGCATCCACATCGGTGCCGCGATTGTTGAACAACTGAATGCCGCCACCCACAAGCAAGCTCCACTTTGGCGAAAAGAAGAAGTTGTAGGTAAGGGCAGCCCCAAAGCCAGGGCTGTACTGAGTGCCGCCCATATCGGGATAGTTTATCTTGGAGGTACCCATAAACCCGTGAATGGAAAGCTCATGAACGCCTTGCTCAATAGGGGTTTCCATGCGAGCCAGGGATTCAAGATCCGGCATACGGGGATCGCCCACGGGGAGCGCATTTGTCTGAACCCCGATGCCCCCTATCAAGAGGACTACCAGAATACTTATGCTCCTTCGGCACACCCCGTCAGCGTAACTGGAAAGCATATTGAATTTGCGCTGCCACCCCTCTAAAAGAGGGGAATTTTTATATTTAAAAGTCTGTTTCACTTATTTAGCCTCCAGTTTCACTATATACATGCCTTTTGCGGCTGGGACTTTTACGACTGTGCGGTTATCCACTACGACCATTCTGCTAACAAGTTCGCCTTTGATGGTGTAGATAGATATTTTGCCGCCATTTGGCGTGTTATACAAGAGACTGGTTCCGCCAGCCACAACTCGGCTGCCAAACGGCGTGGCAACAAGTGTTGGGGCTTTGTAGGTGGGAGTGATAATATTCTCGTAAGTTGGAGGTATCGGATAGAGTCCGCTTTCCGTGCAACTCGCGAAGGCTTCAGCTCCGTCATTGGTGTAGAACACAAGGCTGTAATCTCCGGTTCCCGATGAGGTGGGGAATGCAATGCCCGTGCGTACAACCTCAGGAGCAATGCCAGCGCCTGAATATTTCAGCCACTTGGTTTTGTTCAGGTCAAGCCGTTTCTCGTAGGCAGTGCTAGAGGCAAAGAACGGACGGAAGAAATCTCTCTCCACATTCTGCGTTGAATCCAGTTTCACGGTAGCCGACTTTTTGTCATCGCGCAGCCAAGCAGCAACACGGTTAAACGTAATCAGGCGGGTGTGAGGAATTCTGTAATGGGTGTAGTAAGCAGGATCGTAAGACTGCGCCCTTATGGTGTAGTCAATGGTGTTGCCAGCCCCGTATCTCAAGCCGGTTTTGGTGAATGTGCCTTTGTACTTCACGCGGTCGCTCTCAAAATACTGGTTGTTATCAAACCACACGGTTGCGTACTCATCCTCGGCAACAACAGTGACTCTAGCCGTATCTGCTCCGCAAGGCGAAACGATTACCGGCTCTGCCTTGAGCTTGCTGTTTTTGCTACGCAGCAACACATTGAACGCCAAGGAGCCATAGTAGCTGTTGTAGTTGGTATCCAAAGAGGAATACTTTATGTCATCCATAACCGTTTTGAAGGTAGATCCCGGGTCTCCGATTTTCTTTGTCGGGGCTGCCCAGCTCCAGCCAGAAGGCAGGGTGATGGAAGCGAGGTTGGGATACTGAACTGTATCGTAAACGATCTCGGTGGGGTTCGGGTATGGAGCAGGAACCGACTCGCGGCAGTAAACCTTGGTTCTGGTGTCCCCATTCATAACCATAACCTCGTGGATGAACTCGCCGCCTCTCTCGCCTTTGCAGAAGTCCGCTTTGGTGATGGTGACGGTGGTCAAGGGCTTCAATGCGCCGTTCACAGGCACATAGACCGGGTTGCCTTTGAGTCCAGAGGTGAATGGGCGGGGTATTTCGTAGTTGTCGTAGTCCTTGCCGATGTTCTCCGAAAGTATGAGGGTATCTATCACCACGGTTTTTATGCCGGATGAGTAGTCGCCGGGGATGGCGATGTTGTATATGGTGCCTTTGCCCTCTATGTTGTAATCATCCTCCGCAATTTTGTTTACGATGGTAACTCTGATATCAACGCGATTGTCGCCCTTTATGTAAGCTCTATCCACGCCAGCGGCTGTGAACTCCAGCTTTCTTGGACCTGCGATAACCGAGGCATTGAATTTGGTGGCTTTGTAGTTGGGGTCTCTGGGCACAAACTCAACGGGAACAGTGCAGTTGCCGTAGGTTTTGCAAACAGAAGCCTTGCCGACTGTTTTTCCTTTCACCTCGAAATTTGTTGTGTCCCAGCCCCATGCGCCTTGAACCGTTTCTCCCGGAATGCCTGCAATTCTCATAACATCGTTATCAGGATAGTTTTTGTCTCTGATTTTGGTGCTGAGGTTGATGCGCGACAGCGAGTCACCGTAGGTTCCGTTAAAGAAGTATGTGCCTGTGCTGTTAACCTCGGCTTTGGCTATATGGGCGCGGAAGCTATCAAAAACAAGACGGTAATTCTCCGCGGCTGTGCCACCCAATTCTATGCCTCTCATTATGACCGTATTGAAGTAATACGTTGAATCGTCTTTGGTTTTTGGGATAAACTTTTTAGTATCTGAAGTATCTTGGTAATAGCTGGCGTTCCAGTTGGTGAATTCAGGAGTGGGAGTTCCGGTCACAAACACGTTGTCACCTGAAATATACTGTGTCAACTGTGTAGGGTTATTATTAGGAGTAAATCCATTTTTGAGACTGGCGGTTTGCTTGCCATCGTAAACCTTGGGTATTGGGGCATAAGTGCCATTGGTGGTAAGCCCGACAATTTCCGTTTTGCGCTTGGAAATGGTGCCTACCAATATGAGTCCGCTGGATTCCAGATTATAGACGGCATCATATTGTGGTGGATCAAGTCTAAAGTTAGGAGTTGCCCTTTTATTTGAACCTGCTTTTCCATCTGTGTAACGAGGAGTGCAAGCAAGTACAAGATCATTGTCACCTTCTGCTCTGTCTTTTTCTTTTATTGATCCGCAACTAAAGTCAACATTAGTAATGCCAACTAAGGTATTGGTAGCTCCATCGTATACTTTTACGTTGCAATCCACTTTTCTTCCTGTCTTGTTTCCATCCTCATCTTTTTCATCGCATTGGTTCCAACCAAAACCAACTATTTCCAAGCGTTTTTTCGCCATAACGATGTCGCCCGTCGGACTAACATCAAATTGTTTTATGTTATTGAAAGTATAGTTATCATTGGTTTTGCCATCATTTCCGGGCTTTTGCGTTACTTTTGCACTTACAGGCTTTGGAGTTAGCGAGCCGCTTGGGCTAACTGTGGCATTTGGATCAGGAACATCAAACTCCCACAATCCAGGCACCGGGAAGTCATCGGCTGCCTTTAGAGTTATTTCTTTGCTGTTGACAGGGTTATTCCATATCTCAATGTACTTGTCTCCATAAGTAGCATTCACCTTGATTGCTGGAACGGTCAATGTCGCCTTAGCAATTCCAAAAGGAACCTTTATGGAATCGGTGTAATTGCCTTTGCCTGTTACTACAGCCAATGCCTTAGTCGTAGCCGTAGTCGCATTTATGTTATCCCTATGAGATATGTTATAATCATTATTCTCAACCCAGCCCATTGTGGCATCTGGAATTAGCTCGCTTTTGAATACTACTTTAGGTAGCCAAGCGGAACGTTTGTATTCAATACCAGCGCAATTATCAGCTGTAACACCGGTTTCACAGTCAAGGCTAACATTCTCAGGATTTGCTATGTCAAAAATGGAGCGTATATTTGCCGCATTAATCTTAACGGTTACATTTTCGCTGAAATCTTCGTAATTCGGAATTCCATCTATTGTGATTGGAACAACTGTTGTGCCTACTGTAGGGGGGGCAGTCACACTTGATTCAACCTCTACATCTCCAGAACCTATATTGTAGCTAGTTTTAACCTTGCGACCTTTTCCATTGTAAGTGGATAAAAGTTCAGATGGATAACCATCGGTGTCAACTACGCTTGGGGTAGCAATGATAATCTTTGCTTTGCCTACAGAGAATTTCAAATTCGCAGTAATATTACCGCCTAGTTCAGCAGTCTTGTCAGTAGTAACTATCAACTTTCCTGAATACTCAGTAGTGCTGGCACCTAAGCCGGACTTTATCGTTACTATTACATTTTTGGTCCCACCTTTATCTATCGTTGCAGGACCATCATCCAATTCACACTCAAAAGCTTCTGATGGTGTGTTGCCATCGTCTTTTGTACAAGTAGCATTAGTTATTGTTATATTTGCGCCGGAGGAGCCAGTGTTTTTGATAATGATGTTATCGCTTTCAGGCTCAGTATAATTATACTTGGCATCCTTAAAGACCTTTGTATTCGGGCTAACGGAGACTGCATAGTTAACTCCTAATGTAGTGAACGAACCTGCTCTGTCGCCGTTTATAACTGTATTGCCAGCCGCATCCACAAAAGAGCCTGCTGTCAAAGTTACGTGATAAGTTGTACTAGAATTCAAAGGTAATCCTTTTACGGAAATTTTATAGGTATCAGTTGCAGTAGCAGCATTAGTTAAAGGTATGTCTATTAAATTATTTAACTTTATTTGAGCATTGCCTTCGACTGATTTAACGGGCTTATTGAAAGTGAGGGTAAAGGAGGAATCGCCGTTTAGTTCAAAAACTGAACTGGAAATATATGCAACCGGAATAACGCCATCGCTAAACTCTACTTTTATCGTTATATCCCCAGTTGGAGTTGGAAGCGTGTAAGTGACAGGAGAGCCTGTCGCACTTGAGAAAGAGCCGCCGTCTGTGGTTGCCCAAGTAACTTTATCCGTTCCTTGACCAGAAACGCTCAAAGTACCTGTTGAGCCAAAAATCACATTTTCTTTTGCTATGTTGTTTATATAAGCACTAGCGGTTTTTTTACTAACAGTACCTTCACCAAAAGTCGGCTCTGCCAGAATCACACGAACGCCAACCTGAACCGCATCAGAAGTCTTTGGGGGGCCTGGTACGTAAACGTCTTTATCTGTATCAAAGTATATGCTCTTTGGGGTCACATCTACTTTAATCCATTTACCATAAAGCTCTTTACCTAGAACACGATCTGAACTAGCAACTAGAGAAGTAGGGTTGAATGTACCATCCTTAGTATCTGACACAAACCATTTGTATTCATACTTAGAAGTGTTACCAACCGATTCAGAGCCATCAACTTCCACATAATTGAAGTCTACGTTCACATTATGACCTATGGCAGGATTCAAAAGAGAAGTCTCGTTTGGAACAATGGTTGGCTTGGTTGTTATTTTTGGAGTGCTCTTTGTGCTAAAGTTGAAATTATGCGTGCCAACCTGCACCACACTGTTCTCAAACCCGCAAAAACCGCTTACGGCTATGTTGTATTTCTTATCAAAATTCAACGTGTAGCCGCTTTCGAGAGTGAATTCATCGACTGCAGCGGATCCTAGAGTAGGTGTAATAGTAGCAACATTAGTGGACGGGGATTCAGTGATATTAGTAATGACAACCTTGCTCTTGCTGTCTCCTTGCCCGCAAACTTTAATTTTTTGGTCGAACTTCACTTTTATTGTAGTTTTTGTGGAAATAAGAGCCGAACCGTTTACATCGGTCGAGGTTGTAGAACCCGTCGTCGTCAATTGATCCAACGTCACGCTGCTAACCACAGGAGGATCTGCCTTGACCAAATTTGCGGTAAGGGTTATGCTGCCATTTTCATACGCTTCATTAAGAGGTATTACAGTTACAGAAGGAACAGAAGGAACAGGAGGAGTTCCTGGTATTTCTGGTATTGTATATTGTTGTCTCGGATCATAATTTGAGCATAGCATGGAAGAAGCATCCGCAACGCAATTGGTTCCCCAAGAAAGTTTGCCATTATCGGCAATCTTATAGGAACCTTGTATAGCCACCGCCAAAGTAGTCATATCCGCGGTATAAATCCTAACTCCATCTTTGCTTTCCGTTTCACTCCTGCCATTGATGCTGATATACGCGGCAGAGGATTTGCCATCGATGGTGACAGCGCCGCTCTTCACAATAACTCCAACCTGCATAGGATCGCTGTAGGCTTTTGGCGCATCGCCCGCCCAAACAACAAACCTTATCCATCCCAAGAAATCACTAGCTTTAGGATTATAATTAATGCCACCTACGGAGTCTTTTCCCTCTTTTCTTAAACTCCATTCCGTTTCAGGGGCAGTAGCGGTAGAAGCATATTGCCACTCGTAATTATATTCGGTTGGGATTGGGGTATCTTTATAGTTTTCATGGAATGTAACATTCTTCACCTTATCATCATTTTTGAGAATTATCGGTACACCAACAGACAGGGGCGAAATTCCATCATTGGTAAGAGTTATTGTGGAATGTACATAGCTTGTGAAATTATAGATTGACATCGGCAGAGGATTGTTAGAGACATCATAGAAGTTGTGAATATCTATAGAGTGCGATGATCCGTCCAGTTTCATGGCTGCAAGCAATTGTGCGGCAGGAATGGTGTAAGTTTGGTTATTATTGCTCCAAGTTCCCTTAAGCAATGTGCTATTATTTCCATTCCTCAAGTTAACGGTTTTGAAATTGCTAGCCGGATCAGTAATAGTCTCTCCATCTATTATTTTAGTTTGAGCTATTGGCTTGTTGAATGTTATAATTATCGGCTTCTTTCCATCTACCCTAGTTACATTGCCACTAAAAAGATTCTGCGAGCCTATTGCATTTGGCTCACCAATCCAAACTGCCGTAACCTCAAGCGGAGAGGCATCGCCGAACTGAGCGGTTATGTAAATGGGTCCGCTGGGTTCGGTTGGCACGGGAGGGGTTCCGGTAGGCGTGCTAGGCGGAGTAAAATAAGCACCGCTTATTCCATCGTTCCTGCTATTAGCCGCAGGCCTTGTGTTAGTGGTGCCTACTGGGGCTGTGTAGCCCCACAAATAGGTAATTCTATCGTGTATAGGATTAATAATATTGGCACCACCTTTGCCTGCTTGGGTAATGGAAACTATGCTGTAAATAACCCTGCCTCCATCATCAGGACCACCTTTAGTCGAAGCCAGCCCAAGAGGGATGCCCTGAACAAGGATTTCCGTGTTCATATATTCACCATTGGCTTCATTAACAAGTCGCTCAGGATCAGTCGCATACATCAGCACACCAACCCTCTCCCATTTGCCGCAAGTGGCTAATCCATTCTTGGTGCCTGTCTCTGAAGGAACTTTGTTACTTCCCACAGGACGCATAACGATACGTATATATTTGCCGAATTCCTCGGGCTTAAATACCTTGTTTATCCTAACCTTGCCAGCAATGTTGTCATCGGGATAGCTAATCCCGGGTTTGGCACTCAAATCCCAGCTATCTTTATCTTTATCTTTGGCGGCAGTATATTTTGTGTTAAACTGCTCTTCAGTTAAGCAACCAGATACATTGGCAATATTTTCTTCAATTTGCCAGAGATATTCAATTTTCTCGAGCGCTCCAGAATTGCTCTCCGCATAAGTCGCCGTCACGGAGATATCTGGATCTGCAAGAGTTTTGCCATTAATTGTAAAGACTTTGTCGTAATCCGCATCAACACCGCTAGTCCCTACATAATATGCCGGACCGTCCAGAGAACCTTTGCCCGGGGTAGCCATATAAACTCCATTAAGCGAAGGATCCATATCATTATTGGATAAGCTGACATCTTTGAATCCATCAAAAGTCAATTTATAAATGCTATTCTGTTTAAATTCCTTATGAGGGCAAGTGATTGTAGTAACTGTCGTACCTTTATAGGTGCCGCAGTCATCTTCGGAGCATAAAGCATCTGCACCAGTACAGGTTCCATTGAGAAAAGAGTTTGTTTTATTTATATCGCTTGTTTCGTAAAGTCCAATTCCGCTGCTTACTGCGCCTGAGACTCCAAGCAATTTTTTGCTGAATGTGACTATAATATTTCCTGGATTTAAGTCTGTAAGCCTAGTTTTAATAGCATCTCCTTCTAGCGCATAGCCCTTAGTTGATTTCAATACTTTAGGCGGCTCGCCGTCCCTAACCTCTACCCTGAATTGCAAATCGCCACCGTCTCCATCATATTGATATACCTTGGAAGAATTGTACTCAGCGGCTTTCTGTTCCTCTGTGGGATTTGATGGCAACGCATCTATGGACTGTTCGGATCCAGCAGTGCCTAACTTATAAAACCATTTAAATTTATACTTTATTCCGCTTGGCACGGAAGATATCAAAGTGAAGGGCTTTGGATTTCCTGAAGTTCCAAAATCGTAGATAACTCTTGTTATTTCATAGACATCTGGGTTGCTGCTCACTTTTATTTTAAGAGAAGGCAACTTATTGCCAGCATCTTGCTCGTTCCAAACAAACTCCGCCATATTATCTTTGTCTCTTAGGAATGTCAAAGCAGCTTCTTTATCGGGCTTAATGGTAACTTTAGAGCCAACACGACCTACTATATTTTCTGTAGCAACCCCACCGGCAGGCGCAATGCTTATCGCCAGCTCGCAGCCAAAATCATTTTTAGTAGGTATGTAAATGGCATTATAGCCAAATCCATATCCATCAGTAGTTGTTGTAAAGTTGTTAGGAGTAACAACATCTGTCAACTCGGCATCAACGCCAGCACACGGCTGTTTAACACCAGATAGAGTCGTTTGGTAGCGCTTGACAATATAAGTATGAGTATGAGGACTTTCTTCCGGACCATCCCTGCGAACATAGGTACCAGTCTTGATATAAATTGGATGGCCAACAGCAAACTTAGCCTCGTTAAATTCAATTATATCGGAATGGAATGTATGTGCTGTGGAGAATGTTGCTCCTTCCCCCGCGTAAGTGAAATTGGGGCTGTTCCCGGATTGTGTACTGTATTTAGTAAGACCGCCTACGACAGCCTGTAAGTAACCTGTTGTACTCGAACCACCAGGCACTGCTGGCAACCAGAAATAAACTTTGCCTGCGTTATCTGTTTTAACACCATTCATGCCGTATTTATTGTTGGTATTTGCTACTGCTGTATTATTATCTATAGTTGCATCGCAGGTTAAGCCGCTAAGTACGCAGCCTGAGATAGCAGTGTTGGGCGGCGAGTAGCTATTGCCTAGTTTTAGGTTGTATTTGGTTAAGGTAGTAGGAACAGGAATAGGAGCAGTACGTCTGCTTGTAATATTCTTTCCATTATTGAAAATATTTGCCTTCTCCACATTCACCGAACCGCCGTTTATTTGGATGACTTTATTGGCACTGGCGTTGTATGTAATATTTGCAGTTGTACTTTGATTATTCGTACCGCCGCCTATGTAATTTCCTGAATGAGTCGCAGTTGCAGTAACAACACCTCCGTTAATGTACAAATTGCACCCTTGACCGCCAGCATTAGTGGGGGCGGTATTGGTGCCAGAAGTAGTAGCCCTACCAAAACCACCTCCACCTCCAATGCCAGCACCGCCGCCACGACTTACAGTACCACCACCTCCAATCGCAATTATAGTTCCACCGTTTATGTAAACTGTTCCGCAGTCGCCGCCTACATTGTTAACAGCGGTGGTGAGGTAAACAGAGTTACCTCTAGCATCACTGAATCCGCCTCTGCCACCAATGGCAGCTCCTCCGCCTTGATTCCAATCTTCTCCACCATTTCCGCCACCTTTCACATTCAACGAACCGCCATTTGGACCCTCTTTTATTATAAGCGTTGAACTTGTGGGAACCCATATACCTGGGCTACCGCCATTGGAACCCGTTAAAGTATTTGAACCATGCAAAACTAAAGTTAAAATCACGCTAGAATCATCTATAGCTATCGGGGGAGTTATATCTCCATCTGGCTGTAATGATAAGTTCTCTATGTTTAGGGTTGAACTTTTCTTTACTCGGACTCTAACTATGTTGCTTATACCTGTTAAAGTTAAATCAGCAGGGTTATTTATGTTAACAATAACATCTTGTCTGTTACCTGTTCCAACTCCTGGCGTTGCAGCACTTGCCTGATTAGATTGGTATGTGCAACCGCTAGTGGTGTTGGCAAAGCCAGGGCAAGCAACTTCTGTAGCAGCGTTAGTACCGCTATTATAAGCTAACTGACTTACATCCACAGTTACCGCCCAAGCTCCCCCAGCCAAAGCTCCAACCAAAAAAAACATAACAGCCAAAAAAGAAAAAGACCTTCCCCCACAAGCTCCCTGCAACGTCATTTCGGCTCCGCTCAATGACCCAGCAGACCTTCCACCGCAAGCTCCCTCTCGTCTCTTAACCGCAGCATCACCAGCACCGCCAAATCCAAAAAAACGTGCAATAGAACAAGCCGCCAAATCAGCGGAAACAGCAAGAGAACTATCTTTGACCATGAGGGGATCTCCAGTACAAATAAAATACAATTTGGGAAAAGATAGAAAATTTTCGGCAGTTTGTCAAGGGTTTGGGCAATGTTTAACTCAATGTTTGGGGTTCTGCCACTCCCCACTAGCCACTAGCCACTAGCCTAATAAGTCAGTAAGCGTTTTGCCCTAGTGTCTGGGAGCGTGGGGAGACGCTAGGGGTGGGTCGCACCCTTACAGGGCAGGTGTGGTGGCTAGCCTA
>Ga0268262_10000823_pt1 | contig 40259 bp, 38 predicted proteins | sample TergutNc150P3_FD_190354 | JGI IMG/M metagenome (GOLD analysis project Ga0268262, IMG submission 190354) | Nasutitermes corniger P3 segment gut microbial community from laboratory colony in Florida, USA - Nc150 P3 (SPAdes) (version 2) | ecosystem: Host-associated > Arthropoda: Insects >...
CCCCCCCTATTGCCTTTTCGTCTGAACCCCGATTCTCCCGATTTCAAGGATTTACCCGATTTCGCATTTATTCCCAAAGAACATTTTTTCAATTTTCAACCCTTAAACGGAGGTAACACAATGAGAACTCAATTCTCAAAATTCGCATTCACGGCAGCTTTGATGCTTGCCATGGCATTCACATTTTCCTGCTCTGGCGGTGACAACGATGGGGGCGGCGACCCAAACAACGGCGGCACCGGTGGCGGCGGTTCTTGCAATATAAGCAGTTACAAGAACAAAAAAATGCCAGACGGGAAAACGTGGATGACGGAGAATTTGAACTGCAAAGTTGCTGGTAGCGAGTGCTATGGGAAAGACGAAAGCAACTGCAATACCTACGGCCGTCTTTACACTTGGGAAGCGGCAAAGAAAGCCTGTTCCGGCGGCTGGCATTTGCCCAGCAATGATGAATGGAATGCGTTGGTTACATCGGTTGGCGGTGAGGTAACAGCTGGCAAGTATTTAAAGGCAACGAGTGGTTGGAACAGCGGTGGCAATGGCGAGGACACGTATGGCTTTTCCGCCCTGCCGGGCGGCAGCGGCTATTCCGGTGGCAGTTTCGACGATGTCGGCTACCTCGGCTACTGGTGGAGTGCCTCTGAGGACTTTAGCTACAGCGCCGACATCAGGGATATGGGCTGCATCGTGTACGTGGGCTACGACGGCCACGGTAAGGGCCTCCTGGTCAGTGTTCGTTGCGTTCAGGACTAAGCGCGTAGCCACCAAACAATTTTACTCACCCTGCCATTTTCACTTCGTGGGCAGGGTTTAATGCCTGTTTTCTTGGCAAAATTTTAGACAGAACGCATTTTTACTCACCCTGCCAGCTTCACTTCGTGGGCAGGGTTCGCCCTTCGGGCTGTCCTACGGACATTAAAAATTTCCTAACAATGCCTGTTTTCTTGGCAAAATTTTAGACAGGCACGGAAATTTTTTCTATATTATATACTTTTTTTCGCGGAATAATGTATGGACCGTTCAAAACATTTGCTTTGCCTGCGCGACTGGGATGCTAGTCGTGTTCTAGAAACCATAGATATAGCTATTCGTTTGAAGCACGAGGTTAAAAATGGCATTTATTCGGAGCGTTTGAAGGGTAAAACAATAGGAATGCTCTTTCAAAAAGACTCGCTTAGAACCATTGTGACATTTCAGGTGGGAATTTTTCAGCTCGGTGGAATGCCAGTCTTCCTCAACCCAGAGAGCATTGGCAAAAGAGAAGATGTTAAAGACGTGGCAAGATGCGTGTCGCGCTGGGTGGACGGGCTTGTGGTACGCTGCTTTGAGCAAAGCCTGGTGGATCAGCTTGCCGACTACGGGAACATACCCATCATAAATGCCCTAACAGACGATTCTCACCCTTGCCAAGCATTGGCTTTTGGGCAAATGTGCGTGGAACAATTTGGCAATGATTTAAAAGGAAAAACCGTTGCCTTTATAGGAGATGGGAATAATGTTGCAAATTCCCTTATGAATTTGTGTGCCAAGCTGGGAATGAATTTTACCCTTGCTTGCCCCAAAGGCTATGAAATAAAAAAAGAAGTGATAGATATCTGTTCGCCCATATTTGAAAAAATGGGTACAAAATACAGAATTTTCAACACCCCGAAAGAAGCCGTTAAAGATGCGGATATTCTTTACAGCGATGTGTGGGTTAGCATGGGGCAAGAGGAACAGAAAAAATCCAAGAGGGAACATTTTTTGCCTTTTCAAATCAACGATGAGTTGCTTGCGCTCGCACCTAAGCACTGCAAGGTAACGCATTGCCTGCCTGCGCACAGGGGCGAAGAAATAACAGACAGCGTTATGGACAACTTGCAAGTTAATTTGAGCTACGAAGAAGCGGAAAACCGCCTGCACGCGCAAAAAGCTGTGCTGTGCAAGTTACTTCATTAGCATTGAGCCTCTGCTCAAATCCACGAATGTTATATAAAAAAACAGGGCTATGAAAAATGACATTGCAACTTGCTGAATGCGAGCTTGGTTCTTTTGAGAAAGCGGCTTGCCTCTTATTTTTTCAATGAGCAAGAATAAAAGGAGACCGCCATCTGTTATGGCAAGGGGCAGCAAATTCATAACTCCCAAATTTATGCTTATAAGAGCGAGCAAAAGCACGGCTCTTTGCAAATTCTCAAGCCACACCAAACCTATAACCTGCACAATGCCAACAGGCCCGCTCATAGCCCTCAACTTAACCTCTCTTATTGCAATGCGGTGAATGTAGCGAAACACGCTGGTTCCCATGCTAAAACTTTTCTTTGCCGCCATCGCAAGAGCTTCACCCAGCGACTTGTGAATCACCTGCAATTCGTCAAATTGGGCAAGCCCCATTTGAATTCCAATCAAATAACGCTCCGCTTCCTCGTTCCAAAGCGGGCTTATAGATGCACTCAATGTATCTACTTTGCCGTTTTTTTGTTCTCTTGAAAACACCACCTCAACTGCACCCCCATCAGATGCAGAAATTATGTCTATCATGTCTTGGTAATAGCCTATTGTGTAGCCATCAACGCTTAAAATGGTATCGTTTTGTTTTATGCCAGCTTTGCCGGCGGGAGAATCTCCCAGTGGCTCTGCTGCTGCAAAAACCCTGTGCCTTGGGTGAATACCCGCTGTGCCAACACCTAAATCCCTGAGTTCCTTTGGAACTATATTCACAGTTTTTCTGCCATCTTTTGTTCCAATTTCCAAAGCGATATTTCTAGAAATGCTAATGCCCATTTCTTCGCGGAATTTTTCCCAGCCCTCCGCTTTTTTTCCGTCTATGGTAAAAATTGTGTCGCCACCCGCGATGCCAGCTTCTTCCGCTGCGGAACCTGGTTCCACAATTCCAATAACCAGCTTGTCAGACACAGGCTCTGGGTTGCCTATCATATAAATTCCAGTTAGCAGGAAATAAGCAAAAACTATGTTGAAGGCAGGGCCTGCAAAAGCTATCAAAGCCCTTTTCCATATAGGCTGCACGTGAAAATCGTCTGGTCTGTCTTCGCGAACCTGCTCGGGATTTTCGCCCGCCATTGCCACATAACCGCCAAAGGGAATTGCAGATATGCAATATATGGTTCCGTTTTTTTCCACCTTAAAGAGCTTTGTTCCAAAGCCTATTGAAAAAGTCAAAACCCTAACTCCGCAAAACTTAGCCGCTAAAAAATGCCCAAGCTCGTGTATAAAAACAAGCAAGCTAAGACCCAAAAGCCCCAGAATTATTTGAAAAAGCCAATAAATGTTCATTTGTCCCCACACCTGCAATCTTTTATTTTATTAAGCACCCTTTCTTTTGCAAGGGCTTCGCGCTGCTTGTAAGTGCCCATTCTTTTCATCATATTTTCCCAATCAACTTTGTGCGCATCAAATTCAGGTCCGTCTATGCACACAAACTTAACCTCGCCTCCAACCGTCACTCGGCAGCAACCGCACATTCCAGTGCCGTCAACCATAATGCTGTTGAGGCTTGCATAAGTTTTAACGTTGTATGGGCGAGTTGTCTCTGCGCAGAATTTCATCATTATAGGAGGGCCAATAGCTATGGCAAAATTGGGTTTGCAATTTTCGCAGAGTTCCTTTAAAGGTTCTGTAACCAAGCATTTGCGCCCATAAGAGCCATCGTCTGTGCAAATGAGCATTTCATCACAAACGCTTTTCAATTCGCTCTCCATTATTATCAAATTTTTTTGCCTAGCTCCCAAAATAACGCTCACTTTATTGCCAGCTTTTTTAAGAGCCTGAGCTATAGGGTACATGGGTGCAGCCCCAATGCCTCCGCAAACGCAAACCGCGTGCCCAAAATTCTCTATATGCGTGGGAGAACCAAGCGGGCCTGTTAAAACGGGAATATCATCGCCTGCATTTAACTGCGATAAATCTATTGTCGTTTTGCCCACCGCCTGAACAATAAGTGTTATTGTGCCTTTTTCCCTATTTGCATCTGCTATCGTAAGTGGAATTCTCTCCCCTGCCTCTAAATCTGTTTGCAAAATTATAAACTGCCCCGCCAGCCTCTCTTCTGCTATAAGGGGAGCTTCAACAACTAACTTATGCACATCGCCCGAAAGTTGTTCCTTCTCCAAAATTTTTGCCATGTGCCTAATATAAAAATATCCCTTGACAATATGTTAATTTTTTTCTATATTTAGAGCAATCAAGGGAATTCAATTAAATATGCTTGCATATTCCCTTTGCGCAAAGGCATATTTTAGACTAAAATTCAAAAAAGGAGTTTTACCTTTGGCACCTCGTTCAAAACAATTACTGTCAGATGAAGTTCCGCAAGACGCAGAGCTTCCACCCGAAACCAAGGAAATGCTGGAAAACCTTGGCGTTAAAAATTCTCGCAAAAACAAAACCGCAAGCAATGCAGAGCCAGATATTGACCAATACGATGGCCCTGAACAAGCAGATTCTGCGGTACACACACCAGAAACCATGCTACCCATAGGCGTTATGGTGCCAGACATTCCCCCTCCGCCGATAATGCCCGCTCAAAACGCAGAGCAAGCAGCAGATGCCCAAAACAACGCAGGAGGCTACCCAAACCGCCAGCAACAGCAAAGAAATTATGGAAACAACGGCAACGGCAACAATAATAACAACAATAACCGGAAACAGCAATTCCAAAACAACAACAATAATAACAACAATAACAATAGGTACAACAACCAAAACCAAAATCAAAACCGCAACAAGAACAACAATAGATATCGCCCTTATGTAGAAGACATCTCTCCAGAAGATATTCCAAAAATAGACAAAGAATCCATAGAGAAAGCTCGCAAGGAATGGACAGCACTCCGTTCCATAAATATGCCTGAGCTTCAAGCCCTCGCCAGAGACCTTAACCTGCCAGATATCAAGGTTATGCGCAAGCAAGCCATAATTTACCGCATTTTGGAAGCAAAAGCCGCCACCGAAGAGGGAATGCCCATTTACTCGGAAGGCGTTTTGGAAATAATAAACGAAGGTTATGGTTTTTTGAGAAACTCAGACCACAACTATTTATCCGGTCAAGACGATATTTACGTTAGCCCAACTTTGATAAAATTCTACGAACTAAAAACAGGCGACACAATAACTGGCCAGGTTCGCGCACCTAAGGAAAAAGAAAAATACTTTGCCCTAACCTGCATAGAAACAATAAACTACAAAGAACCCGAACACGCCAAAAAACGCGTTGCCTTTGAGCATCTAACTCCCTTGCACCCATTTCAGAGAATAAATTTGGAATACGAAACAAGCGAGCTTTCAACCAGAATAATGAACCTGTTCACACCCATAGGCAAAGGGCAGCGCGGAGTTATACTTGCACCACCGCGCACAGGCAAAACAGTTCTTTTGCAGCACATTGCAAATGCCATAAGCAAAAATCACCCAGAGATAAAATTGATGGTTTTGCTGATAGACGAGCGACCCGAAGAAGTCACCGATATGCGCAGGAATGTTAAAGGCGAAGTTTTGGCCTCAACATTTGACGAACCGCCAGAACGCCACACACAAGTTGCAGATATGGTTTTGGAAAAAGCCAAAAGGCTCGTTGAGCAGGGCGATGACGTAGTTATACTTTTAGATTCCATAACCCGCTTTGCAAGAGCTAACAACGTGGTTATTCCCCATTCCGGCAAAATTCTCTCAGGCGGTGTGGATGCTATGGCAATGCAAAGACCAAAACGCTTTTTTGGTGCAGCCCGCAAAATTGAATTTGGCGGCTCGCTAACCATCATAGGCACCGCTTTAATAGAAACCGGAAGCCGCATGGACGAAGTTATATTTGAAGAATTCAAAGGCACAGGCAACATGGAATTAGTGCTAGATCGCCGCATAGCCGAAAAGCGTATCTGGCCCGCCATAGATATATTCAAATCCGGTACACGCAAAGAAGAGCTTTTGATTTCCGAAGCCGAGCTTCGCCATGTTTGGATTTTGCGCAGATTCTTGCAAGACCACACTCCTGTTGAAATTATGGAGCAGCTCCAAAAGCAAATGAAAAATCACAAGAATAATGAAACATTCTTAGCGGCTATGAAGGAGTAAATAAATTTATGCACCACCATTCTTCAGCAAAAAACATATTTTTTATTGGTACAGGTAATATGGGTGGCGGAATTTTGAGTGCCCTCACAGATAGCGGTTATCCGGTTAGCGCAGTGTTTTTTTATGAACCAGATGATGAAAGAGCAAATAAAATCGCAGAAAAAAGCAAAGCAACAAGATTAACCTCTTTAGCTGAAGGTTTTTCAAAAGCAGATATAGCATTTTTGTGCGTAAAACCGCAAATATTTTCAAAAACTGCCGCCACTTTGCACAAAGAGATGGAAAATTCCAGCAAAGATCTCATTATAATTTCCATTATGGCGGGGGTAAAAATTGCCTCTTTGCACTCGGCTTTAAAAAGAAAGAACATCGTTCGCACCATGCCAAATATTGCCGTTGTGGTGAAAAAAGGAACTGTTGCCATAGCAAGTGAGGGAGTTGAAGAGAGCGTGTTGCAAACCGTTGAATTTTTATTCTCCACGTGCTCAGATACCGTTAGAGTTCTTGAAACTCAAATGGATGCGGTAACAGGGGTTTCTGGCAGCGGTCCAGCCTTTGTTTTTCAATTCGTAGAAGCGATGGCAATGGGTGGAGTTAGAGTTGGGCTCTCTCACGATGTGGCAATGAATTTGGCTTTATCCACAATAGAAGGCTCAATAGAAATGCTAAGAGACTCCAAACTGAGCCCCGGAGAACTAACAGCAAATGTATGCAGCCCCGGAGGAACAACAATCGCCGGAATGGAGGAACTTGAGAATAGAGCCTTTAGGGGAACAGTTATGGCAGCTATAGAAGCGGCGGTAAACCGCTCTGCGGAGCTTGGGGGTAAGTGAGCATGCAATTTGCATTTATATTTGCATTCTTTTTATTCTCAACTCTCTATGCAAACGAACCTCCAAGCCTTGGGCATTTGGCTATGTGTTCCGGTGTTAAGCAATGCCTTAATTATGATTTTCCGCAATGCAGCGCAGAAGAAAAAAAACCAAATCCCGATATTAAATACAATGCTGAATTTTGCGCTCCTTATATAGAACTTAAAAATAGAGGATTGAAAACAAACAACCCAAAAGCTTACGATTTGTATCGCTATATGGGGCGTCAATATAGAGTTGTTTACAAACTTAACGGCAAACTTCCCGTTTCAAAAGAAATGATGATATACCTCTTTGATAATATGGATTTCACCGCACAGCTGGTTAACGCTTATAGAAAAACAAAATACACCATAAAATACGATACCCCAGACAGAAAAGCCTTTAGCGGAGATAATGGAGATAATCTGTTTGGCAGTTTTGTTTGGTTGCTAAACGATAGCGCAGGCAGGGAACCCGGTATGCACAATGTGTTTTTTGGCAGAGGAAAAACAAAAATACTGGCGTGGAAATTGTACGGAACCGCAACTGCTATTTTGGATTTAAAAGAGATAAACAAAGATTCTGTATCTTATGAGTTTCGCTCTATTGTTTCGCCAAGCGGCGCGGTGTTGAATTCTATTATGAATCTTGGAGTTTTCAATAAGGTTGTAAGTGGGAAAATAAAAGAAATTGTGGATAACATAGAAGGTGCGGCAAGTGAATTCGCAAAGGGGAATCGCACTCCTATTTCAAACTATCCTATATTTAAAAGCGGCAAATGGAAAAAAAATCTTGTAGAGTTTGACGCTGTTACAAAGAACAAGAAATAGTTTTTATAGAAACACATTAAAAACTCATCGAAAAACCAACTCCAGCTAAAATCAACGAAATTCCTATTAAACTTGAGCCAAAAATGATTTTCGCGTCTCCTCTTTCAACGGCTTTGTGGTTTTCTTTTACTTTTGCCTTGAAATTTTCGCCGCCAACGGCTGGGTAAGATAATTCCGATTTTATTTCACGGGCTTTTTGGTAATCGTCTCTTGCTAGAATGCAGAGCAAGGCACCTGCAGTGAGTGGCCCTACGCTGCCACCCAAAAGGCCTAGCCCTATTTTTCTCTTTGTTTGGTTTTTTATGAAAAGACTCTGATCCGCTATTTGCCTAGCATCTGTTATGGGATTTAACTGCACAATTTGAACTTGCTTTTCCAAGGCATCAACATTAACGTCTATCAAAGTGTCTTTATAACCCTCACGAAAAAGACGGATTTGCGTATTTCCAGGCAAACTGTTAAACCTATACGGCGTTTTTCCTAGAGCCTTTGAATTTAAATCTAAAAGACCCCCAGGATATATCAGAGCGTTTTCTGGCAATGTACGAATTTCTGTGTATGCAAAGGTGCGCCTCAGTTCCAGCAACACTTTTGCAGTATCTTTTCCTAATTTCACATCGGTTTTTGCTGCCCATATATTATCGCCAGATTGCCAATATGCCGCAATTTGCGCTCTTGAACCGCTGGCTAAAAATTCACACGGCGAAGAACAAGTTGCTTCTCCGTTCAGCATAACAACAGCATTTTCTGGGTTGGTTTCAACACTTACATAAGTTTTTTCTCCATTTGCGATTTCAATTTCCGTGCTTTTGCCCGTTATTCCAGATAAAAGCTTTGGCAGAATTCCGCTCCTCATAGCATCGTCCCACGAAAGCGGGGCTGTGCCTTGTATATCGCTTTGGGGTGTTGAATTGCTTGCAAGCCAGTCTATGTGAAACCTAAGGCTAATGGAATCTTTTCCTTCTGCACGCAAACGCCCCCTGAAAAGCCCTTGCGCTCCGACCACCCTTGCCGCAGATATTGCGCATTCCACGTTCTCGCAATGCGCAAAATAATTCTGCTCAATTTTCACTGGCTCAAAAGCAGCCTCTTTAAAAATTTGCTTAATGGAATTCTCCCAAAGAGCCAAAATATTGCTGTCTAAGTCGGATTCAAGGGGAAACATCAAAAGAGGAGCCGAATTAGAAAGACCCACCGCCATCATTATGCTTAAAATCAGTTTTTTATCCATAAGCTCCTAATCTCCGAAAATGTGGTGTCTTGTTTGGTAATTGCCTTGACTCCCCAATAATAAACCCGTTCATTCAGCGGCGGGAGCAAAAAATTATTTTTTATAAGCTTTCCATTTTTCCAAACATCTTCATCTGTAGAAACATAAACAACAGTTTGCGGATTCGCTTCCCAAGTGTCTATGCCGCTTATTTTATATTGAAATACAATGGTATCGGTTTTTGCCGCTCTATACTCTTCTATCGGAGAAATCAGGGTAATTTCAAGCGGCTCATCAACTTGAATAACACCACCATCACTCAAAGTATCGCCAAAAAAACTATCCATTAAAACAAATTCCAAAAAATGCTCACCGTAAGATATGCTTTCCCTTCTCATATCTTTGTTATCGTGCCTATAAAGGCGCTCTCCATCTATAAGCCAATAGTAATAGTAATATTCTTCTTCGCCATCTCTTGGTAATATATCTGCATAGGCGTATATGCACGGTTTACCTTGGCATTTAGATATTCTATAAAAAACTTCAAATTCAATTTTAGATTTGCTGTTAGCATCAAACTTATCGCTATCAGAGCAGGATATTAAGAATGCTGCAATCACAAGGAAAAAAAGAAAATTTTTAATCATAGCGAAAGCTCGATGGAATCTTTGAATCCGTAGCTGTTTTCTGCATTCAGTTGAACTTTCCAATAATCGCTTGGCAAGGAATAACCCAGTTGCAGGGAGTCTTCTTTCAAAAATAGAGTATCTGTTTTTGCTTTTGTTTTAAGTATAAATCTGTAAGTTAGCTCGGCTGAATCGTCTGTATTTCTGCAGTTCCATTTAAAAATAGGCGAGCCTTGAAAAAAATTCAGGTTTATGCTATTGCAAACTGGTTTGCTAGAAACTCTCATGAATATATTTGCAGATAAAGTGTCGCCAAAATTATCTAACACATATAATTTTATCGGATAAAGACCTCTGGAATTAAAGATATATGTGTGTCTGTTTCTAGGCAAGCAAGGATATTCTTTTGATTCAATAGACCAATAGCAACTCATGTCGTTTGGTGGGTTTATTTTTGCATAAAAAAATACTGTATCGCCTTTTAAAATCGTATCGGAATAGGGAATGGAGTAATCTGTTAAAACAGTGTCTGGTTTATTTTGAACTTTAACGGATATGCGTTCAATAGACAGCGGTTTTGTTTCGCTGTGCAGCAAACTATCGGAACAAGCTATCAGAAGCAAAAAGAGGAGTAGCAAAAAAGGCATTGTATTAAATGTAGAAAAATGCAGAATTTTGCCTGCAATTATTTAAAAAGCCCATAAATAAATGCTTTATTAATGGCAGGCATACTTATTTGCCTGCAATTATTTAAAAAGCCCATAAATAAATGCTTTATTAATGGCAGGCATACTTATTTGCCTGCAATTATTTAAAAAGCCCATAAATAAATGCTTTATTTAGTGGCAGGCATACTTATTTTGCAAACAGATGTATGCCAAATGCGTGGCTTTTGCGCAAATAGCCCAGTAATAATATATATCAAAGGCATAATTGGAGGTTGTTTATGAACATATCTGAACTTTGGGCTGAAAACGCAGAATTTGTGCTTAGGGTTTGCGAGCGTTTTGTGAAAAATCCGGCTATGGCAAAAGATATTCGCCAAGAGGTTTTTTTTAAAATACTCAGCAGCACGGAAACTTTTAAAGACCAGTCTGCCGTGAAAACTTGGCTCTACTCAATAACATATCACTGCTGCGTGGATTATTTTAGAACAAGAAGGAAGCAAAAGCAAATAGAGGAAGAATGGTTGCTCCAAGGAGGTCTTTTTTTGAGAGACAGCCAATCTCCAGTGTGGACTGTTGGCAAGGCTTCGGAAATGCCCTGCCCAATTTCGCAGTTGTTTGTTGAGCTTGTTTTTGGAGAAGGCTGGACCGCAGACGAAGTAGCCGCAGTCTTTGGGTTCAGCAAGGGATATGTAAACAAAAAAATACAAGAAGGCATAGACCAGTTGCAGAACTCTATTTAATGGCTAATTTTTCTATCTTTCCATAAGAAATGCCCGTTAAATACCAAAACAAAATCAGCGAGGTGGATAAACTAAAAGAGGAAATAGATTCCTATCGCCCTTTTGGAGAAAATTTGCTAGCTGAACTTAAAAAGTTTTATAGAATAGGCTTTACTTATGCAAGCAATGCTTTGGAAGGTAACTCGCTTACGGAATCTGAAACAAAGGTAATTATTGAAGATGGACTAACAATAGGCGGCAAAAGCATTAGAGAGCATAACGAGGCTTTGGGGCATAGCGAGGCTTATTCTCTTTTGAATGAGCTGGCAAAAAATGAGCAGATTACTGAAAAAGATGTCCTTGAATTGCACAGATTATTTTATCACAGAATAGACGATGAAAAAGCTGGCAAATATAGGCAGGAACAGGTTTTTATTTCTGGTACGGATTATTTGCCGCCAAAATACAAGGAAATTCCAGATTTAATGAGAGAATTTTTTTCAAAAATGCCGGAATGGAAAACGACCTTGCATCCCATAACTTTTGCGGCTAAATTACACGAGCGCATTGCAAGCATACATCCATTTATTGACGGAAACGGAAGAACCGCTCGCTTGGTTATGAACCTCGCATTGTTGCAAGCTGGTTATCCCATCGCAGTTATTCCACCAGTGCTCAGAAGCGATTATATATACCTCATAAGTTTGGCGAACAAAGGCAACTGCGAGCCTTTTTTTGACTTTATTTCAAGCGTTGAATACGAAAGCGCAAAGGAATATTTGAGAATGGTAAAGCATTTTTAAAACTCAAACTCTGCCACCTCAACTTTTTTATCTTCTCCTTTGCCCGCTTCTTTCTCCACCTTGGACATTTGCAGAGATACAACTTTTATGGGCATTGGCAAGCCCCTCTATTTCAGAAATCACAAAGTCAGTATCCAATGTATGTATAGCTTCAAAAGTATCATTTATATACTCAAAAATTCTCTTTTCTTTGAACAAGTTATAAGTAGAATTTGCTGAAATCCCAAATTTTGAACGGTATTGTTCAATTAAAAATATGGTGTATTTTTCAATGCTTGTCATAACACGCACTCTGGAATTTCAAATTTTCCCGTTTTTTGTTCATTGTCAAAAATCAAAAATAAAAACAATTTGCTAAACTGCCAAAGACGAGTGTCTTTATTTTCCAATATAGAATAGGTTTTTGAATTGTAAAGTTTTTCCATTGCGCTTGCCACACTTATTTTATATTGAACGGATATGTATTCTATCAAATTTTTAGTTATGGCAAAGAGCAGAAATGAAAATTTCTTATCAGACATTTTTTGCCTCCTTGAAAACTAGTTTGTTCATAGATTCTTGATTTTTGAAAACATACTGGTTATACAATTTTCTCACTTGTAATCGTTTTAATGTTTCTTGTTCATCGTAAATTCCGCTTTCAAAAGCTATTATAGTTTCGTAAACATCGTCATTTACCACAGGTCCTATAATGATATCGTAGTTTGTTTTAATAGGTTTTGACATTCTATTATTAACAACAAAGTGTAACCAATCAACATTAGGGTTTTCAAATCGTAAAATTAAATTTTTTTCTATTTCTTTCTCATTAAGTTCATATATATTTACGAGTGCAAGCCCTTTTCTCAAATTTACAACTCTTTTTGCAAAATCAACAGCTTGGTCGTAATTTGTGGTGGCATAAAATCCGGTTCCAAAATCAGTCGGGTGACTTGCTTTCAAAAGCAAGGGCTTTTCTATTGACGAATTACTCCCGTGGAAAAGTAGCATATTTGTAAATATAGTAAGTTTCAAGCGTTTTTAGGATTTCTAGGTAGAAATTTTTCTATATTTACCCCAATAACAAAGGAGAAAACCGATGGCTGAAAATCTTTCTTTTCTGGGCAAAGCTCGCGCCAGCTACAAACCTAAGCTCCCACCCTCACTTGGCAAAGGGGCATTAAAAGTTTTAATCAACTCTGGAGCAGCCACAAAGTCTGTGAGCGACCAAGAGCAAATAAAGGAGCTATTTCCAAATACTTACGGCGCACCTATTTTAACATTCAAAGCCTCAACAAAAAAGCAAGCCACAGGCACACCGCTGAATGTTGGCGTTGTTCTCTCCGGTGGGCAGGCTCCGGGCGGGCACAATGTTATTGCCGGAATTTTTGATGGAATAAAATCCGTTAAGAGCACTTCTAAACTTTACGGTTTTCTAGGCGGCCCTAGCGGGCTTGTTGATGGAAAATATATTGAAGTAGAACGTGAACTAATGGCAAAATACCGCAACACAGGCGGCTTTGACATAATCCAAAGCGGCAGAACAAAGCTGGAAAGCACCGAGCAGTTTGACAAGTGCATAGAAGTTGTGAAAAAACTCAAGCTGAGTGCCATTATAATTATAGGCGGAGACGATTCAAACACAAATGCTGCGGTTTTGGCAGAATATTTTGCGGCTAAAAAAGTTTCTTGCTCCGTTATAGGCTGCCCAAAAACCATAGACGGCGACTTGAAAAACGAATATATAGAAGTCTCTTTCGGTTTTGACACCGCGGTTAAAACCTATTCCGAACTGATAGGCAACATTGAGCGCGATGCCAATTCCGCCCAAAAATACTGGCACTTCATAAAACTTATGGGGCGTTCCGCAAGCCATATAGGTTTAGAGGCTGCTCTTCAAACTCACCCAAACATCTGCTTGGTTTCAGAAGAGATTAAAGAAAAAAAATGGACTCTTCAACAGGTTGTGAATTCAATGACTGATATTATTATCGCTCGTTCAGAAAAGAAAAAGAATTTTGGCGTAGCCCTTATACCAGAAGGTCTTATTGAATTTATTCCCGAATTTAAAATTCTGATTTCTGAATTGAACGATGCTCTTGCGCATTACGAATCAGAAATAAAAGAACTAATCCAAAAGGATATAGAAAGCCACGTGAAAGAGCACGGAGATGCAGAGATTAAAGAAGCTGGCAAAGCAGCAGATATGGTAGAAGTAGCTTGCAAACACATTTCCGAAGCCTCTGCAAATTTGCTTAAAAGCCTACCCGAAGACATACAGCTCCAGTTGATGATGGACAGAGACCCGCACGGAAATGTTCAGGTATCTCTAGTTGAAACAGAAAAACTTTTAATTGAAATGGTAACCAACGAACTGAAACGCAGAAATTTCAAAGGCAAATTTGGCACTCAAAACCATTTTTTTGGTTACGAAGGTCGTTGCGCGGCACCCTCCAACTTTGATGCGGATTATTGCTATAGCCTTGGTTATGCGGCTTCTGTTTTGGTGCTGCACAAGAAAAACGGCTACATGAGTTCCATTCGCAATTTAACCGCAGGCTTTAAAAAATGGGTTGCAGGCGGCGTTCCCACCACAATGATGATGAACATTGAACGCAGGCACGGCAAAAACAAACCTGTTATACAAAAAGCCCTTGTGGATTTGAACGGCAAACCGTTTAAATATTTTGTAAAGCACAGAGACGCTTGGGCAAAAGGCGAAGAATACATTTACCCAGGTCCAATTCAGTACTTTGGTCCAACCAATGTTTGCGATGTGACAAACTACACGCTAATGCTGGAACACAACGCTCTGAAATAGTTTTATATATTATTCCTTAAACAGAGGAGTCCGTACATGAACAAGACAATTATTTCAATCATTTTAGCCGCTGTCGTGATAATCGCCGGCGCTATTGGTTTTTTTGTGATACGCAATCACAGGCAATTAAGCGCAGAGGATTAATCGCTTTTGAAAAAAAATCAAGTATTGGCTATTGCAGCGCTTGCATTCCTAGCGTTGCTTTTGATTGTATTCAATGAATTTGTTTTTGACAGCTCAAAATTAATGCTCAACAGCGACCAGCTGAACGGCATAGGTCCTCGTTATGTTAGAGCAGAGCATTTGGTTTTGCCAGAATGGGATGCTTCAAGGCTCGGCGGGGTTCCAACTTTAGATGCTTTGTTCGCAGATGCCTATCACCCGCTTGCCTTAATTTATTTTATATTGGAACCAGACAGAGCCACTGGCTTTAAGTTTATTTTAACTATATGGTTTGCATTCATAGCCGCCTATATCCTCGCTCGCTATTTAACGGATAAATGGCAGTGGGCAGTATTGCTCGGTTTTTTGTATGCTTGCAGCCCTCAATATTTCACTTATGTATATGGCGGGCACGATGGCAAAATGATGGTTTTCGCTGCGGCTCCCTTTGCTATGTATGCTTTGACAAGGCTCTTGCGCGAGGGTTCTTTAAAGCACGGGATTTATCTTTCGCTTTCCATTGTTTGGATGATACTTTCTTCGCACTTGCAATTAACCTATTTCTTTTTGTGGGGTGCTGGGCTTTACACTTTATTTGAGATTTTTTCTCAAAAAATTTCGGCAAAAATTCGAGTGATTCGCTTGGGGCTTGCAGCTTTCGCTTTGGTTGTTGGTTTAATGGTTTCTGCTTTTCAAATAATTCCACCTTACTTATACACAACAACTTCCTCTGTTAGAGGAAGCTCCGAAAAAACAACCATTGAGCATTCCGCAAGCTGGAGCTTGCACAGCGAGGAACTCTCGGCTATGATTTTGCCGGGGTTTTTGGGAACCGATGTTGGAGAACGGAATTCCAATTCTTATTGGGGGCAAAATCCTTTTAAGCTAAATGCAGACGGAGCTGGAACTCTTTTGACATTCTTGGCTCTTTGCGGATGTTTATTGCCAGGAAATCGCAGGCAGGCATTGTTTTGGTTTTTTGGCTGCGTTGTAGCTCTTTCTTATGCTGTTGGCTTGCATTCGTTTTTATTCAGCGTTTGGTTCAACGTAATACCAGGCATTAAAAATTTCCGTGCACCGAGCATGGCTATTTTTTGGTTGCCGCTTGCCTTTGTGTTTTTAGCCGCTCCCCTTCTTAAAAATTTTGAAGAGAATAAAAAAATAATTAAACAGGGTGCAATTTTATATGGAGCGTTATTAGTAGCAGTTTTAATTTTCCGATATGCTTGGGAAAGTTTAAGCGGTGTTCCTGTGGCTATATTTATACTTTTGTTCGGAGCTTATTTTATTAAATTGTCTGAACCAGAATTTTCGCCACGCGTTATTTTTTGGGCGGTGCCGTTTTTGATTTTGGCGAGTTTTTTCTTGAATCCGGTGGAGAATGCTTATTTTAAGCCAGTTAATTTCACAAAAGCGGGTGAGCTTGCTTCTTTCTCCGTAAATTCATTTGTTATATGCGCTGTTGTTTTGGGTGCGGCGTTTTTTGTGCTTTCAAATGAAAAAATGGATATTGCAAAAAAAACCATGATTTTAGCGGCAGTTGCGGCATTGGATTTGGCGGTTGTAAATTCACCTTATGTTCAAAATGTGCCTGCCTCTCAATATTACAATCCAAACCATTCTACCATACAAGCTATAAAAAACGATAGTCCAAACAAATCTGAACGCCCTCGCATATTTTCTTTAACAAGAAATCCTGCCATTAGCGGAAACAACTTGGCTTCTTATGGGCTTAGAAATGCTCTTGGCTTTCACGATAACGAAATAGCAACTTATAGGGTATTCAAAGAACAACTGCAAAACCAAGCTATGATAGATATAATGAATGTAGGTTATATAATTATTGACGGAGATAGGGGCACAGGTGTTCAAAAAAACCCTGGAGATTTAGGGCGAGCGAGGTTATATTACAATTTTGAAGCGATGGAAAATCAAGAACAAATAATCCAAAAATTGAAGGATAACGATTTTGATTATAGGAATACTTTATTATTGGAAGAGAAAAATATTTTACCCTTGCAAGATGGCAACGGAAGCCTTAAAATTGCAAGTGCAGAAATGGATGAATTGGCATTTGAAGTTGAAAGTTCTCAAAAAGCTCTGCTTTTTGTTTCTGAGAATTATCACCCGTATTGGAGAGCAAAGGTAAACGGAAATGATGCGCAAATTTACAAAGCCTTTAGCACTTTTATGGCTATTGAAATTCCGAGCGGCAAATCTATGGTGGAACTAACTTACGTTTCGGATAGTGTTAGAAAATCGCTTTACATTGTAGCAATTGGATTTGTACTGCTTTTGGGAATGGTTGTATGCAATGTAAAATTTGCAAAAATGAAAAATTGAATGTTCCATTTTTGGCGCAAGGCGGTTTTGAATATTTTGAATGTTCTGTTTGCAAAACTTTGCAGATAAAGGAAATTCCCCTTGATAATTCTAAGTATTATTCAGGCGACTATTACTCTTACAATTTGGATTACAAAAAATTATTCGGAAAATTGTATTACATTCAACATATAATAATCAAACTCTCTTTTTTGATTTATCCACTCGCGTTTTTATTCACATTTGGCAGCAAAATTTTCCTAAAAAAAAGGTACGAAAAATCTTATTGGCTATATTATTTGCTGAAAAATTTTCGCAACCTTAACTCCAAAATTTTAGATGTTGGCTGTGGCAACGGAACTTTGCTCTGTGAAATGCGAAAATACGGGTATTCAAATTTAATCGGCATAGAACCATTTCTGCAGAGTGATATAGATTATGGAAACGGAATAAAAGTTTATAAAAAAGAATTAAGTGAATTATCAGAAAAATTTGATATGATTATGTTTCATCATTCGCTTGAGCACATATCTAACCCATTGGAGATTTTTGAAAATATTTACAGGTTGCTGAATAAAAACGGAATAGCCATGATACGAATTCCAATTGCAGGTTCTTATGCTTGGAGAAAATATAAAACATTTTGGTCGCAATTAGATGCCCCCAGACATCTGTTTATTTTTTCTACTTATGCAATTAAAATGCTCGCAGAAAAAAATAATTTATCGCTGGAAGAAATATTTTTTGATTCTACAGTTTTTCAAATCACAGCGAGCGAACAGAGAGAATTTTCAAAAAAAGAATTAACGAAAATTCAAAAATTTGTTTATGAATTGAATGCTGTGTTTGATGGGGACCAAGCCATGTTCATTTTGAGAAAACTATGATTGATTTTGGCATAATAAATTACAACGGCGGAGATTCGCTCATAAAATGCGTTAAGAGCATTCAGAACTTGCAAAACGCAGAGTTTCGCATATTTGTTTATGATAATAATTCAAATGATAATTCTTTAGCTGGTTTAGACAGCAGCGTGAATTTGGAAAAAGGGACTGAAAATTTAGGCTATGCTGGAGCCTGCAATGCTCTATTGAAAAAAATGGATTCGCCAATACAGGTGCTATGCAATATGGATTTGGAATTTGATAAAAATTGGGGAAAGGAGATTTTAGCAGCTTTTGAAAATAATGCAGATTGCGCCTCGGTTGCTTCCCTTGTTATGGAAAAAAGCGGTGTTGTTAATTCAACTGGCATTCTATTTCACCCAGACATGTACGCCGAGAATGAAAATTCTGGAAAAAATTTAGATGATGTGAAACCCTTAAAAGCAAAACAAGTATTCGGTTGCTATGGCGCGGTTATGGCTTTTAAAAAAGAAGTTGCAAACAAGGTTGGTTTTTTAGAAGAATCTTTCTTTTTATTTTTTGAAGAAACGGAATGGTATTTAAGGCACAATCTTTTGGGATTTCACAGCGTATTTTGCCCAAGCGCAATCGTTTGGCATGAACGAAGCAAAACAACAATTCGCTACTCGCCTTTAAAACTCTTTTACGGAGAACGCAACCGCATTCGCACAGCAGTGCACTATTTGCCATTTGGTTATTTGCTCAAATTGCCATATTTCTCTTTTAAAAGATATTTGAAATTGCAACGTGAAATGAAAAAGGATAATTTGGTTGGAGATGCCACAACAAAAAAATATTCAAAATTTTATTTAATTCTCATTTTATTAAAAGCTTGGTTATGCGGAATTTTTGGCAAAAAACCAAAATTTAAATTGACAGGCAAATACAAGAAACAGGCATTGGAGATAATCAAAAATTATGAAGTCAATTCCTTGGCAAATTAAACTAATCGCTAGCATTTTGCTGATAATTTTAATTTTATGGAAATTTCCCGTTTCCGAGATTATAGTCAATTTGCAGAACGCCAAAATTGGCTGGTTATTGCTCGCATTTTTGTTAAGCGAGTTTGTAATTCTAAGCCAAGCGTTTCGCTGGCATTATCTTTTAATTGTTCCCAAAGAACAAAAACCGGAATTCAGCGCTTTGCTCAAATATACCCTTGTCGGCTATTTTTTTAATCTATTCGCTCCGGGCGGGCTTGGCGGCGATGCTTACCGTTCCATTGCTCTTGGCAAGGCGCACAATGTTATAGCTGGCAGCGTAGCCTCTGTTTTTGTTGCAAGAATTCTGGGACTTGTGGCTTTATGCTTGCTGTTTTGGCTCGCTTTGCCCTATTCCGAACAGATTCCAGAGCAGGCAATTTGGTTTATGGCTGCCGCAACGTTCTTTTTGCTTGTTTTTTGCCTTTGCATTGTTTTTAATCCTTTTAATATGGGAAAACTTAAGAGCTTTGCAGATAAATTGCGTGAGTATAAAAAATATCCATTGCGCTTGCTTGCGGCTATGTTTGGCTCGCTTTTTATGCAAATATTGGTTGTTTTTATGCAAGTTGCACTCTTTAAGTCTGTGGGCATTTCTGTTCCTTTGGCTTTTGTTTTTGCAATTTTGCCAGTGACGATTTTGATAGCGACAATTCCCATTTCTTTTAACGGGATTGGCATTAGGGAATGGAGTATGCTTTCTTTAACCGCTTATGCAATAAATTCAGAGCAGTTGCTCGCCTCTTTGCTCTTAGGCTATGCCGTAATAATTTTGCAAGCAGTACAAGGCGCAATTTTCTACATTATGCCTTATGATAGAGTTCGTATCTAACACAAAGTTTGCGCCATCTAACCCCAAAGCCGAAGAATTTGGCGAGCCTTTGCACCTGCAAAGGGGGCATAAAAGCGCTACTACGCAACCCACTTATGAAGAAATTTCAGCAAAGCTGAATTCAGCAGAACAAAGGGTAGAAGCTCTGTTAAATCAATATCCCGTTAAGCAAGGTGCGCTTTTGGAAGTCCTTTGGGTCATTCAAAGCGAACTAGGCTGGGTTCCAAAAGAATCCGTGCGCTGGGCGGCAAAAATGTGCGATTGTTCCCCTGCTCATGCTTGGGGTGTTGCCACTTTTTACACAATGTACAAACACGCTCCAACAGGGCGTTTTCTTTTGCAGTTCTGCCAAAATATATGCTGCCACATCACAGGCGCAGAAGATATAATTCAAATAGCCGAAAAAAAACTGGGTATAAAAACAGGCGAAACAACAAAAGATAATTTATTCTCAATAGTAAGGGTAGAATGCCTCGGTGCCTGTGGAAACGGGCCTGTGATGCTTGTAAATGACGACTTTGCAACAGATGTTGCAGGTGGCGAACTTGCTATGCCTCCAAATGTTGGGCTAAACGAAGAACGACTGGATAAAATTATTTCTTGGTGCAAAGAAAGAGCGGAAAAAATCCAGCAAGAGCCAAAAAAAGACCCTCTAGGCGGCATAACCGGAGCAGTTCACGGCGAACCTCAGAGCTTGGATTTTGCGCCGCCACCACCAGCACTGGGCGTAAAAGCCACTCCAGTGGATAGTGGAGTTAGCATAGTTTGGAAAATAGCACCTGAGGTTACATCACTTGCCGTTGAACGCAAAAATGGTTCCAAGTGGGAAGCGATAGGAAGCCCCGGAGTTAAAGACAAAGAATTCATAGATGCAAACGGCAAAGCTGGTTGTGAGTATCGTGTAATAGCGACCAGCGGCGCGAGGGTTGCAAAGCCGAGCGCAGAAGCAAAAAGTTAATATCTAACAAAATCTTTACAAGACCTTCACAGAATTGTAATATTCAATATCTACCTTTGTTATGTGAAATTCAACAAGGGGAAAGGTATGAGAGTATATCACTGCTTATTAATAATGTTCTGTGCAGCAATTTTGTTTCTAATCAATTGCAAAGAAGACGAGCAAGCAAAAAATTTGCGAGAATCTGGCACCATAACTGTTTACACGGCTTTGGAAGATGAGCTTGTGACAGAATATTTAAAATCGTTTTATGCAAAATATCCCAATATAAAATTAAATGTTGTGCGCGAATCAACTGGCATAATAACCGCAAGGCTTATAGCAGAAAAAGAAAATCCACAGGCAGATGTGGTATGGGGCACGGCAGCTTCTTCTATGTTGGTTTTGGATGAACGCGAACAGCTTGAACCTTATTCTCCAAAAGGAATTGAAAGAATATTGCCAATATTCAAATCCAACAAGCCTATTCCAACATGGGTTGGCATGACCGCTTGGGAAACAGCTTTCATAATCAATACTGTGGAACTCGCTAAACTTGGGCTTGAAACAGCGAATATAAAATCTTTCAATGACCTATTGAATCCAAAATTGAAAGGGCATATTGTTATGTCTAATCCAAATTCGTCTGGCACAGGTTTTTTAACGGTTGCAGGCGTGTTGCAACTGAAAGACAAAAACACAAATGCGGGTTGGGATTATCTTTCAAAACTGCACGAAAACGTAAATCAATATGTGCATTCAGGTTCAAAACCCGCAAAAATGGCGGCTGCTGGCGAATGCATAGTTGGAGTTAGTTTTGGATATGCTGGAATAAGCCAAAAACAAAAAGGAGCTCCGGTGACAACCGTGTTCCCCATTGAAGGTTCTGGCTGGGATATGGAAGCAAATGCTCTGATAAAAAAGAAAGATATAAATCCCGCTGCAAAAACATTTTTGGACTGGGCAATTTCAGATGAGGCTATGGAATCTTACAAAAAGAGTTATCCTATTATTTCCACAGGCAAAGGCGGCAACTACGAAGGCTTTAATTCAGACCCAATAAAGCAGCTTATAGATAACGATTTTGCTTGGGCGGCGAGCAATAGAGAGGCTATTCTCAACAAATGGATGACATTGTTTGATAATAAATCTGCAAAAAAATAATGTCGGAGAAATTTTAAAATGAGCTTTCTAGAAATAAAAAACATCACTAAGCGTTTCGGGCAGCAAACCGTCTTGAGCAATATCAACATGAATATTGAGCAAGGCGAGCTTGTGTGCATTTTAGGTCCTTCGGGTTGCGGAAAAACAACCCTTCTGCGAATAGTCGCAGGGCTAGAAACAGCAGATTCTGGGCAAATTTTCATCGATGGCAGAGATAGCACATTCCTTCCTTCTTCAAAACGGAATTTTGGAATAGTGTTTCAATCTTATGCTCTTTTCCCGAATATGACGGTGATAGAAAATATTCTATTCGGCTTAAAACAGAAAAAAGAAATGACTTCTGCCGAAAGGAAAAAGAAAGCTCTTGATATGCTGAGCTTGGTTGATTTATGCGAGCATCAAAATAAATATCCAAGGCAATTATCCGGTGGGCAGCAACAGAGAACAGCCATTGCCCGAGCAATAGCACTTTCTCCGTCTTATCTTTTGCTAGACGAGCCATTATCCGCTTTGGATGCAAAAGTTCGCACCAAACTGCGCACAGAAATACGCGCTCTTCAACGCAAAATTGGTATCACAACCATAATGGTAACACACGACCAAGAAGAGGCCCTCACAATGGCAGACAGAATAATTGTGATGAACAACGCCGTAATAGAACAGATTGCAAATCCTCATACCATATATAACTATCCAGCTTCTCGTTTTGTTGCAGATTTTATAGGTACGATGAATTTTTACAACGAAGGAGAAGCTATGCGCGGTATTCGCCCTGAGAAAATCAAGGTAGTTGAACACTGGGAACCTCACGATATTAAAGCCTTGGTAAAGGAACTTGAGTTCAAAGGAGCGTTTACCCGCATTCATAGCCATATCCCAAAAGAAAATTCCGAATTCTTCATAGATTTGCCTTCGGAGCGAGTGGAAAATATGAATCTTCAACGCAACACTATGCTTTTTTTGAAAATACCAGAGGAACACGCTGTGAGATACTTTTCATAACAACCACTTCAATACGCTTGTCTTGACAATCCCATTTATATTCTGCTCTGGCAGAATTTCATCCATTGTCAATAGCAATTTTGGATGCTGGTCTTTTATCGCTTCCAATGGGCGAAGCTCTCTTTTCAAAATACCCTCTTTTTCCGTGTTATATGAAACTTGAACATATAATTGCTCGCCATTTGATTTTTTAGCCAAAAAGTCCACTTCCAAATTATCCACAACTCCAACATATACCTGATAGCCGCGCCTCAAAAGTTCCAAATAAACAATATTTTCCAAAATATGACCGTAATCTGCGCTTCTGTCGCCTGCTATCAACCGCCTCAATCCGTTATCTACGGCATAGTATTTGGCGTTATTGGCAAATACTTTTTTCCCTTTCACATTATAGCGTTCTGCTCTATAAACAAGCAAGCTATTTTCAATTCCATTTATATAACGGGCTACTGTTTTATCGCTGATTTTATTTCCAAAACTTGTCAATGTATTGGAAATTTTATTGATATTTTGAAAATTCCCGATTTCTGCATATAGGTATCTTATTATGAGTTCAAGCGTTGCAACATCTGCAATCGCCAGCCGCTTAACAATGTCTTTTAGAACAACGCTTGAATAAATGCCCTCCAAATATTGCAGTTGCTTTTCTGTATTAAGCGTAATTGCATAAGGAAAGGATGTTTTAAGATATTCGTTATAGAGCAAGCGAGGATTTTTCTCTTTTTGAACAGATGCAAATTCCTTGAATGAAAGCGGTAGCATTTTCAATTCCACATATCTTCCCGAAAGAAGGGTTGCGAGTTCGCCGCTCAAAAAATACGCATTTGAACCAGTTATGTAAATATCCAAATTCTTTTTCAAAAATAAGCTATCCACAACTTTCTCAAAATTAGAGACGTTTTGTATTTCGTCTAAAAATATGTAATATTTCTGTTTATTTCGCACACGTTTTTTCAGATAAGCATAAAGTAGTTCGGAATTTTGCAAATCCTTAAAATCAAATTCTTCAAAATTTATGCTTATTATTTGCTCTGGGCTAATACCGCTTTTGATTAAATATTGCCTATATATCTCAAAAAGTTTTGATTTTCCGCACCTGCGCACACCGGAAATTACCTTTATAACATCTTCATCCTTCCAATTCACAAGGAATTTCAGATATTCTGGACGGTTTATGGTATTTTGGACTTTATTCCAATTTTCTGACATTTTCACCTCTTTTTTGGAGTACACTCCAAATATAGTAAATTAACCCGTAAGCCACTCAAACGCATTATTCTTATTCACAACCAAAATATCCTTTGACTTATAGCTTTCAACAAAAGAATTTGCCCCACGGGCAAATTTTTTAGAGTTGTATTTAAATTCAAAAGGAACAAGCTCACCGTTGGATTCTTCTATCAAATCAATTTCATTTCCCGAATGTGTTCTCCAAAAATAAGAATTCGGTTTTAATCCGTGATGCTCATTGAATTTTCTGCGTTCAGATACCAAATAATTTTCCCAAAGAGTGCCAGTGTCTTTTCTGTTTTCCAAAGGCAAAAAATTATTTGTTAAAGCATTCATAATCCCATTATCGTGAAAATAATACTTGTTCATTTTTTTAATTTCGTCTCTGCGATTTTTCACAAATGGCGGCAATCTAAAAATCACAAAAGCCTGTTCAAGCAGAGAGAGATAGCTGAGAACTGTTTTTCTGTCTATTTGAATTGAGAGCGATATTTCATTTGGAGAAACTTCACTCCCAACCTGCAAGGCAAGGGCTTTCAATATTCTCATAAGCAAATCTGGATTTTTTATTCTGTTGTAATTGAGTACATCCTTGTACAGATAACTTGTGGCTAACAGGCGCAATTTCTCAAGTTTTTCTTCGTTATTCGTAGCGGTTACTATTTCAGGATAAGAACCGTATATAAGCGAATTTTCAATGCTTTCAATGGCGGCTGCGTTTCCAAAATTCTGCTTGATTTCCTCAAAAGACACAGGAGGCAAAAAGAACTCGTATTTTCTTCCAGTTAAAGGCTCTTTAACCACATTTGCAAGCTCAAAAGACGAAGAACCAGTAGCTATAATGTTAAGTTCAGGATGAGCATCAAGCAAAATTTTTATAGCCTTGCCTATACCCGAAACAGATTGAGCTTCATCTAAAACAATTATTTCATTACCAGAAAAGTAATTGAACATTCTGCCAGAATCCATACTCAAAAGGGTTTCTCTAACAAAAGCTTCTTCGCAGTTGAAATATCCTTTTACAGAACCTTGTTTTTTAAGGATTTCTTTTGCCAAAGTGGTTTTTCCCACTTGCCTAGGTCCATAAAGCACAATAACCTTGCCTTTATTCAATTTGGCTTCAATTTTCGACTGAAATAAGCGTTTTATGTTTTCCATACCTATAATATACTAAATTTGGGAATAAACTCCCAAAATTTGATTAAAATTTGGGAATAAACTCCCAAAATTGCCATAATTTGTGGTTATTTAGTCACGAAAACTTTACCAAGCCTTCACCAAATCTTAACATCTAATTGGTATTTTGATAATACCAATTATCATTATGGTAACAGCATACTCAATCAAGAGGAGTTTTGTACGCTTTAACACAGCGCAGTTCTGCGTATTGCTGTTTATCCTCGCTATCTTCACAATATCATTTGTTTTCCCGCTCGGAACTCTTTTTTCAAAAGCGTTTACCGGAGAAAACGGTACCTTTGCAGGTTTTGCAAATTATAAAAGTTATTTCGGCAATCCATCGCTCAGCGTTTCGGTGTGGAATACCATAGATATATCGCTTGTGACAACAATTTTTAGTACCGCATTCGGTTTTCTCTACGCTTATGCCATAACACGCACCAATATTCTCGGAAAAAGTTTTTTTAAATATGTCGCTCTGATTCCTATTTTCATTCCAACGGTGGTTCATGCACTTGGCTTGGTGTATATATTCGGAAGGCAAGGCATTATCACACGCCTCGGTTTTGATATTGAGCTTTATGGACGCAATGGAATAATAATCTCTGAAATTATCTACACATTTCCGCAAGCTTTTTTGCTGTTTCTCGTTGCCCTTGAATATGTTGACGGCAGATTGTACGAAGCCTGCGAAGTTATGGGAGTAAAACCCTTGCGGCAATTCTTGCACGTAACACTACCCGAAATGAAATACACCGTTGTGAATACAATTTTTGTTTGCTTCACCCTTGCATTTACCGATTTTGGCGCACCCAAAGTCATAGGCGGGAATTACAATGTGCTCGCAACCGATATTTACAAGCAAATCGCTGGGCAGTTCAATATGAACATGGGGGCGGTGGTAGGTACCCTGCTGCTCATTCCCGCTATTATTTCGTTTATCACTGGGCGTTTTGTGTCAAATAAAAATACCAGTACGCTAAATTCAAAAACTATTCCGCTCACAATTAGCAAAAATCCTGTTCGCGATGCAGCGTTTTTTCTGTTCTGCGGATTTATAGCTATGTTCTTCGCACTTTTGATAATCTCGCTTTTTATAGGAGCATTTACAACTTACTATCCCTATGACTTGAATCTCACCTTGAAGCATTTTATCTTTAACCAATCAAAAGGAGGCATTGGCTGCTTTTTCAATTCCGTATTGATGAGTGCTACCTCTGCAGTTCTTGGCTCTATTTTTGTTTTTGTATATTCTTATATGATGGAAAAAGCAGAAGGATTTGGAATTTTAACAAAATATGGCAAATTGCTTTCGCTTTTGCCCCTTGCCGTGCCAGGCATGGTTATTGGAGTTTCTTTTATATTTTTCTTCAACTCTGGGAGCAACCCTTTGCACTTTATTTACGGCACAATTATAATACTCGTGCTTTCAAATATAATTCACTATTTTTCCGTTCCTTATTTAACGGCAACCGGAGCTTTAAAAAAACTGGATAGGGAATTTGAAATGGTAGCAGAGAGCATGAATATTCCGCGCTGGCAAACTTTTTTTCGCGTGAGCGTTCCATTATCCACTCACGCCATTGCAGAAATAGCGATGTATTTTTTTGTAAATTCTATGGTAACCGTTTCGGCAATTGTTTTTTTGTATAGCGCAAATTTCAAAATAGCCGCAATAGCAATTACCCACATGGAAGAAGCTGGAGACATAAGCCAAGCAGCAGCGATGAGTTTATTGATACTCTTGATAAATGTTGCTGTGCGAATGTTGTATCACATAATAAAGGAGAAATCGTAGATGAACAGAATAAATGCAATTATTCTGGATTGGGCAGGAACAACGGTGGATTACGGGAGCTCTGCTCCGGTAAACGCTTTTATTGCTGCTTTTGAAACTTTTGGCATAAAAGTGAGTATAGAAGAAACTCGTGCCCCAATGGGGCTTCCCAAACGAAAGCATATTGAAAAAATGCTGGAAAATATGGGGCGTTCATATACGCAAGAAGACGTCAGTAAAATCTATGCCCGCTTTGAACCAGCTCTTTTTGAAGTATTGACCAAACACACCGACCCTTTACCCGGAGTTATTGAAGCGACCCAGAAAATTCGGGAAATGGGAATAGCAATAGGTTCAACCACTGGCTACACTCAAGCTATGATGGACGTTGTTGTGCCTGCGGCAAAAGAAAAAGGTTATGCACCGGACTGCGTGATTTGCCCAGACCATTGCAACGGAGTAGGGAGGCCTTACCCATATATGCTTTGGCGCAATTTGGAAAAACTCGGCACAGAATCAATACATCACACGCTAAAAATAGGCGATACCGAAGCCGATATGCAAGAGGGAAAAAATGCAGGATGTCCATCTGTTGGTGTATTGAAAGGTTCCAGTATGCTTGCTTTGAATGGAGACAAAGAAATTGCAAAGCAAAAATATATGGAAGCCGGAGCAGACTATGTTATTGAAGACATCAGCGCATTGCCCGCTTTGATAAAATCACTTAATGAAAAAAAAGGAGTTTAGCGATATGTACGAGTTTATACCTGATAATCCATACCTGCTTTTAACACCAGGACCTCTCTCAACTTCAAAATCTGTGCGAAATGCGCTGCTCAGAGACTGGTGTACATGGGACGCGGATTACAACGAGGATATTGTTCAAAACATTCGCCGCCGCTTGGTGGCACTCGCAACTAAAAAAATTGAAGATTACACAGCTGTGCTAATGCAGGGCAGTGGATCTTTTTCGGTTGAAGCTACCATAGGCTCTGTGGTACCGCCAAACGGAAAATTGCTGGTGATAACCAACGGTGCCTATGGCGACCGAATAGCACGAATGGCAAAAGTATTGAAACTCAAGCATATAGCATATTCCTGTTTTGAAACCGAAGCACCAAAACCGGAAATTTTATCAGTAATTCTAGGCGAACATCCAGACATTACGCACACAGCACTCGTTCACTGCGAAACCACAACTGGCATACTAAACCCGCTTCCAGAAATTGCCAAAGTGGTAAAGGCTCACGGCAATGTTTTCATTTTAGATGCAATGAGTTCTTTTGGCGGAATACCATTTGATATGGCAGACTGCAATATAGATTTTTTGATCAGCTCTTCTAACAAGTGCATTCAGGGAGTTCCAGGCTTTGGCTTTGTTATTGCCAAAACAAAAGAATTGCTAAAATGCAAAGACAATGCTCATTCCCTGTGTTTGGATTTATATGGGCAGTGGAAAGAAATGGATAAGTCTGGAAAATGGCGCTATACATCTCCCACGCATATAGTGAGAGCATTTTACCAAGCATTGGATGAATTGGAAATAGAGGGCGGCGTAGAGGCTCGCTACCAAAGATACTGCAAAAACCAGCAGTTGCTCGTCAATGGAATGAAAGAACTCGGTTTTAGACCTTTTTTGCCAAAAGAGCTGCAATCTCCAATAATCACATCTTTTGTATATCCAACTTTGGATTTCAACTTTGACAGTTTTTACAAAACAGTAAAGAAACTCGGCTTTGTATTATACCCGGGAAAAGTCTCGCAAGCAGATACTTTTAGGATTGGCAATATTGGAGAGGTGTTTCCCAAAGATATAATGAGGCTCTTGGAAGTGATTGAAAGTATTAGAAATGAAATATAAAAATCATTTCTTAAACCCTTTGAGCAATCCCTTAGCTTTGTCTGTTGCGGCACCTTTTGCTTTTGATGTCGCTTCTTTCTTCTTGGCCTCGGCTTCGGCTTTTGCCTTGTCTTCAATTTCTTTTTTCTTTGCCTCTAATTTGGCTTTTTCTTCGTTCAGCTTTGCCGTGGCTTTGTCTTTTGCCTCGTTTAGCTTTGCGGTTGCCTTATCTTTAAGTTCGTTTACTGGATTGCTGTTTTTGCTCGCATCAAGCGTCACTTTTGGGTCTGAAAGGGTGCCACCGATGTTAAAGTATAAAATAGCATTTCCTCTTGAATCTTTTTGATAAAGCGAAACGGGGCTTGATTTTGTTAGGTTGTTCAAATTGGAGCTCACTGACGAGCTCAGAGTATTTTGCAAGTTCAACTTTAAATCGCCGTTAAAGCCAACTGCGCCTGTAAAGGCAAGCAAACCGAGAGCCTTGGCGTTTATGTCAAAATTCTTAACCAAAAGCTGCCCATCTCTCGCTTCAAAATCTGCTTTAAGATCGTCAAAGTTCACATCTCCCTTGCTGTTCACCGGAGAGTTCAAAACTTTTTTGCCGGCAATTTCAAATTTTGAAAGACCTTCGCCAATGCCTCCCAATATTTTTGAGCCTCTTAAACTTCCATTTGCAATTTGCGCAGAAATTGGGCCGCTTAAATTATCCACAAAATTCTGTGGCAAACCTTTGGTGCTAACATCCATTTTCATACTGAACTTTCCAAAAACAGTGTTGTCTAAACTTCTAATTTGTTTTGCCATTTCAGATTCTCCGCTGATATTCTTTCTTCCGTTGGATATAAAATCGTTTGCTTCAACTCTATCTACATTTAACGCGAATTTCACATTCGCAGATTTCCTGTTGCTCAAATCCAATGCTATATTTGTGTTAATGCCACCTGTGTATAACCGCCCTTTGGCTGCTATATTTGCCTTTTTGTTTGCAAAATTAACTCCCATATTGAAATCGGAAAGAGTAAAATAGCGAAATACAGTGTTTGCCAAATTGATATTTATGTTTGCCGCTATGTCTGGAAGTTCGGGATAAATTTCCATTGGAACTTCGTCTTGTTTTGGCGGTTGTGTGGCATCGCTTGGGGGGAGCAAACGGTCTAAATCTAAATTGGATGAACTCACATTCACGTTTATATTCATTTTTTTGCCTGCGGCAAGCCTTGGCATTACCATTGCCAAATAATCTGTTACAACGGCTTTCACTTTTACGTCTGATTTTCCAATTTGCACCGAAGGGTCAGCAGAAATTTCTGTGTTTGAAAATTTAACCGCACCGTTCAAAGAAACTACATCTGGAATTGCAGAAGTTTTGGCAATTATGTTTTGCAAATTTACATTGCCATTAACGGAGAGCTTTTGTGGATTAGCCGGATCTAAAATGCCCTTTGCACCAAGGTTGGCTTCTAGCCTGCCTGTAAGCGAACTGAGGTCTTGAATGGAAACAAGTTTGCTTGCCAGCGTAAACAAAACGCCCAAATCGAGTTTTGCATTTAGAGATAAATTATCCAAACTTGGCTGCGGAGACTGCAAATTGCTCGCTTCTAATAATATGCTTGTTGGCTGCCCGGCAAGCTGGAATGAAAATGGCTTTACGTTCAAGGTGTTTTCTGTTAAAGCTATATTGCCTGTCCAAGAGCTAATTCCCGCTGGCAAATCGCTGTGGTTAATGGCTACATTGTTCACTGCCAAATTCCAGCTGAGTGGCAAACTTTTATTTGGAACTATTGCTCCCTTAGCCGCAGCACTCAAAACAAACGTTCCGCTTGCGCTTATTTTTGGAATTTCTGGATTTATTCCAGTGGGTATATCTTTCATGACTTCTGCCAAATTTACTTCATTTGACTCAACTTTCAAATCCACGACTTTTATATCTTCCATAAATCTATCTATGGTTCCGCTTGCGCTTATTTTTATGGACTGCAAGCCTATGGAAAATTTTTGAATATCCAAATGCTGATTGCGCACATTTGAGTTTATGTCTGCATTCAGGAATGCGGTTACGCCCCCCTTGCGAATTCCAAGGCTAGGGTCTTCAATAGAAACTTCTTTTAAGGTTAAGGAGGTTGATGTTTTGACATTTTCGAGAGTTTTGTCAAGAGAAAGAGCTATCTTTAAATTTATGTTGCCAAAAACCATTTTATTCTTTTGCGCACGGTCGTTGAAAATAACCTTGGCATTTTTTATTTGAAAGGAACTCAAGGCAAAAGACCCCGGCAATTCAATTTTTGACAAATCTAGTTTTGCAGTGTCTTTTTTAGCTGTGGTATCTGGCTCTCCGCCCAAGCCGTCTATTGAGGTTCTGCCATCTGGCATAACTTCGTAGAGCACGGTTAGATTTTCAATGGAAATTTTGTCTATAGCTACGTGAAAAATCAAAAGTTTTGCCAAATCTATTTTGATAAGTGCAAGCGGCAAATCCACAAATGGTTCTTTGCTAAACCCGCTGCCCGAGTTGTTTGCGATTTTTAGGTCTTTCAACTGAATTCCAAGGGGCAAAAAACTGAAGCCCGCTCCGCCAACTTTAACCTCCCGCTTTAAAATACCGCTCGCTTGTTCTTCAACAAGGGCTTGTATTTTTTCGGGTGGGAACTTGCTTTTAACCACAAAAAATGCGGCAACAAGAACAACAACAACGAGAACCACCAAAACAGCGAGAATTTTGAAAAGCTTTTTCATAGGGGTAATATAGAAATTATTTACTATATTTACTCTATTAACCAAATAAACTCGGAGTTTTCTATGAAAACCTTTTTTTACTCCCTCTTGCAAGTAGCACTCCTTCTTGTGTTTATAGGCTGTTCAAATAATAATGACAACGAAGACGGCGACGGCGGCGGTAGTAGTGGTGGCGGCAGCGGTGGCGGCAACAATTCAGATGTCAAAGTTCCGGCATGCGGAAAAAATGTAGATGAAATTCTGAAATGTGCCGTTGATGAACTTAAAAAAGAGCATTGGGACGAAGCAATAGCATATTACAATGCAGCTTACGAAAAAGACAACGACAATCCCAAAGCTATAATTTATTCTGTGTTAGCAAACCTTGCAAAAATAAGCACAGACCCTAAGGTGGTGACCCTTATGAAAGAACATTTCGGATTCACAACATATCCAAATAAACTAAACGCCCTTCTGAGCGATAAATGGATGAAGGAATATCCGAGTTACGTTCTTTATGGATACTATGACGAATCTCATAGAAAATATGTATATTGGGAAGAAGCTCGGTGGGGAGATGTGGACAAAGACGGTTATTATTATTATGATTACTCCAATGGAAAAGGAAGATATATTTTAGTATCCACTCAACCCATATATGAAAAGGAAAAATTACCAGTCATAAAAGCCCCGCCAAGTTGGGTTCAAGGCAAAGGTTCAATATATAACGAAGCCTTGTTAAGCGGCAATGTTATGACTGCGGATAATTGGGCTATTTCTCTGCTTGCAAACGCATTAGACAAAAATTCAAACGGCTTTAACAACTTTCTAGACGAGGTGATAGACGGAGTATTTGGGACTTCTTTCAACCTTGCGCTGGATAGGCTCAAAAAATTGGAAAATAAAACAAAAAATAGCATAACTCTAGATCCTTATTTTATAGAAGAACTTGATTTGGAAGATATTTTTGACAAAGACGACCAAATAGGCTGGGCAGAGGTTAATGCTGTTTTATCTGCCATGCTTTTGGTAAAGTCATCTTTGGAATGGGTGCAGTCTTATGATTTGAGCACGGATTTGAATTGGTTGAAATATGCTTGGAAAGACGATCAAAAAGATATACACGCTCATTTCAAGAATGTGGATGCCAGCAAATTGCCCTTCAATAATAATTTCTTTAAAATTCGCGATAAAAAGTTTATGGATAATGCCAAAGCCGATTATGTGAAAGCCATCAAGGGTTTCCAAAAATCTTATACTTCTATTTACAACAGTGATAGTGATATTTACCCACCAGAATTGAAAGACTATTACAGAACAATAAATGGAGGCTTTGAGGAACTGATTAAGGCTATAAATAATGGCGGTAAATTCTACATTCCTGACGAAATTAACAAAGGCAGTACTTGGCCAACATCAAAGAACGGCAATGTGGTGGCAACCATAAATTTTGGACTGTTTTTCACGCCAGGTTATTTCTCCTTGGATAAAATATTTGAAACAGATGGGAAAAAACCAAAATTTTATTTGACATACAACAGCGACTATGACTGCGATTATAGAGAGGTTTGGGATGATTGGTATGAAGACTGGGTGCAACGATGGGATTGTTGGGATATTCCTGCAGCTGAGCCAGTTCTGCTGACTAAAAGCAATTATGCCTCTCTTATATCTCAAGGTGGATATCTATCTTTGGGCGTTAAAATTGCGCAATTTAAAGCCATTGCTGATATTGATGACCTAGACTATAGCGAACTTGAATATATTCCAACTGGTCTTAAAAGAGAAGACGCAAAAATAGTCTTTGAAAAATATTATCAATAAAATTCTCCTAAGTTTTGCATTCTTTGCAAAAATAGCACTTGCTTCTAGCGAAGCGGGTGCTTATTTTCTCTATGAATATGGAAAAATGTACGAGGCAGAGCACAAATCGCAAAGCATGGATTTAAGTGCAAAAATGCTGTTTCAAAATCCACTTTCTTTTAAATGGAACTCAGCAGGCGTAAAAAGCGATGGAGGAAGAATTGCCCTGTTTTCTGCTTCCTTTCCTTTTAGCATAAACTCTTATGTTTTGGAACCATCTATTTTGTTTGGAAAGGGAGCTTGGGAAAGAGGTGATTTTCAATATTTTTATGGAAAACCTGATCTGCCTTTCGTTTTGGGTTTTGGAATGTCTTTTTACCAAGGTTTCAATTCCTTTGTTGTAGATTATACGCTTTTCAATGGAAAAATTTTAAATAATAAAGAGACCGCAGAATTGTTTGATTTAAATTTTTATATATACAATGCTTTTTACAAATTGAGAGCAAGCAAAAATTTCAGTTTATACGCCGGATTTGCAGGGCTAAACGCAGAGGCTGCCGGCGCATTGACCTCGGAAAATCAGGGCTATTTTCTTTTTCCTTATTCATTTTACGAAACAGGCGGGCATTTGAATATAAAAGCGGCTTATGGAATGGCAAATTTAAAAGCGGAATCTGCCTCGGCGGAATATGGCATTGATTTAGGCACATTGGTAGTAATCAGAGAAAAAAATGCCGGAAACCTGCATTACAAATACAGAAAAAAATTTGCAGATTATTATGGAGACAAAGAGGTTTCTAGAGATTTTCAATCTATGAGCATAAAAGGCAGTGGCATTGTTTTTTCAGTTTTTAGCATACAAACAACAAAAATACGCTTTGGAGAAAATTATATTCAGTATGGTGTTAGAAAACCTTTGGCTATTCCTTTTGGAAAACTTTTCTCAGCACGCAACTATGAAAGTGATGAACCTAAAATGTCTGTTAAAGATATAATTCTTTTGGGTTTAACAGCCAACATGAATGTTTATTTTTGAACCCAGCACTACGAACATCCCCCACAATTTCTTCTACCAAAAAAATAAAAAAGTCTGCGCAAAAATTTTCCAAAGAAATAAGTTTTGTGCAATGCTTTTCCTCTGTAAGAATCTGGAAGCATCCAAAAAAAATTCTTTACTTTTGGAACTTCTTTTTCCAAAGCATCTATTGCTTCTTTGCCATATAAAAATTCGCCATCTGAAAGTTCCAGTTTAAAATCCTTGGTTTGCTCGCCCTGCAGAAATGGAATAATATCTACCTCGCCACTCAAATGCTTTTGCAAAAGTTTAGCGAATGAGCGGCAAAGCGGGCAGTTTGAGTCAAAGTAAAGTTTCAAATTCCTGCCGCTGTAACAAGGTCTGTAAACTTTTTACCGGACCTGTCTTTTGGAAAATCTTGCTTCACAGCTTCCATTCTTTTTCTATTGTTATTCACCCTCTCGCAAGATGGAGGATGAGTGCTGAATGCATCTAAAACAGAGCTTTCCTTTTCTTCGGAGCATTTTCCCGTAGCAGGGTCGTAGCTTTTAAGCCCTCTGGCAAAAAAATCGCTTAATCCTTCCGAAGATATACCTATTTTATTGGTGTATTCAAAACCCTTAACATCAGCTTCTGATTCGTTCTCACGGCTATTCCCCAAAAGCCAAAAACTAGCACCCAGCTGTGCTAAAACTGACCCAATGCCATTTCCCAAAAGAATGTCTATAACTCCAGCGGCCGCAGCCTGCTTAACTATGCTTTCCCTGCTGTGATGCAACACCACGTGCCCAACTTCGTGCCCCAAAACACTCATAAGCTCGCTCTCGCTTCTAAAACCATTCCTTTTAGTGTTATTTTCCTTTAAAATTTCGGTGTAAAAATATACATAACCGCCAGGAACCGCAAAAGCATTTAATTGCTTGCTTTTTATAATTTTAAATTCAAAGAAATTATCTTTAGTGCAAGCTACTTTCTCACTCCTATCATCTGGATTATTGCGGCAAAGTTTTCCGCTTGGCATAAGAGCCTCAAGTTCTTTTTTGTCTATTGCATTTACAATTTCTTTTCCCCTTGCCCTGTAATAATCATAAAGTTCTTGCTGCGCATCGTTTTGCGGAGTGAAAAGCTCTTCGCCAGACTGCATAACATCTTTATGCTTATCTCTAACAAGGCTATCAAATTCGCGCCCCATTTTCTTTTCGTCTGTGGTGCTTACAAACAATTCTTCCCAGCTATGCAACCCGCAAGCTTGAAAGAAAACTACCGCGGCAAAAGAAGCAATCCAAAAAAATTTCCATTTATTAGACATATCTCACCTCAAGGGTAATTTAGAAATTACCGCCCACCATTCATCGCTAACCAATTCCTTGCAAACACTAAGGCCTGCTTCTTTGAACCAATCCAAAATAAAATGCTTTTCGTATTCCAGTTGCCCGCTTAAAATAAACTCTCCATTTGTTGCCAGTAGCCGCTCAATATCATGGCGCAAAGGCAAAACTTCGGTGCGGAGCATATTGCAAACTATTACATTGAATTTTGCTTTCTCGTTAAAAGAATTCAAAAGTCCTAAAATAGCATTTGGGTTGCCTTCTCCGTTTTGCTCAAAATTTTCAACAATGCAGGGAATTGTCAAAAAGTCAATTTCGGTTTGAACTACAAATTTTGCACCCTTTTTCAATGCGAACAGAGATAGAATACCAGTTCCTGCCCCAATATCCAGCACGCTTTTTCCTTTGAAATCCACGCCTTCCATTAATTGCGTAGCCAAAGCCGTGCTGCTGTGCTCGCCTGTGCCAAAGGCTGTTTTAGCTTCTAGTGCCAGTGTCACATCGCTGGAATTTGGTGCAGAAAAATTTATCCAAGGAGGCCGTACCCAAAGGCTCTCGCTAACTTTAACTGGAGTTTGCCTCTCTCTCCACCACAAATCCCAATCTTTTGCCTCTTCTTCTCCGCACTCAAAATTTAAATGGGGAAACTCCGCAACTATGCGGCCCAGTTCCTCTTTTGAATTTGTGTAAAACTTAAACGCAATATCCGAATCTTTTTCTGCTTCAATCTCTTCTAAGGTTGTGATTCCAGCCTCAAAAAGATTAAAACTCTCCAACTCATAACTTTCTGCCTTGCAGGAACCAATTGCATAATAGCAAAGATTCATAGGCCTGGAGTTTTCCAGAAGTTGGGATTATCTCTATCGTCCCAGCGGTTCTTGCCCATTTCCAGCCACTTTCTTGCAGCCGCTTGAACTTCGGGTGGAGCACCTTTCTTTTCCAATTCCTGACGTGTTTTATCCAAAACGGCGAGATAATCGCGAGCATCTTTTTGTTTGTCAAAATACATGAATATGTTGAATAGAATATATATGGTTTGGAATTCCAAATCCATTTTTGGAAAATCAGATAGCATAAATGCGTTTTTGAAATGGTCGGCGGCTATTGAGAGTGCCCTTTTATCGTCCATTCCAGCTTGCCTGCAAAGGAGTGCTATGCGGGTCCAGTAATTGCCCCTTTTGTAATATGCACCCAAAACTTTTGCGTTAGCCTCTATTTCTGCCCTCATGTCTGCAAACTGATATGCAACTATAGCTGCGGCATAGCTTCTTGGAATCGTGAACAGTTCCTCGCCAATTCCGGTTTTATCAAAAAAAGCCTTTCGTTTCTCAATTGTCTCTTTTAATTCTCTAATCACTTGAGGCGGAAGCTGGCTCTCTTGATTTTGCCTTGTGGTTCTGTTGTAAAGCACAAAATCTTTTCTATCTGGGCTTGCAAGAAAGCAACCATGGCATATCGTTACGCCAGCAAGCAGGTAATTGACACTTTGGAATTTGCCAGTAGTAGCATAAACAGGGGCGAGAAAAGGGTCGCTTAGTGTGGAAAGCGATTTTGCCCTTAATTCCTGTGAATTTATGCCCCATTTTTTGCAAACTGGACAATCCACAATTCTAGGATAAAGCGGGGATTCCAAAGTCGGGTCAACTGACGGGGTTGTTAGGGCTTTGGAATTGAATTTGAAAACCACATCAGTTGCATCTTTTGGGGCTGGCTCCATTTCAGTTCCTTCTGCAGCTGGCGCGGGAATAGCATCGCCAACTCCGGGGAATTCGGCTCTTATGGCCTGCACATTCTTCATATTAATTTCCATGCCAAATTTTGAAATATAGGCATCTACCATTTCGACATGGTTCTTAAAAAGAACAGCCAGCCTGCGGCGCATTTCTTGATTATCTTCACTCATGGGAGTGAATATAGAAAAATTTTATCGAGCCATAGCCAACCTTCGCCACTTAGCCTAATATAATCTCCGTTTAATTCAAGCCATTTTTTTTCTATAAAAAGCTTTGCTTTTTTGAGTTCAAATTCTTTCCCAAATTCCCTCTCATAGTCTTTTAGCGATAACCCTTCCCTTGTTCTCAAAGAGAGCCAAACGGCCTCCATTTCCTTGCCTTCTGCGCTTGGAATATCCTCCGTTAAACCGCACTCCAGGCAACCGCCCATAACCCACTTTTTCCAAGGAACATATTTCCCCTCAACATAACTGCGAACCCCCCTCAGATAACTATGAGCCGAAGGACCTGCGCCCAAATAAGACCCCCTTTTCCAATAAACCATATTATGCTTGCTTTCGTGGCCAAGCAAGGCAAAGTTTGAGACTTCGTATCTATCAAGTTTGGCTTCGCTTAAAATTTGCACCGCTTTTAAATACATTTCGGGGTATAGGTCTTCTGGCTGGGGAGGAAGTTTTTTCCCTTTTTCCAAAGTTAGCCCGTAAAAACTTATGTGTTTTGCCCCAAGGCTTGCCAAAGTTCTAACATCGTTCAAAAAATTCTCTGTGCTTTGGTTTGGCAGGCAAAACATCAAATCGCAGTTTCCGGTGCCAAAAGCGGAATTCAATTTTTCAAAAGCCTCCAAAGCATCTTTTGCCGTATGCCTCCTCCCAAGCATTTTCAATAAATTATCATTCAAGCTTTGGATTCCAAGGCTAAAGCGGTTTATTCCAAACTCCAAGGCTATATCTATCTTTTCTTCGCTAACCTGTTCAGGATTCCATTCCATTGAAAATTCTGATAACCCGTTTTTTCGCAAACCCAGCTTTTGCAACCCCGCAAGCAATTTCCGCAAATTTGCCGCACTTAAAACAGAAGGCGAACCGCCACCCAAATATGCCGTTTCAAAATTCGCAAATCCATCTTTTGCCCTTAATTCCAATTCTTTTAAAACCAAATCCACATATTCGCTGTGCAGCCTCTCCGGTGCAGGCATTGCGCAAAAATCGCAGTAGCCGCATATAGAAGCACAAAAGGGAATGTGAATATAAAGAGATGGCATATCAAAGTTTTAACTCCGCCACAAATATATTCTTGTTCAGCGAAACATCTCCATTTAATTTAACAAAATCTTTTTCCGTTATCACTATGGGTAGTCCTAGCTTCAAAACCTGCATTACTCTGTTTTGAATTTTTTTTGAATGGTCTTTGCATTTTATTTTTTTCGCAATGGAATAATTCTTTTGCAAGCCCTCAAAAAATCTGTGCGAGCGCGCTATGCCTGCAAGGGCTATTATCTCTGAATTTTCCGGCAAAATTTCTCCGCAATAATTTTTTGGTTTTCCAATTCTAAAAACCAAATCCGCTGTTTTTGCATTTTCTTCCCATTCCATTGCACATTTTTTTACACAGGCAATTTCTGGATGGTCTCTCCAAAGGCTGCGGCAATTTCCGCAGGGAATAATATCAAACAAATTTTCTGCTCTCTCTCCCCAAGTTAAGCAAACCCAAAATGCATGTCCAAGTCTGCGGTCTTCCAAGCCATCATCGCTGATCAAAACATCATATTTGCCATCCAGTTTTTTGCACATCTCAAAGCGATTTCCGGTAAAAACCTCAAACCCATTTTTTTCAAACCACAAATTTTCGTCTCCTGTGTTTTTGCACAGAATTGCGAGCTTAAAACCTCGCTCTTTAAATTCTTTTGCCAAAAAAGCTGTGTACGGAGTTTTCCCTGCCCCGCCTGCGAGCAAGCTGCCAACTCCTATGAGCGGAGTTTTGAAATGCGTTTTCTTTTTAGGCGCAAGCCGCGTTTTGGAATCTATCAAATAGCCAAACCGCCAAAGAAGAGCGAGGAGAAAATTCATTTATATTTATCAAAGATAGTAAAAAAACTATCACGCCTTTATGCACTTCAACCCCGAAAAACACCAATAAACGTTATTTTTATGTAAATTTAGCCGTTTTTGCAATGCAGGCTATGGTAGAGGGTTATTTTGTTACGTGTTCATAATTTTTATTATATTCACACATAAGATGACTAACTTATTATGGACAATACTACTCCTTATCGGGGTAGCTAACGCACAACCAATAACTTACACGTATAAATATGCTTTGGAAACTCCGGTGAATATCAGGTCTGGGCAGAGTTCCAAGCACGATATTGTTGGGCAGTTGAAAAAGGACGAGCGTTTTGAAATGGATGCCGCCTGCAAGTCGGGCTGGTGCAAGGCAAGAGCTGGAAGCATTGAGGGATGGGTGCATATTTCCCAAGCAAAGCAAGCACCAACGTCAGCAAAGGCAACAGAGCCTACAAAAGCGGCAGAGCCAGCAAAAACAGCAGAGCCAGCAAAGGTGATAAGGCGAAGTAGCGATTCCTTAGAAGACGAATGGTGGGCTATACCCTTGACTATACTGGTAGCAATACTGGGAATATTTGCAATATGGAAGTTCAGAGGGATTGTCTTTAAAATTTTTGCCGTAGTTTTTGGGATAATTGGAAATATAGCCTTGGCTTGCCTTAGGGAAATTCTTAGAGATATATCCAAAGGAGGTTTCTC
>Ga0268262_10000824_pt1 | contig 40248 bp, 35 predicted proteins | sample TergutNc150P3_FD_190354 | JGI IMG/M metagenome (GOLD analysis project Ga0268262, IMG submission 190354) | Nasutitermes corniger P3 segment gut microbial community from laboratory colony in Florida, USA - Nc150 P3 (SPAdes) (version 2) | ecosystem: Host-associated > Arthropoda: Insects >...
ACCGATGGCGACAAGGCCGAATACTAAAACCACGGCCGGTAATACCGACCATACTTTCTTCATCATAATCTTTCCTCCTGAATGAATTTTTGCCACCTAGGGTGGTTAGTTTAAAGGGACATTTTCCCTTAACACAAATATACAGTTGTTTATTAATTTTCCAGATAGTGCATTTTACCTATGTACAATATGGTGAATATTTACTATATATTTATATATTTTTAATATTTTCGGTATAATTTCATAATTTTAATCGGTTTTTTTACTTTCTTAAGAATATCGGGGTTTTCCCTTGTTTTGCTGTAAAAAGGACAAGATTTTTGGGGGATTAAAACGGGGGTTATTCAATACAGATCATCAGCCCAAAAAAGCTGTTTTTTTACAAAAAATTCTCGCTAAAGTAAAGCGCCATGCATCTGCGCGCAAATATATAGGTATGTCGTTTTCAAAAACCGCTTTGGGGCGGGAAACTACAAATCTTTTTTTTGCGAGGTTAATTATGGAAACAGTAAACAAAAAATTTAAAAACAGCGTTTTCTCCTTTGTCTTCAGTAATCCTGATGTTTTGCGAGAACTTTACTGCGCTCTGGAGGGAATACCCCTCAAACCGGATGTCCCGGTCGTCATCAACACACTTGAGGACATTCTATTCATGGATATGATTAACGACATATCCTTTGAAACCGTGCAATATTGCAAAAAAAATGATATATTGAAAGAATTAATAGAGAAACACGCCAAGGAGATTATGAGTATGCTGACGACGGAATGGAATTGGGACACAGCAAAAAGAGTCTGGCAGGACGAGGCTCGTGAAGAAGGTCTGTCTCAAGGCAGAGAGGAAATTGCCCGTAATGCGTTGGAAGAAGGCGCATCTGTTGATTTTGTTCAAAAAATAACAGGTCTTAATGTTGATGTGATAGAACAATTGATGAGATAAAAGGACGTTTAAAGAGCTAAATGAGAATCGTAATGTTCACGGACGCTTATTGGCCCAGGGTCAACGGCGTTACGGTGTCAGTTGATACTTTTTCCAGGTCTCTGATAAAAGACGGGCACGAAGTTCTTATCGTCTGTTCGTTTTACCCTTCCGGCTACGATACCGCGCTTGCTATTCAAAGCGAAAAAAAAGAGGACGAGCCTCGTATAGTCCGCGTTCCTTCCATGCCCGCGTTTGTTACAAAAGAAGACCGTCTGGCGAAATTCGATAAATGGCATTGGGTGTTCAAACAAGTAGAAGTTTTTAATCCCGATATAGTTCACATCAATACCGAAATGGTCATTGCCGAATTCGGTTTTCTTTACGCTAAAGCGCATAACCTTCCGGCGATTTATACATTTCACACAATGTGGGAAGATTACGCTCCCAATTATTTTCCGATGTTCCCCGCTTTTATCGTAAAGTTCTTTATTCGCGGCGTTCTTAAAAATATTCTTAGGCGGTCGTACAAGGTGATTGTGCCTACTCAGCAAATCGAGGCCGTCGTACGCAAATACAAGCCGGATACCGAAACCTTCCTTCTGCCTACGGGCATAGACCCGGCGCTTTTCAGCCACGATAAGGCGGAAATCAGCGCGTTCAAAGAAGCGTTTAACGCCCTTTTCCCGGAAACCTACGGGAAAAAATTGCTCCTAATGGCGGGCAGGGTCGTAAGAGAAAAAAACATCGGCTTTCTTCTTAAAATACTTCCCGATATCCTTAAAAAAAACCCGGATACAATGCTTGTCATCATAGGCGGCGGGCCGGATATGGATTTCTTTAAGGACGAGGCGAAACAATACGGCGTAGAGGCATCGTGTGTTTTTACCGGCTATCTTGACCGCTCACAGCTTTCCCTCACTTACGCGATCTCGGACATTTTTGTTTTTCCCTCGCTGACAGATACTCAAGGGTTGGTTACCCTCGAGGCAATGTTTTCGGGTGTTCCCGTTGTGGCTATCGGCGCGCTGGGGACGCTCATGGTAATGGGGGGAGACAACGGCGGCTTTATGGTAAAAGACGATCCGAAGGAATTCGCGGACAGGGTTCTTCAACTGCTGAACGACGAGGAATTATATAAACAAAAATCGAAGGAAGCCAGGATTCACGCCCAGTCTTGGTCGTTGGGGGAAATCACCAAAAGACTCGCGGTTATTTACAAAGAAACAGTTTCTTCCTATATAGAGGATTTCGGCAAGCCGCGTTCTCCGGTATGGGAACTTTTAATGAATAAACGCTGGTGGGAGATAAACAACAAAATTATTAAGAAAAAGACTAAATTGAAATTACAGGAAATTCGTTCAAAAATTAAAACTATTCCAATATAAAAACTTAATTTTTTCCTTGACCCTTAGGGGTTTTTTTATTACTTTTACATATAGATAAACTCAACTACAAAACGTATTGATCGGAGGTATGAGTAAAACAGGATGTCGAAACATGAAACGGAAGATAATATAGAAGGAACACAAGGCGGTTCCGCTCCCGAAGCGCAGGCCGCCGAATCGACAGAATCGCTTAATGGCGCATCAAAAGACGGGGCAAATGACGCGGCGGCAGATGAGCCGCAAGGCGGCGAGCTTACTCCTGAGGAAAAAATAGCCGAACTGGAAGCTCAAATTGCGGATTTACGTGACCAACTGCTACGAAAGGCCGCCGATTTCGAGAATTTCCGCAAAAGAATGAATCAGGAGAAGCAAAACGCGATAGAATACGCCAACCAAAGCCTGCTTTTGGATATAATCCCGGTAATCGACGACTTTGAAAGGGCGATTCAGGCGGGCGAAGGCTCATCGGACATTAATTCTTTGCTTGAAGGCGTCAAAATGATCGAAAAACGGCTGACAAGCCAGCTTGAAGGCAAGTGGGGGCTTAAACGCTTCAACTCCGCCGGAGAGCCGTTTGACCCTAACAGGCACGAGGCGCTAATGGTGGAAAAATCCCCCGATATAACCGAAGCGGTTGTAAAGGAAGATCTTTCAAGGGGATATCTGCTTAAAGACAGGGTTATCCGCACTTCAAAAGTAAAAGTGTTAATGCCTGAAGATAAATAGCGAACAAGGGGAGGCTATTCAAAATTCCCCTAAAATTAGATATATTTTATATAGAAGAAGGAGAAGAAAAATGGGAAAGATTATAGGTATTGACCTTGGAACAACCAATTCATGCGTATCCGTGCTTGAAGGCGGCGAACCTATCGTTATTCAAAACGCCGAAGGCGGACGCACCACCCCGTCTGTCGTCGGTTTTACCGGCAAAGGCGAAAGAGTTGTAGGCGCACCGGCTAAAAATCAGATGATCACAAATCCGGAAAATACCATATTTTCAATCAAACGTTTTATGGGACGCCGTTTTTCGGAAGTCGGCAGCGAAATGAAGCTTGTGCCGTACCGCGTAGCGGAACAGGGCGACGATGTCCGCGTCGATATCGACGGGAAAAAATATTCGCCTCAGGAAATTTCCGCTTTTATTTTACAGAAAATGAAACAGACCGCCGAGGACTACCTCGGCGAAGCTGTCACAGAAGCGGTAATTACAGTTCCCGCTTACTTTAACGACGCTCAGCGTCAGGCGACAAAGGACGCGGGTAAAATCGCGGGCCTTGAGGTAAAACGCATTATTAACGAACCGACCGCCGCGTCTTTGGCGTTCGGATTCAACAAAGATTCCAAAAAAGATAAAGTTATCGCCGTCTACGATCTTGGCGGCGGTACATTCGATGTATCAATTCTTGAACTTGGCGACGGCGTTTTCGAAGTAAAATCCACAAACGGCGACACCCACTTAGGCGGCGACGATTTCGACCGCAGAGTTATGGAATGGCTTATCGCCGAATTCAAGAAAGACACGGGCATCGATCTCGGTCAGGACAGAATGGCGTTACAGCGCCTGCGCGAAGCCGCGGAAAAAGCAAAGATTGAGTTATCCGCCATGCAGACAACGGAAGTCAATTTGCCGTTTATCACCGCCGATCAGAGCGGGCCGAAGCACCTGCAAAAATCCCTTACCCGCGCGAAGTTTGAGCAAATGGTGGAAGACCTTCTTGAACGCTCAAAAGAGCCATGCAGAAAGGCGCTTTCGGATGCGGGCCTTAGCGCGGAACAGATTGACGAAGTTATCCTTGTCGGCGGTTCCACAAGAATCCCCGCTGTTCAGCAGATAGTAAAAGACCTTTTCAAAAAAGAACCCAACAAGGGCGTTAACCCGGACGAAGCCGTCGCCGTGGGCGCGGCGATTCAGGGCGGAATCCTCGGCGGCGACGTTAAAGACGTGCTTCTGCTGGACGTTACTCCCCTTTCGCTCGGCATTGAGACACTCGGCGGCGTTATGACAAAACTCATTACGCGCAACACGACAATCCCCACCCGCAAGAGCCAGATTTTCTCCACCGCCGCGGACGGCCAGACAGCCGTCTCAATTCAAGTATTGCAGGGCGAGCGCGAGATGGCAAGCCAGAACCGCGTTCTCGGCCGCTTCGACCTCGTGGGAATCCCTCCCGCCCCGCGCGGAGTTCCGCAGATAGAAGTAACATTCGACATAGACGCGAACGGCATTGTCCACGTAAGCGCGAAAGACCTCGGCACGGGTAAAGAACAGAAGATCCGTATAGAAAGTTCCAGCGGCTTGAGCGACTCGGACATTGACCGCATGGTTAAAGAGGCGGAGCTTCACGCCGAAGAAGACAAAAAAGAGCGCGAGAAAGCCGAAGCGCGAAACGAGGCCGACTCGATGATTTACGCCACGGAGAAGAACATCAAAGACTTAGGCGACAAGGTAAGCGCGGCGGACAAATCAAAAACGGAGGAAGCCATCGCCGACTTGCGCAAAGCTCTTGAGAGCGGCGACATTCCTTCGATTAAGAACAAGACCGAGGCGCTCAAACAGGCGTCTTACAAAATAGCCGAAGAAATCTACAAACAGCAGGGTGCGGCAGGACAGGGCGGTGCTCAAGGAGCGGGCGGCCCCGGCGGAGGATTTGATCCCAACATGGGCGCGGGTCCCGGCGGCGATAGCGGCGGTTCAATGGGCGGCGGCAACACCAAGAGCGCCGAAGACGCGGACTACGAAGTGGTAGACGACAAGTAAAATGGCAAAGCGAGATTACTACGAGGTTCTTGGCATACAAAAAAACGCCGCCAAAGATGAGATAAAAAAGGCGTACCGTAAACTCGCTATTCAATATCATCCCGATAAAAACCCGGGCGACAAGTCCGCCGAGGAAAAATTTAAGGAAGCTACCGAGGCTTACGAGATTCTTTGCGATGATCAGAAAAAAGCGGCTTATGATCAATACGGTTTTGCCGGCGTCGAGGGCATGGGGCAAAACCACGATTGGAGTAATTTCCGAGGGTTTGAAGACATCTTCGGCGACGGCGGCTTCGGCAGTATCTTTGAAAGCTTTTTCGGCGGCGGCTTTCGCAGGGGAGGCGCGTCCGGCGTAAGGCAGGGGGCGAACCTCCGTTACGACATCGAGATTCCGTTTAAGGACGCGGTTTACGGCACAAAAGTAGAAATTCAATATTCACATAACGAATCATGCGAATCCTGCAAAGGCTCAGGGTCGGCGGACGGGTCAAGCAAAAAAACCTGTCCAACCTGCCGCGGCTCCGGGCAGATACGGCACAGCCAAGGATTTTTCTCAGTAGCCGCCACCTGTCATACTTGTCACGGCGAAGGATACATAATCGAAACGCCGTGCAAGGAATGCGGAGGAACGGGAACACAGAAGAAACGGCAGAAGATAATGGTTACCATTCCGTCCGGCATCGAAAACGGCAAACGTGTGGTAATTCCCAAACAGGGAGACGCCGCTCCCAACGGAGGGCATCCGGGCGACCTTTATGTGTTCATAAGGGTAAAGCGCCATGATTACTTTGAAAGGCAGGGACAAGATCTTTACTGCGCCGTCCCGATATCATTAAGCCAGGCGGCTCTAGGCGCGGATATTCACGTAACATCTCTTGATAACAAGAACATAAAAGTAAAAGTACCGGCCGGTATTCAAAGCGGAAAACTTCTGCGTATCCGCGGCGAGGGAGTCCCCTCAGGCGGAGCGCGCGGCGACTTGTACATCAAAGTTATCGTGCAGATACCGGAAAAACTTTCCCGCCGCGGAAAAGAACTGCTTGAGGAACTCGCGAAATCCGAAGGTCAGAACGACAGCCCCAAACCGATCCCGCTCTCACAACTCGTGGAGAATTAGGCAAAAATTTTTCGAGAAGACATTTTATTGAATTATTTCTTGCTTCCCAACAAAAACGAAAGCGCCGCGCCCGCGAGCAGACAAACCGCTGAATAAATAACTATATTACCTTCTCCAAGACTGCCGGGAAACAAAACTACAATGGAACCTGCTACCAATCCTAACACCGCACCGTAGGTTTCCATCGGCGCTTTTGAGAGCAGAAAACGCACAAGCGCGGCGCCGGCTAAAAGACCCGCGATTATGCCTATCACGAAGGGGATTAATAGCGGAATGTTAAAGGCCGAGACGGATTGAATGACCGTCCTGTACAAGCCGATGATTAACAGCAAAAACGCGCCTGATATTCCGGGGATTATCATCGCTATTGCGGAAAAAATTCCGGCAAGCACAAGAAGGGCGAACAGGCGGGGAGAAATTTCTGTGTATAATACCGCGCCTTCGTTAGGGCTGAATACCGCCATTACTATCATTACCGCAAGAGCAAGGACGGCGCAAATAGCGGGCGCAAGATTAGGAAGCCTTTTACCGGGCGGCTTTGTTCTGCCGTAAAGAAGCGGCAGACTTCCGGCTATAACGCCGATAAAGAACCATGTTATCGGGAACGGGTACTTGTCGTATAGAACGGTAACTACCTTGCTGATAAACGCAAGGCCTACAACGCCGCCTATAACAAGCGGAAGCCAGAACTTCCATTCGCCGATTATTTTTTTAATGTTAGGTGTAATTATCCCGATAAGGCGATCGTATACGTTAAAAACTACAGCCATCGTTCCTGTCGAAAGACCGGGAATAACAACCAGAATGCCCAAAGCTAGCCCTATCGCTAAAAGCTTAATTATTTCCATATAACCTTAATTCCGCCCTGAACGCAGCCTGCTGCGACGCTGCTTGCTGCGACGCTGCTTGCTGCGACGCTGCCTCTCCCGCCTTTCTGCCTTCAAAGGCAAATACGCCGCCGCCAGCAATACCGCCGGAACTGCCGCCTGCGCCGCAACTTGCGTCTTCTATCTTTGCGGACATAATATCGATATCCTCGCCGCCCAAGATTTCGTTCAGGTAATTAATGTCAAAACGCATCCTGTCCGCTTTTTCCAAAAGCTCAGGGGCAAGGGCGTCTTCTATCCATTGAATGTAACGCACATTGTTCACATGACCGTTAAAATCAAGGTCCGTGTAACGGGCGTTTCTTCCGGCGGTTTTTTGCAGATTGCTCCGCTCCTCAAGCGCGGCGATAGCGCCGTCTTCCGGGGACAGGGCGTTTTCCCCGTCGTTATGAGGAATACTTTCCATAAGCGATTGAGGCCGAACGGGTCGGCGTTTTTCCACGTCTAAAATTATCCAGCCGCTTCGCGAGCGCACAACAGGAATGTTGTCCTTATCGCGTATGTCGTAGTCGCGAATCGCAAAAAGTTTTTCGCCGCCGCGCGGCCATGTGCGTACCGTGATGTTCTCAAAGTAGTTGGGCCGCCTGTCTACGATTACCGACATCCGCGAAAGGATAAAAATCTGCCCCATGCGAAGCATATCTTCCCGGCCGACATTCAGGTTCTCGGCGTGGCAAATCGCCGCTTCCTGAAAAAATTGAAACACAGCATCCAATGTAAGCCTGTCCGATTTATCTATCGAGCCGAAGCGCACGGGGAAAGTTTCCTGCCAAATATTCACAATTCCGGAGCCTTTTGGATTCGCCGGATTACACTTCATTTTCTTCCGCCTGTTTCTCCGGTGGTTTTCTTCTTTTGAAAATAAGGCTTGGCACATAAATTACAAGCCCCGATAAGGCGTAAACCGAGAAAATGATAAATATCGTATTTTGCGGAAATATAACTATTAATATTATAAGCACGATTAATACGGCAAAAAGTTCAATCGTATGTATTTTGGACAATTTCAATTTCTTAAACGACAGATACGGAATATTGGAAACCATCAGGAACGAAAGCGCGACTATAACAATCGGCATTATTCTGAAAAATGTAGGCATAAGCTCCATTAACGCGGGAATTGTCTTGGAATTAAGACGGATACCTTCCGGCGCCAAAAGCGAATAACTTAATACAAACGAAATAATGACACCCGCCGAAGCCGGGGTTGGAAGCCCTACAAAGTGCTTGTGAACCTCGCCTGTATGCGCAAGAACGTTAAAACGCGCAAGACGCAGGGCGCAGCACAAAACATAAAGCACGGCAATCGCGATTCCTATTTTTCCCATAGTGTGCAAAACAAACATATACATCATCATCGCGGGCGCTATCCCGAACGAAACAAGGTCGCTTAAGGAATCAAGTTCCATGCCGAACATGCTGGTGGTCTTTGTCATCCTCGCGATCCTGCCGTCTAAAATATCGCAGACAAGAGAGCCGATTAAAAACCACGCCGCGGGAATAAATTGGTCCTCGATAGACATAATTACCGACAGCACGCCGCAGCTCATGTTTCCGCACGTAAAAAGGGAAGGGATGATATAAATACCTTTCTTTAATTCTTCCCTTGAAAAGACTTTTATCGGCACACGTTTTACGGTTACTCTTTTTTGCGGAGGTTTTCTTAATCGGACTCTTTTTATTTTCATTTCGCCGCCACCACCGTAATACCCGCTCTGGTTTTTTCGCCGGGTTTCACAGTTACCACCGCTTTTTTAGGCAGGTGAAGATCAACCTGAGAACTGAATTTAATCATTCCGATTTTATCGCCCGCTTTAAGAACATCGCCGGCTTTTACCCATGATACGCATCTGCGCGCGACAAGCCCTGCAATCTGGCGCACAACATAAGCGCCGTCTTCGCCTTGTATGGTAAAAATATTCTGCTCGTTCTCGATATGCGCCTTTGGATCCCACGCCGCAAGAAATTTTCCTTTTTGGTGTTTCACGTCAACAACAGTTCCCGCAACCGGAGACCTTTGCAAATGGACGCTGAAAATCGAAAGAAACACGCGGATTATTTTTTCATCGCCTTCCTCGACTACTTCCATTACGGTTCCGTTGCACGGGGAAAGGATTATACCCTCGCCCTGCGTAATTTGAATTTTTGGATCCCTGAAAAAGAACGCGCAAAACAGGGAAAAAACAACCAATAAGGAACCGACCGCGATACAAGCGATATTTCCGGGCGGAAAAGGAAGAAAACGGGAAACAACAATAAGCAGAATTCCCGCGATAAAAGCCGGAATAATAAATGGATACCCTTCTTTAAGTATAGACATTTTAGCCCTCTAGGGCATATTACTATAAAATACGGGTTTTAGCAATTACGGAACAACAATAACCGAGGCGGCGCTGCCGTCTTTTGCGTAAACACGGTTCGGGTTGTTGGGATCAGTATTTCGCCGTCCCCTGTGGAAAAATACATATTGATGAGTCCCCGGCGGCATAGGTACAGTAAGGCTGTAGACGCCCGCAGGGTATTCTTTAAGCTCATACATAAAAGGATCCCATCCGTTAAAATCGCCGGCAACCGTAACGGATTCTCCTGAGGGTGCATTAAACGTAAAAGTTAAACCTTCGGGCAGTCCTTTCAAAGGGTTAGGCTTAAAATGCCTCTGCGGAATTTGTACTGTGGAAAAAATCAAACCTGAAACAGGGTCTTTTTTGGATTGGGAATTGAGCGGATCTGCCGTCCAAAGGCCGTTTACCACGATTCTATATTCCAATTCAAGAATATCTTCAGGCACTTCATAGACATAAAAGAGGATACCCGAATCCTTGTAAGGGTCGGGAATAAGCTGGCCCGGCAGTAAAATCGGAGCATGTCTGTCTTGAGAGATTAATAGCTGTCTAAACTTGTAAATATTTGCGAATTTTTCATGAGCAAACGCTATCCCGACGCTTCTTAGGCTTGACGGAGCCGTAAAAATTACGGAATTTCCGTGAACAACAGGCGTACCGGGCTCCGAAAGGGTCAATAAGCGGTCAATAAGCTCATAAGTTTCCCACTCAGCTGCCAGAGGAATAACGGCAATCAAAGTGAAAAAAACAAACGTAAAAATCGTTTTCATACATTCTTTACAATTATCGGCCGATAATTGAATATCTTAATATGCCTTCTTTAAGTGCGCTCAACGAGTTTAGGGACTCCTTTAGCAATATCGCTAACGAGAGAGAAGATCTCGAATCCAGAAATTTGCCCTATTCTCCTCCCGATCTCCCTGTTACTGAAGCTCCCCCTTTTGAGCCTCCGGCACGGCAAGCCGCCGCCGCAGACAGCGCTTTTCCGGCCGATTTTTTTGATAATTTAACGGGAGGCGGCGATGACGCCGGAGAAGACGGAGAAACCGCGGATACCAATGATACTCCTGATGCCTCCGCCGGAGCGGGTATCGGCAATTTCGATTTCAGCGCTTTTTTAAATTCCGTCCCAGAAGACATTCCTCCCCCGCCCGATGTCACAGCGGATATTCCTTCACAACCTGATGAGTCTCCCGAAGCTTCTTTTGACGATACTGTCAGCGACGGCGGCTTGCAGGCAGACGCAGCACCTGCGGACGATGCCCTCCTTTCTACCGACGATTTTTTAAACTCCTTGGGCGGCGATACTCCTTCGGACGAAACGTCCGCAGACGAAACGTCCGCAGACGAAACACCCTCGGACGATGCCTTCCCCTCTACAGACGACTTTTTAAACTCCCTTGGCGGCGATACTCCTTCGGACGAAACGTCCGCTGACGAAACGTCCGCAGACGAACCCCCCGCGAGCGAAGCCCCGGCCGAAGATGATTTTGCTGTTCCTACGGATTTATTGTCCGGGTTTTCCGACGAAATTGAATCTGCTCCTTCGGATTTCCCGGCAGGAGACATCCCGGCCGAAGAACCTCCGGCCGAGGATATAGATGATCAAGCCGATGAGGGTTTTGACCTTGGCGGCGAAAGGCAGGACGGCTCTCTCGGCACGGAGGGCGGCGCAGAAAGCTTTATGCCCTCTAGCGACACGTCAGGCGGAGACGAAGAAAACGCCGCTCCCGAAACGGATATATCTGCAGATATTCCTTCGGCGGATTTTGACTTACCGGCAGATATGGAAATACCTTCCGCGGACTTCGACTTGCCGGCGGATACGGAAACGCCTTCCGCGGACTTCGACTTGCCGGCAGACACGGAAACGCCTTCCGCAGACTTCGACTTGCCGGCAGATATGGAAACGCCTTCCGCAGACTTTGACTTGCCCGAAACGGATATTCCTTCCGCAGACTTTGACCTTCCGGCGGATACGGAAGCGCCGCCTGCTGAAGGCGTAGATCTTGGCGGCGAAGCCCCCCACGAAGAACCAATCGATTTGGGCGGCGAAGCCCCTCCCGAGGGAGAAAGCGGTTTAGGCGACTTTGATCTGCCGGGAATGGACGAGCCGGAAATTACTCCCACAGAGGATCTCGGGCTTGACGACCAGGACTCTCTGCCCGATACAGGCGTTCCGGATGGAACCGAATTTCCGCAGACGGAATCCGATGACAGTCTGCCCGACATGGATTTTGACACCGCAGAAACGCCTGCCGCCGGAGATTCAAGCGGCGACTCAAACGAACTTTTGAACATGGCGGATTTCGGCGACGAGTTTTCGTCAGAATCGATTGAACTGGAAAATGAGCCTCAAGCTTCGACAGAGTTGGAAGCCGGAGGCGCTCCAACCGCAACTTTTTCGGACGACGATTTCGCCCTTCCGGGACTTGATGAAATATTTGAAAAAACAAAAGTAGACACTACGCCCAAACCCGCGCCCAAAAAAAGTTTCTTCAAGAGAAAGAAGGAGGAAGAGGAAGAAGAATCTCTCTCCGAAGATTCGGATGAAATTCGGCTTTCTCAGGAAGACCTCGATCAATTGATGGCGACTCTTGAAAGTTACCCGCTTAACTTGCGCATTGCCTGCGAAGAATTAATCGCGGAACAGGTAATTCTGCCTCAGCAGTTGTCTAAACTTCTGCGGATGTTGATCAGGGGCGCGCACGTAAAAGAAATGGCGGAGTTTGCCGGGTCTATTCTGGGCAAAGAAATTGTCATTCCGAGAAGTTACGAAAAAAGCACAGGCGCGGAATGGGAAGCGGAAAAATCCAGTTTCGCGTATATTTTTGTACACAACTTCCTTCCTGTTTTACGAATATTCGCTTTAGCGGGCGCGTTGCTGGTATCTACAGGTTATCTTTGTTATAAATTTATTTATCTGCCGGTAAAAGCCGAATCGCTTTACAAACGCGGTTACGAGCGCATCGGCGCCGGCGAATACCAGCGGGCAAACGAGTTGTTCCAGGAAGCGTCAAATTATCACCGAAAGAAAAAATGGTATTACAAATACGCCGAAGGTTTCAGGGATCAAAGACGTTATCTGCTCGCGGAGAATAAATACGACGAACTTTTAAGGTTCTATCACCGGGATAAAAAAGGCGTTCTGGATTACGCCAATCTGGAAACAAATTACCTTCTAAATTACGAGAAAGCGAACAAACTCCTTCAGCACGAACTTCTTGATTACGCGCCCGACGATTATGACGGTCTTCTGGCCGCGGGCGACAATTTCCTCGCGTGGGCGGATTCCGATCCTGCCAAATTTTACGACAAGTATGAAGAAGCGCGTTTCTGCTACGCGAGAATATTACAAAAATACGGATGGACAGGTCCTGTACTGGAAAGGATGCTGTTATACTTTATGCATACGGACAACCTGAAAGAAACTCTTAATCTTAGGGCGTGGTTTGAAAACAACACCAAGAAATACAAGCTAACCACTCCGACCCTTGCCGAGCTTGGCGGTTATCTTTTGGACAAACAGCTTGAAAAACCCAAGGGCGTGCCGAACGCGTATGTCGAAAGCATAGAAAGCGTGCGCGATATGCTGTTACAGGCCGTCAAGCAAGATAACCTCCTGCCTGAGCCTCATTACCATCTTGCCCGTTACTATAAAAATTTGGGGAATGTCCGCGAAGAAAGGCTGACGCTTGAAAACGCAATCCGCGCTTATGATCTTGCGAAAACTGAATCCGTGCGCCGGCGCCTTAACCGCGTGGATACACACTACAGGTACGCGAACCTGCTTATCAACAACAAGGAATTCTTCCCCGCCGAAGAACAGCTTGTAAGAGGCATAGAGCTTTACGAAGACTTTGTTTCAAGAAATTTAATCTCCCCCACTCCGCAGTTAGGCCGGCTTTACGCGGGGGTGGGCGATCTGGAATATTTTGTAAAATCGGGCAACATACAGGCCGCTCTTAACAATTACCATACCGCCGAAAAATACGGCTACGCGCCGCCTGAAATTCAATACCGCATGGGCGCCGCTTATTATCAGCAGGAAAAGTGGGGGAACGCGCTTGATTATCTTTATAAAGCGGCGTCGGAACTGCCTCAGAACAGAAGGATTCTCTTTGCGCTTGGAAACGCCACATTCAAACGCGGCGACTATTTCGCGGCGCAGGGTTACTACAACCGCCTTTTAGACATACTCGAAAACCAGCGCGTAAGACTGCCTGTGCTTCTGCCTAACGATAATCCCCAATTCTTGGAGCTTGGAGAACGCCTGATGATGGCGCGCAACAACGCGGGTGTTACTTATGAGGCGCTGGCGAAACAGACAGGAAGGCGCGAATACCGTTCGAAGGCGCTGTCGCTTTATGCGGACTCAGCTCGCTCGTGGGACGCCATAACCCGCAACCCGCAGTCGATGACAAGGATGAGCGTCGGCGACACTCCCGGCGCGCCCGGAATCAATTTGGGCTACCTGAACGCCAACAACGCCCTGCACCCGTCGCCCGGGTTTACGCCTGAAATTTTTATCCGCATAGACAGGGACGTGTCCGAACCGTCACACTGGGAGGAGCTTGCTCCTTTCGGCGGTCTTCTTGACTAAAAACATAGGCTGTCCTTTGGCGAAATTCATCGACTTGCGGAATTTGCCCGGCGTAACGCCGAATTCGCGTTTAAAAGCGTTTATGTAGGTCTGTTCGTATTTAAAGCCGTAATCAAGAGCGATGTCTAAAATATTCATATCTGTGTTAAGCAGTGCGTCAATGCTCTCCGCCAACTTATAGGTGCGAATGTACAAACCCAACGATTGATTAAACGTTAATCTAAACAATCTTTGCAAGTGGCTTTCCGACAAAGCGTGTTTTCTCGCGATAATATCCGAGTTGATACCGTCCCTTACGCCCTTCTCAATGTCGGTTAAAACATTTTTGAGTAAATTTTCCGTTCTTATCATACAGGAAAATATATCGAAGACGTATACGAGAAAATATCACCTTTTTGGGTGATTTACGGGTGATTTACGGGTGATCGGGAGAAAATCCTCGAAATAAAACCGAAAGGGCCGTGATATTGGAAACGCCTGTAGTTTGATAAATATGTTTTAAATGGGTTTTCACGGTATTTACGGATATGTTAAGAGTGTTTGAAAGTTCTTTATAACTGACACTGCCCGCAAGAATCGCCTCGACAACTTCCAATTCGCGTTTGCTTAACTGTTGAACGAACGGAGTGTAATCGGTCTTTTTCCCGGCGGATAAATTTTCCGCCGTCAATCGTGTGTACAGATAAAATAAAAAAATTAATAATACGATAAGAAGCGTACCCATAAAGAAAGAAGATAAAAATGATATGGACATTACTTTTGAAAAATCTTCCCACCAAAAGAGAACGATTAATGTAAAGAGAATAAACAATAAATTAAAAGGCACATAAAGGTTAAGAGGCGGTTTTGACTTTGTGTTACGAAGCCAACGCGCGGCGAGAAGACAGCAGGTTGTTATTATTATATTTATGAATAAAAGAGTGCCGTAATACAAAAACGGGTTTTTCAAACTTTCTTTCATGTAATCAAATAAATCGGTAAAAGGATAAACCGTAATAGCTATAAAAAAAACGACGGGAAACTGCGCTAAACTGGTTATACTGAAAATAAAAGAAGCGGCTATTAACGCCTTAAAACGGTTGTTACCCAACAGTACGCAGGAAAGAAGAAAAAAAGTAAGAATAATAACGGTGGTATCTACGAATGAAGGAGCCTCAACTTTCCCGTAAAAAAAAAGGTGATTAAATAATATATAAAACGGAAAGCCGAAAACGACTACCGCTAAAAGAGCAACAGCCCGCCAGCGAGAAGACGGTTTATTCGTCTTATAAAACAAGGGATAAAATCCTATAATGCAGATAAACCCCAGACAGAAAGCGATAATTTTCCTGACTCCATTTCAACAATAAAAAGGTAATAGCCGTCTTAAGCGTTGTTTATAAAAGCGATATATCCCTTGTAAGTCGTATAAAGATCAATCTTGCTTATTACCTCAAACGGCGAATGCATGGACAGAACAGGCACACCGCAGTCAAGAACGTCCATCCCCAAATTGGCGGCGTAAAGCGCGATTGTTCCGCCGCCTCCTTTATCTACTTTGCCTAACGCGCCGAACTGCCACTGCACCTTGTTCTTGTTCATTATCGATTGAACCTTGGCGCAGAATTCCGCGTTGGCGTCGCTTGCCCCGTACTTGCCGCCGGAGCCCGTGTACTTTGTAAGCACAAGACCCTTGCCCATAAACGACGAGTTCTTTTTATCGAAGACTCCGGCATAGGTGGGGTCAAAAGCGGCGTTGACGTCGGCGGACAGCATGCTGCAGTGCTGGAAACAAAGCCGCAAATCCGCTTCGCTCTCGCAGAGCAGGGAGATAAAATTTTCAAAATTGTAAGACCGCGCGCCCGTGTTTCCGACGGAACCTATTTCCTCTTTGTCTGACAGGTAACAGATGACGGTTTTTTCCGGCGGCGTTTTTTCGTGCGCAAGGGCGGTTATGGCTTTCAGGGCGGGAAACGAGCAACAGCGGTCGTCGTGGCCGTAAGCGCCGATCATGCTCCTGTCAAAACCGATGTCGGCGGCTTTGAAGGCGGGGACAAATTCAATTTCCGCGCCGGCAAAATCTCTTTCCGTTATGCCGTATTGAGCGTTAAGAAGCGCCAAAATACCAAGCTTTACTTTTTCTTTCGCGTCCTTGTCGCTGTACGGGCGGGAACCGAAAAGAACGTCAAGGTTTTCGGCTTCCATGAATTCCGACGCTTTTTTATCCATCTGCTCTCTGGCAAGGTGCGGCAATAGGTCTGTAATCGTAAACAGCGGGTCGCCCGGTTCCTCGCCGATTCTAATCGTTGTCTTTTTTCCGTCCGCGTTTACAAATACGCCGTGCATGGCAAGCGGGATAGCCGTCCATTGGTACTTTTTAATCCCGCCGTAGTAGTGGGTGTCCAACAGGGCGAAATCGCTGTCTTCGTAAAGCGGGTTCTGTTTTAAATCGAGGCGGGGGGAGTCAATATGAGCGCCCAGTATGTTACAGCCTTCGACCGCGGGCTTCTTGCCGACAATCGCCGCCAAAATCGATTTGCCTCTGACATTCTGATAAATTTTCATTCCTGTTCTGAACTGTTTATCTTTAATATTTTGAATATTTATAAAGCCGTTTTTTTCCAGCATTTCGCACGCCAAAATGACGCACTCGCGCTCGGTCTTTCCCCTGTCCAGAAACTGTTTATATGATGAGGCAAATTCCTCTATCTCTTTCTCGGTTTTTGAGTCAACGTCTTCCCAGCAATTTTTCAGGTTGAAAAAAAGCTTATCCGCCAGTTTTTGTTTTTTTCCTTTTTCTTTCGATTTTGAATCTTTTGCCATATTACCCCTCCATATCAAATATGATACCATATTCATCATGAATATACGAGACCGCTACGCTCCCTCTCCGACAGGCCTTCAGCATGTCGGCGGGATAAGGACAGCCCTTTTTAACTACCTCTTTGCCAGAAGCCGAAACGGGAAATTTATACTCAGGCTGGAAGACACAGACAGAACCCGCTCGGAGGATTGTTATGTGCAAAACCTCTACGACACCTTTGCGTGGCTAGGCATAAAATGGGACGAAGGCCCTGATTGCGGCGGCCCGTTCGCTCCGTATATCCAATCCGAACGCTCGGCGTTGTATCAAAAATACGCTAAGGAACTCCTTGATAAAGGCCAAGCCTACTACTGCTTCTGCTCCGCCGAAAGAATCGAAAAAGTCCGCCAGGAAAGGGAAGCCGCCCACTCTTCGGAGACGGGCTACGACCGCCTCTGCAGGAACATCGCTCCCGAGGAAGCGGCGAATCGAGCCGCAACGGGCGAAGCTTGCACGGTAAGGCTTAAAATCCCGCTCGGCGAGACAACCCGCTTTCACGATCATCTGCTAGGCGATATTGAATGGAAGAACGACGACATAAACCCCGATCCCGTGCTGTTAAAAACAGACGGTTTCCCCACCTACCACCTCGCGAATGTGGTTGACGACCATTTAATGGAAATAAGCCACGTCCTACGCGCCCAAGAATGGCTGTCCTCTACCCCGCTCCATGTAATCATGTACAAAAGTTTCGGCTGGACGCCGCCCGAATACTGCCACCTTCCGATGGTGATGGGTCAGGACGGAAAAAAACTTTCAAAACGCCACGGCGCGACCAGCATCGACGAGTTCCGCAAACAGGGATACCTGCCCGAAGCTCTGTTAAACTATGTCGCTCTCCTGGGCGCCTCTTACGAAGAGGGCAAAGAAATCTACACGCCCGACGAGCTCGCGCAAAGGTTCAGTCTTGAAAAACTGAACAAGGCGCCTGCGGTATTCGATTACAAAAAACTGGAATGGTACAACGGCCAGTACATCAGAATGAAAAGTGACGAGGAACTTGCGCGCCTCTGCCTGCCCTACGCTCAGGAAGCGGGACTTTTCGGCGAATCGGGCAAAGAGCCGTCGGCGCAGCAACGCTCGATCTTTACCGCAGCGATGCCTCTAATAAAAGAGCGTCTTGTCTTTTTAGGCGAAGGAAGCGAAAAATTGGCGTACCTGTTCAGCGAGCCTGAAATACCCGCGGCGGAAGAATTCATTCCGAAAAAATCCGACCTTGCTAACACGATAGAGTTACTGAAGCACGGGCTGGAACTTGTAAAACCGATGGCGGAAATGCCCGGCGACGAGCAGGCGGAAAACTACATAAAAGCCGAAGCCGAAAAGCGCGGCGTTAAACTCGGCGATTTGATGATGCCCCTGCGTGTTGCGATAACGGGAAGCAGAGTAAGCCCGCCGCTTTTCGGTTCGCTTCGCATACTCGGCGCGGAAGCGTCTCAACAACGGGTGCAGAAGGCGCTTGAGAAGTTGTCACGCTAGACAGCGGTTAATTTCCTCGAACACAAAACCAAGATCGTCAAAATGCATTTCCGCCCTGTCGTCAAGCGGTGTGGGTTGATTGTTCACGATGACAATTTTTCCGCCGCAACGCAATGTATACTGAGGCATTCCGGCGGCCGGAAAAACCGTTAAACTTGTGCCTAACACAAGCATTAAGTCCGCTTTTTGGGATTCGGTAACAGCCTGCCTTAGCGCCTGTTCAGGAAGGCTTTCGCCGAAGAACGTTATCGCCGGTTTAAGCACCTTGCCGCATTTGGGGCACAGGGGCATTTTCCCCGCTTTCACCGCGGCGGCGGCTTCCTCAAAACTGACGCGCACTCCCGCGCACCTCATGCAATAGTGAATAACGGGGGAGCCGTGAATTTCAATCACGTTTTTACAGCCGCCCTTCTGGTGCAATAAATCGATATTCTGCGTGATAAGCGCTTTAAGGTATCCGCGCTTTTCAAGCTCTCCCAAAACAAGGTGAACTATTGAAGCTTCCTTTTCATCAAGGTTGTAAATGAAGGAACCGGCGTGATCATAATAAAAAGACGGATCCTGCTCAAAATAATCAAGGCTGAAAATTTTTTCCGCATCCATGTCGTTGTAAAGCCCGTTCTTGCCGCGAAAATCCCGAATCCCCGAAAGCGTGCTAACGCCCGCACCGGTCAGAGCGACTAAATGTTTCGCGGATTTTATCATCTCAAATAATTTTTTAACATCTTCGCTGTTAGTTTCCATAAATATAATTGTACCATAAAAATTAATTTTTTTACCGCAGAATGTATTGACAAATTAATAAAAATATTCGATTCTGGCTGTAAAGGTGTCATTATAAAGCGGTATTAAAAACCGGAGGTTTATATGAAAATATTTACTAAAACAATATATTTTACTTTAGCGGTATTCAGTTTTGTATTATTAATAGGATGTAAGAAAGCAGTTCCATTATCAATTAGCGAGAAATGGATTCCAAGCTATAAAGACGATCCAAAAACATTAATATATTTCGGTCAAACCATTACTCCTTTGGAATTTGGAAAATCAAAATTACCTGCTAATGAAAAAAACGAATACTGGTCGCCTATTGAAGTACCGGCAAACATAACTTTATCTGTATTCGGCGAGTATAAAGTATCTTTTGGCAACTTAGATTATTCCGGAAAAAATTCTATTGGTTTGCCTGCGTTAAAACCGGAAAAAATTTACCTGATAAAGGCGAAATATGTCGTCATGCCGTTGGGAGATCTGAAAACCGGGCTTTCTTTTATTCTTTATGAATATGAGAATAAAAAGGAAGGTCAATGGATAAGACAAAAATTAATAGAATCAGATAAAACAATAGATAATTCGGCATATCACTAAAACCATTGATAATTTCGTTTCTGCTTATTTCATCAACTTTCCCATGTTTTTACAGTGGTTGCAGCCTAACACATGAACGTGGCTGCGGTTGTGGGGGCGGTCGAATATGCGGGCGACAAGGTAGTCTTCCATGCTTAACTCAAGACCGCAGACGGGGCAGCGCCTTGGCACGTCTTTTTCAAGACAGGTAAAACAGCCGCGAATGTACATCAGCCTGTCTTTGGCGCCTGACGCATAAGGAAAAGCCAGCGATTTAACTAAGTCGCCTTTGTCCAATCTCATCGAACAAACGGGGCAAACCTGCGGATCACCGGGCGAGCCTTTTCCGTCGGGTTTTTTACCCCATTTGCTCCACGGATACCATCCGGGATAAAAAGGAGACCTAGGTCCGAAAAACAACGAATAGCCGAACCAAAATAAGATGATACCTATGATAATTAATACCAGTACCTGTATGTAATCTCCCATAACCGCCTTATTTAATATATAATTTCTTAATGGCAACTCTCTATATTATCGGCACTCCTATTGGAAATTTGGGAGATATAAGCTTCCGCGCGGTCGAAATTCTAAAAAGCGCAAGCCTTGTGGCGTGTGAAGACACGCGGCGCACCTTGAAGCTTCTAAGCCACCTGGGAATTAAGGTAAAAATGCTGTCCTGCCGCTCCCAAAACGAAGAGTTTGCCGCGGAAAAAGTACTTGAAGCCCTTAAACAAGGGCAAACCGTGGCTTATGCCAGCGACGCGGGCACTCCCGCCCTAAGCGATCCGGGCGCAGTGCTGGCTAGGGCGGCTTCCGAGGCGGGGCATGACGTAATTCCGATACCGGGACCGTCGGCTTTCGCGGCCCTTTTAAGCGTCGCCGGAGGCAGGGATAAAACCGTCGTTTTTGAAGGTTTTTTGTCGCCGAAACCGGGACGCAGAAAAAGCCGCCTGAGAGAACTTATGGCTATGGATGCCGCCTGCGTTATTTACGAATCCCCATTCAGAGTGCTAAAGCTGTTGAATGACATTGCCGAAATTGACAACAAGCGTTATATTTGTGTTGGACGCGAGATGACAAAAGTGCATGAGGAGTACCTTCGCGGTTCGGCAGAGGAAATTTTAGGGATTTTGGGGCAAAAAAAGGAGCAACTTGGCGAATTTTCCCTTTATATCTCTGGAAATTATTTAAAATAGCCGGTAAACTTATAGTATAAAGTTGCCGATAATAGGGTATAGGTAGGGTAAGATTATGACAGTAAACAGGATCGGTCCAGTAGAACCCATTCTGCCCGGCAAAAAGCCCGGACGGAATGAAAGCGTGGGAGGGAGTGACAGTGCCGATACAATCAGTCTATCAACAGAAGCAAAAGAAAGGGCTGAAAGGTATCAGGTTTTAGAACTTATTAAATCCGCCCCGGAATTGGATGAAGCCCGGATTGCTGAGCTTAGACAAAAAATTGATGATCCGTCATACTTAAATGACAAGGTCATTAACGCAACAGCGGACAAAATTCTAAACGCATGGTTTGCGTAAGAATTATTTAATAGGCAGCGTGAAAGCGTTCGGCTGTAACCCAAAAGGGGTTGAGCGGCTGGGCGCTTTTTTTTATGGAAAAGACGAGTTTTTTAAATAAAATACAGGTTTTTCAAATAAATCTGATCTATAATAGATAATATACGCCATTTAAATGGCGTATATTATCACGATAAGCGACATTAAAACGCCGCTTATCTTAGCGGTTTACGAGGCGCGAGCTGCGCCGCGCCTCTACATTCTGCCTTTGGCAGAACGTCGTAAACCGCCATTCTAAAGAGAATTGTTTTTTTGAGGAATGAGGAATATTGATGAAAAAAATAGGAATGTTTTTAACAATTATTTTTGTTTCGTTGGTTTTATTCGCTTGCCCGCCGTTATTGGAGGACGATAATGACAGTGTTTTTTCGGGTACTGTCATATCTTTCGACGAACCGTTTGAACTTGATGTTTATAAATGGTTTGAAATTCTTGACAGCGTCGCTAAAAACAGAAAATTTGTTTCTCTTGATCTTTCTAACGCAACCCTTCCCGCAGACCCAAGCTCGGCGGGGGGATTAATCCCGGTTACACTTACCGAAGGAGTTACTTCCGTCTCCTATGTCGCTTTCGATCCTTTTCCTGCAGCTTCTTCGGGGAAAAATTATATTTTATCGATTATCCTGCCGGATGAAGCGCAAATGGTAAATCAGGCCGTTGAAGACGGCGCAATAAGTGATGATGAAGATGAAGTTAAAAACACAAAAAAATATTCCGCGTTCAGGTCATTTACAAATCTCCGTTCTGTTTCGGCAAAGAATGTCACCCTTATCGGAAATTTTGCTTTTGCGGATTGTACTTCACTTAGAAATGCCGATTTCCCGAGGGTGGGCCATAAGGTCGAAGACGCTGAGCTAGCGGACTCAACTAACGCGATGGCAAACGGTTATCGTGTCGATATCGGCAGATACGCTTTTCTGGGTTGCACAGGACTTAAAGAAGTAAAATTCAACTGGGCGGCTGTTATAGGCAAATATGCTTTTAAGGACTGTAAAAATCTTTCTAGGTTAGATTTCCCCAATGTATGGAATATTGAGAAAAACGCTTTCGAAGGATGCGTAAAACTTATCAATGTTTTTTTCGAACAGGCGTCCAAAATAGGCGAAGAAGCTTTTAAGGATTGTACCGGTCTTAAAAAAGCGGAATTCAACGTAATGCCCGCTCCGTATTCCGGCCTTGCTCCTGTTCCCGCCGCTCCCGATATTTTACCTGTTTATGAATCGGTAATTTTTTACCCTTCAGTATTTACAGGCTGTAAAGCCCTTGAAGTATTGAACATACGCCGCGCGTGGAATGTATATTTTTCCAAAAATGTTCTTGCAAGTATCGGTACCGCCGTTGAAATTTATTTATTTGATGAACCTAATTTGCCGACAAAAGTAAGTTTTGGCCATCCGCAAAACGCGATGTTTTTGGGCGAGACCGCTACGGTCACTTCTTTGAAAAAAGTTACCATTATTGTTCCTTTGGTGCCGCCTCCGGACGACGCGTTAATTCAAGAAAACGCGGGACCCGACAATATAGCTAAGTGGATCAGGACAAAATACCCCAACAATATGGACGTACCGATTATCAGAAGGAATTAATATCCGTCTGACATTGTGCGGTTAACGTCGCGTTGGTAAAGTTCCTGATAAATAAGGTTTCTGTTTTTCAATTTTTCTTTTACAGGTTTTGTAAAGGGCATATACCGCCAGAAAGTTCCGCGCACGTCTTTTTCCAGCTTTTGAATTCCTTCCGACTCTTTGGTCATCCAGATAATGTAGTCCTTGATAAAGTATTCTTTTATGTCGCCCTTTAACCTTTGAGCCTGGAACCACTGGTAGTAATGTCCGGTAAGCCCTTCTTCCATCCAGTAAAACGACGCTTTCTCTTTGGCCACCTGCCAGCGGAGATCCGCTATTGCGGTAAGCATCGCCATGAATAAGTTTTTGGGGTACATGGGAATTACAATGCGCCCGCGGCTTGTGGCGCGGTTGTGGCGGTCGAACGGCTCCCAGCAAAAACCGAAATCGCCGTAAGTCGGAATCAACACGACATAAGGCACTATACGGTTTAATTGGTTTTTATGTATGCGGCAGTAGGCTTCCGCGTCTATGCTTTCGATCTTAGCGAGAATTGAAATAACATTTTCACGGATGGCGATTTCGTTCGGGCCGCAATGAAAATATTCGCTTGTTAAAATCGGAAAATGATTACCCTGCCGTCCGCAGGTCATTTTCGCCATTTGGCGGATAGTGTTAAATTCCGCGTCTATCGCGCCGACATCAATCGAGACTGCCCCGCCTTCCGCCTCAATTTTATCGTTTAATACCTGAACGTCCGCTTCCGCGCTTATGTAATCTTTAACGCTTAACTCCATCGCGTGATCGTTTTTCATCAGTTCTTTCAAAAGATTCTGAGCTTCCGCGATAGCGCCTTTTTGCCTCTCGGTTAAACATTCGTTGATTTCATCGTATTCGCGCATTGGGGCGTGCTCAAAAATCGAATCGATCCTTTCGCGCAGGATCCTTTCGATTTCAAGGCGTTCCTTGTCTCTGGATTTTAACATGGTCTTTGCCCCGTCAAGTTTGCCGGTCGCTTTTTCCAATAATTGCATCAACTTTGTCGGGGTGTTTTTCGAGGATATTCTCACCTCGTCCGTGGTGGAAGGGTGAATCGCGCTTGTGCCTACGGCCTTTAACCATTCGTCCATATAATAAACAGGCTGATTAAGCGTGTTTTCAACCACTACCTTGCCGAATAATTCCCTTGTTTCCGCGTTGATAAAAGTGGGATGCAAAATCCCGAAGCGAAGAAGAAACTTTTTAGGCGGCGCTATGTTTCCGGTGGATTTTCTGGCGACATTTAAAAGGTATTCCCAATACGGCGTAATAAACTGCTGGCGGAACACGCTGCGATCTTTCGGGTCTTTAGCGGTAAGGTATTTTTGCAGAATACTGTGAACCCTCTGCGCTATCTCTCCTTCGTTGGAAAGGGCGGTTTTGTAATAATTGGGATCGGCGAAAAAAGCGTGCGGCTTTTCCTCAAAGCGTTTAGTTACCGGAGGAAATCCGCCGGCCGTTAAATCTACCTCGTCTGTTTTTCCGGCATCCTTACCTGCGGCGGCGGACTTGTTCGACGCCGCGTTATCGTTGAAAATATCGTTAAAATCGGGGGGTAAAGCATCATCTATCCCTGTCCCCAATAGTGCGGCAAGATCAGGGTCCATTTCGCCTTGAAATTCGTTTTCAGCCATATCTAATGATAATTTCTTTTCAAAAGTATGTCAAGAAAACGAATTCCGGAGCAATCAGACAAGAGCGTCCAGATCAATTTCGCCCGCCGTACAGGGAACGGTAACGCCCCAGTTTTCAAGCACTTCCGGGTGCACTTCGCCGAAGACGCCGATAGATTTTCCGCCGCACATAATGGAAGCCGCCCTTCCGGGAATAAAGCGCGGATCGCTTGATTCTTCCACCTCGTACTCGCGCGAAAGGTAGTAAAACAACGTTTGAAGCTCGCCCGCGGTTGTGTTAAAGTTGGCGTCCGTTCCGGCGTGAAGAAAGCCGGCGTACTGGCGTGTGGCGCTCCTGTAATTTTCCGAATCATCAAGCCGCGCTATTTTGCCCACCTCAAAAATTTTGTGAGGGTACGCGGAACGCCCCGAAATGGACTCGCTGGACATAAGAGAAGCGATCACGGAGTCGCGCACATATTCGTAATTTTCGGTCATCGGGTTAAAGATACGGATTATTTTGTCTCCGTCCGCGCGCATGTTTTCTACAAGGTCTTTGCGAGAGCCTAAGTAATTGTAGATCATCTCTTGATAGCCAAGACCGATAAAGTTCTCTTTCACCTGCCTGCTGAAAAGGGTAACAGGCAGAAGCCGCCCGACAGTAGCGTCCGAGGGGCGCTGAGGCTTAAACGACGCGAGGGAACGGCCAATCATTACGTCCTCGGCGACATCGGCGGCGTGAAGGAAATCGTTACGGTATTCGGGCGGCCACGCGCGCACGCCTTCGCCTTTGCCCGACTGCCCGTTCTCGGCATCGACGGCTTTTTCCGCTTTTACGCCCATGCGCGCAAGGGCCTTGACGCACTCGTCCGCGGACAATTTTTCGCCCAGGAATTTTTCCACGCGCGCGATGGAGCAGAAAACAGGTTCCTGAAAATAAAAAGGCGTTATCACGTTTCTACCGAATGGGGTATCGTATTCGTACTCAACTTCGACAGGCTCGATCTTAAAACCGTTGTCCGCAAGGTCGCAGGCTACAATTGAGGCTGCAAGGGTAAGGGTGGGCATGTCCGTGCCCGTAAGCTCGACAAAAATCTCGTTGTCGCCGACCTGAACCGCGCCTATGTCGTTTGAGTTGATAATCGGCGGGTAGGAGAAGATGAAGCCCTGAGAATCCGTCAGCAGGGGGTGTAAAGGCTCGTTTTCAAGAATGAAAGCGTACTCCTTGCCCTTGGGGTGCTGTTTAAGAATCTCGCTCATTGTAAGCGGGCTGTCCCACTGGAGGGGTACAAAAGATACGGTGTTGGGGTCTACGCCCTTGTAAACAACGGGCCATTTGACAAGGTTAATCCGGTAAATACCCATCGATATGCTCCGCCGTTTCCGGCCGAAATTCCAGGCAAGTTTTTCCTGGGTCTGGATCATGTCGCGGAGCATAGGATCCGTTATGGTCTTGCCGCTTGCTACAAAACCGGCAAGGAAGGGGCGTACCTTTTTAACGCTTTCCAGAACTTTCACTTTGCGAGCGGTTTTTTTTATATTGCCTTTTTGCGAAAAAAAGGCGTATTCCGGGGTTTTTCCTCCGCTGTAAACTTTCAATTGACGGGCGCAGCCGGCGGTTCCCCAAAGATCGGGGCGATTTGTGTCATTTAGCTCGATTTTAAGGGTTCTTTCCCCGGCGGGTAAGTTTTTATCGCTATCCTCGTCTAACTCGGCCTTGGCGCAGGTCAAAATTTCCTCAAATTCGTCCCTGTTTTTCCAGCCCCCGGCGCGTCCCGCTAAATTATAAAAAAGTTCCTCGTTTACTTCAATTTTTGGCATTTTTTTCTTCCTATTGTAAGCCGAAATTGTACAAGTTAATTATAGTAGTTTTTTATATAATTAGTCTACTTGCAAAAACCGGGAATAAAGGGCATAATAATGTATTCAATTAATTTTTTGGAGGAAAATAATGAAAAAAATTATTTCAACACTCTTGGTTTTATTGGCAATTACCGCTTTGGTAGTTGGCTGTAAAAAATCAGGCGGCACCCTTATCGGTATCGCAATGCCCGAAACCCACGTTCTTCGCTGGGTAAAAGACGGAAACTCTCTGAAAGCCGAAGCCGAAGGCCGCGGCTACCGCTCGGAAGTACAGTACGGCGACGCGGATCAGGCCACCCAGAACAAGCAGATTCAGAGCTTCCTTACACAGGGAGCCAAAGCTCTGGTAGTAGGCTGTATCAATGACGGCGTAAGCTCGGTAATCGCCGAAGCCGGACGCGACAAAGTTGTGGTTATCGCCTATGACCGCATCATCCCGAATTCCGCGGACTATGATTACTACATTACTTTCAACAACTTCAAAGTCGGCGTTCTTCAGGCCCAGAGTATCGTAGACGGACTTAAGCTTGACAGCGCCACCACCGGTGCGCCGAAGTACATCACTCTGTTTGCCGGTTCTCCGACAGACGGAAACGCCTTCTTCTTCTTTGACGGAGCGATGAGCGTTCTTAATTCCTACATCGACAAAGGCGTTCTCAAAGTAGTAGGCCCCTATCCTAAAACATCAGCGGACAGGGAAAACTTCCAGAGAATCGCGACAGAAAACTGGCAGGCTCCCATTGCGAAAACACGCATGGAAAACCTTCTTAACAACGACGCCCGCAACGTGACACTCGACGCGGTACTCGCGCCCAATGACACACTCGGCCGCGCCATTATCGAAGCTTGCAAAGCCGACGCCAAATACCGCGGCAAACTTCCCGTAGTAACCGGACAGGACGCGGAATTCGATTCAGCAATGTCGATTAAGAACGGCGAACAATACAGCACCGTTTTCAAAGACACAGCCAAACTCGCGGAAGCCGCGATTATCCTGGCTGACCAGGTTCTCAAGAACCAACCCATCAATATCCCCGGCGCAGTTCTCGCGTCAGGCGACCTTGCGAAGATCGGCGATACCGGCAAGAAAGTCGTAAAAGCTTATCTTCTCGATCCTATCCTTGTTACAAAAGACAACCTGAATGTTCCGATAGAAGCCAACTTCTACGAAAGAACACAGAACGTTTTACTGCAGAACTAGTCTATTAACCTGACCACTTGATGGCCGTTTTTTCAAACGGTCAAGTGGTCGGGTATTTTTTTTAGAGGTGATTATGAGCGAGTATATTCTTGAGATTAATAACCTTACCAAAGAATTCCCCGGCGTTAAGGCCCTTGATAATGTCAGTTTAAAAGTAAAAAAAGGCGAGATTCACTCGCTTTGCGGCGAGAACGGGGCGGGGAAATCCACCTTGATGAGCTGTATCTCCGGCGTTTACCCAAACAACAGTTACGACGGAAAAGTCTTTTTCAAGGGACACGAGACAAATTACGGCAGCGTAAAAGACAGCGAAAAAGAAGGGCTTGCGATTATTCATCAGGAATTGGCGCTTAGTCCCTATCTTTCTATTTATGAAAATATTTTCCTTGGGCACATGAAAACCAATTTCGGAATAATAAATTGGAATAAATATATAACGGAATCGAAAAAGTACCTGAACATAGTCGGCCTTCACGAGCCGCCCGAAACAATCGTGAGCAAGCTCGGAGTAGGCAAACAGCAGTTGGTGGAAATCGCCCGCGCCCTCTCAAAAAAAGCGGAGCTATTAATCCTTGACGAACCTACATCCTCGCTTAACGACGATGAGAGCGAAAAGCTTCTCGATCTGATACTTGAATTTAAACGCCAAGGTATTACCTCGGTGATAATTTCTCATAAATTAAACGAAGTCTTAAAAGTAGCGGACACCGTCACCATTTTACGGGACGGGCAGTCAATCCGCACCTACGACGTAAAAGGCGATAAGCTTACCGAAGAGATGATCATCAAAGACATGGTAGGCCGCGATCTTACGCACCGTTTCCCGGATCGGAAATCGTCGCCCGGCAATACCATAATGGAAGTAAAAAACTGGAGCGTATACCACCCCGATTACCACGATATAAGAGTGGTAGACAATGTTTCCTTCTTTCTTCGCAAAGGCGAGATTCTGGCTTTCTGCGGGCCGATGGGCGCGGGGCGCACTGAATTGATGATGAGCATTTTCGGCAATTCCTACGGGCACCGAAGCGAAGGCGAATTGCTGATTAACGGCAAAAGACAGAAGTTCAACAGTCCTCACGAGGCTATTAGCTCAAGGCTCGGTTACATTTCAGAAGACCGCAAAAGCCTCGGTCTTGTGCTTATTCAGGATATAAAAACAAACATTACCCATTCCAGTCTGAATAAAATTTCCAATTTCGGAGTAATCGACGAACAAAAAGAAATAATTGAGGCGGAACGCTACCGGAACGATTTGAACATAAAAACCCCGTCTATAAATCAGATTGTCAGAAACCTGTCCGGCGGCAACCAGCAAAAAGTTGTAGTAAGCAAAGCGCTTTTGGCGGATCCGGACATTTTAATCGTAGACGAGCCGACAAGAGGTATCGACGTTGGAGCAAAAACGGAAATTTACGGCATTATGAACAACATGATTACCGCGGGAAAGAGCGTTATCATGGTTACCTCCGAGCTTCCCGAAGCGTTGGGAATGGCAGACAGAATTTACGTAATGAACGAAGGGCAGATAAAAGGGGTGCTTAACAAAGAAGAAGCAACCCAAGAAAAAATAATGCATCTTGCGCTTGTAGGATGAAAATAAAGGAGAAAAATTATTATGAGCGAAACAACCGTTAACACTTCCGATGTAAAAACCATGATTAAAAATAATATCCGTAATTACTCGATGTTTATCATGCTCGCGGTGATCATGATAATTTTCGCCCCGCTTACGAACGGGACCAACTGGAGTCCCCGTAACTTTACCAATATTTTCTTTCAGAACAGCTATGTATTGATTTTGGCGATTGGTATGGTTCAGGTAATCATTGTTCAGGGAATTGACCTTTCGGTCGGCTCCGTATGCGCTATGGTCGGCGCCCTAAGCGCGATGATTTACAATACCGGCGTCGGGATGCCAATAACATTGCTCGCGTCTCTGGCGATGGGAGCTCTTATCGGCGCGTATCAGGGCGCTTGGGTAGCTTTCGCGAAAATGCCGGCGTTTATCGTAACCCTTTCCGGAATGATGCTCTTCCGCGGACTTACCTACATTATCACAAAGGTAAGCCCTATCAGCATGCACGACGACGGTTATTCGCTTTTATCGACGGGAACCGTGGACGAAATGCTTCATATAGGTCAAATCGGGCCGTATTACCCGACAGCGATAATATTGGCGGTGATTGTTCTTGTAATTTATTGTTCAACCGAATTCATCGGCCGCAAGAAAAAAATAGAAAACGGTTTTGATGTTACTCCTTTCTCGCTGTTTGTAACCCAACTTGTTTTAATCAGCCTTTTAACGCTCGGCCTTGCGGATCGCTTCGCCCGTTACAGGGGCCTTCCTGTCGTTGTTCTGGTTCTCGGCTTTGCTCTTTTGGTTTTCCATTTTCTTTTGAATAATACTGTTCTTGGACGTTACATATACGCGGTCGGCGGAAACCCGCGCTCCGCGAAACTTTCCGGTATCAACTCGGAGATGGTAACGTTTATCGTCTTCTGTTTCATGGGAGGGCTTACGGGGCTTGCCGCCGTTGTTTCTACCGGGTACATGAACAGCGCCCTTCCTCAGGCGGGAAACCTCTTTGAGTTGGACGCGATTGCCGCGTGTTACATCGGCGGCGTATCGGCAGGCGGCGGTATCGGCTCAGTAGTCGGCGTAATAGTAGGCGGTCTTGTAATGAGCGCCATAAACAACGGCATGACCTTGATGAACCTCGGCCAGCACTACCAGTATGTTGTTAAAGCTTCGATTCTTATTCTAGCGGTCTTCTACGACGTGTATTCGCGCCGCAAAGCCGGATTAGGTTGAGATCGACGGTTAATCAAACAAACGAGCCTGACTCCGGTCAGGCTTTTTTTATCTTAGACGGGCGATAACTCTTTCTATCATTTCAAGAAACACGGCGGTCTCTTTTTGCACGACGAGAATAAAGGGATTATCGCCCGGCTTGCCTAAAACTTTTTCCATTTCCGCCGCGTTACGGTAGGTCGCCTTTTTAAATGAGCTCCTAAAATCTTTCGCCCTGCTCTCGTATATCTGTTTGTCTATCCAGCGGCGCGTCTCCCGAAGAAGGGAAATCTCCGTTTTGAACGCGGCAACGGACGGGGCTTGTTCCGATTCTCTTAAGAATGCCAGCACAGACCAAGCGTGACTGCATTTGTCAAACGGGTACGCTTCGTCCCAATGGTTGTAGATGCGGTGAACATCGTCCCAGTTCTTAATCTCTCCTTCGCGTATGTTGTTGCGCAGTTCATCGATGCGGAAAGAAGGAACAATCTGCCCGCCTATGTTTGTCCACTCCTTTACCCGCTCATTGGGAGATGGGAGCCCAAGCAATTCAAGGAAACCTTGATAATCAAGCTCGGTGTGGCTGTCAAAAAAATCAACAAGGGTTTTAACAGCGTAGTAGCGGAGCATCTGACGGTAGCCGGCAATCGATTCAAGCGGCTTTATGATCACCTGTCCGCGCTTGCTGTGTTCAAGGTGGCGGCAGAGAATGACTCGGACGTGGCCGCCGTCCATACCCGTCATGTCCTGCGCCGAATAACCCGACTCCCCAAGCCAGCCGTCCAGTATCGAAAGGGCATGAATTATTTCTTCGGCCGTGTCGGGCGCGAGGTAATCGGTTTCGATACGCTGGTTTTTTACTTTTCTTTTATCGCGGTTCTTGCTCTTCCATGAATTGCGCTCAAGGGCGTACAGGTTGTGAAGCCAGAAATACGCCGGCATTACCTCAAGGCGGTTTTTGTGCACATTGTTGTTTACAAGAGCGAACGGGAACGGGATATTAAGTTCCGAAGGATACTCGCCCTTGGCGATGATCACGAAAGACGAAAAGACGCTTGAGTGTTTAAGACTTACGGCAAGCCCCGGCCAGAAACCCCGCTTTGCCCTTATCTCGCCGTCGTTTGCGCGGCTGTTGTGGTTGCTGCCTATTGTGGCGGCCGCCGCCATGTTCGACATCCCCTCGATAAGGCTCGCAATTAAAAACGAGTTGTTGTGGTGCTGTTCATGCACGGGAAAGATCAGATTGTTAAGCATCTCGCAGCAAGACACGGTTGAGTTATCCCCAAGCACGGAGTGGATAAGCCGCGCCCCGTACTTGAGACTGCTGTTCCTTCCGATGACAAAGCGCACCGCCTTTGCTCCGTAAAAAACACTGCAAGCGTATCCGACAATGCCGTTTACTAATTCCACGCCTTCTCCTATCTGCGTAGGTTCTTCTTCGGAGGAATGTATCGTAAGGTTTTTAAGTTTGTTCGCTCCCTTGATGTAGGCGCAGTTTCCGATTGCCGTATCTTTTATTATCGAACAGCTTTTGATTGTCGAACCCGAACCGACAACTCCGTAACTGCCTCGCAAGTTTCCGTACTGTTTCTGGGTAATCTCCGCCAGCTTGTTTGTCATGGCGGTGTCGTCGCGGTAGACCGCCCAAAGATAAGCGTCCGCGGCGATCATGGTATCGAAAGGCAGAATTGATCTTCCGCCCGCCTCGTTCATCACGTCGATCCAGACGCGCACATCTTCGCTTTCACCGTCCTTGATAACGCCGTTCCCGAACTTCGCGTGGTTGGTCGTCTGCATCTCGTCTATCTTGGAAAGTATGCAGTTGTTCCCGATTATATAGTGCGAGATATACGCGCAGTTCTGAATTGCCGTATCGTCGCCTATGTCGCAGGAAATAATTACGCTGTTACGGATTCCGGCAGGCACGCAAAAGTCGTTATGTTTTAACAGGACGTTTTTAAGCGCGCCGATACGCACAAGACCGTAAAAAGACGAGTCGCGTATCAGGGAAGGATCAAACTGTTCGCTTACAAGGAAATTATCCCAGTTTGAACAGTTGTTTCTGTTTTGTTTAAGCGCCTCGATTTCTTCTGGTTTTAAATGACGCCATGAATCGGGCTTTTTGGAAAAGATTTCCGCCTGCTGAGCGTTGCGCAGCCAGTACTCGTTGACACCTTGCGTGTCAGCGCCTTTAAGACCCTTCGGCAGATATTCGGCAGGGATAAAATCGTAACCATAACGATCCGCCGGGAAAATATTCATTTACGCTCCTGAAGTTTTTGCCCGTCTTAATCTTACATTCTCAATGTCGTGGCTGAAAAGTTCGCGTAAGTCGTTCAGGCCCAAAGCCATTAGCGCCATCCTGTCGATCCCGATGCCCCATGCCGCCACAGGCACGTTAACGCCGAGACTGTCCGTTACCTCGGGGCGGAAGATGCCGGAGCCGCCAAGCTCGAACCAGCCGAGTACGGGGTGCTTGATATGCACTTCCACGGAAGGCTCCGTAAACGGGAAATAGCCGGGAACGTATTTTACTTCTTTAGCTCCGGCGACTTCGCGGGCAAACATGTCAAGCATGCCGAGGAGGGTGCGAAGGTTGACGTTCTCTCCAAGCACGATGCCCTCGGTTTGGTAGAAGTCGGGAAGGTGGGTTGCGTCCACGCGGTCGTAGCGGAAACAGCGCACAATGCCGAAGTACTTGCCCGGCACTTTCGCCGTGGGAAGGTTCTTCGCGGAAAGCACCGTGCCCTGGGAACGAAGGATCAGCCGCCGCGTAAATTCGCGGTCAAAGCCGTAGTTCCAGCCTCGGCTTCCCGTCTTTCCGCCGTTCTCATGCGCGGCGGCGACGTTGGAAAGCCAGGGCTCGTCAATTTTTTTTGCGAGGGCAATTCCTTTTTTTGAAGAAGGATCGGCTATGCTGTACACGTCGTGAATATCGCGCGCCGAGTGGAACTGAGGCATAAAAAGAGCGTCCGAATTCCAGAACTCGGTCTCGACAAGCGGGCCGTCGAATTCTTCAAAACCCAGAGACGCGAGTTTATCTTTTACATTTTCAAGGAACTTGGCGTAGGGGTTGCTTCTGCCGGGGTTAAGACGGACGGGCGGCGTTTTTACATTGTACGATCTGAATGTCTTGCCCTTCCAGCTTCCGTTTTCAAGCATCGCCTGAGTCAAAGAGCCTGTCTCGTCTCCGGTAATGCCCGCCGCCTTAAGCGCCTGAGCCGCTTCCTGCGCCGGAACAGAGCCGCCGTCGGAAGTAAAAGCGAAGACCACCGTCTCCCTGTCTATCTGACGGAAAGGCGCGTCCGCGGCTCCGCGCTTTTTCGCGATGCCGCCCATTGCGGTCTTTTCTTCGGCGTTAAGCGACGCTTCGGGGACGGGAGCGCTTGCCCCTTTTTCCAGAAGCCTTCGTATAGTAACAAGGTAATTAATAGAAGGATCGTTAACTTTCTCGCCGTTAAAAAATTCTTTAAGCAGTATATCTATATGCGGGCTTTTTATAACCACATTCTTGTCGTTGTCCATCGCCAGTATGCCAAGTTTTGAAAGACTGCCGAAGGCGCTGCCTATGTCTTTGTTTTCTATATTAAGAGTCTTCGCGATATCAGGTAGCTTTAGAGCGCCTGTCTGTTTTCTTACAAGATCGATAATCCGCTCTTCGGGGCTGGCCTTATCCTTCCATTCTCTGCCGAGGTCGGTCAATTCATAAAAGACCGAAGGCTCACGCCGTATCTCGCAGATCAGCCCTTTGCCGGTAAGCCAGGAAAGCGCCTGATTTCCGTTACCCGGCTTAAAGCCAAGTTCCTGCTCAACCTTTTCGATAGTAAGCTCATCGCCTTTTTTATAATGAAGAAGGATCTTTGTTTCCAGAGGATGGAGGTTCTTAATAATGTTTTGGATATCGACTGCCATTCTCTCAATATACCGCTTTCAAGAGAGGCTTGCAATAGAATTGCCGCAATATCAGGAAAACAGCGCGGTAATACGCCTGCACGCCTCTTCGACATCGGCGCGGTGGCCGAACGCTGAAAAGCGGATAAAGCTCTGACCTGCCGGGCCGAAACCCGCTCCGGGCGTGGTAACAACCTGACACTTTTCCAGAAGCTCTGTAAAAACTTCCCAACTGTCCCTTCCGGGGAAACGCGCCCAAATGTAGGGCGAGTTGTCTCCGCCGATGCAGTAGATTCCAAGCTGACGCAGAGCGTCCCTGATAAGTTTCGCGTTGCCGAGATAGAAGTCCATCATGGCGCGCATTTCCGCGAGACCTTTTTCGTCTAACGCCGCAAGACCGCCCGCCTGCGCGATATTGGACGCGCCGTTAAAAATGGTTCCCGCTATCCTGCCCCAGTCCGCGTTGACGCTTTCGCCGCCCGCGTACTTGAGCGCCTTTGGAACGACAGACCAGCCGAGCCGCACTCCGGTGAATCCCGCGGGCTTTGAGAATGAGTTTACTTCGATGGCGCAAAGATCGGCCTTATCTATTTCGTATATACTTTTGGGAAGCGCGCTGTCGCGGATAAATTCGCTGTAGGCGGCGTCAAAGACAATGATGCATTTCTTGTCTACTGCGGCCTTTACCAAAGCGGACAGTTGAGAACGATCTGCAACAGCGCCTGTCGGGTTGTTGGGCGAACAGAAGTAGATGAGGCTGTTCTTCGGAATAAGATCCAGGTTGGGGAAAAAATTGTTTTCCGCGGTACAGGGAAGGTAGGTGATGCCCTCGTAGCCTTCGCCCTTCCAGCCTCCCGCCGCGCCCGCGAGAACGGAGCCGTCCACATACACGGGATAAGACGGATCTTGCACGGCGATTTTTGTTCCCGCCCCAAAGAGCACTTGCAGTCTTCCGATGTCGCACTTAGCGCCGTCAGAGATAAATATTTCTTCTATAGAGAACTTTCCGCCGTAAAAAACTTTGGAAATTTTTTCCCTTAACTCCGCCATTCCCTCGTCCTGATAACCGGAATAGCCTTCTACGGTTCCAAGTTTTCTCGCCCCTTCCACAAGGCCCGCCGTGACGTGCTGCATAACAGGTTCCGTGGTGTTCCCCACTCCAAGGCTGATAATTTTAGCATCCGGGTGGGCGGCGGCGTATTCCCGCCTTCTTTTGGCGACTTCGGGAAAGAGGTATCCCGCTTTTAAGTTTGCGATATTCGGGTTTCGGCTAATCATCTTTTCTTCTGCCTGTTATTTTTTTGTCTTCCTTCTTTTAACTGTTTTCTTTACGGCCTTTTTTACGGCCTTTTTCGCCGGTTTTTTCGCCGTATTTTTCTTTTTACCGTAATTGTATTCATATTGTTTTGCAAGGCATTTCGGGCAAATTTTCTTTTCGTAAGTTTTTGGCAGTTTTTTACCGCACCTTGGACATTCGTTGCTTTTCTTTCGTTTGTTGTATTTCGCCCTTCTGTCCTTGTTTATGGTCTCGGAAATTTCCTGATTATAACCTCTGAAAAACGCGCGGCAATCGTCGCAAAATATGTATTTGCTCGTTTTGCTTCTCTTTTTTCCGCACCGCGGGCAGTCGCCGCTTTTTCTTCTTTTTTGGTAAAGAACCTTTCTCTTCAACGCTTCTACCGACATAATAACCGCCTAATCTTCAAAATATTTTACTATCCTTAAGAAATATATTCAGGATAATATATAATTATATTCCACCTAACATTTTTTGTCAATAATTTTTTTTTGAATAACAACTAGGGTCTCCACTCCCATTTAACGGTAACATTTTCCAGTTTACCGCCGCCGTAAAAACTAAAATTAACCATGCTTTGAGTAAGCTCGTATTTCAGGCTTATTTTATTGAATCTTTTTCTGAAATACTGGCAATAAAATTCGCCTTCGGAATCCTCTTTATAAAAATCATAAAGAATACCCGGATATGTCAAAAACACAGGCTCTCCGAATTTTTTAACAATTTCCCTATAATCCGTACCCAACGGTATTTTTTCCGCTTTTCCACTCCTGACAGCGCCGGAAAAGAAATAATCGATAATTATGCCTTCATCATCATATACATACACGATTGCTTTATTTTTATATTCGGCGCAGTATACGCGATAATGCGCCCCGTTTATAAATTTTTCCCCGTCAAGGGCGCCTTGTCCGTAAGGCAAAGAATTCCAATCTATTTTTTGCCCGATTATTTTTGAAGGATCAACAGTTTTCGCGGGATCGCTGTTACATGAAAAAAGCAAAAGGGTAATAATCGCAAAAAAAATCTTTTTCATGGGGTGTTCCCTTTTACAGGTATATATCCCGTTCTTGACACTAATCCCTGCCCCTGATCCGACAGAATCCATCTGATAAACAGCTCTATATTTTCCTTCCTTTTATTGTCATCAATATATATCGCGTAAATATTCTGAGAAAAAGGATAAGTTTCATTTTGTACAGTCTCTTTTGAGGGGTAAACGCCGTTAATTGACAATAATTTAATTTGATCGTTATTAATCATTTCCGTCGTGTACCACAAAAAAGAATAACCTATCGAGTTTTTTAAAATTCCTGTAAGAAGCAACTTCGTAAAAAACGGTACGCATATATTCAAGCACATATTCGCCTTTTGGCTTTTTTATCGGAATATCGCCCATTATCTTTTCAAGAATCGTCTGACTGCCTGAATTTTTCGCTCTTTGAAACGCTTTGATGCTTTGAAGTTTTCCGCCTAATCTTATCCAATTCCTTATGCGACCCGAATATATCCCCTGAATTTGTTTTACGGTTAAATTGCTTACTTTGTTTTTCTTGTTAACAAAAAAAACAAATGCGTCTTTGCCGATTGGAACAAGGTTTAATTTAAACCCTTTTTCGATAAACTGCTCTTTTTGAGAAGCGGACGGTTCAAAACATAATATTAAATCTGCTTTTCCATTTAAAAGATTTTTATACGCATAGGGAGTCCTGCTGCTTAATACGATATTTTTCTCATCCCTCTCCCAATTATCATAAACAGCGGGAGGGTAGACCGCGTCTACAAATGAAGCATATAACGGATAGAGCGCCGTCGCTCCGTCCAGAACCGGCAAGTTATCTTTTATTTTTAAGGTTGAGCCGCCGTTAAGCCTCTCCAACTTTGATCTTGGCACAGGGTCGTCAATAATGCCCGGCTGATAATCGCTTAAACGGTCTATATCTTCAGACATTCTAGGTATTGTGCTTACATATTTGTCATATCTCCAGGATATTTCTATAGAAACAGGCCCCGCGAAAAATAAAAACGGAAAGATTAATATCAAGTAAACTAATTTTGAGCTTTTTATGTTCCATAGGATAAAGAAAACTATCAATGATATAACTAAAATAACCAACGCCAGTAAATCCAGTTCGCCTTCGTAAAAAAAATCATAATTAATATAAAAAAATAAAGCGGCAAGGCATAGAATAATTCCGGTAAAAACGCTGAAAATTATTTTTGTAGTTTTTTTTATTTTTCATAAAACCTTCTTATGTTACGTCCTCTTTACTTCTCTTGTAATTTTCATATATAATACCATGATTTTTTGTATAAATACAGGCAGGAATGATTGACAAGCAAATAAGAACAGGCAATAATTAACAATCATATTTTAGGAGAATTTCATGCTGACAGCTATAATCATTGTAATATCCTGTATTGTAATCGCGATTGGTATTGGAGTGTTTTTTCTTGTAAAGCTAATAATGCACTTTAAAGAAACCGAAACAAGAAATAAATATATTTTCCGTCTTGCTACAGTTGTAATTCTTACTATAGTTCTTGGCGGCGTGAATTCTTTTTTAATAATAAAATATTCTCTTGGCAAGGTAAGCGCAGGTATTGATAATATTACTCTTCCGGTTACCTCTGAAAATACATATAAACCTGTAAGCGAAATACCGAACGCTGTCATTATAGGCCGTATAGAAACTGTTTTTTCAATCAATGTCACGGGCAATTCAAAAACCGCAAGACAGCAAATTGACCGTACGGCTTACATTGAGTTGTTAAGGGCGGCGGAAGAAAAATACGGTGACAGCGGCGATATGGATGTTGCCGATATTACCTGGGTATTTGCCAGAACAGATTCCAATATAATTGTAACAGAACCTGTAGAATATTCAGCCATGGGAAAAGTGATAAGATACAATTCTTCCAAGTAGTAATTGTTTATTTAATGACCGCGAAAAACAAGCTATAAATTTTATTGCCCCTCTGGTTTAAATGAAAATTTTTTATAATTTTTATCTTACTTCCTATTTTCTTATCGTTCATTTGGAAGTCCAGCCTGATTTTTCATAACCAAATTTTCCAATTCTTCCAAATTACCCTTAAACACATTTAAATCGACTTTTTCTTTTATTCCGATTATCCTTGCGCTGTTGTGATACTGCCAGAATCTTACATTCTTGATTTTTTTGTTTAGAGGAAAAATAATCGAGCGAAACCATATCGGGTTGTTAAAGTTATCCTTTATTATATTTTTATACGCGACATTAGTCGTATAAATTATTACGTCATGTTTATAATGTTCCTCTAATCTGTTAATACAATTTCTTAATTCTTCCAGTAATTTTTCCTTGTTATAATCGCCGGGATTTCCCGAGAATTCAAAGTCTACTACAGGGGGCAAATCAATAATATCTCCCGCCGTATTAATATAATTATCCGCCTGATCTATTCCTTTGTAATTAAAATGGAAAAAATGATAGGCTCCCAGTATTCTTCCCGTCTTTTTTACGCTTTCCGCGTTTATTAAAAATTGCTTATCGACAAACGTGTCGCCTTCGGTCGCCTTTACAAAAATAAACTTATATTTTTCGTCAACATTTTCCCAATCTATCTTACCTTGATGATTTGACACATCAAGCCCTTCAATTGAATATATTTTTTTATCGGGGTAAACAAACCATATTATTCTTGCGGACAACAAAAAACCTAAAATAATAGTTATTAAAAGAATAAAAAATAGAAAAATTTTAATTACATTTCTTAAAAAAGAAATATTGTTTTTTTTCTTTTTCTTTCCCATTCCTGTATTCCATAAAACATTGAAATTGCTGTCGTGTTTATTATACCTTATATACGCAAATTTATTCAATTCCTTTTAATTTTATCAACCGCATTATTAATTATTTCAATATCTCCACCGTTTCTGTAAAAATCAGGCCATACAACAAACAAGGTTCTTATTGCTTCCAGAAGCACCAATGGATCGTCATCATATTTTTACACATCGATAAGCGTTATTCTTACTTCCGCATTTTTCAGCTTTCCAAGCATCTTTACCGCTTCAACTCTTATATCGGGAAAATCTTTTATTATCCTGCCTTCTTCGGCCGTGATTCCGGTTTCTTCAAGATCAAGATATTTTAAAACATTATATACCGGATAAACAGCGGTATATGACGTTTTTTGCTTTTTATATTATTTATATTTTATATTCCATTCTATTTATTCTTATTTTCATTAAATAAAATAATATCCTTTCATAATCATTGTATAAATATTCCTCATTAAACGAGAAATACGAATGTTTACACCATGGATATATATTCCAATGTAAACTTACCCTCTTTAGACAATTTCCGCATTTTTTTAGTTTCTAAAATATCTTTTCTTTTTCTATATAACAAACTCCTTCTTAAAAAAATATAAAGAAAATGAAAAACAAAAAATAAACTTTTTTGTCTAATTATCAAAATCTATAAAAAATGGCATATTCGCTTTTAAAATCCTGTGTGATCTGCGATAATTACCGGGTGTCGATCCAAATTTTTGCTTAAAAGCCCTTATATATGATTGCTCATAATCAAAATCATACATAAGTGCAATATCTATAATATTGACATTGCTTTCTAGCAGATCTTCAAGACTTGCCGCTAACTTCCGAGAACGGATATAACTTGAGATTGTTTGCTTAAAAGCAAATTTAAATAACTTCCGCAAATGGCTTTCAGA
>Ga0268262_10000825_pt1 | contig 40191 bp, 30 predicted proteins | sample TergutNc150P3_FD_190354 | JGI IMG/M metagenome (GOLD analysis project Ga0268262, IMG submission 190354) | Nasutitermes corniger P3 segment gut microbial community from laboratory colony in Florida, USA - Nc150 P3 (SPAdes) (version 2) | ecosystem: Host-associated > Arthropoda: Insects >...
GCTACAGCCTCGGTCTTGAATTCCCTCGTATAAGACCGCCTTTCCTTGTTTTTCTTTGCCATTTTCCCTCTCCTTGCCATTGTATCTTGTGCTTATTCTTTTGTTTACTGATAGGGGTTAGGTTCAGTCTTTTGGGTATAATTTGAAGCAGATGTATAGGATAAATAGGGATAAAGCGGGATAAGAGTACTTGTAAAATTCTAAAAAATGTTCCACAACAGCAACTATTATACCTTGTACCATTTGGATCCGGTCATACACGATATCTCAGTCTGTGACTACGGCTACTCCTACCTCGTATTAAAGGACTGTCGCGACAGTGGCTTGTTGGACTGCATTTCGAAAACTTTTGACGGGCGCGCCATGGACATCATCGTTATGGCGGCGTATGTCATCCGGAAAGGGAATGCCATAGACGGAATAGACGACTGGCAGGAAAGAAACTTTTTCACGGGCTTTAGCCGTTTGCTTACATCTCAATCGGCCAGCAAAATTTTTGCTTCCCTGACTGCTAGGCAGACAAACGATTTCTTTGCATGCTGGGTGAAAGCGTCAATGGGCGGCAGTAGCGTCTGCTACGACGTCACATCAATATCTTCATATGCCCAAAAGATGCCTGCCATTGAACGCGGCTACAACCGCGATGGTGAGGCTCTGTCCCAATACAATGTAGGTATGTTCTGCGACGAAGCCAGCAAGACGCCGCTGTATTATAACCGTTACAACGGCAGCCTGACCGACAAGACGAACCTTTCCTATGTCCTTGCAAATGCGAAAGCAGTAGAGATACAGCACGTCAAGATGGTTCTTGACGGCGGCTTTTAGAGCGAGGAATGTCTTAGGAGCCTGCATTCTCTATGCGATGCCTTTACCATGGGAATACCCGGCCATCTGAAAGAATCGGAAAGGATCATTGCCGCTCACGGGGACGATATCGAAAAGTACGCGAATGAACTGACCGGCAGGCAGGTCTACTGCATCCCTGTAGACACTGAACTGAGCGACGTTCCCGGACGGGTCATGCTATACTTTGACCCTTGGAACCGTCTCAATCTGTGCAATGAGTTGTCAAACCACATCAACAGGCTCAGTGCGGAACTTGCCGCGCTGAAACGTTACCCCAAAAACAAACTTGGCCGTTACACGCCCTATTTTGTTATTACAAAACACGAAAATGACAGCGGTTTTGATTACAAGGTTGACGCAGGCAAGGTTGACATGGACGGCGACCGCATTAGGACGCATAACGAACAAACAACGGAAGGCAAGACATTCGTAGTGTTCATTGCATGCGTAATCCGCTCTTACTTATTGAACAAACTCAGACAATATCTGACGGATAACTCGACATCCATGAAGAAAGTGTTCAGCCAGTTTTCCAATATCGCCGTCATTTCTGGCCATAACGGCTATCACTTTACAGTGGAAATCTCGTTGAGAAGCAAGGTGTTGGCAATTCCGCTTTCCCAGATAAAGCCGTCGGATATTGACGATGACACAGTCGAAGCAATATGCGATTGGCATTATTGGAAGAAACAGGGATACACATTTTAAGTCATAAACGATTACAGCCCTATGGTTGTTGTCTACGCTAATTTTATTTGGATAGCGTTAATAGCATACCTTTTATTTTTTCTGTTGAAAGCAAAGTCAAAGATTTTTGGAATGTCATTTACCAATTTTATTTCGGTAATAAAGACAATGTTGTTTCAGCGTGTTTCTCTTTTTGCTTTTGTAAGCGGCGTAAGCCTGCCGCTTAAACCTAAGAAATTTCTTGAATGTCAGCCGGAGTTCGTATGGTAGGGAGATTTATTTTGGACACTAATGATTTTTAATATTCTTAACCATGAAGGATATAGTAATATTTCAAGAGTATTATTTTTCGCTGTGAATATTTCTTCTGAAAGCAAATCTATCCATTCTGAATTTCCGATTTTCTCATTATATAACATACATTCCTTCTTTTTTTGTGTTGCATTTATAGTCACAATAATTATTTCATTATTTGTTTCTCTTGAAAAAGCGAATATTTGTTCATAACTTACCAGAAGTTCGCAAAATTTGCCGTTTTTTAATGCTTCTGACTCACGGCGTAATTTGGAAAAACGGCATATTTCTTTAAATAGATCTTTACCAATATTTGATTGTGTCCAAGCATCTTCCCACGCAGGCCGTAAGTCATAATCATTGTGATTATTCCGTTTTCCGTAAATGCCGTATTCACTGCCATAATAAATAGAAGGTATACCGGGAGAGCAAAATAACGCGCCGTATAATGGGAAAAGATTAGCCTGATCATTTAACGAGGACGCAACACGGTTTACATCGTGATTATCCGCAAAGTTATATAAAGTAAGGTCAGGATAAAGTCCGCCATCGGAAAATTCCCGTTTCAATGTCCATGCAAGTTCATAGATATTTTGATTATGGAAACACGACCAAAGACTGTTATATAACTCGTAATTTGTTGCCGAATCAAGACAGCCTTCGTGCGCCAGGCTGCGATAATCACCTGCGACAATTTCTCCCATGAGCCAAAATGTTTTTTTTAAATTCTTGCTAAAGGAAGATAATTCTTTTAAAAAATCAATGGAAATAACATTTGCAGCGTCAAGGCGTAAGCCGTCAATATCAAATTCTTTTATCCAGTATTTTACAGCGCCCAAAAGATGGTCGCGGACATCACGGCAATCAAGGTTAAGTTTTACGAGACTTTTATGTCCCGCCCATCCTTCATAAGTGAAACCATCGTTATATTCGTTGTTTTGAGAAAAATTAATATTAAAATACCAATTAGAATATTGGGAGTTCTCTCTTTTTTCTTTAACATCTTTAAAAGCAAAAAAATCTCTGCCGGTATGATTAAAAACCCCGTCAAGAATTACTGAAATACCGTTTTCATGCAGTATTCCGGTAAGTTCCTTAAGATCATTGTTGTTGCCGAGCCTGCGGTCAACATGATAATAGTCAACAGTGTCGTATCCATGAGAGCTAGATTCAAAAAGCGGTCCTATATAAAGCGCGTTTATCCCAAGCGATAAAAGCCTTGGTATATGTTTTACCAATGACAGCAATCCATTTCCGGCAGGCGAGCAGAAATCATTTTGTTTAGGCGCTCCGCACATTCCAATCGGATATATATGGTAAAATATTCTATCCGTCCAATTTTCCATTTTTATTCCTAATTTATTTATATACAATTTTGTCTTTTTTATCAAGACTTTCAAAAATTCTTTGACTTTCTATTTTTGCCAATTAACCTTCTTTGCGCATAACATCTTGGCTGTTGAAGGTTGTTTTACAATGTGATATTCCTTAATTTAAAATTCCATCCGGCTTATTTGACGGAATTGAAGCGGCGCGGTATTGAATTTTATATTAAATTTGCGAAATAATTTATACGTTCTTATAGGTTTTCTTTATTCCGAATAAAAAATACCTCAATACAGGTATTAACCTGACAATTTCACAAAACACTATTGTTATTGCCAAAGCAATAAAAAACAATAAAAAATAATTAAAAACCATAGGAAATTCAAAAAATGTAGTTATAATGTATGCCGTAAATGGCATAATGGGAAAATGGCATAAATACCATAAAAAACTGCGGCTTTTCAAATAATTCAATAAATTATTTGTAAAATTAAAATGTTTCTGCGCGCTCCCTAATATTGCCATCATCATAATCCACGCATAAAGGTTTGTTAATGGATGCTGTAAAAAATTATTATCGGAAAAATTCTTCCCGTAAAAACAGTAAACTTGAATAATACCAAGTACTAATCCGGCAATAAGTAAAAGATACTTATATTTTACGATTATTCCGATTATTTTATCCTGCGAAAAAAAATAATACCCTGACAGAAAGACAAATAAATATATGCCGTTTCTGAAGGTAGTTAATAAAGGTGTATTTAGTAAAAAAGACGAACCCCAAAACGGTAAAAAAAGTAGCAGTAAAACAAAAATATTTGTTTTACCAGCCAATGTCCAAAGACGGTCATTTTTATCAATTTTTCGTATAAGAAGCAAAACCAATGAAACAATAAACAATTGTAAAAGAAACCATAAAGGACCGATATTTAAACAAAATATAAAATATTTTACGAACGCCGGGACATAATTTCCGCCAAAAATATCATAATACTGGTTAGTTACCCACCCGTTTAACCATGCCAGAATAAACATACCGCCGACTAAAGGTATCAATAATTTTTGCACGCGTTCTTTTAGAAATTGTTTTTCGGTTCTTATTTGCAAAGCATATCTGGCGCTTATGCCGGCTAACAGGAACATAATAGTCATTAACCACGGATATACAAAATTACAAAATCCATCAAAAGCCGGAATACCGTATACCGCAATATTCTTGGTAACACCGACACTGTTAAATAAATATACAACATGATAAACAATTACTACCAATACGGTTAAAGACCGTATATTGTCAATAAAATACTTTCGGGAAACGTTTGTATTTTCCATAATATTCCTCCAAAAAACTATTAATAATTTTTTCTATCAATTTTCTTATTCAATAATTCAACCATTATTATATTGAGTATCAATATAAAGCCGATAAATAACGGAAAAACAAAAAAACTAAAATATTTTGTTATCTGTCCGAATAACGGAGGTATAAATGTAGTCCCGATATATGCACTTGCCATTTGTATTCCCATTATTGCCTGCGACTTTTCACTGCCGAAATTTTTCGGCGTCTCGTGTAAAAGACTTGGATATATCGGAGCGCATCCCAGTCCGATTATAAAAAAGCCGGGCAATAACAATATTCTGCCGACAGGCAGCATTAACGCAATAATTCCACAGGCGATAAGTCCCTGCCCTAAACGAACCATTTGGCGGTTATTCAATTTCATCGTTAAAAAACCGGAGATAAAGCGTCCTGATGTTATTCCGATATAGTATAACGAAATCCATTGAGCGGCTATTTCCGGGGATATATTTTTTTCCATAACTAAAAAACTGCTTCCCCATAATCCTGCTGTGCTTTCAATGCTGCAATAACAAAAAAACGCAATAAGGATATGTTTTACTCCGGCAGTGCGAAATAATTCTTTAAATGATATTCCTTTTACAGTTTCGCTTTTTTCATTATCGTTTTGAGATTTATTTTTTCCCCACAGTGATATAGTGATGAATAATATAGCCACAAGGCAGCATTGAAGCAATCCGATTGCACGATATCCAAGGTTCCACGAATTTTTATTTATCAAAAAGAATGACATGATAATCGGTCCAATTGAAGCTCCAATGCCCCAAAAACAGTGAAGCCAGCTCATGTGTCTGGCTTTATAATGCAGCGCTACATAGTTATTCAGAGCCGCGTCGACTGAACCTGCGCCTAATCCGAGAGGAACAGCCCAAAGACACAACAGCGGAAAAGCGGAAGAAAAAGAAAACCCCAAAAGAGCGGCGGCAGTCAATAAAACGCTAAAAGCGGTAACGATGCCTGTTCCAAACCGCCTTATAATTCTTTCGCTGAAGAAGCTTGAAATAACCGTTCCGCCGGCTATAATCATTGAAATATATCCGGCATAATGAAGCGGAACACTTAAGCCGCCGTACATTGAAGGCCATGCCGATCCCAGCAGTGAATCAGGCAAGCCTAAACTAATAAACGAGAGATATATAATTACCAAAAGTATGGTCGAGAGCATTTTTTGCCTCCATAAATTTTACCAATATGTCTTTTCATTATTTCACATTTTAACAATAAAGAATTAACATTATTAATCATTTTTTAAATTTATTGAGAAAGATTTCAATTTTTTAAGATAAAATGAACATTTTTGATCATTTTACCGTTTTTTTGAGATATTAATTATTCTATGTAAATGTGTATTTTATATCTTTATTCCCAATAAATCTTCTTCTGATAAAAATCCCTGCGCCGCTCCGTTTTCTCCTATTTTATACGAGGCAAATATTATCGCTTTTTCTATAGCGTAATTCGGGTCTTTTGTTTTGTTATAGAAATATATAAATGATGAAAATAATGCGTCTCCTGCGCCGATTGTATTTATAATATCCCTTGTTTTTACCGCCGGATAATGTTTAATTTGTTCTTCTTCTCTTATATAAATTAATACTCCGTTTTCACCAAGCCCTATTGCGATTATTTTATTATTATATGTTTCTATTATTCTTTTTAAGAATTCTTTTTCTCTGCCTCTTATTTTTTCATTGCTTAAAAATAGAATATCGGAATATGCCATAAAATCCTTGCTGTATTTATCATTTATATCATCCAATACATGGACATCTGTCGCAATTGTTTTTCCGTAACTTTTCACTTTTTGTAATAATTCCCTTGAATAATTAATATTGCACAGTATCGCCACGTCAACCGTATTAATTACTTCATCAATTTTCTCTGTCGGATATTTTATTTCCTGTATATTTTTTAAATCACAAATAATTTTTCTTTTATTTTCATTATACAATATTACAGATTGTGATGTTTTTTCCGCTATAGGTAAAACATATTCGGTATTTATGCCTGAATTTTTAATTTCATTATTAATAATTTCCCTGTAAATATCATTGCCTATTACTGAAAAAAATATGGGATCGCCTCCCAGTGTCTTAATTGCCTTTACAATATTAAATCCAACGCCGGAAATTGTAGTATTAACTCCGTAAAATTCATATTCTATCGGTGTATATTCTATGGGAAACTGTCTTATTTTAGCTGTTATTTCTATTCCTGTATGACCGGACACTAAAATATTATTCATACTATTTAATACCATATCTTATTAACAATGTCAAAATGCGGCTAATCAAACTGACTAAAGTCCGACATTAGACACAATTATCTTATGGTAATCTTTAAAAACTTCGGTTTTTAGAGGTTCCCTTATATCTAAATTAGCGCAACCCCGCTTGGCAATTTCCCGGATTTTCTTTATAATAAAAAATTAATTGTATTTGAACCGGTATGACCAACTAAGAAAATTATACTTGTAAATATTGCAAAATAATTTTTTAGCCATAATGCTATAAACAAATAATAAATTGGTACAACTGCCGATAAACCTATTACTATTAACCAGGCATTTGTAACGCCTAAAAAGTAAAAAATCCAGCAAATGTAATAAATAATAATGCAAAAAACAGAAATAAAAAAGAATTTGTTTCTAAATTTCGGATGAATAACCGATTTATTAATAATAATTATTATTAAGCCTACTGTTAAAACACCGCCAAATTTTTCTAATATTCCAAAATATATATTTACAGGTATATTATCTGCCAGCGGGTTATTTACGGGAGTCAATAAAAACCAGGGTAAATAAGGCAGTTCTTGTAATATAAAAGCAGTTAAGCCGTATAAAGAAAATCCAATTTTATACTGTCTTAAATAATTAAGCATTTAAATTACCGCTCCATTATCATTCCAACAGTGTTTAATATATTTTCTCATCCATAATGACAGTATTCCTGTATAAATTATTATTGAATATACATTTATCCGTTCAGCGACGCCAAAATATTCTTTAGACGCTATATTTATTAACATTGCGCCTGCCATTAAAATAAATAATGCGCTTATTGAAACAACGCCAAGCCATTTATGCCCTTTTACTTTGAAAAATCCAACGGAAAATAATACTAATGAAACTATCGTCAATATTACTACAAATACAGTAACAACCATGTGCATTTTGTCTTGAAAAGTACCAGCATAACCGGATTCTGATAACGGGAAAAATGTATACCCGAAAAATGATATAAAATTCATTAAACAAAAAATCAATGATGAAACAGTAACAGCTTTATTTATCTTTTTTCTTAAATAGATAAAAAATCCAATTGAGAATGTAACGGCGCATATACCATAAAGCAGCGAAAACAATCTCGCTATATTTTTAGACGGCGAATTTGAAGCGGTTAAATCGCTTATTGCCTGTGCAAGCGGGTTATAGCCTTCATAAAATATTTCTCCGAGAATTACATGAAGAAAATAAAAAATTAACGCGAATATACCGAAGAATGGTATGAATTTTACAACTTTATTTCTCATAATCTTTTGTCTCCTTATTTAAAAAGGTTCATTTTCCGGCAAATAGTTCTCATCAATATTTGCCTATGAAAATAATCCAATAGCATACCCGCTGTTTTATTTGGGCATTATGAACAATTTTGAATATTCTACCATTTTTCAGAGACAAAAGTATACTAGACTTGTTCGACAACTTGGTTAGTTGTCTCACAAGTCTTGCATTTTTTCGGACTAAAGTAGACTTTAGCCCTGCAAAAATGCTTTTTTATATGGAAGTTGTTCAGAAACTGAAGTTTCCGAACAACTCTACTATTCAATTTGTTCCGTCATAAAGTTTTGAGAAAAGTAAAAATGATGAAAAATGTTAATTTTTACCCGTTTAATTTGATATTATCTATATAATTGATAAATTAACAAAAAAGGAGAAAATTGAATAATGCATAAAGATTTAATAACGGCTTTTAATAAATTGGTGGAAATTATAAAAGCCGATGAACGCTGCAAGGGCGGGTGGCATTACGGTTCTGTCGGCAGAGGACAGACAGATATTTATTCGGATTATGATCCTGTTTTTCTTGTCGCTGATAAGGATTTTGAGCAATTTGCGGCGGATGTTCCTAAAATGTTTAAGCAAATTTCAGATGAACTTTTGATATGCTGGCCTGAAGATTATAACAGTAAAATTTTTAAGAATTACTGTTGTGTAATACGTATAGGCGATAATTTACATCAGCACGATTTTTTCATATTGAATTATGATTATCCCGATGAATGGTGGTGCAGACAGCATTGCAAAGGCTGCACAAGAGAGAATATCTTTTTTGACAGGTATGGTGAAACAGCGGCGTTTCTTGACAAGGGTTATACAACTGATAATTATTTGCCTGACACGGTTAGGGCAATGGATACATACTGGTTTCATGCCATGATGCTGGTTAAATATTTTAAGCGAAAAGACATATTCAAATTGCTTAAAAATATTTTCGATTTTATGTTTCATACGCACGTAGATTTGCTGTTAAGCCGTTATGATACAATGGATTGGGGAGCTTGGGAAACAAAAGTAAAATATTGCGTTCCTAAGGAAAAGCAGGAACATTTAAAAATGTATTTTACTTCTGCGGAAATTTCCTCATTACAAACGGCTATGGAAAAATGTATTAATTTATTCAAGAATGACGCAGAGGAAATATGCAGAGAAAAAGGAATTAATTATCCGGTAACTGTTTCACAACAAGTAATATCATATTTCAATAAAAATGTTGTTTATGAAAACAGCATATAAATATGGGTATGCAATTCCGGTTGTTATCAATTACCGATAAAATTACCGTAATTTCTGCTTAACCGCTATGATTTGCTGCATATTGCCGGTATAATAGAATGTGTTTATAATAGGAACCTCTAAAAACTGAAATTTTCAGAGATTACCTGATTTTACAAAGGGGAGCAAATTATTATGAAAGTATCTGTGCCTATATCTTATAGATTTTGTCCGCTGCCGCTGTTTCTTTATGGTACATATAAAGAAGATAATACGCCCAATTTCGGTTTATTCGGCTGGTTAAGTTATTATTGGGACGTTGAAATAGGCGTAATAGCGTGTATTGGAAACAATAAATTGACAAAAGACCGCATACAGGCTAATAGAGTTTTTTCGGCTAATCTTGTTACGGAAGAATTATTGCCTATTGCCGATTATTTCGGCAATAAGGAAGGATATTCAAAGGATAAAATGAATGTTAACGTGGAAATTGAGAAAGGACAGGTTCTTGATGTTCCGGTATTGACAAAAAGTCCGTGGATTTATGAGCTGGAAGTCAATAAAACAATAACTTTAAATAACAGCGAAGTATTTCTATGTAATATAAAAAATGTTCTGGCTGATGAATATTTATGTGATGAGAAATTAACTGAAGAAGAACGTATTAAAACGATTCGACCTGTGCATACTGTATGTCAAGCTTATTTTTCATGGGATGGTAATGCAATATGTTCCTGGGGAGAAGCAAGGAATATTGATGTCTGTTAAATTCAACCGTTATAAATTATTGGCCGATTTCGATAAAGTCATCAAATACCTGACTGATGTTTTCAATATGGAAACATTAAACGGTTATTTGCTTCCCCAGTATTTTGAATATGCTCATACTCATCCGTTATTTAATTTTAAATCGGCGCATAGATTTGGTTTATGGGAAGATGAAAATGATTTTAAGAAAATTAACGATTGTTTATGGTATGGATTTGACCACGGTCCCGATCCTGATAACGATATTGACAGCCGGATGTTAATGCAAAGCGGTCCGAATTTCCGGAAAGAATTAACCACAATAATAAAAGCGCCGAACGGCGAATATGTATGTTACGCAGGAATGTGGTTTGATAAACAAAATAACTATGCGTATCTGGAACCATTGGCGACAGTACCAAAATACCGGCGCATGGGACTTGCGACAATTGCGTTAGTTGAGGGAATGAAAAAGACAGAAAAGCTGGGCGCAAAATATTGCTTTGGAGGAACGGGGGAGTTTTATAAAAGTATCGGTTTTAAAGAAATTGCAAGCCGTGAATTATGGAAAAAGGAATGGCAGTAAATCATAATTTTTGGTAATTTGCATACAGATTGATGTTAAAGATACTTATTTCCTATGAGTGAGCATTCAAAATATATAACGGTAAGTATAGGCATGGCAAGTTCAATCCACGATGAACATAATTCCCAAACATAATTATTAGTTGAGGCGGATAAGGCTTTGTATGCGGCAAAGCATTCAGGCAGGAATAGGGTTGTGGCGGGGCAGGGAAAAACGGCGTATAAAGAATGTTATGCAAAATGGCGGCTTACCTGCCTGTGAATATTGGTTACCGGAAATAAGCTTTTATTATTGAAAACCCGAAAATCTTGTTGATTTTCTATTTCAGAAAAAAAAATTTTACAAAAAGCGTAATATTACCGATTTTTTTATTGATTTTATCGCGGGCATAATTTCCAAAAAATGGCGTGAAATCGGACGTAAATACGTATTGATAAACTTAAAATTAGTTACTATATTTATATTGAGGTAAGTTTCGCTGTTCAAGGCAGCGTAATCCGGCGTTCATGAACTTAAACGCCGGGTACAGGGAGGCGCATATTAAGATACCAGGTTTTTTTTTAAAACGCCCGCTGTATGTACAAATTTTGTTTACCTTTTGTTCATTTGTGGCAATGGTTGTATTAAGCTGCATCTTCACAACCAGAATCGTGCGCGCCAATTTGCTGCGTAATGTTGAAAGCGTACTTGATTTTGTTGAATCCAGAATCAGTTATGATCTGCTGGAATCACGCGCGATGCTGGATGAGTTTGCGGAATCCATACAGAGTTTAATCCTGCGCGGAGATGATTCCGCAAAACTGACCGCTTATAACACGGATATATCAAATTTTTTACTGTTAAAAAGCAACAAAATTTACAGTTCTAACGGTCCATTTGGCTATATTGAAAAATCTCCGGAAGGTCCGTTCTTTTTTAACGGTATCGGCTGGCATCCGCCTGATTCCTGGAATCCGAAAGATCGCCCATGGTACAAAGCCGCTCTTGAGGCCGGTGACGGCATTGCCGAAACAATTCCGTATATGGATACGGTAACTGGCGAAACCGTTTTAACATACTCCCGTTGTATTTTTAACCGTAACGGGGAACGTATAGGCGTTGTCGCTATGGATGTACGGGCAGGTTACATAGGAGAAAGAGTTGTTAATACCGCTTTTGCCAAAGACTCAAGCTACGGAGTTTTGATCAGTCAGGATTTAACAATAATCGGCCATTCCAACCCTGAATATGTCGGATTGAAAATGAACAATCCGATAATTCCCCTTTCTATTTTAGCCGATGAATTGGTGCGCATGGGAAAAATTTCAGAGGTTATGTGGACTAACTGGAAGGGTGAAAAGGTCGTCGGTTTTTTCAGGACGCTTCCCAACGGATGGCGCTTGGGTCTTTTCCCGCCGAAAAATTTATATTATCAGCCTGTTTATAATATGGCGCTGATTCTCAGCATATTGGGCTTTATGCTTGCGGCAGTGTTGATTATAGTTCTTATTCGAGTTGACGCCGCAAAAAACAAATCGGATATAGAAAACAGGCACAAGAGCGCGTTCCTTGCCAACATGAGTCACGAGATACGGACGCCGATGAACGCCATAATCGGCATGACCACGATAGGGAAGTCCGCTTCCGACTCCGTTCGCAAAGATTACTGCCTTTCAAAGATTGAGGACGCTTCGAACCATCTGCTCGGCGTGATTAACGATATTCTGGATATGTCCAAAATTGAAGCCAACAAATTTGAACTTGCTCCGGCGGAATTTGATCTTGAAAAAATGCTGCGGCGCGTGGTGAATGTCGTCAATTTCCGCATAGACGAAAAGCAGCAAAAATTTTCCGTGCATATTGACCGTTCTATTCCCCGTATGCTTATAGGGGACGATCAGCGTATAGCGCAGGTCATAACCAACCTACTTGGAAACGCCATCAAATTTACGCCGGAAAAAGGTTCCGTTACCCTTGCCGTGCGCCTTGCGGGAAAAGGAAGCGATATCTGTACCCTGCAAGTTTCGGTCAGCGACACCGGAATCGGCATAAGCCCCGAACAGCAGGAAAAGATTTTCCGCTCTTTTGAACAGGCCGAATCCAGCACAACCCGCAAATACGGCGGTACGGGGCTGGGTCTTGCGATTTCCAAGAGTATAGTTGAAATGATGGGCGGCAGTATTTGGGTAAAATCGGAATACGGAAAAGGTTCTGTTTTTTCATTTACCATGCAGTTGCAGCGCGGTACGGAAGAAAAGCATACGTTTTTGTCCTCCGATATAAACCTGCAAAATGTCCGTATTTTGATAGTAGACGACGATCCTGATATTTTAACATATTTCCTTGAAATAGCGCAAAGTTTCGATATAATGTGCGATGTTGCAATAAGCGCGGAAAAAGCGCTTCAACTCGTAGACCAGAATAACGGTTACCATATCTATTTTATAGACTGGAGAATGCCGGTTATAGACGGCATTCAGCTTTCCCGTGAGATAAAGTCGCGTGTTACGGAACACTCCATTGTAATAATGATTTCCGCCGCGGAATGGAGCGCGGTTGCCGATGAAGCGAAAACGGCGGGCGTTGATAAATTCCTGTCTAAACCCCTGTTCCCTTCCACCATCGCGGAAGTTATTAATGAATGTCTGGGCGTGGACAAACGACAGGCGGAAAAATCACATTCAGAGGAAATTGCCGGTATTTTTGCCGGACGGCGCATACTGCTGGTTGAAGATGTGGATATTAACCGCGAAATTGTACAGACTCTGCTTGAGCCGACAAAGCTGGATATAGATTGCGCGGGAAACGGCGCGGAAGCGGTACGTATGTTTGTAGAAGCTCCGTATAAATACGACATGATTTTCATGGATATACAGATGCCGGAAATGGACGGCTATGAAGCCACACGGCGTATAAGGGCGCTGGATATTCCGGCGGCAAAAACCATACCGATTGTTGCAATGACTGCGAATGTATTTAAAGAGGATGTTGAAAGATGCCTTGAAGCCGGCATGAACAACCATGTCGGTAAACCGATAGATTTTGAGGAAGTCCTGGGCAAACTGCTCTCATATTGGAATATGAATTAAAAGTTTAAATACTGTCTTACATTACTGCCCGTAATAAGCATCTTTTCCGTGTTTGCGTTCCCAGTGTTTTTTGATTATATACTCCGGCAGCGGCGCAGCCTGCGGATTAATTATCAGCGTGAGCATTGCCATTTTACAGACTTCTTCAAGCATAACGGCATTGTAGACAGACTGGGCGGCGCTGCCGCCCCATGTAAAAGGACCGTGTCCTGCGACAAGCGCCATTGATAAATGAGCGTGATTCAGATTTCTTTTCTTAAAGGTCTCTGCAATAAGATTCCCTGTTTCCAGTTCGTAGTCGTTTTTAACCGCTTCACTGCTTATAAACTCCGTACAGGGAACTTCATCCGCTCCGTAATCCGCGTGTGTTGTGCCAAAGACAGGAACCGGCTTTTTGGCTTGCGCCCATGCGACAGCGTACGGCGAATGTGTATGAGTAACGCCTCCGATGCCTGAAAATTCCCTGTACAGAACCATATGGGTTTTGGTATCAGATGACGGTTTTAGAATGCCTTCGACAATTTTCCCGTCAAGGTCAACTATTACCATTGACTTAGGTTTTAATTTGTCGTATTCAACGCCGGAAGGCTTTATTGCGAAAACACCCTTTGCGGAATCAAACGCAGAAGAGTTACCCCATGTGTAAAGGGCAAGGCGCCGCAGTTTAATTTCCATGTTCGCTTCATATGCTTCTTCTCGTAATGTTTTAAATGTCATGGTCAGTTCCAGTATGCCTCGCTCCAGCGCAGTTCGTCTCGCAGCCTGTCGGGTCTTGTGTTTTTATCAATCAATACAAACTCAATGCCGCTCATTTGCGCCCAGTCGCGGAAATATTCCGCTGTAAGCGCCGTACTGTAAACCGAATGATGAGCGCCGCCCGAAATAATCCATGCTTCGGCGGCGTCGCTTAAATTCGGATACGGCTTCCAGAGCGCGCGGGCGACGGGCAGTTTCGGCATGGCGTTTTCAATTTTTATGGTTTCAATTTCATTGACAATCATTCTGAAACGGCTGCCAAGATCGATGAGCGTAGCGAGTACCGCCTGTCCCGGAGCGGCGTCGAACACCATGCGGGCGGGGTCAGCTTTTCCGCCTATTCCCAGGGGATGTACTTCAATTCGGGGTTTTTCACCCGCAATCGAAGGGCAGATTTCCAGCATATGCGCGCCAAGAGCGGCTTCTCTTCCGGGTTCAAAATGGTAGGTGTAATCTTCCATAAATGAAACTCCGCCCGGCAGACCGGAAGCCATAACCTTGGCTGAACGCGTCAGCATGGACTGTTTCCAATCCCCTTCCGCGCCAAAGCCGTAACCTTGTTCCATAAGCCGCTGGCAGGCAAGACCGGGAAGCTGCGGCAATCCGTGCAGGTCCTGGAAGGTAGTGGTAAATGCCCCTGCGTGTTCAGTTTCAAGCATTTCTTTAACGGCGATTTCTATTTTTGCCTGTTCGAGCATTGCGCTTCTGGCCTTGCCTGCCTGTTTAAGTTCAGGCGCAAGCTCGTATAAAGCGGCATATTCTTCCGCCAGTTTTTCCGCCTGCGTGTCGCTGGTTTTCGCGTAACGCGCGGCAAGGTCGCCGATGCCCCATGTGTTGACCTGCCAGCCGAACCTGATTTGAGCTTCTGTTTTGTCGCCTTCGGTTACCGCCACTTCCCGCATATTGTCTCCAAGTCGCATAACGGTAGAATCCATTCCGTCTTTTCTCGCGGCGGCGGCTCGCATCCAAACGTCCATACGGCGGCGCAGTTCCCTGTCCTGCCAGAAACCTGCGACAACCTTGCTCGGCAGTTTCATCCGCGCGTGAATGTATCCGTGTTCCCTGTCGCCGTGGGCAGACTGGTTCAGGTTCATAAAATCCATATCTATAGAAGACCAGGGAATATCGCGGTTAAACTGAGTGTGCAGATGCAGAAGCGGTTTACGGTTTAACGCAAGCCCCTGTATCCACATTTTTGAAGGCGAAAATGTATGCATCCATGTTATTATACCCGCGCAGTTTTTAGAAGCGTTCGCTTCCTCAAAAAGACCGCGTATCGCGTTAGGCGTTATTGCCGTAGGTTTTAATACTACATTTCCTGAAAGCGCTGCATCCTTGTTGAATTCATCCGTCATAATACGTGCATGATCGGCAACCAGTTTAAGCGTTTCATCTCCGTAAAGGTCCTGACTTCCTACGATAAACCAATATTCGTAATTTTTTAAGTTCATAATCATCCTCTTTTTAAATTTTCAACGGCAGCCCGTTCAATTTTGAGTCCCGCTGTATAACGTTCCATGAATTTGCTAAAGCTTACCACATCATTCGGATCAGGTTCAATCTGCGAGCCTTTTTCCCCGGCAAAGACTTTTTCCGCAAGGAATTTTTTCAGAGATTCATTTCCTTCACGCAAAAAAGCGGCAAGAAGCGCGATGCCCCACGCTCCGCCTTCTCCGGCGGATTCCATTACTGAAACCGGCGCGTTAAAAACGGCTGCGATAAAACGCTGCCCTACGCCCCTGGTTTTAAACAAGCCGCCGTGTCCCAGCAAGCTGTCTATCCGCACTTTTTCCTTTTCGGTAAGAATATCTATGCCGTACTTTAAAGTTCCCATGCTGGAAAAAAGAAGCGTCCGCATAAAATTTGCCAGAGTAAAATTGCCGTCAGGAAGGCGGGAAAAAAGCGGACGGCCTTCTTCAATTCCTGTAATAGGTTCGCCGGAATAGTAATTAAAGGAGAGAAGCCCGCCGCAATCTTCATCCGCTTCCAAGGCTTTATAATACAGCTCGTCATAAAGCGCAGTTTTATTCATTTTTGCTCCGCTTAAATCCAGCAGTTCGCTGAACAATTTTACCCACGCGTCAATATCGGAAGTGCAGTTATTGCAATGAACCATAGCCACCGGCTTTCCGTCGGGAGTGGTAACAATATCAATTTCCGGATATACCTTTGACAGTTCTTTTTCCATAACGATCATTGCAAAAATAGAAGTGCCGGCCGAAACATTTCCTGTATGCTCAGCTACGCTGTTAGTTGCAACCATACCCGTACCCGCGTCTCCCTCAGGCGGGCAGAACGGGATACCTGCCTGCAGCAGTCCGGAAGGATCAAGCAGTTTTGCTCCTTCCGCAGTCAGGACACCGGCGGCTTCGCCCGCGTTCAAAACGGACGGGAGAATATCCGTAATTTTCCAGTTGTAATTGCGTGAAGTTATCAGATCGTCAAATTTTTTCAACATCAGAGGATTATAATTGCCGCCGTCTATCGGAAACATACCGGAAGCGTCGCCAATACCAAGCGCTTTTTTTCCGGTTAATTTCCAATGCAGAAAACCCGCGAGGGTAGTTATAAAATCAATATCCTTTACATGGGATTCATTATTTGAAACCGCCTGGTATAAATGAGCGATGCTCCATCGCTGAGGTATATTGAATTTGAATATTTCGGTAAGCAAAGTTGCAGCTTTTTCGGTTGTGGTATTGCGCCAGGTACGGAAGGGAACAAGCTGATTGCCGTTCTTGTTAAATGCAAGGTATCCGTGCATCATTGCGGAAATTCCGATAGCTCCGACTGTAGAAAGCGCAATTCCGTAACGGCTTTTTACATCAAGAGCCAGTTTCGAGAAACAGTCCTGCAATCCCGCCCACACATCGTCAAGATGGTATGTCCAAACTCCGTCCTCCAGCCTGTTTTCCCAATCATGACTGCCTGTAGCTATTGGTGTGTAATTATCGTCAATTAATACCGCTTTAATCCGTGTGGAACCAAGTTCGATTCCGAGAGAAGTTTTATTTTCGATGATTGCCTGTTTTGCGTCCATAATAGCATCCTTAAAAACAATATTTTTTACTGTATTGATCTGTATTTATCAATCGGTTTCTCATTGAACTTCAGCCATTTGGGAATCATTTGCTTAAAATTGCCCTTACCGCGGCGTGAAAGAACCACACTTTGCAGTACAAGCGCGATGAACAGCATTGCTCCGGTCGTGATATCCTGCAAATATTCCCGGCCCCCGGTGGTTATTCCCGAAGCCCGGACAATCGTGTCAATCGTCATAAGCGCCAATACGCCGATAGGAGAACCGATTATATTGCCGACGCCTCCGGTCAGCAGTGTACCGCCGATGATGGACGAGGCTATGGCTTTCATTTCAAAAAACATAGCGTGCTGCGAGTAACCCGACCCTGCCTTTAAAAGGAAGACAAAACCGCCTATACCGGCCAAGAATCCGCAAATAAGATATGATAAAAACTTTGTGCGTTTGACATTGATACCAAGCGTAAGCGCGCTTTGGCTGTTACCGCCGACAGCGTATAAATTGCGTCCGAATCTTGTCCATTTTAAAACAAAGGCGGCAACCAGCACCACCGCCAGAGCGACGATCACTCCTATATCTATCGTTACCGGTATCAACTTTCCGCTCTTGGCGGTATAACCCATGGCTTCAATCTCTATTTTAGTATTTTTAAGCGCAACAAAATTTTCCTGCGTAACCGCGTGCGAGTATTTAGTTATGATGGTTGCCATTCCTCTGGCAAAAAACATTCCGGCCAGAGTAATGATAAAAGGTTGAATTTCCAGGTATGCCACCAAAAATCCCTGCGCCAGCCCAAACGCAAGACCTATACCCAACGCTATAACCAGCGACCCCAATACATTTCCGGAACTCGAGTCAAGGTAGACGGCGCATGCCGCGGTAACCACTGCGATTACGCCTCCAACCGAGATGTCTATGCCGCCCCCTACCATCACAATGCTCAGTCCGCAGGTAAGAATAATCAATGCCGCGTTATTGTTTAAAAGATCGGCAAACCCCTGCACCCTGTGAAAGCTTCCGCCTAAAAAAGCGATGGCAAGTATATAAAGAATCACGAAGATACAAACGGCGATTAAAAACAACAGATTGGAATCTGTAAGCGGCTCTCTTTGTTTAAAAGAGAAAGCTTTCTTCAATATGTCCGGCATATTATGCTTCTCCTTTTATTAAAAATTTACGCTTTTTCCACAGATTACTGACATATTCTTTCACTACAGGCGAACTGGCTAACATAAGTAATATTATAAATACAGCTTTGTAAGCTTTTATCGGTTCCGGATCTACTCTCATCCTGAGTAAGGTCATATTCAATGTTTCGATTGTATAAGCGCCGATTATGGAACCCGTAATGCTAAACCTTCCGCCGCTTAACACATTGCCGCCGATTGCCACCGCAAGGATTGCGTCCATTTCAATGCCGCTGAGGATTCCGAGATGATCGAGCCTTTGCATTCTGCAAGTGTTGATGAGTCCCGCGGCGGCGACGCATAATCCCAGCACCGCATAGACCATGATCTTGATCGCGACAGGGTTAAGTCCGTTTAACCGGGAAGCTTTTTCGTTGATGCCGACTGATTCCGCGTACAGCCTGAGATTGGTAAATTTAAGAAGTAAGGCAAATCCGATAATATACAATAATACAATAAATATAGGAGTCGGGATTGGAACGCCCGAAAAAAAAGTTCCGATTTGTTTTGTTATGTTATCGAAGAGTTTAGGAGACGCGCCGCCGTTGATCCCGTATGCAATTGAGCGGCCGGCGGTAAACAAGATCAGAGTTGCGATCATCGGTTGAATTTTAAATATGGCAACCAATGCCCCGTTAAACGCGCCGAACAGCATCGCCACTGCGCAGCACACCACAAATGCAAAGATTATCGGCAGCCAGGTAACATCCGGGCTTAACCGGACCACTTTAAGAAAAATACTGCCTGCTATGGCCGCAGTGGCGCCCACGCTGATATCCTGTCCGCCTGAAGCGGCGGTTACCAGCGTCATTCCGATCGCAAGGATAACAAGCTCCGAAGCGTTGTTTAATATACTAATAATATTTCCGCTGAAGACATTATTACCGGAAGTATCCTTTATCAATCTTATGCTGAAAAAACTACTGGCATTAGGATTGTTTTTCATAAGTATCGAATCAACAATCAGATTAACAATCAACAACAGAAACAGAATCATTAATGGCATGATTAATTGGAAGGTGCTTTGACGCTTTATTCCATAAAATTTCATATTCGCCCGCTCCCCCCAGCAATCGTGTGCATAATGTTATCCTGCGTGACTTCGCCGCCGCGAAGCTCGCCCACAATGTTCCTGTCCCGCATGACGATGAGCCGCGAACAAGTGCGCACCATTTCTTCGATCTCTGACGAGATAAAAGTAATGCTCATACCGTCTTCGGCAAGTTTCAATACAAGCTTTTGTATCTCCACCTTTGTGCCGACATCTATACCGCGAGTGGGTTCGTCCAATATCAGGTATTCCGGGTGTGTCAGAAGCCACCGGGCCAGTATGACCTTTTGCTGGTTACCGCCAGAAAGGGATTTGATCGGCGTATTTACAGAAGGTGTTTTGATCCCTAATAATTTGATATATTCTTCGGCAAAAGCTTTTGCCTCGGGCTTGGAAAAGGGTTTAAAAAAGCCTTTCATAACCTGCAATGCCAGAATAATATTGTCCCGCACCGACAAATCAGCTATGATGCCATCGTTCTTGCGGTCCTCCGGCAGATAACCTATTTTATTTTTCATAGCGTCAATAGGTTTGGATATCCTGACCTTTTTTCCGTTTACCTTTACAATGCCGCCGATAACTCTGTCGGCGCCGAAAATAGCGCGTACGCTTTCGCTGCGTCCTGAACCGAGCAGACCGGTAAAACCATTGACCTCGCCCTTGCGGATTTTAAAATCATACGGCTTTAGACCTTCCGCGCTGGAAAGCCCGACTGCTTCGTAAACAGGCGCCTCCGCATCATCGTTTGAGGATATTTCTTTCTTATGTAATTCGGATAGTTCTGTAAGTTCCTTACCTATCATTTTGGCGATAAGCTGTACGGGAGGCAATTCCGTTATTATATATTCCCCGACATACTTCCCGTTGAACAAAACCGTGATTCTGTCGCATACCTCATATACCTGGTCAAGAAAATGCGTAACAAAAACAATGCCAACGCCCCGTGATTTTAAATCGCGCATTACCGCAAAAAGTTTTGCGACCTCCTGGTCGTCCAGCGAGGATGTCGGTTCATCTAAAATAAGAGCTTTACAATCCATATCCACGGCGCGGGCAATAGCAACCATCTGCTGCACGGCCAGGGAATAGGTGGAAAGTTGGCGGGCTGGGTTTGCCGGAATACCGAGGTTGTCAAGTATCTCTTTGGATTTTTTCTCCATAGTACCCCAATTTACAAAATTGTATTTTCCCCGTCCGATAAACATATTCTCGGCCACAGTCAGATTTGGACAAAGCGTGATTTCCTGATAGACAGTACTGATGCCCATATTCTGCGCATCCTGCGGCGACTTGATCGTAACCGCCTTGTCTATCCCGCTTATGTAAATCTGACCGGCATCCTTTTGATAAATTCCTGTTAGTACTTTAATCAAAGTTGACTTACCGGCGCCGTTTTCGCCCATAAGAGCGTGAATCTCGCCTTTTCGCAGCGTAAAATCAACATTATCCAACGCTTGAACGCCCGGAAATGATTTACTTATTTTTTGAATTGATATGACGGCACCTTTTTCCATGATTCCTTCTCAGTAATTTTTATGACAGTTATTAATAAAAGAAACAAACACGGTGCGGATATATAGATACCCGCACCTTAAGCGCTATAATACCTCAGTTAATTAAAGGGTACTAAAGCAAACTAATCGCCAAGACCATATTTGTCAATATCCGCTTGAGAAATTTTACCGGGATTGGCAAAGTATGTCTCTTGATTTATAACGATTTTGTTTGAAAGACCCAAAGGTTGACCGGACTGAAGTTTCTGGATAAATCCATGAATAATGTCCGCCTGGAAGGGGCTGCATTGACCGTCAAAATTCCAGTCCCCTTTAAGAACATACCTAAGGGCAAATTTGTTGGCGTCAAAACCCATGATCTTGACATTTCCATTGACACCGTGGGTAATACCGGCCGCCTGAAGCGCTTTCATCGCGCCTTCGGCCATACCGTCGTTTTCGGCATAGATGATGTTAAAGTTTTCTTTTGCGGCGATGGCGGCCTCTACAATTTTCTTCGCTTCGTCCGGGCTCCATGTGTCTCCGCCTGTACCGCGGCGTACTATTCTCCAATTATTGTTGGCTCTAACCGTCTCATCAAGAGGTTTTGTGCGGCCGATCTGGGCGGCTGATCCGATCTGTCCCTGAATATGGATGATATTGTAAGCGGGAAGATTCAATGACTTCAGCCATGCGACAGCGTTCTTGCCCTGATTTTCCATATCGGAAATGACAGCGGCCTCATAAAGGCTTTGATCAACATTGAGCAAACGGTCAAACAGGAACACCTTAACGCCGGCGTCTTTAGCCGCTCTAAGAACACCATCCCAGCCGTTCGCGTCTGCGCCGGAAATCAGGAGATATTCCACGCCCTCTGTGATAAACTGCCGGGCTGCGTTAAGCTGAGCGTCGAGTGTGTTGTCATTGGCTTTTTTCACGTTGTACCCGTTTTTCGCGTTAAAGACCCTGTCCATGTCTTTTACATTAGCTTCACGATAGCCGGATTCAGACGGATGGAGATTGACGATACCGACTTTGATCCCTTTTTCCTGACCTCCGCCGGCAAATGCCATACCCGCCGCTATAAGCAGCGCCAATCCGAGTAGAAAGATTCTTTTGTTCATATTTTTCTCCTAAAAAATAGATTTTTGCGTTAACGTACACGCATAATTTATTCTAACATAGCCATTTCTGGTTGTCAACTATTTTTTTATTTTTTTGTAATTAATAAGTGATAATTTCACCCTTGAGATTCACGAGGGAAAATTGCACCCCTCATGTAGAACAGGAGGTATGAAATATATCATGAACAAGAAAACATTGGCAAAGGAACGGAAATACCGATAACGCTGACCGGTGGAATTCAATTCGACACCAGGAATCGTCTTTTTTTAATAATTGCCTGTTTTGTATCCTTTCTTTTATTCCGTTTTTAAACCAAAAATATTAGAAAAACGTAACCAATAGGGCAAAATACGTACTACATCGCCTTTCCTGCCGGCTATTGCCAATAAACTCTGTAAAACGATAAAAACAAACAGGAATGCTGAAGTGATAATACTCGGCCATGCTGCGTCAATAAGACCAAACATCGGAACTACACGAGCTACAAGCCCGTTGATCATTACACCGAAAAACGTGCCGATTGGAAGCCCCACACCGCCTGATAACATTGCGCCGCCAATCACGCTTGAGGAAATAGCGTCCATCTCATAACGCAGCCCGTTAGCGGGATTACCCGATGGTGCAAAAAGAGTAAAGCAAAATCCGCCGATACCGGCCAGTAAGCCGCATAAAACATGCGCAAAGAATTTTACATTCTTTGCGTTAATACCCATTAATATCGCACTCTGTTTATTGCCTCCGACAGCGTAAAGAGAACGTCCGAACCTTGTGTACTTAAGCAGAATAATCAAAATAATTAGTACAAGTAAAGCAATCACGGCCGCCGGCGTAAGATACGCTATATCTCTGACACCTCTTTTGCTCTCATTATATAAAAACGGAATATATAGTTTTGCGTCGGACCATTTCATAAATAGTTTGTCTGAAATGGGTATGGATACGATCCTGAGCATACTTATCATTCCACGTGCAAAAAACATACCCGAGAGTGTTACAATAAACGGCTGGATTTCCATATAAGCAACCAAAAAACCTTGTGCAATACCGAACGCAAGTCCTATACCTAACGATGCCGGAATCGTCCATATTGCGTTTATTCCGTTTTCAGTAAGCATAACGGCGATAACCATGCTGACAAGTCCCGTCACAGCGCCTACTGAAATATCTATACTGCCGGTTATCATAACGACAGTTAATCCCAGAGAAATCGCAAGCAGGTATGCTTTAGTGTTAAAAAAATTGAAAAATACGGAAAATTTAGCGAAATTACTGTCCTTAAACAAAATAATCGAGACAGTGTAAAGAAGAACAAAAAGGCTTATCGTAATTAAAAGCATAATCCCGGTATTGCTTATCTTGTTATGTTTTATGGCAATAGAAGGAGATAATTCTGTATTTTTCCCGGTATTTTTCATTGGTATTAACCCTCCATCTTATTGTTCTTAAATATTTTACGGACAATTTTTTTAATTATATCTTTAAAGACATCACTGCTGACAACAATTATGAAAATAATGATAATTGCTTTAAAAACATACAGTTGATCCGAACGTACATTCATGGCATAAAGAGTTGTAGTAATTGCCTGAATGGTATATGCTCCAATAACAGAACCTGCTATACTGAATTTGCCTCCGCCCAGCATATTACCGCCTAAGGCAACCGCTAATATAGCATCCAGTTCTATACCAAGACCTAATTCACCGGCGTTCACGCTTCCAACGCCGCTTGACCCGACAAGTCCGGCTACTCCTGCCAGTATTCCGCAGATAGTAAATGTAATTAATTTGATAGCTTGGGAATTAAGGCCGACAAGATAGGCTGCTGAACTGTTTATACCTATACTTTTGATAAAAAGCCCGAAGCTTGTTCCCCTTACGATCAATACAACCAGTAAGATTATCCCAATGGTTACAATAATTGTAGTTCTGATTGGCACTCCCGGTATTTGAACTCCCAGATATTTAAAAACAGGATTCATAATATAAACGGTCTGTCCGTGTGTTATTACCTTTGCAATCGAACGTCCGGATGTAAAAAGTATCAGCGAGGCTATCATAGGTTGGATTTTTAAATACGCTACCATGAAACCGTTGAAGGCGCCGCACAAAGCGCCGCCGCATAAACCTGCTAGAAGAGCATATCTGTAAGGATTGTGAAAGACTTCGGTTCTATATTCCGGCCCGTTCAACAACAGACCGCAGCAGCTTGCCGCAATAGCCATAATGGCTCCTACGCTTATGTCTTGTCCTCCGGATACCGCTGTAACTAATGTCATACCCAGCGTTACTATAACCAGGGTACTGGCCTGATCAAGGATGTTCGGTATATATCCTGAAATAATGCCATTGGTTATTGTTATATTGAAGAAATCCGGTGTTGTTATAATATTTTGAACCATTAGGATAACCAAAAGCGTTATTGAGAACATAAGCGGATTTTTTATCAGTTTTTTGAATAAAGACGCCGATACATTACCAATTTTTATTATTTTTTCTTTTAAATCAGTTATTGTCATGCCCGCCTCCCGCTATTGTCCGCATTATTGTATCGTGGTTAAGATCCGTTCCGGTTAATTCTTTGATCTTATGCTTATCCCGCATAATCACCATCCGTGAACAGGTTCGCAGCATTTCATCCAGTTCTGATGAAATAAAAGCTACACTTTTACCTTCCCATGCAAGCCTTAATATAAGTTTTTGAATTTCTGTTTTTGTACCGACATCAATTCCGCGCGTAGGTTCGTCCAGAATAATTAATTCAGGACTGGTTAAAAGCCATCGCGCCAAAATTACCTTTTGCTGATTACCGCCAGAAAGACTTTTAATCGGGGTTTCCTGACTGGCTGTTTTTATTTTAAACATACGAATATATCCATCAGCGAATTTAATCATTTCTTTTTTGGCTGAACTATTAAATACTCCGTGTTTCGTCTGAAGAGCTATAATCATGTTTTCTCTTACTGAAAGCTCGGAGAAAATACCATCTGCTTTTCTGTCTTCCGGCAGGTACGCCATTCTTTCTTTCATAGCGTCCAACGGCGTCTTTATTGTTACCTCTTTACCATTTATTAATAATTTTCCCTGTATAGGCTCATCCGCGCCGTATAAAGACCGTACCAGTTCGCTTCGGCCTGAACCTAAAAGACCGCCAAAACCGACGACCTCCCCTTTACGAATTTTAAGATCGAACGGAGCAACTCTGGAAATACCGCTTGAATAATCGAATGCTTCTAAGAGCGGGCCTTCAGATATATCATTATTCTCATTATTATCTACCTTTAGGTTTGAAAGATCATCAAGTTCCTTGCCCAACATCTTAGTTACAAGTTGAATACGCGAAAGACTATCTACAGTATATTCGCCTATTAATTCACCGTTTCTAAGCACTGTTATACGATCACAAATTTCATAAACCTGTTCGATAAAATGAGTTATAAATATAATTCCAACGCCTTCTTCTCTAAGCTGTCTCATAAGAGCGAAAAGTTTTTCCACTGCGTCTTTGTCAAGAGACGAGGTAGGTTCATCAAGAATCAAAACTTTGCAATCTATGCTGACCGCGCGCGCAATCGCTATCAACTGCTGAACTGCTATTGAACAAGTGTCCAACTGTACAGTTGGAGATATTGAAATGTTAAGTTTTTGGAGTAATTCGGCCGCCTTACTGTACATTTTACGCCAGTTAATAAGGCCTGCTGTACGCGGCTCGTACCCTAGAAAAAGATTCTCGCCGATTGTAAGGTTAGGACAAAGATTCACCTCTTGATATACGGTACTTATGCCGTGCTTCTGCGCGTCTTGCGGAGAGCTTAGCCTTACACGGTTTCCCATAACAGAAACGTTTCCCTCATCCATAGAGTAAACGCCTGTCAAAACCTTTATAAGCGTTGACTTTCCGGCGCCGTTTTCGCCCATAATGGCGTGTATCTCGCCGCGGCGCAGGGTGAAATCTACGCAATTGAGCGCACGAACACCAGGAAAAGACTTCCTGATACCGGTCATTTTCAGAACATGGTCGTTTTGTTTCAGTTCCTCCGGCTCCATAAAACTCTGCCTCCTTTGTAATGTTTAAAAGAATTTTCGGTTCGGGGATATCCAGGATTCCCTGAACCGAAATTCCTAAAGTTAACCTATTACAGATTAATACTGGCGCGCATCAATAATCGCCTGTGTGATAGTGTCAAAATAGAACGCTTCTTCATCAACTAACATTCTCTTTTGAGGCTGTTCGCCTCTTTGAAGCATCTGTACTATCTCGAAAACTTTTGGTCCGTGAAGGGGATTACACTCTACGTTAACATTAATAAGGCCTTCAAGGGTCATTTGGAGGTAAGGTCTATTAGCATCAAAAGAAATAATTGCTACGCCGTCATTCCCGCCTACTTTTTTCCCGGCTTCACGCAGGGCTTGAATAGCGCCGTCTGCCATATTGTCATTTTCGGCATAAACGCAGTTAATCTTGTCGCCGAACTGTTGAATCCATGATGTCATAATATTTTTGGCTTCTACAGTGCTCCAGTTTCCTGTCTGCTGAGCGAGAAGAGTCCAGCCGTTTTTAGCAACAGCTTCCGCAAGAGCCGCGCTGCGTCCAACCTGCGCGCCGGCGCCTAACTGTCCCTGTAGGTTGACGACATTGACCTGTTTACCGGCGAAGTGTTTTTCCATCCATGCAGTAGCTTTCTGACCTTCAACTTTGAAATCCGGGCCGACCCAGCAAGTGTACAAATCCTCAGATACGTTCATGCTGCGGTCAACAAGAATAACAGGTATCTTGGCTTTTTGGGCATTCTTAAGAACAGTTTCCCAGCCGTCCATATTAACGGCGGCAATAACTATGTAGTCAAATTCCTGGTCGATAAATCCCTGAACATCGGCTACCTGCTTCGCGGCGTCATTGTTTGAGTCTGATAGTATTAACCTGAAACCGGGTACGTTGAAAGCGTTCAACATAGACCTGGTATTTGCCATACGCCAGTCAGATTCGTCCGCTTTGCACTGGGCAAAGCCAACAGTGATAATACCGCTGTCCTTCTTTTTACATCCGATAAAAACCATTGCTGCGATACAGAAGAGTATTGTAAAAATCAATACTTTTTGCATGTTCTTCATAAAGAACTCCTTATTACTCCATGAAAACCGCACTAATGAGGTTAATCTATGGAGGTTGATTAACCCCATTAGGGGTTCGCCATTTGCAACGCAAATGGCGTTGAGTCTACCAACGGCAAACTCCATATTTCTCCTTTGCGGGAGAATATGTAAAAACCGAATAGTCCATAGGAGGGATTTTCGGCTTTTTTACAAAGAAAATATTTATTTTTGGTATTATTACCGGGGTTTGTATTATTTATTGAGGATATTTTATTGTTGAGCATTTTAGCCGGCATTTTCTCTCTTAAAATAAAAATTAGCGTTAACGTACACGCAACAAATACTAAAAAAAAGCGTTAACGTACACGCATTATTAATGCTAGCACAGCAATTTAGAATCGTCAAGAAATTTTTAATAAATTTTTTATTTTTTTTTTAGAGGGGTATTTTCTTTAATGTATACATCCAACGGTATTTCCCGCTTTGTTTCTACTGTCTGTTCCAATACAACTGAGCGGAACAAGGTTAATAAAGCCTCTCTGCCTTGCTCCTCTGGACGCTGTGAAATAATTGCGCTGATACGCCCCTGAAGAAGCTGTAGTTGGTTAGAAGGAATAAGATCGTAACCTACCAAAAGAAACGGCTCATTTCCTCTCCGTTGCTTTACAGCTTCAGCCACAAGATGAGCCATACAATTGGTTATGAATATACCGGAAAGATGACGGTTTTCCTTAAGAAACCGCGCTATTTTTTTTACCGACAAATCTCCGCTGTTATAATCGGAATATTCCTGAACTATAACCGGAAAACCGTTTTCTTTAGCATAACTTAAAAATCCTTCCCTGCGGTTTATAATGTTATAATCATCGTTATGCGCGCCCAGTACCGCCGCCGGCATGGATACTGCGCCTGCAAAAAGATGAAAGAGCCTCCCTGCAAGATAACCTCCGCTGAAAGAATCCTGTCCAATTATACATAACGGCGTTGTTCCAGGCATATCGGTATCAACAAAAACAAGCGGTATTTTTTCCTCACATATCCTTTCAACAAAAGAACGTGTGCGTTTTTGCATGATGGGGGCAAATAACAGCCCTTCCGGTTTTCCGGCATATACTATATCAGAAGTCTTTTCAAAAGCATCTGGAGCATAACGGTCATATTCAATTATTTCCGTTTCAACGCCCAAGGGTTTTATTTCGTTTGCGGCGTGTTCAATGCCCTCAATGATTTGTCCCCAGTAACCGGCATCCTGGTCCCTACGGGGAATAAGCGCGCAGAAACGGTATGACCGGTTGCGCTTAAGCCGCCTGGCAATAGGATTTGGAGTAAATTGGTACTGCTCAATTATTGCCTCTACCTTTGCCCTGGTTGCCGCTGAGACCCGGTTTCTCTTATGAAGCACACGGTCAACTGTTCCAATAGAGACTCCTGCAAGAGCAGCAATTTCATGTACGGTCATATATAGGATTGTAGTGAAATTAATTCATGTATCCAAGAGACAGGATATTTTGAATTTACCCCGTGATGTTTCAAAATAAATCTAACCGAAAAGACCGGCTGCCTCATAATAAAAATCTAACCATAGTCAAACGACATTAAAGCGTCAACTATATTTTGGACTTCGCACCGGAGTTCAACCGGATCGTACAGGGCAAAACGCCTTGTAAGTTCCGCTTTAGCTTCAAAGTTTTGTCCCGCTTTTTCCCTTTAGGGCAAGTTTTTACTTGTCTTGTCTCAATACCCTGTTTATAGTGGACGGGCTGACTGACAAAAACAGTTCCCTGTCTTTTTCCGTTATGCGAAACGGACGTTCAAGAACGCCCGGATTGCGCGCAGGATGATTACAAAATCGCTGTTATATTTCGGTATTCTCTTTTATCTTTACTTTTTAATACCTCTTTCTTATTTCTCTTGTTAACGTCTTTTTTTCCTGTATTATATCTTGTTTTCCAATATACTTTTTATATGACAGACAAACATACAGATTGGCAAACCCCTGAGATTTTACACAAGAACAAGGAAAAGGAACGCGCTTATTTTATTCCTTTTCACAGCGAAGAGAGCGCCCTCAATTTTCAGGATAACCGGGGTACCTCATCCTATTTCAAACTTTTAAACGGCGATTGGGCGTTCCGTTATTTTGAACGGTATATCGACGTTCCCGAAGGGCTTTTTGATAAAAATGCCGATTTAGCCGGGTGGGATAAATTGCCGGTTCCGCTTAATTGGCAAATGATGGGTTATGACATACCGCACTATACCAATATTAATTACCCATATCCGGTTGATCCTCCTTTCGTGCCCGATGAAAACCCCGCCGGCATATACGCGAGAGATTTTTTTATAAACGGCGACTGGGCGAACAGGGATACTTTTTTCGTATTCGAGGGAGTCAATTCATGTTTTTACCTGTATGTCAACGGCACTTGCGCTGGTTACAGCCAGGGCTCGCATATGCAGAGCGAATTTAAAATTACCCCTTATCTTTCATCTGGTAAAAACCGCGTCGCCGTGAAGGTTTTAAAGTGGTGCGACGGAAGCTATCTGGAAGATCAGGATTTTTACCGCCTTTCGGGAATTTTCCGTGATGTTTATCTGTTGTCCCGAAGCAAAAACCGCGTCCGTGACGTTTTTCTTAAAGCGGAACTGGACGCGCAGTATAACGACGCGGTTTTGTCCATTGCGCCGGAAAAAGAGGGCGCTGACACCGGCCGGGTCTTGTTTAAATTGTACGCCCCGGATGGAGGGCTTGTCATTAAAAAAGAAATTGGTTTCGATGAAACGCGTTTTGACGTTTCCGCGCCGCTTAAGTGGAACGCGGAAACACCCTGTCTGTATAAAGCTCTTATCAATTATGAGGGCGAATGGATACCGATTGATTTTGGGTTCAGGAAAATAGAAATTGCAAAGGATTGCGCTCTTTTGATCAACGGAGTTCCGGTTAAGCTGAAAGGCGTTAACCGCCATGACACCGATCCGGCGCTGGGGCATTATACGCCGCTGGAGCATATGCGCCGTGATCTGGTAATTATGAAACGGCATAATATTAACGCGGTAAGGACGTCCCATTACCCCAATGCGCCGGAGTTTTATCGCCTCTGTAACCGTTATGGTTTGTATATTATCGACGAGGCGGATCTGGAAATACACGGTTTCTGCTCCCGCCGCCCTTCAGTTGGGTGGAATTACAATAATTTTGATCCCACCTGGCCGACGGATATGCCCGAATGGAAAAACGCTTTTCTGGATCGGGCGGTGCGGCTGGTGGAAAGGGACAAGAATCACCCCTGCGTCATTATGTGGTCGCTGGGGAATGAAGCCGCTTTCGGTGTAAACCATGTCGCTATGGCGGACTGGATTCACGGGCGGGACAATACGCGCATGGTTCATTATCAAGGAGCGAGCGATGCTGTCCGTAATAATAAAGATAAAAATTACTCTGATGCCTGCGTGGACATAGACAGCGCCATGTACATGGAGCTTGAGCATCTTGAAATCGAAGGCAGGAACAAGAGGAAAGACTCACGCCCGTTTTTTCTCTGCGAATACATTCACGCGATGGGCAACGGACCCGGAGGCGCGTCCGATTATTGGGATTTGATTTACAAATACCCCCGTCTTATCGGCGGCTGCGTATGGGAATGGGCGGATCATTCTATCCTGCTCACTGATGAAAAAGGCGTCAAATATTACGGCTACGGCGGCGACATGGGCGAGTTTCCCAATGACGGCAATTTCTGCAATGACGGCTGCGTCATGCCCGACCGCAAGCCCTATCCCGGCCTGCGCGAAATCAAAGCCGTATACCAATATATTAAATGTGAACCGGTTAAAATTGCCGATGACGGGAAAAGCATTACACTGAAGATTACCAACCTGTACGATTTTATTTCTCTCGGGGATTATGAGATACACTGGTCGCTTGCCAACGACGGCGAAACCGCGGCCGAGGGGAAGTTTGAAGCTCCGGTATTACAGCCAAAAAAATCAATTTGCATAACAATTGCCGCCGAAATCCCGGCAAAAACATGGTACGGTGTTTATCTCAACTTGAGTTTCCGTTTGGCGAACCGCTCATTCTGGGCGGAAAAAGGCTTTGAAACCGCATTCGCCCAACTTGAAATCCCCGTTAAAAAGGAACAGGGTATCATCCTACAGAAATGCCATGTGCCGGTGGAGATTATAGACCGCGGCGAGTACACCGTTTTGGAAGGCGATGGTTTTTCGTATACATTCAACAATTTTTACGGTTCTTTTGAATCGATAAAATACAACGGGGTGGAACTGCTGCACAGCCGCCCGGCGTTTAGCGTGTGGCGCGCCCCCACGGACAATGACCGGAACATCAAACTCAAGTGGATTGAAGAACACCTTGATCGCGTAAAAAGCAAAGTTTATTCCGTTACCGTTGAAAAAAGCAGCGAAGGGGCTGTAATCAAGGTAAACGGCAGCCTGGGGGCAATAGCTCGGCAGCCTTTCGCCTCAACTGCCGTTACATATACTGTCCTGTCGGAAGGGGCGATACAGGTTGTCGTCAGCGCCGATGTGCGGGATGATATGATGTTTCTTCCCCGTTTCGGAATGGAATTCACCATGCCTGCGGGCAATGAGTTTCTTGAGTATTTCGGCCTCGGTCCCGACGAGAATTATCCCGACATGAATCACCATGTTTGTATGGGCCGCTACAAGTCGAGTGTATCAGAACAATATTTCCCCTATATTAGGCCCCAGGAACATGGAAACCACGGGAATGTAAAATGGGCGGCTGTGTACGATGTTTTTGGGCGGGGACTGCTGTTTAAGGCCGGCGCCTATGACACTGCCGACGCTTTTGATTTTAGCGCGTCCCATTATACCGCGGAAGATTTAACCAAAGCCGCGCATACGAATGAACTGCATCCCCGCAAGGAAACAACAGTGCGTATAGACTACAAAAACGGCGGAATAGGTTCGGGAAGCTGCGGACCTTACACCTTTGAAAAATACCGGCTGACTGATAAAAAAATCCGTTATTCTTTTGGGATTTTACCCTTTAACACCGAAGTAACCGGAAATTAGTTAATTTATTTTCGGGTTTTAGCCGCCATAAATTCGCTTAAAAACAGCGGATCTGTCCATTTTTGACTTATCCGGTCGTACTGGTCACCTTGACAATCCCAGAGCATGGGGCACATATCCCGCGAATATACGGCTTCAGCTACTTTAACGGCATATAACCTTTTCATATCACGGGTTTTATTTTTGCCGCAGGCGGCAAATTCACCGACAATTATCGGGATTCCCTTGTCAACACAATTTTTTTTCAACAAATCCATGTTATCAGTAAGTTCTTTAAGGTCCGCGGCTGTTCCCCATGTGTCGCGTGCTTTTCCCCAATCTGCGTCTTCTTCAAGTATAGCGAATACGGCAGGCGTATAATAATGCACTGTCGCAGCCAGGCGGTTTGCCGGATCATTCGGCATTTTAAAAAGCGGGTCGTAGGCGTATTCCAGACCCGCATTATATACTTCAATCAACAGATGCCGTTTTGCGTTGTTGCCGCCGGATGCCCTGACGGTGTCAACAAAAGCCTTATTCAAATCATTTACAATGTCAAACGCTCTTTTTTTATCTGCCAACGTACCTTTCCAAGGAGTCCAGATGGAATCAAAGCCTACCTCATTCATTGATTCAAACATCAGGCGGTCGCCGTACTCCTTAAAATGTTCGCTTACCTGAGTCCAGATAGCGGTAAATCTTTTCATAACCCAAACGCTATCATCAGGATATTTTTCTATTATCCAGCCGCTGTCATGATGCGTATTAACCAGCGCTATCATACCGCTTTCAATAGTCCATTTGACTATTTGCTCCACGCGGTTCATTACCGCAGGATTAATGGTATTATCCGCGCTCATCATATTCGACCAAGTGACGGGAATCCGCAGGGATGAAAAACCGGCATCCGCGTATCCCCGAATCATTGCTTGGGTAATTATCGGGCTGCCCCATGCAGTTTCAAAATTTGATTGGTTGCTGCTATTAATCCAATCTCCCGTTGCATCCAAAGCATTGCCAAGATTGATACCCATCCCCATTTGTAAAACGAACTCCTGTGTCGTAAGATTCTCGTCCACCTCATTCCAATCAGGAGTATCAATGGAAGAATTATTATCATTGTTGCTGTTATTATTGTTATTATTGTTGTTGTTATCAATGTTGTCGTTGTTGCAAACGGTAAAATTTAAAACAAAGGTTAAAATTACCAATATGCCGATAAACACTTTTCTTGTTTTCATATATTCTCCTTATTTAACAGGTTAATATTGTTTTATTTTATACCATGTGCAATATAAGGCAAGTAGAAATAAATTTAACGCCTCCTTACTCAAAAATCGCCATTATTCCCACTTACCTGTAATAAGGCATAGACCTGTTTACAAGACTGGGCGGATTATCCTGAAAAGAACCTTTCAACGATCCTGAATAAGCAAACGGGTATTTGTGCCTTTCCCTTAACCGGTACTCAGCCGAGTCGATTACCTGAAAACCTCGCAAGAAAAGCGGCGACCGATACCGGTATTGCAAATAAAACTCAACCGGAATTTTACTCGGTTCGGCAAGATTCTGGTTTTCCTCTTGTCGAGGTGCAATAGAAATGTCCCCTTTTCGTAGAATGAACAGGGAGGAAAAACGGCAAACAGATAACAAAAAGGGAGTGAAAAGCTCAGGACAAGATAATGGAAATGGTAAAACGAAAGCAAAAGACGCTGAAATCAGCATCATTAGAATTGGGAATAAGCTACAGACAGGCGAAACGTGTTTACCAAAAGTATCTAGTACGTTGTAATAACTAAATATTTACAAAAACCTCTCGCAAAGGCGCAAAGGTTGTTGTTTGTGAGACTTCATTGTAAAAGCGGCAGAACGCCGTTGTTACTCCCCCGACCCAACACCCACTCAAGTACCACTCAACACCCACTTTTATCGGTCTCACTGCGGATTACAAGCTATACCTATAATGGCTGGTACGGTCTTTGTGTCTTTTGCGACAGAAATAAAGAAGCAAAGGTTTAGCCCGTATATGCCGCTTTAGTTGGTGTTGAGTGGTACTTGAGTGGTATTAATACGGTAGGATTTGTAAATTTTTTGCGTACTCTGTGCTTTTGTAAGAAACATTGAGAGCATAGTTTTAGATTTTACAGACTACTAGGCGGAGGTGACGAGGCGTTGATACACGGCAATAAGGGAACTATTTACATTTTAGTCGCTTTATTACAATATTTGCCTAGGTTCTGCATTAGTAAGCTGAAACATATTTGGTTAAAAAAAACGGAGAGTAGACATATGCTGTCGAATGAATTTCGTATTAATGAGGCGCTTAGTGAAACAGCAGATGCGTTCGACCCTCAGTTACCTGTAGGCGGAGTATTCGGCAATGATAAGCTAATCCCCGCCGGAATACAAATGTTGTACGGCGGTAAAGCTGTTCTGGAATTTTACGCTCCTGCGGCGAACTCCGTGGTTGTTCACAGAGGCGTATCAGACGGACCAGTCACCGAATTGCAAAAGCAGCCGGACGGTGTTTGGACCGCCGTTATGGACAGCAACGGAGAAAAGTATACAACTCTGTTCTATGAAGTGGACGGCGTATACGTTCTTAATCCGATGTCGCCTATAGGGTGGAGCCACGCTCATCCAATTAATATTATCGATTTTCCGCAGGACGGTATTGATTACTATTTGTTACGCGATGTTCCTCACGGCTCGGTGGCGAGAAATTATTTTTACTCTCAAACATGCGGCTGCTTTAAAAGTTGTTTGGTGTATACTCCGCCGGGGTACAACAAAGGAAATGGTGAAAATTTACCTGTTCTTTACCTTCAGCACGGTTACGGTGAGAACGAAACGAGCTGGGTACACCTTGGTAAAGTCAACTGGATAATGGACAATCTGCTCTCTGAAGGCAAAGCTAATCCCTGTATTATAGTGATGAATAACGGTATGGTACAAACCGCGCGTGAAAATGGCAGCCGTTACTGGGACGTATTAAGCATCGAACATCTGCTGCTGGATGATTGTATTCCTTACATTGAAAGTAATTATCGGGCTGTCTCTGACAAACGGCTTCGGGCAATGGCGGGACTGTCAATGGGCTCAATGCAAACAAGCGTAGTAACGCTCAAGCACCCTGAGTTGTTCGGGTATGTCGGAATTTTCAGCGGATTTTTGGGAAAGCTTAAAGGTTTGGGCGATGACGACAACAGCCACTTTGCCGCATTTGACGACAAACCGAAGCTGTTTGCTTCCTACAAATTGTTTTTCCGCTGCATAGGCGACGCCGATCAATTTATTGAACAGTTTAAGTCTGAAACTGTTATGCTTAAGGAAAAAGGACTTGCTCCCGGACAATGGGAAGCGCATAAAGAGATGCTTTATCCCGGCGGTCATGACTGGAATGTTTGGCGTCCATGCGTGCGGGATTTTCTTACTCTCGTATTTAAATGAGGTAATTATGAGTAATAAAAAATTTGAAGCAAGTTTTGAGTCTTTAAAAACATTTGAGTGTCCTTCCTGGTTCAAAGACGCAAAGTTCGGAATTTGGAGTCATTGGGGGCCTCAAAGTGTGGCAATGGCGGGAGACTGGTACGCAAGAAATATGTACATTCAGGGACAACCCCAGTATTTATACCACCTGCGGCATTATGGCCACCCTTCGCAGTTCGGGTATAAGGACATTGTTAAACTCTGGAAAGCGGAAAAATTCGATCCTGAAGGACTTATGGAACTTTTTGTCAAAGCGGGCGCGCGGTATTTTATGGTTCAGGCTATGCATCATGATCATTTTTTTAATTTTCCGTCAAAGTATAACCGCTTCAACTCCGTACAAACAGGTCCAATGAAAGATATTTGCGGACTCTGGAAAAAAGCGGCTGATAGGCATGGTCTTCCGTTTGGTCTGTCTGAACATTTAGGAGCGACTTTTACATGGTGGGCGGTGAACAAGGCAGCGGATAATTACGGTCCGTACGCCGGCGTTCCCTACGACGGCAATGATCCTGAGTACCGTGATTTTTATTTGGATAATTACGAAGAAAAGTTCAAGGATGACGAATATGACCGCTTTCCTTTCTGGTACACCGCGAATTCCAATTACCATAAATACTGGCTTTCGGTTATTAAAGAATTAATTGATATGTTTACGCCGGATTTAGTATATACCGACGGAGGGCTTCCGTTCGGGTATTGCAGGGACGGCGGACATGAGTATTCCGCTCCGCTTAATCATCCTGATTACATTTACGGTCTTGACGCTGTATCTTATCTTTACAACAAATCTGTTGAAAAAAACGGCGAGAACAAAGCTGTCTATCTGCAAAAAGACAGGCGGGAAGATATTCATTCTATAGGAATACTGGATATAGAAAAGAGCCAGCTTCCGGGAATTCAGAAAAAGCCATGGCATACCGACACCTGTATCGGCAACTGGTTTTATGACGCCAAGCAGCAATACAAACGGCCGGGACACATAATTGAAATGCTTGTGGACATTGTTTCCAAAAACGGAACTATGCTGCTCAATATTATACAGCGGCCTGACGGTTCTGTTGATGATGAAGCCCTTTATATCCTGAAAGAACTTGCCTCGTGGACAGCGTGCTGCGGAGAAGGTCTCTACGGAACCCGTCCATGGAGAATATTCGGAGAAGGTTTCTCTAAAGTACACATTGAAGGATTCAGCGAAGAAACGGTAGATTGGACAGAAACAGATTTCCGTTTTACTTTAAAGGGAAACATTGTATACGCATTTATAATGAAAGCGCCGCAGAACGGTACAATAGTAATCCGCAGCTTTAATATGGAAGAAAAAGTAATTTCTGTCAAACTTCTTGGATACGGAGAGGTTTCCTTTAGCCAAAACTTCGGCGCGGTTACGGTAAAACTTCCCGATACTCTTCCGACAGCGTATACCAACTGCCTTGCTGTGAAACTTGGATAAATTATAACGCTTCTTCAGGGCCGGCGGCGTAACCCGCTTCAATCAGGGCGATAAGAGATAGAAGAGCGCCCCAGTGGTAGAATTTGTCGCTGTTTTTAACATCGCAGCCTTCGCCTGTATCGCCGTTGTAGTTTTCATGTACATGACCGTTGGAAAGCCATTCACGTAAAAGCAGGTTTTTTCCTTTTTGTGACAATACCTCGCAGGCTTTCCGCTGTTTTGCTTTTCTAAGGGCTATGTAAACAAGGTAATTTACAGGAGCCCATATCCTGCCCCGCCAGTAATCCTGATCTTTATACGCCGGATCGTTGCGCGCAATGGAAGGGATCATGTATTCGCCGTAGAATTCATCAGGGTTAAAAAAATGATCTTTTACCATGCGTTCGGCTCTTTCCGGCGCAACCTTGTCGGAAAAGAGAGCGTAAAAGACGGTTGGGCTGATACGTTTACTTGCTTCCATTGTATCGGTTCGTTTGTTCAGATACAGTCCGGTTTGTTCGTCCCAGAGTTCTTCCAGTCCCTGTTTGCAAAGCTCCGCTCTTTCCCGCAGTTCTGCGCCTTCGCTCTTTCCGATAATATCCGCCAAGTCCGCAAGGCACTCGCAGTCCAGAATATAAAGGCCGGTAAAACCGACATCGGCAAGCCGCATAAGATGGGTTTGCGTATCAAAGGGTATTCCGTTGTACATAGGCGAATTGTCAAGTCCTGATTCAAGGGCGGCTCCCTCAAGGGCGTTAACGCCGTAACTGCCCCAGTACCGTTCCAGTTCATCGTCGTAAGGGTCTGAGCCTAAGCATATCCAGCCGTTATTCAGCATCCTGCGTTCGGCAAACCAGCGGTTCCAGTCAAGGAGATCATCGAATAGATACTCAACAAACTGTTTTTCACGGAATCGCCGGTACAATTCGCGGACGGCAAGCGAGCCTACGGGAGGCTGTGAACGATCCCGGCTTTTAAATCCGTCAGACGCCGCAAAATTGGGTATAAAACCCGCCTCGGTCTTTTCGCGCGTAATGGCAATGGCATTGCCGTAAGAAAGTTCCTTGTTTTCAAACATAGCCATCATGGACGAAAAATAGGTATCCCAGCAAAAAAGGACATAGCCGCCCCAACTGATATTCCAAAGCCGCGACACGGTAGAAAAAACTTGATCGGTTTCCGGTTCATAAACGGTATCCCACGCAAGACAGGTTCGCATGGCGTTGTAACAATCCGCAAGCTCTCCGTATTTTTGCGTTTCGCCCAGTATTTTTTCCCGTTGTTTTTCCATTAAGGGTTTAAGTTCTTCCGCGCTGATTTTACGGCGTGTGGAAATTGACAGCGGTTTGGAAAGAGACACCGCAACATAGGGACTTACAAAACCGGCATATACAGGTTTTTCCGTTTTATCACCGGCGCCGATAAAAAATTCAATCTTCCGTCCATGACACATAACAACAAGCCGCTCTCCTTCGCGTTTAGCGTAACCTTCTTTGTTCCACAACACGGCTGCGGATATGATCAATATGGGGGCTTTTTTGCAAATACGGACAGGCGTAACAAGAACATACTGTTCTCCGTCAATAACCGCGCTTTGAATGAAAAAATTCTGTCCGCAGCAGATCAGGGTAAGTTCCGTATAGGAGCCGTCGTAACTTCTGGGACCCGGGCGGATTGTTTCGTCGTATTCGTCGAAACGCCCGATCAGGGAATCGGCAAGAACTTTGCCTGTATTAAGAAACTTAAAACCAAGTTTTAAAGCGGCTCCTTCGGGAAGGAGAGCGTAGGTCAGTACGCTGTCATTGTACCATGTATTAAAGCCTTTCAGAGTTTTTTCGCGTAATTCCTGAATATCGTTTTTTATTATCTTTTTTGACATCTTTTTATTCCTTTACAATCAAGATCGTCCGTAAGTAAACATTGTAAACGAAAGCGCGGAAAAAAAATGATGATATAATTTAATTTATATGTCCAATTACACATCCGGCGGTATTTCCGGCTTGGTTTCCACCGTCTGTTGTATATGAAAAAGGTGCAGTTTTAACGATTTTTCCCTATAAAAAGGTGCAAATATACATACAATTTCCCTATAAAAAGGTGTTATTATTTCATATTTTCCCTTGAAAAAGGTGCGATAAATCAATAAAATAAAAATATGCAAAGAAAATTGATAAAATCCTTGCTGGAGTGGAAGGATTCCGCTAACAGAAAGCCATTACTGCTAAAAGGCGCAAGACAGACAGGAAAAACATGGCTTATGAAAGAATTCGGAAAAACCGCTTTCCGGAACATGGTGTATATTGATTTTTTTAATGACCAACATGCGCGGAATATTTTTGAAGGCGACCTTAAACCCCGGCGTATTATTGAAGAATTGGGGTTTATATCAGGAGAATCTATAAGTCCGGAAGAAACCCTTATAATTTTTGATGAAATTCAGGAATGTAACCGTGGGCTTAACTCACTTAAATATTTCTGCGAAGAAGCTCCTGAATATCACATAATGGCGGCCGGCAGTTTTCTTGGTATTGCGCTGCATAATGATGAATCTTTCCCGTTAGGAAAGACTGATAACCTCACCTTGTATCCGATGACATTTTCTGAATTTCTGGCCGCTTTGAACGAACAACAATTGATAACTGCGATAGAAGAAAAAAACCTTCGCTTTGCCGCTCTGGTTAAAAATGATCTGTCAAAATATCTTAAATATTATTTTTATGTCGGCGGTATGCCGGAAGCAGTGCTTGCTTTTACAAAAGAAAAAAATTTTAATACGATACGATCCGTTCAAAAG
>Ga0268262_10000826_pt1 | contig 40165 bp, 38 predicted proteins | sample TergutNc150P3_FD_190354 | JGI IMG/M metagenome (GOLD analysis project Ga0268262, IMG submission 190354) | Nasutitermes corniger P3 segment gut microbial community from laboratory colony in Florida, USA - Nc150 P3 (SPAdes) (version 2) | ecosystem: Host-associated > Arthropoda: Insects >...
TGTACAAGGACGGGGTTATCGTAGATCAAAGAAACGGAGCCGCTCCCAAGCGTGATATAGAAGCCATGTTCAGAGATATTGCCTAATTATACCGTTTCGGATTATTTGGTTTGCCCGGTGTCGCGCTACTGTTGGCGGTAATGTACCAGTCAGTGGCAGTGCCGGAATTCGCATTAAGCGTCTCATCACGGCAGATGGTTCGGGTAAGAGTAGTGCCGCCGGAAGATACCGCGTCAGCGGGACTGCAAACTCTTTCGGTAGGGCTTTTCCACGCGTCCGCCTTAAACAAAAAATCCGCGGCTTCGGCAAAATAATCCTTGCCCCACCAGGGGTCGCCGCTTTCGGAAAGCATTACCGCGTCAACAACATGGTCATCCTGATCAAGCAGATAAACCGCGTCGGTTTTGTGCAGTAATTTGCCTGAGCCGGGAATCCATAAATCGCGGGCTGTTGGGGAAGAATCGGCGCCGCCGGACTCGTCCAAGCTTTTCCCCAGCTCATCACAGTTACTTTCCTCCGTTGTCCGCAGATGAAGCGTAATGTATTCGCCACCGGCAACTTCAACCGGAGGGAATTCATAAACCATCGGCGCTTTGTAATTGCCCGCGATGAATAACCGCAGAGCCCCCAGGTTTCCCGCTTTTAGGGTTTTGAACTCAATAAATTCACATTTGGGTTTTGAATACTCGGTTCTGAGTTCGTTGATACGCAGCGGGGGGATCCTGTTGTTTCTGGTGAGGAGGGGGACAAGCACGTTGATGGTGTTGCCCTTGCTGTCTTCGGCCAGAAGATCGGCGGTAAGCTTCTCCCCCGGCCCCGGCCCATTGTTAAAAATAACCCGGACAGTGCTGCCGCTTTCCACTTCGTTCGTCTTAATTTCCGGGCTAAAGCGCAGCGACACAACTTTTACGGGCTGAGAGAAACGGAAGTCGATTTCCGTTTCCGATACCGCCCGGCATGAAAGAAAAACCGGAGCTTCAGACTTGTTGCCGATTATTTTTCCGGCAACGTCGCTTCCGGTTTCCGTGGCGCAGGAACATACTGTGCAGAAGACAGAAAAAATTCCCGCCATAAAAAGATAAAGATACTTCATTTCTTTCTCCTTATCTTATATAGGGCGGGAAGTTGCAAAAAGCTTTAGTGTTGCAGCAAATATTGATTCAAAATGTTCTCTAAATATTCCTGTTTGCCGCTGACATGGCCGGTCTTGCCATAACCGGCTTTGGTCCCGATTGCGGCAAGCTGATCAAGGGTCAGATCCCCTTTGTCGAATTTCGCGCCGTCGCCCGTATTAAACGAGGAATAGCGCTTTTTGACAAAGGCGGGTATTTTGCCGTCGCTGATGATCTTGTTGGCGATTTCAAGGCCGACGGCAAAGGCGTCCATGCCGCCGATGTGGGCGATGAAAAGGTCAGCCGGATCAACGGAGTTACGGCGGATTTTTGCGTCAAAATTCAGGCCGCCCGCGGTAAAGCCGCCCGCTTTGAGGATGGCGTACATTGCCATTGCGGTTTCGTAAAAGCTGTTCGGGAACTGGTCGGTGTCCCAGCCGTTCATGGTGTCGCCGCGGTTTGCGTCTACCGAACCGAAGAGTCCGGCGGCGGCGGCGGTTTCAAGCTCGTGGGCAAATTCATGACCGGCAAGCTCGGCGTGGTTGGCTTCGATATTCAGGCGGAAATCTTTGTCCAGCCCGTAGTGCCGCAGAAAGCCGATAACCGTTTCGCTGTCAAAATCGTACTGGTGCTTGGTCGGCTCCATCGGCTTGGGCTCAATGTAGAACGGCCCCTTAAAGCCATGTTTGCGCCCATAATCCCGCGCCATGGTGAGGAAGCGGGCAAGGTGGTCTTTTTCTTTTTTGAGGTCGGTGTTGAGCAGGCTCATGTAGCCTTCGCGTCCGCCCCAGAAGGTATAGCCCTGTCCGCCAAGTTCTATCGTGGCGTCAATGGCGGTTTTTACCTGAGTGGCGGCAAGGGCTATTACGCCGAATTCAGGATTCGTGGCGGCGCCGTTCATATAGCGGGGGTGGCTGAATACATTCGCCGTTCCCCACAGCAGTTTAACGCCGGTGGCTTTCTGAAGTTTTTTTGCCTTGGCAACCAGGGTAAAGAGATTTTTTTCGCTTTCGGCGGGAGTGCCTCCTTCAGGCGCTACGTCCCGGTCATGAAAGCAGTACAGCCCCACGCCCAGTTTGGTAAAAAACTCAAACGCGGCATCCATTTTGTTATCCGCCGCCTCCATGGGAGTTTTGGCGCCGGTAATCCAGGAATGGGAATGGGTGGCTGAACCAAAGGGGTCAGTGCCGTCGGCGCAGAAGCTGTGCCAGTAGGCGACGGCAAAACGCAGATGATCCTTCATCTTTTTTTTGCCGACTTTTTTCTCCGCGTCGTAATACTTAAAAGCCAACGGGTTGTCGCTTTTAGGTCCCTCGTATTTGATTTTCGTGATTTTGGGGAAATATTCTTTTTTCCCCACATAGTAATCTGCCATGCTAACCTCCGTCATTTATATAGCGGGCTTAGAGCCCTCAGATACCGGGAATACTGCGCGTACGCCTTGTCATAATCGGCGACCGCTTTTTTGTCAGGTTTGACCATTGCGCTGTCTTTTGATGAAGTGCCTTCCAGCGCAACGTGTTCATCCGCCAAATCCTTTATCGAAACTTTTTTGCCTTTATTTTCTGCCGAATTGTTCCGCAAACACCACAGCGCCTGAATCGCCCCGCCTATTGCGGCGGCTTCGGTGTTGGCGGGAACCCGCACGGGCAGGTTCATTACATTGGCGGCTATACTCTGCCAGAGCGGGCTTTTCGCGCCGCCGCCGGTAAGCCGTATCTCTTTTGCCTTAAATCCCAGTTTGTGAAATCCCTCAAGCCCGATCCTCATGCCGAAGATCGCCGATTCAAGGGCGGCGCGGGCAAGGTTTGCGCGGTTGAAGTTTGCCGCGGTGATGCCGTTGACGCTGGCCCTGCCGTTGGGAAGGTTGGGGGTGCGTTCGCCGTTAAAGAAGGGCAGTACTACAATGCCGTCCGCGCCGATGGGGGCTTTTGCGGCTTCATCGTCAAAGGCCCTTACATCAAGGCCGAACAGGGCGCGGAATTCCTCGCTTGCCACGGTACAGTTCATGGTGCAGAGCAAGGGCAGCCAGCCGCCCGATGACGAACAAAAAGCGGCAAGGTTCCCCGTCGGGTCGATGACCGGCGTTTTGGAAAAGCCGAACAGAGTGCCGGAAGTTCCCAAACTCATGGTGAGGAAACCGTCCCGCACCGTACCGGTTCCAATGGCGCTCATCATATTGTCGCCGCCGCCGGACGCAACCAGCGTCCCTTCCTGAATGCCGTAGAGCTGCGCCGCCGCGGCGGAAACCTTGCCCGCGACCGCCCCCGATTCAATAAGCGGCGGCAGCATGGATTCAATATTGGGCGCTATCAATTTACCGATTTTTGAAGCCCACTTGCGTTCCCGCACGTCAAAAATCGCCATACCGGAAGCGTCGCCGTATTCGGCGCTGAAAGTTCCGGTCAGCAGATAGTTAATGTAATTGTGGGGAAGGAGTATATGCCGCAGTTTGGCAAACGCTTTGGGTTTGTGATTTTTCAGCCAGAGGATTTTGGGCGCGGTATAACCGGGGCGCATGGGCAGCCCGGCTTTGGCGATAAGTTTTTTCTCGCCGCCCGCCATTTTGGTAAGTTCCTCACACTCCGGCGCGGTGGAGGTGTCGCACCAGAGTTTTACGTTATAGACAGCCTTTCCCGCCTTGTCCAATGGTACAAAACTGTGCTGATGGCCTGAAACCCCAATAGCGGTGATAGACTTCCTGATTTCCGCGTCAATTTTATCAAAACAGGTTTTAAGGGCTTCATCGTACCATTCGGCCTTTTGTTCCCGTGTACCGTCATTTTCCGCTATCATCTCAACAGGCGCTGAAGAGTGGGCAATGACGTTCTTTTGCTCAAAGTCATACACAATCACTTTACAGCTCTGAGTTCCCAGATCAATTCCGCATACAGTTTTCATGGCAGCCTCCACTTTATTATACATACCTATTGATGGTGTGTCTATAAAAATCCGGTTCTGTGTTTATTGTCTTTTTTTAAGACATAATCCGATAATACTATACGTTTGTTTGGTTACCTATACAAAAACTAAATTTTCCAGTATATTAATAACAGGGGGAAGGGGTCATCGCTACGCGATGCCTTTCGATATAATTCGCCGCTCACGCGGTGTAGAGGGGAGTTATTATGCCGGTAAAAACGCCCATGAAAAAAACAACAAAGGACTTTAGCCCCAAGGGACTAAAGTCCCCAAACGCTCGTCAAACCAAAGGCTTACAAACCTCTGGTTTGAAGCCTGTCAAAAAGACGGTTAAAAAAACCACGAAGAAATCAGCTTGGGACAATATAGAGGAAGGTTTTAAAGAACTTCAAAAAGCCCAAAAAGAAGTATTGGCAGCCCACAAGGAAACCGAGGAATCCTTTAAAAGATTTCAAAATGAGACTCGGAAAGCCATAAAAGAAACCCAAAAAAACATCGGCGGCCTTAGCAACTCATTAGGCTCAATGGTTGAGCATATACTAACCCCCGGTCTCCCCCAAAAATTCAAAAAATTAGGCTATTCCTTTAACCGCATAGCCACCTATAAATTTGCGGAAGGCGTCTATGCCCAAATTGACGGTATGCTTGAAAACGGCACACAGGCGGTAGCCGTAGAAGTAAAAACCACCCTGCGGGAAACGGATATTGACAACCACCTCGTACGCATGGAAAAGATACGCAAATACGCCGATGAACACGGCGACAAAAGGCAGTTCATGGGCGCAATGGCGGCCACCATCACCGATGAAAACACCAGAAACTACGCCCTGAAACAAGGGCTTTTTGTTATTGAACCAAGCGGCGAAGATGTCAAAGTTATAAAACCGGAGAAAGAACCGCGGGTTTGGTAGTTCCGGCGCCAGGCACTCGGCGCGGCCTGGCACCGTACGCCACAATTTGACAAAAAGTTTGAAATGGTCTATATTTATCAAAGAACATGAATACCGTTATTCAAGCAGAACTTGATACACTTAAAGAAATTATCATAAATACTGTTCCTGTAGAACAAATTTATCTTTTTGGTTCCTATGCATCCGGAACACCGCATAAAGATTCTGATCTTGATTTATATGTGGTCCTCCGTGACAATGTACAGATACGGCTTATTGACGCAATTGCCAAGATTAGACTGGCAATCGGCATGAAAAAAACAATGCCGGTGGATATTCTTGCCAACACTTTGAGCAGATACCGCGAGCGGGCAGAAGGGCCAACCATTGAGCGTACTATTAACAGCGAAGGGATTAGAATATATGGATAAACAAGCTGAATTGCGGCAATGGCTGGAAATTGCTGACAACGATTTAGCTTATGCAGAGTTTGCTTCAAATAATATGTGGCCGGTTCCGTATGCAATAATTTGTTTTCATTGTCAACAAGCGGCGGAAAAATATCTAAAGCGATTTCTGGTGATGCATGATATTGCTCCTCCAAAAATTCACGATTTACAAGAACTATTAAAACTCTGCGCGGCTATTAAACCTCAATTTTCTACGATATATGAAGAATGCAGTATTTTGTCAGGATATGCCGTACAAACCCGCTATCCAAATGAAATATCAGTAGAAAAACATGATATGGATAAAGCGTTGCTTTATGCAAAATCAGTACGGGAATTCATTATGTCATTTGCCGACGAACACGGTTCATAATGGCATAGGCAACAATTCCGATACGCCAGAGAAAAGGGGCGCCAGGCACTCGGCGCGGCTTTGTACACAGTGGGTCAAAATGACTCAGTTCAAAAAAGGTGCATGGCACTTTTGTGTGGCCGTTGTTATCTGTTATTTGTGTTGCTCCATGTATCTTCAATAATATACTTTTCTTTAAATAGTTTATAATGTTTTAATAATTTTTCATCTCTTATTTTTGTATTTATATTTTCAAGTATGTCGTCAATTGTAATTATTTTTATATTATCAACATATTCTTCTGGGCAATATTTTTTTTCTAACCAATTAATTGTAAAATCTAAATCATATCGTGCTTTTGGGAAAACAAAATATACTCTGCCCTTCAAACAATAAAACATGTTTCTAAATAATTGATAATATTTAAAAAATCGTTTTTCATCACGTTCCAAGTATTTAAATTTCTTAATTGTATCAAGATAAACGTCTTTATATTTCTTTTGTAAGTTTTGATTGGTTATATCTCCTGATCCAAAACAAGGCTCGGTGTATTTTATCTCAAAAAAATATTTCTGATTGTTTTGTTCAATAAATAAATCAAAATTTGTATATTCTTTTTCATCTTCAATGTGTTCAAATGCAAATTTAACATTGTCTGGAATAATATCAGCGGTAATAACATCACATTTGTTTTCAATCAATATTGGTAAAAACAGGTTGAAACATAGCGCTTGAGAAGAATTTAGATGTAAAATATTTTTGTCTAATTTTATGTTGTTTTTTGATAGGTAGTTTATTATTTCATCATGATAATCTGACGGTAAAATATTCTTTTCAAAAAAAGAATCCGGTAAAATATGAGAATGAGGCTTCTCATCATTTTTAAAAATACCACATTGATTAATATTAAGCGCTTGTTCCTTATATTGAGATAAATGTATTTTTACATTATCACCATATTTTTTATACAAAGTATCCATTTCTTTATACCGAATATTCATTTCCTCTTCATCGTTTTCCATGTTTTCCATAATAATCCTCCATAAATTAAGGGTTCACCCCTTATAGACATACAGCGTACGGATATACCCGGCAAAAAAACCAGGCGCCGCGCACCGCTCAACCACAGACCGCCCGCCTAACAGACGGGCGATCTGTTTGCTACTCCCTTACTGTTTCGTCCACACACTCCCACCGCTCGCTCTCTTATACGTCCCTACGCCTCCTCCTTCTGCAAGGTACTTATCCCGCAAGTCACCGGGGAACAAATTACTACCATTAAAATTCTCTGAAATAATCGTTCCTTGGAACGTTACGCTGGTAAGGCCGCTACAACCGTAAAAAGCACTATACCCAATGCTGGTAACGCTGTCCGGTATGGTTATGCTGGTAAGGCCGCTACAACCGTAAAAAGCACTATTCCCAATGCTGGTAACGCTGTCCGGTATGGTTATGCTGGTAAGGCCTCTACAATTGTAAAAAGCTTTATCCCCAATGCTGGTAACGCTGTTGGGTATGGTCAGCGTGCCGGTAAGGCCGCTACAACCGAAAAAAGCACTATTCTCAATGCTGGTAACGCTGTTCCCTATGGTTATGCTGGTAAGGCTGGTGCAATCTATAAAAGCCTCATGCCCAATGCTGGTAACGCTGTCCGGTATGGTTATGCTGGTAAGGCCGCTACAACTGGAAAAAGCACCATTTCCAATGCTGGTAACGCTGTTGGGTATGGTCAGCGTGCCGGTAAGGCCGCTACAACCGGAAAAAGCACTATTCCCAATGCTGGTAACGCTATTCCCTATGGTTACGCTGACAAGACTGGTGCAATTTCGAAAAGCAAAATTCCCAATGCTGGTAACGCTGTTGGGTATGGTCAGCGTGCCGGTAAGGCCGCTACAACCGGAAAAAGCACTATTCCCAATGCTGGTAACGCCGTCGGGTATAATAACGGTTTTTAGGTATGAACTAAATTCAGATACTGTTAAAGCCGGGTTGTAATACCACGTTATACTAAGGCCACTGCAATTTTCAAAAGCGCTACTCCCAATGCCGGTAACGCTGTTGGGAATGGTTACGCTGGTAAGGCCGGTGCAACCGGAGAAAGCTCTACCCCCAATGGTGGTAACGCTGTTGGGAATGGTCAGCGTGCCGGTAAGGCCGCTACAACCGGAAAAAGCGTAACTCCCAATGCTGGTAACGCTGTCGGGTATGGTTACGCTGGTAAGGCCGCTACAACCGGAAAAAGCGTAACTCCCAATGCTGGTAACGCTGTCGGGTATGGTAACGCCGGTAAGGCCGCTACAACCGGAAAAAGCGCTACTTCCAATACTGGTAACACTGTTCCCTATGGTTACGCTGGTAAGGCCGGTGCAACCGTAAAAAGCACGATACCCAATGCTGGTAACACTGTTGGGTATGGTTATGCTGGTAAGATTTCTGCAACTTTCAAAAGCGCTTTCCCCAATGCTGGTAACGCTGTTCCCTATGGTTACGCTGGTAAGGCTGATGCAACCCGAAAAAGCTCTTTCCCCAATGCTGGTAACGCTGTTGGGTATAATAACGGTTTTTAGGTAATCTCTAAAATTCGTTCCTGTTAATTTCGGGTTGTAATACCACGTTATACTAAGGCCAGTGCAATAACCAAAAGCGCCATTACCAATGCTGGTAACGCTGTCGGGTATGGTAACGCTGGTAAGGCTTCTGCAAGCGGAAAAAGCACTATTCCCAATGCTGGTAACGCTGTCGGGTATGGTAACGCCGGTAAGATTGTAGCAATTATCAAAAGCGCTATTCCCAATACTGGTAACGCTGTTGGGTATGGTTATGCTGGTAAGCCTGCTGCATAAGATAAAAGCCCCATCCCCAATGCTGGTTAATGAACTATCGGAAAGGTCAAGGGAGACATATTTGGTATCGTTGGTATAAAGCGCGTTTCCGACGCTTCCAGAAGTTTCGTAATTGCCGCCAAGAGTATTCACGTTCAATTTAATGGTATTGGGACTTGCTGCAGTCTTCGCTGGAAGGCTGGACAAATAGCTTTTCAATGTTTCGGTGCTTGTTTCTGTGTGTGTTGCGTCACGGGAACAGGTTCTTGTTACATTAACTTGTGCAATTGAAGTGATGGGCATTGCTGCCACCCAATTGCCCCAATCGTGCCCAAGAGCGGCTATTGCGCGTGTCGTGGTTGTTCCATCACGGGTACAGGTTCCGGTTTCTACTCCCGCTGTGGTACAAGTGGGCGCGGTTGTCTGCGTCCAGTTTTGGTAGTTGTGCCCAAGAGCGGCTATGGGGCGTGTCGTGGTTGTTCCGTCACGGGTACAGGTTCCGGTTTCTATTCCTGCCGTTGTACAAGCGGGTGCGGTTGTCTGCGTCCAGTTTGCAAAATTGTGCCCAAGTGCGGCGGCTCCGGTGCGTGTTTCGGTATGCGTTGCGTCACGGGTACAGGTTCTTGTATCTACTCCCACTGCCGTACAAGTCGGGGCGGTTGTCTGTATCCATGCGCCGTAGTCGTGTCCTAATGCCGCTCTGGGGCGTGTCACAATATGGGTTGCGTCATGGGTACAGGTTCCGGTTTCTACTCCCACTGTGGTACACGTTGCATGGGTTGTTATTACATAATGATAATCGTGTCCAAGCGCGGGTATAATAGTAAGGGTTTCTTCTTTATTGCAGATTTTACATTTTCTGATTCCGCTTCCTGTTTCCGTACAGGTGGGCGCTGTTCCAGATAACTGTTCCCAATCATGCGCGTTAAGGTTTATGGGTATGCCGCGGGTTTCCTGATGTGTTGCGTCATGGGTGCATATCCGTGTATCTACTCCCGCACCGGTACAAGTCGGGGCGGTTGTCTGCATCCAGTCATTCCAATCATGGCCTATCGCCGCTATGGAGCGTGTCACCGTGTGCGTTGGGTCATGGGTGCAGGTTCCGGTTTCTACTCCATCTATGGTACACGTTGCATGGGTGGTTATTGCATAATGATAATTGTGTCCGAGCGCGGGTATAATAGTAAGGGTTTCTTCTTTATTGCAGATTTTACATTTTCTTTTTCCGCCTCCTGTTTCCGTACAGGTGGGCGCTGTTCCGGCTATCTGCTCCCAATCATGCGCGGTTAGGTCTATGGTTGTGGGGCGTTTTGTGGTTGTTCCGTCACGTTTACACGTTCCTGTTAGCACTCCTGCCGTTGAACAGGTTGGATAGGCGGTTATTTCCCATTCGTAATCGTGCCCAAGAGCGGGTATGCCCGCGCTTTTTTGTGTGTGCGACGCATTAAGCTTACAAACTCTTGAACCTATCCCCATTTCTGTACAGGTGGCTTCGGTTTCCGCTTCCCATTCTCCCCAAACGTGCGCCGCAGGGTCTATGGGTATTTCTCTTGTTTCTTTGTGCGTTGGGTCAAGCGTACAAGTGTGTGTTTCTTCGCCTTTTGTCGTACAGGTGGCGGCTTTGGTTACCGTCCATGCGCCCCATTGGTGGGTGTGGGCAGGCGACGACGTTACGCCGTTATCACAAGCGATAATGCAGATGGTGATTATTACAAGAAGTGCCATACAAGCTACAAATGTCCGTTTTTGTGTCTTTTTCATACAAAATTCCTTTTTTAGCCGCGTGAGCGGCGATTGCAATCGAACGTCTCCGCATTGCGGAGACGCAAATTCTCTTCTTTTGCTGTTTTTGAGGCTTTTTTCTGTGTTTTGTTCGCTGTTTCTGAGGTTATTGTATGGGCGCACTGACGGGCTGCTAAAGCAACCCTTACCTTTCTGGTCTTGAGAGCGTTTATTGGTGCTACGGCGTGTTGATTTAAACCATCCACACGGCTGCGCCGTGCGGTTGTTTGCCGGGGGGGGGGCAGGTTCCGCAGTCCGTTAAGGACTGTGGATGAGTAAATGCTACTTGCCCCGGCGCCGGAGAAGTCATCCGAGACGAGTAAAGGGAGGCGGGATTTATCCCGCCGTACGCGCCGCGGTAACCGAGTAACCGCGCCTCGTCAAGAGGCGTTGACGGACAAATGCGACTCGTTACCGCGCACAGTAAAGCCACAGTGTCCAATAGCGGTAGCACGACTTTAGTCGTGCGTGCGCGCGGCGGATCAAAGCGAGGTACGCTGCTGTTTACAGAAATTTCACTAATCACGAGCCAATCCCCATGTTTTGACAATACTTATTAATAGTATACCAACATTCCGTATAAAAGACAAGACCCTTTAATTACCCCTAAAAACCGCCAGAAAAGGAATAAAAGAGGTTTTAGCCCTGAATTTGAAGCAAAACCGCCTCAAATTGGGCTTAACACAGGAAAATTTGGCGGAAAAAAGCCCCAATTTCAACCCATTGGCCACGCAAAAGGGCTAGGCACCTTTTGGGGAGGCGACTGCCGCCCCGTTTGTGCTACCGACAAGACAGAATTAAGTGCATTACCTGATCCCCGTGAGCGCCTACAACTTTTTCTTCACGTGGATTGATAATTAAATCCATTGCTTCAAGCTGAATTGCGCCGAGTAATATGTCTTGAGCGTCAGGCAGAACAAGAGCATCACACATAAGGCCGCGATCTTCCCATGTAACTTCCAGAGGGCCGGCAATATTGTACGTTGAGCGTTTTCCATCGGCGAGTGTTCCCGAATCGGTTCGCAGTATCGAAAGCCCCAGTTTTTCCCGGATTTCTTCGTTTATAACCATTGTCCATGCTCCGGTATCAACTATTGCGTTAACAGTGGTTTGACGGATTTCCGGTTCTTTTATAAGACCGTCTTTCGCCTTTAACATATCATATCCGTTTTTCAAGGTGATTGTGGTTCGTACTATTCCCATGTTTTCCCCTGTGTCTGACATCACTTTTTCTGCATAAATAATATAAAAAAATTAATTTTTTGTCCATATTCAATCAAGCAAAAACAGCTCTCTTATTTTTCCGGCGTTTATTACTCCGGTGAACAGGGCGTAAATGATTATTTGAGAGCGGTTGTGCAGGCCGGTTTTCTTTTTTATGTGGTTGACGCAGTTGCGCAGTGAACCAATGTTTATGTTGAGGTTTTTGGCGATTTCCCGGTCGGTACAGCCGCGGGTAATGCCGTAGAGGATACCCTGTTCCGTGGGGCTAAAAGAAAGGCGGGAAATGCCGGGCCCCGCCATAAATACTCCTATGGGCGCGGAAAAACAATGGGGCGCGTGGTTTTTGACCGATTTGCTGATGTACAGGCCCCCGTAAAAAACGCTGCGTATGGATGAAACAAGGTTGTCAAAGCCGTCCTGCCTGAGCAGATAACCGGAAATTCCCGCGTTGAAAACTTTGGCTACAATGTCCCGCTCATCATGGGAACACAACACGATAAGCGCGGTTGATGGGGAATTCCGCTTGATTATGGGCGCGAGATCCGGGCTGTCAATATCTTCCATGCTGAAATCCATGATGATGATGTCGGGGCGCTGGGTCATTGCCGATTTGAGCGCGTCATAACCGTCTTTGCCGGTATTTGTTATGTGAAAATCGTCCTGTTCCGCCAGCAGGGTGATTATGGTTTTGAGATCATCTTCGTGCTTGCTGACGATAGTAATATTTATCATGGTAATATATTATAAAAATAGTAATATATTTGGATAAAGGCAAGAAGAATGGCACTAGAAAGAAAATTTTTTGGTTGGTATAATTTCATTCATCATGGCAAAAAGAGGAAAAGTTGAAATTGACCGGGAGTTATGCAAGGGCTGTTTTTTGTGCATCCGCGCCTGTCCCCTGAAACTGCTGGAAGCTGATACAACACTTAACGCGTCCGGTTCTTATCCCTCAAAAGTGGTGAATCCCGAAAAGTGCATTGCCTGCGGGAACTGTTACGAGGTGTGTCCCGATGTGTGCATCAGGGTTTTTGAATTGGAAGGGGCTGAGGCATGAACGAAAAAATTTTAATGAGCGGAAACGAAGCGATTGCCGAGGGCGCGATACGGGCGGGCTGCGGCGCGTATTTTGGTTATCCCATAACCCCCCAAAACGAATTGATTGCCTACATGGCAAAAAATATGCTGGACAAGGGCAGGGTGTTTATTCAGGCGGAAAGCGAGATCGGGGCGATTAATATGGTGTACGGCGCTTCCTGCGCGGGGGCGCGGGCAATGACCAGTTCTTCCAGTCCCGGCATCAGTTTGAAACAGGAAGGGATTTCCTACGGCGCGGGTGCCGATGTTCCCATGGTGATAGCGAATGTAGTCCGGGGCGGCCCCGGATTGGGTTCCATTGCTCCCGCTCAAAGCGACTATTTTCAATCTACCAGAGGGGGCGGCCACGGGGACTACCGCTGTATCGTACTGGCCCCCAAAAGCGTACAGGAATGCGCCGACCTTACCTACCTGGCGTTTGATCTGGCGGACAAGTACCGTATGCCGGTGCTTGTGCTTGCCGACGGCATGATTGGTCAAATGATGGAAGGTATTGTACTGCCGCCGGAAAAATCACCGTCAGAACTGCCGCAGCGGGACTGGATTGCCGGAAAAATGTACAACCGGGCGGCTTCGCCCGAAGGCCGCCGGACGGCGCGGCATATCACTTCAATTCACTTAAAGCCGGAAGAACTGGAAGCCATAACCCGTGCCCGTTTTGCCCGGTACGAGGCTATTCAGGCCGCCGAAATCCGCTATGAGGAAATTGGCTGCGCCGACGCCGACCTGATACTTGCCGCTTACGGCACTTCCGCCCGTGTTTGCCTGGGGGCGCGTAAACTTGCCGCCCAGGAAAGCATAAAATTGGGCGTTTTCCGGCCTATTACCCTCTGGCCGTTCCCCTATCAGGCGTTGGGGAAAATCGCCGCCCAAGGGAAGCCCATCCTCACCGTTGAAATGAGTTTGGGGCAGTTGGTGGAAGATGTAAAACTTTCGGTTTATGAGGCTTTTTCGGCGGGGAAAACAACGACCCCGACGAAAATTCACCTGTTGGGACATTCCGGCGGGATGATCCCCACGGAAGAAGAAGTTTTCGCCGAGGCAAAGAGGATTTTAGGAAAATGAAACAGGTATACGGTTACCCTGACAGTTTATATAAGATTCCCACCAAGTATTGCGGGGGTTGCGGCCACGGAATAATACACCGGATTATCGCCGGTATTGTTGATGAATGGGGATTGCGGGAAAAGACGGTTATCACCAATCCGGTGGGCTGCGCTATTTGGGCGGATTTGTACTTTGATTTTGATTCGGTGCAGCCGCCCCACGGCAGAACCCCCGCCGCGGCGACCGGCATTAAACGGATATTGCCCGATCATCTGGTCATTTGTTACCAGGGGGACGGCGATATGGCGGCTATCGGCACGGCGGAAATGATCCACGCGGCAAACCGCGGCGAAAAATTTACCACGATTTTTGTCAATAATGCCATTTACGGCATGACCGGCGGTCAAATGGCCCCGACCACGCTGATAGGGCAAAAGGCGGCGACCGCCCCCTATGGCCGTGACCCCGATGCCGCCGGTATGGGCTACCCCATCCGTGTCGGGGAATTGCTTTCATCCCTTGACGGTACGCGCTACATTGCCCGCGGGGCGGTGAACAATGCGGCAAATATCCGCAAAACGCGGCAATATATCAAAAAGGCGCTGGAAGCGCAGCTTGCGGGTAAAGGTTTTACGATGGTAGAAGTTCTTTCACCTTGTCCGACCAACTGGGGCATGGAACCGGTCGCCTCGGTGGAATGGCTGGAACAGAACATGATCCCCGTGTTTCCCCTGGGGGAAATAAAAAACACACTGGATACGGGGGCAGCAAAATGACAGAAAAAAGTTTTTTTGCCGGGTTCGGAGGCCAGGGGATTGTATCTTTGGGCCAAATTTGGGTATATTGCGCCATGCAGGATGGCAAAAACGTCAGCTTTTTCCCCTTTTACGGGGCGGAAAAGCGCGGCGGCATAGCCAGAGCCGGCGTTATTGTGTCCGATGAGGAAATTGCCAGTCCTTTGGTGACAAAACCGGACTCGGCGCTGGTGATGAACAGCGATTCCTTGCCTTTGTGCGAGGAAATTCTTAAAAAAGATGGGCTTTTAGTGGTAAATTCAAGCCTGGTTAAGGAAAACCCCCGGCGAACGGACTTAAAAATGGTCAAAATTGAGGCAACCGGCATCGCGGAAGGTATTGGAAATGTCCGTTTTGCCAATATGGTGGCATTGGGGGCAATGGCAAAGCTGACCGGAGCGTTTTCTCTGGGTCATATTGAGGAAATTTTACGGAAATTCTTCTCGCCGGACAAACATCACTTTATTCCGATGAATGTGCAGGCGATAGAAGCCGGCTGTAAAGCGGTGTAAAATATTTCACTCTTGAGGGAAACATTTTCTCAAGTAACATTTTTTTCTACCGACAATGAAAGGGGGTATTAAAACCCTTAAATTGCGGAGGGGAGGCCTATTGTGGCGTATAACAGTGCATTATCTACCTATAAGGAAACCAGGATTAAAACGGCAAGCCAGGGGCAGCTTATCATTATGCTCTACGGAGAAGCGGTACGGCAGCTTGATCTGGCGTTGGATTTGCTGGAAGTGAACGACACCGGGAAAAAAGACCCGGGTAAAATCGAAAAGGTCAGCAAAGCCGTGGTTAAAACCCAGGAAATTGTCGCTGAGTTGATGGTTTCACTGGATTTTGAGCAGGGTGGCGATATAGCCAGGAACCTTTTTTCCCTGTACACCTGGTTCAACCGTGAGCTGATGGAAGCCAATATCAATCAGGATAAACAGCGGATCTCCAGCGTGCGGTATCTTATTGAGGAATTGCGCAGCGCGTGGCAGAGAATAGTAGTAACCAATGCGGCGGAAACGGCAAATCGTGAAGTGGTAGGGCTTAATATTGCCGGATAACGGCGCAAACCAGCGTCAAATACGAGAGGGGATATGACGGCAACAAAAACAAATATACGTAAGGTGAATACTGCGCCCGCGGTAAATACAGCGGAAATAAGCGCGGAAGAACTTGCCCAGCGGGTAGCCATTGTCCGGCGGTTCAGGGAATTGCTTATCCAGCAGCGCGAGCGTTTTCATAATTATCTGGCGGTGCTGGAAAAACAACAGACGATTATCAAGACCGGCAGCGCGGAAGAACTGCTTGCCCAGGTTGAACTGGAAGAACAAATAGTCGCCGATATTTTTTCCATACAGAAGGTTATTGATCCGCTGGAAGGCATGTACCGGGCGAGTGTTCCTTTCTCGCCTGCCGATGATGTTCCCGCCCTGAAAGTCGCGCTGGAAAACCTGAAAACCCGCGCCATAAGCCAATTTGAGTATAATAAAGATTTACTTTCCTCGCGTATGGCGGAACTGCGCACTGAAATAAAAGAGCTTAAAAATAACCCGTTTGTGGGAGCATCGCGCTCGTTATACCAAAATTCCGTTACTGCTTCGTTGGTGGACATAGAAGGGTAAGATGGAAAACGTATTAGCTTTGTTGCGGGACTCAGGCGCCATGCTTGAGGGCCATTTTCTTTTGAGTTCTGGCCGCCATTCGGACCGGTATTTTCAATGCGCCAAATTGCTACAGTACCCGGACAGGGCGGCGGCGGCGCTTGCCGATGTGGCGGAAAAAATCAAATCGGACATACAGGCCGGAAAGCTGAAAATTGACGCTGTTGTCGGTCCCGCCATGGGGGGGATTGTTGTCGCTTACGAATTGGGCAGGCAGTTGGGGCTTCCCGCTTTTTTTACCGAGCGTGATGATACGGGGACCATGGTTCTGCGCCGGGGCTTTGAAGTGCAGCCCGGGCACAAAATTCTGATTACCGAAGATGTGGTCACTACCGGAAAATCCTTCGGCGAATGCGCCGCCGCTCTGGAAAATCTGGGGGCGCACATTACCGCCCTTGCCTGCGTAGTGGATAGGCGGCAAACGGGTATTGAGATTCCCTGGCCGTTTTATCCCGCCTGTAAAGTAAACGCGACAAACTGGGAAGCCGATTCTTGTGAATTATGTAAAAAAGGAATACCCGCGGTAAAGCCAGGTTCAAGAAAAATATAGTACAATTCTCAATATGAAGACATCGCCGCTATTTACGGTCATTTACGAAGACGAAACCATTATTGTCGTAAACAAAGCTTCCGGCATTTCGGTAGGCGGCGACCGCTGGGATGAATCCAAAGAGCGGCTGGATAAACTCGTCGCGGAAGCGGCGGCCCTGCCGGCGAACAAGCTTTTTACTGTCCATCGCATTGACCGTGAAACATCGGGATTGGTGGTTTTTGCGAAAGATGAGGCGTCTCACCGCCGGCTTTCACTTGCTTTTGAAGGGCGGGATGTAAAAAAGCGGTACATTGCCATTGTTCATGGGCGGCCTTCGTGGCAGGAAATGATCTGCGATCTTCCCTTGGTTCCCAATGGCAACAAGCAGCATCAGACCATAATTGACAAATACCAGGGAAAAAAATCCCTGACCCGTTTCAAACTCCTGGGCAGCGTGGGCAATTTAAGCGTTTTTGAAGCTTTCCCCGAAACGGGCAGAACCCACCAGATACGGGTTCACGCGGCGGCGCTGGGCTTTCCTGTTGTGTGTGATCCATTGTATGGCAAAGATAAACCGGTGCTGTTATCCGCCATCAAAAAAAACTGGCGCGGCGATCTTTTGGAGGAAAAGCCCCTTTTGTCACGACTCGGCCTGCACGCCGCGGAACTTTCTTTGCCTTCGTCGCAAACCCTGTGCGCCCCGCTGCCGCGGGACATGGCCGCCCTTATCAAACAGATGAAGCTTTTTCATCTAACAATACATAATTAAAATAATAAATACTACGGGCTGACTTTAATCAACTGTCTGTTATTTGCTTAGATACACGATATTTGGTTGGATATTTCTGTTATTACCATAATTTTTGGAAAAGGCACAAAAAGAAAAAACAACCCTTCTGTTTTTGTTTGAAAATTTGAACAATTTTTTTAGTTTTTTGTTAATCGGGTGTATTTTGTGCCAGCTTACTGCATAGAATATTAATATAACAGGAGAATAACCATGATGAAAGCAAACATTATTCAACGCAGAGATTTGGAACCATTATGGTTCAAGGCTACTGAAGTTGTGCGGCACTACGAAAAAGCTTCAAATTGTATTGCTGCTGTTGTTGGGGCGGATTTTGTCGCCTGTGAACTTTCCAAAAACCCAAGGGCTATCACTTTTTGCACGCTGTGTAAACGGTACTGCCCGTTTTCCCACCAACTGGCCTCCTATGAAGTTCCCTGTTCCAGGATGCATCTGGACGCAATACAGGAGGCCCGCAAACTGGGCGGGTCTTATCTTTACACCTGTCCCATTGGGTTCTTTTTCTGGACCAGTCCGTTCTTTTCCGGGGAACGCTTTGCCGGAGCGTTGATCTCCAGCGGGATACTCTCCACTAATAGGCAGTTGGCTCTGGACAGGATGCTCAAGGTTTGCAAGGGCGACGTTTCCAGCGCTGAAATTGCCGGATATCTTGATGATATTCCCGAAAAGACCGATGAAGACGCAAAAGTGCTTGCCCAGATGATGCTGTTGTGCGCGGAACAGATTTCCTGCCGCGATTCCCGTTTGGATGATTCGGTGGAATACGGCGACAGAAAAAGTTTCCGTCAGAATTTTCCGGATCAGGAACGGACGCTTATTGCCAGCCTGCGCCGGGGCGACAGCGCCGAAGCGCAAAATATTATGCGGAATCTGCTGAATGACCTGAATACCGCGGGCAACGGCAGCCTTGAGCGCCTTAAACTGAAAGCAATAGAACTGGTGGTAATGCTTTCCAGAACCGGAACAAATTCGGAAGACGAAGAAGACCTTGTTGAGGCAAATAATCGTTATTTGAAACGAATTGACGATTCAAAAACGATTGAAGAAGTTGCCGGAAATATGCGTCTGATTCTGGATCAGATGGCGGGGAAACTGTTTTCCTTTCATGGTATCCGCCACGCGTCCGCGCTGCGGAAAGCGGAGCGCTTTATCTGGGAAAATTACCACAGGAAAATCAGTTTGAAAGAAATTGCCGATGTATCGGGGCTTTCCGCGCCGTATTTCAGCACCATTTTCAAGGAAGAAATGGGGGAAAACCTTTCAACCTATCTTAACCGTCTCAGGGTGGAAAAAGCCTCGTCAATGCTGCGGGAAACCGAATCCCCCATTAACGAAATTTCCGCGGCCTGCGGTTTTGAGGATCAGAGCTGGTTTTCAAAAATTTTCAAACATTATACCGGTTATAGTCCCTGTCAATATCGAGAACATGGAGGAGTCATTATGGAGAATAAAATTTTAACACCGGGGAGGTGCAGTTAAAATGAATCGCAATTATCAGGATTTTGGGGCTTCCAGAAAACGGAAGGTAATATCAGTCTATACGCGGGCGACGGGAAGCAATGTACAAATATTGGATACAAACTTCCGGTCTCTTGGGGCGGATGACAAACCCGATATTGAACAAAGTATATGCCTGTATTGTACCGGCAATGACAGCTGCCGGGAGATGCATATAAAAGAGATTCAAAAAGCGGGCCGCAACGGCAAGGCGCACACCTATCAGTGTGAACTGGGTCTGCTGTTTTGGATCAGCCCGATTTACAGTGACGGTGAATTTTCGGGCGCTTTGCGCGGTTCCGGTTATTTGGGCAATGAGGTTAACAAGTCTGAATTTGCGAAAAAATGTAACGGGATAATCTCTCCTGACGAATTTAAACGCCGTGTTTCCGCTCTTTCTGTTTGTGATACGGAAAGAACCCGCTCCCTCGCCGAAATGTTGCTGCTGTGCGCCGAATCTCTTTCTACCGGCAGTGAAAATTACCATGAGATGCTGAGGCTTCGTTCTGAGCAGGAAGCTTCTCTTGCCGTTTTGATTGAGAAACTGAAAAAGAAGTACCCCGAAGGATCCATGCTTCCCGGTTATCCGCTTGACAAAGAGCGCCAGCTTATTGCCTCGCTTTACCGTGGAAATAAAAAGGAGACGGAAAGAATTCTTAATGAAGTGCTGGCAGTGCTGGTGTTCAGTAACCCGAATAACTTCCGGTACATTCAGATGAGAGTGCTGGAAATAGCGGTTTTGCTCGCCCGCGCCGGAATTAATTCCGGCAGTAAAATTGCCACTGAAATTAATGTCCGTTATTTAAAACAAATACAGGAAGCAAAAACCATTGAGGAACTTGCGGGAACCTTATACACGCTGGTGGAAGACATAATCGGACAAGTCACTTCGTTTCAGGGTATACCGCACGCCCTGGCCATGCGAAAGGCCGAGGCTTATATCAGGGAAAATTTTACCCGCAAGATCAGCCTGCGTGAAATCGCCAAATTTGCCGGCCTGTCCGCGCCGTACTTCAGCACTATTTTCAAAGAAGAGATGGGTGAAAACCTTTCCCGGTATGTCAACCGTTTGAGGGTGGAGAAGGCCAGTAAAATGCTGCTGGAAACAGACTCACCCCTCAGTGAAATTTCCAGCGCGTGTTGTTTTGAGGACCAAAGCTGGTTCACGAAAATTTTCAAAGCCTTTACCGGCATAAGCCCCGGCAAATACCGCAACCAGGGGGGGAATATACGTTTTAGTGCTTGAAGTGCCTCAGGCCGGTAAAGACCATGGCGATACCGTATTTGTCACAGGCTTCTATTGACAGTTTATCGTTGATTGAGCCGCCCGGTTGAATGATTGTCTTGATCCCCGCCGCCGCCGCTGTTTCCACCACGTCGGCTTTGGGGAAGAATGCGTCAGAGGCAAGCACCCGGGCGGATGCATTTATTGCGGCGCTGCGTTCCAGGGATTGCGCCGTGGGCCATATCCGGTTTACCTGTCCGCCGCCGATGCCCGTTGCCGCCTCATCCTGTACGATCATAATCGCGTTTGACTTTACAAAAGTTACCGCCCTCATGCCAAAGATCATGTCGCGTAAATCCGCGGCGGCGGGCGCTGTCTGTGTCACCACTTCCCATTTCTCAAGCAGTTTGCGGTCGCTTTGCTGAACCAAAAGGCCGCCGTCAACGGCAATGTACTCGTGGGATTCTGCCGGGGCTTTTGCAAGTTTTATTATACGCAGATTTTTTTTCCGTTTAAGTATTTCCAGGGCATCCGGCTCAAAATCCGGGGCCGCTACAATTTCCAGAAACAGTTCGCCGAGTTTCGCGGCGGTCGCCGAATCCACCGTTGCGGTGCAGGCGATGATGCCGCCATATATCGAAACCGGATCGCAGGCGTAGGTTTTCTCGTAGGCTTCAAGCAGGGTGTGTCCCAGAGCAATCCCGCAGGGGGTGTTATGTTTCACCGCGACACAGCAGATATTCTTGTCCGTTGTACCGCTTGCCGCCTCCGGGACCAGCTGCCGCACTTCATCCTCGCCAACGGGGGCGGTTCCGGCGGAAGGCAGGCCAAAGGCGCAGGCCGCTTTCCATGCCAAATCAAAATCCCGGATGTTATTGTAACCCAGTTCTTTACCGTGAAGCTGTTCCATGCCGCCCAGAACGCCCGGCCGGTCGGTGTGCAGGTAGAGCGCCGCGGACTGGTGGCCGTTTTCGCCGTAACGCAGGCTCTGCCCCTTTTTCAGGGAGAGGGGCCAGTAGTGGGGATATTCTTCATCTAACAGATAGCGGGCAATGGCGGCGTCATAGGCGGAAGTTAAGTCGAAAACTTTGCCCGCCAGCCGCTTTTTCAATTCCGGGGAAACATCTTCCGCCTTCAGGCTGTTGACCGTTTCCGCATAATCGGCGGGATCGGTCAGGACAACGACATCGCGGTAATTTTTCGCCGCCGAGCGAAGCATGGTCGGCCCGCCTATGTCGATAAATTCAACGGTTTCCTCAAGGGAAAGGCCGGCCTGTACTTTTTCAAAAAAGGGATACAAATTGACGCAGACTAAATCAATAGTCAAAATATTCAGTTCTTGCAGAGTTTCGATATGGCTTTTTTCATCACGGCGGGCAAGCAGGCCGGCGTGAATTGCCGGATGCAGGGTTTTTACCCTGCCGTCCAAACATTCAGGAAAACCAGTCACCGCGGCAACATCGGTAACAGGAATATTGTTCTCCTGTAAATATTTTGACGTACCGCCGGTTGAAATAATCTCCCAGCCCGCGCCGCTTAAATACGCGGCCAGATCCACAATGCCGTCTTTGTTAAATACGCTGATAAGCGCCCGTCTTTTCATTTTATTCTCCGTTTACTAACGCGTTTTCCAACGCTTGATACGCCATGTGGGCCGCTTCCTGCTCAGCGCTTTTTTTGTTGCGGCCTATGCCCGGCCCATAAATTGTACCATTTACGTTTACCTCTATCCAGAACATACGTTCATGATCGGGGCCGGAATGTTTGACCAGCCGGTATTGGGGATAGCAGCGGTACTGGCGCTGGCACAATTCCTGTAACAGTGATTTGTAATCGCGGTGGTAATCGTTTTCGGTAACGCGGCTTATTTCGGGGACAAGATAACGGCTGATAAAGGTAAAAGCGGCCTTATAGCCGGAATCAAGGTACAACGCCCCGATAAGGGCTTCCAGGGTATCGGCAAGAATCGCCTTTTTGGTCCTGCCGCCGGAAAGATCCTCGCCCTTGCCCAGGAGCAGCATGGTATCAAGCTGTAAAACTCTGGCAACCGAAGAAAGCACGTCCTCGGAAACCACCACGGATTTTATTTTTGCCAGTTCACCTTCGGGTTTTTCGGCGTATTGCTGATACAGCAGGGTAGCGCAGGCAGCCCCCAAAATGGAATCACCCAGAAATTCAAGCCGCTCGTTGTTGAGACGGCAGCCCGTTTCATTGGACACCGACCGGTGTAGAAAAGACAGGTTCAAAAGCTCAAGGCTTTTGAACCTGAATCCGGCGGTCTTTTGAAAAGCCGCCAACTGTTTTTTTCTGTCCGGCCCCAGGGCCGCAAATTCACCCTGTTTACTTTTGCTGGGACTTGATGAACTCGTAGGCATCCTTGACCGTTTCGAATTCATTGGCCTTCTCGTCGGGAATCGAAATCCCCATTTCTTCTTCGATAGCGTAGACCAATTCGTAGGTATCCAGGCTATCGGCGCCAAGGTCTTGCCGGAAAGACGCTTCCAGGGTGATTTTTCCCTCATCCACTTCCAGTTTGTCAGCGATGAGCTTTTTCATTTTCTCAAATAACTCGTCCATTTTTGCCTCTCTTGATTAAACTTTGGAATCCGGAACTATAACTTGCTTCCCCCGGTAAAATCCGCACTTGGGGCAAACGCGGTGCAATAGAACCTTGTTACCGCAAGTATTGCATTCAACCATATTGGGGGCAGTAAGTTTCATATTAATGGACTGCCGACGGCGAGTCCGCGCTTTTGATGTTTTAAATCTGGGTACAGCCATGCCAAAACCTCTCTAGCTTAAAAATACCAGAAATTCGCTGTTATGTCAAGGGATAATTGACAGTCTTCTTCTTTTTGTCACTGTTAATTTGTGTCCGCCCGGTACTTTGCCTTGACAGCCTCAACCACCAGGGGGGGAACCATGCCGCTGATATTGCCCTGAAAAGAGGCAAGTTCCTTGATGGACGAGGATCGCAGAACAAAATATTCGGGATCGGTAGTCATAAAAAGCGTTTCTATACCGGGATTCAGGGCTTTATTCATCATGGAAAGCTCAAATTCATGGGAAAAGTCCTCCATGCCGCGAACGCCCCGGATCAGGAGTTTAATGCCCTGTTTCCGCAAAAAATCGACAACCAAAATATCGCAGACCGTTACCGACACTTTGGCGTAATCCGCGGTAAGCCGGCGGATCATATCGGCCCGTTCATCGACAGAAAACAGGTACTTTTTCTGGCGGTTTTCCGCCACCACCACCAATAACTCGTCAAAAATACCCGCCGCCCGCTGAATTATGTCGAGATGCCCCAAAGTTGGCGGATCAAATGAGCCGGGAAACGCCGCTTTTAACATAGCTAACCATAAAGTGCTTCTTTATCTTTGGTCAAGGGGCGCTGTTTGCCTTGGAAGTTAATTATCAGTATTTAGTGTGGCGTACCTTCCTCATCGTTTTTTTTCCGTTTTTATTCGTAGCTTTTTTAACTGGTCTATTTGCTGCAAAACATAATCTTTGTATTCGTCCGGCAATTCCTGAAAAATACCTATCATTTTCTGCAATTTTAGGTCCGGCATTTTTGCAAACATAGGTTCCTTGCCGGTTTTTAAGTACTCTTCCCTTACATTGTAGATAACCGAGACCAGTTTGATAATCCGCTTGTTTACTTCCCTGTTATAAAGCTCAATACCCGCATAATGACCGGGCGATAAAAATATCTCCTTGCAAAACTTAACCTGCGAAAGCCCCAATTCCTGCCTGACTTTCTTTATCCGGTCATTGATTGTTTCTGCCATTTTTCAAAGTATAGACCGATCCCCCTTCTAAAACAAGTAAAAATAGTTCCGAAAAGATACTTGACTATACTTCTTTTTGGAAGTATATTATACTTTATTATGGAATTCAGATATTTTATGAAAACAGACGAACGCCTGAAAACCCTGTGTGAAGAATTCGCCGGTCTGGAAGAAACTGAAAAAGACTACATTTTGGGAGTTTCACAGGCTTTAATTCATTCTCTTTTCACAGGTACGACCTTTCTGCCTGTTACAGAAACAGTTCGGGCGGAAAATTTCAGGAAAAACGCCGAATACGGCTCTATAGGGAGTTCAAACGGTTTTTTATATCCTGTCCGTATGGACGGGTGTATCTAAGCATAAGGAGTTACATAATGAAGAAAGTCATAGTTCTATATATTTTTACTTGTTTCTTCCCTTTATTTGCCTTTTCACAGGCTGCCGTTACCATTGATACAGCATTGAATAATTCAACCTCTTATTTGACCGGAAGAATACCGGCAAAAACAAAAGTCGTGGTACTCAACTTTACTTCCAAATGGCCAGATTTGTCTGACTATGTTATCGAAGAATTAATTGGTTATATCGTCAACGAAGGGGCTCTGACCGTAGTAGACCGGCAAAACCTGGAAAGTATTCGTAAGGAAATGGACTTTCAGTTATCGGGAGAGGTAAGCGATGAGACGGCGCAATCCATCGGAAAGAAACTGGGGGCACAGACCATAATCTCCGGCGCAATAACGGCAATCGGAAACGCATACCGGCTACGGATCAGGGCCATATCGGTAGAGACCGCCCAAATACTGGGAATGCAGAATGTTGATGTGGCGCAGGACAGCCGTCTGGCGGCGTTGACTGGCACCGCGTATGCCGGTCCGACAAATATTGCAACTGCCAATACTACCCGGACTACGACAGCCGTTAATCCGGGTCCCTCTAATGTCTCTAACGTGGATAATATAAATTTGGCAAACGCCGGATGGGAACCTAATTTTGATCCCAAATCAACAGTACGATTTACGGTAAACAGGGAAAACATAGAAGGCCGGGAAAGAGAAGTACTGAATGTGGAGCAAAATCTTGCGAGCGGCAATCCAAGATGGGCGGAAGTTTTTACTTACAATGAAATCGTCGCACAAAAATTAACGAGAAGTTCCGGCATACGGTTTAAAGTGTTAGGTGATGGAAAGACTTGGGAATTAAGGCTTCCTACAAAGGAAACAGATGCGGATACGGCTCACTATCGGACGGCTATAGTGACCAGAAATGGCAGAGTTGTTGAAATAGATATCCCCTATGCTCAACTGAAACAACCCAGTTGGGGAAAAAAGACTGCGTTTAATAAAAACAGCATAAGGGGCTTGCAGTTCTCAAGGAATAATGAGTCTCCGGGGGGCGCGGGAATTTCCACCATAAAAATTTTTGATTTGGAGATATATTAATTATTAAAGCATGGCGCGTAGTACCAGACACCGTTTTTTATGACTAGATGCCCCAAAGTTGGCGGATCAAATGAGCCGGGAAACGCCGCTTTTAACATAGCTAACCATAAAGTGCTTTTTTGTCTTTGGTCAAGGGGCGGGGAAATCATAAACTTGTCAAAAACGGAATGAAAACAGAATAAATATGTGGAATTATTCCTTAAATATGGTATATTTATATTAAGGAGACAATAAAATGAAAAGAAAATGTATCCTTGAATTGGTAATTGTACTATTTACGGTATTTTTTATATCTGCTTGTGACAGTCTCGTCAATGGCGGGGGAAGGTCGTCCGCCTTAGAGGTAACCAGAAATTATAACGATATTCTGCCGGTAACTGACGGTTGGATTGCCGTAGGCAGATCGCATGATGAACATCTCGACGCGATAATCGTTAAATATGACAAACAGGGAAAAAAAATCTGGGAGAGAGTTTTTGGTGACAATACTGACAACCTTGATGAATTTTATTCTGTAATGGAAATATCCGATGGTTATATTGTCATAGCTAATCTATACTCTGTTGCCCACGGCAGCTCTATAATAAAATTTGACAAAAAAGGAAATTTTATTTGGGCAAAGGATTTATCTATTAACGCTTTTGCCGTAAACGAGGCCGGATTTATAGGCGTTGGCGGCAAAAAAACCGCAACGGTCGATACTCTTTTTATCGCGCAGTTTGATACGGACGGCAAAATTATATGGGAAAAGCTAATTGGCGATAACATTAGTTTAGACGGAAAAAATATTCCTTATACGGATGAGGTGCTTCATATTTCAAAAATATTCAATGGACCGGATGGATATTTCTTATACGGAAAAAGCACGTATATTTATCAATATTTTGGTGATATGTGGTCGGTACAACCCGGTTTTATTGCTTTTTTGAATAAGGACGGAGATTTTTATTGGCAGAGACCTATGGATGTAAATGGCGTTGACGATATTATCCTCATAAAAGACGGAATTATCGTTGCCGGAGATGTATACACTTACAATTACGATTACAACACTTACAGTGATTATGGCAGGAGACCGTTTGTCAAAAAGTATGATCTTGAAATGAACCTCGTTTGGGAAATGCCTTATGAAGAAAACAGTGATTCCGGTTATTTTAAAATAGCTAAAATTGGTAACGATATTTTTGTAAGCGCATTCAGAATCATCGAGGGCGGATCATATGTTTCGGGAATCAACGCTGAGGGGAAAAAGTTTTGGGATTCAGACGCGCATATCAACGATAAATATACCCTTTACAACAATATTTTTGCGATAGACGGAGGTCTTGTCGTAAATGTATATGAAACATTAGGAGAAAATTCTTTCCTGTTTTATGATTCTAATTTTCTGGCCGCTTTAAAGAATGGCAAAAACGGCAGTAAATAGGTTTCCTACGGTTCATCTTGAATTAAACGAACTGGCTGATTATTTAAAGAAATAAATGGTAATGGATAATTTTACTTATCTAAAATCTCATACAGCCGTTCAAGGTCTTCCATCGAATAATATTCAATGTGGATACGGCCCTTGTCCAGGCCGCCGTCAATGCTCACTTTTGTTCCCAGTTTGCCGATAAATTTTTCTTCCATTTCGACAATTTCCGGCGGACGTTTGGGGTTTGTTTTTGCCGCCGCGGTTTCCCCTTCAGCGGCAGGGACGTTTAAGGCGGCGGCCCGTTTTTCGGCCTCGCGCACGGAAAGCCCTTTGCCGGTGATTTCCTTGAACAGTTTTTCCCGCAGTTGTTTGTCCGTTACCGAAAGCAACGCCCGCGCGTGGCCGGGGCTGACGCTGCCGTCTTCAAGGCTCTTTTGCACATTGGCGGAAAGTTTGAGCAGCCGCAGGGAATTGGTAACCGCGGAACGGCTTTTGCCGACCCGGAGGGCAAGCTCCTCCTGCGACAGGTGGGAAAAGTCCATAAGGTTTTTATAGGCGGCAGCTTCCTCGATGGGGTTAAGGTCGCTGCGCTGAATATTTTCGATGAGGGAAATTTCCAGCCGCTTTTCGTCGGTGTACTCGCGGATTATTGCCGGAACTTCGCTGAGGCCGGCCAGCTTCGCGGCTCTGGTTCGCCGTTCCCCGGCAATGATGATATACGAGCCATCGCCGGCATCCGCCGCGATAACCGGCTGGATAACGCCATGCTCGGCAATGGAGTCCGCCAGTTCCCGCAGTTCCGTTTCGTCAAAATTTTTCCGGGGTTGGCCGGGATTGGCAACCAGGTGTTCAATAGCGATTGACACGACCGCGTTAGGCGATTTGCCTGACAAGCCGCGCCGATTTGCGTCTGTTTTTTCTTCCGCGTCGGTGTCCCACGAGCCGGAGTCCGTACCGTCATCATTTCCGGGAAGCAGCGCGTCAAGGCCCTTTCCCAATCCTGTTTTACGCGCCACTGCCGGAACCTCCACGGGGGTGCGCGCTTTGTGAAGCGGCGCGCTGAATGATTTCTTTCGCAAGGCTGTGGTAGGCTTTCGCCCCCGAACAATGGGGATCGTATAACACAATGGGCTGACCGTGAGAAGGCGCTTCGGAAAGGCGGACATTCCGCGGGATAATCGTGGAAAACACCTTTTTCTTGAAATAGGCGCTGACCTGTTTTACTACATCCTGGGCAAGTCTGGTCCGGGGATCGTACATGGTAAAGAAAATTCCCCCGATGCCCAAAGTTTTGTTCAGACTGCGCTGTATCCGCTGAATGGTCTGCAAAAGCAGGCTCAAACCCTCCATCGCGAAATATTCACACTGCATGGGAATAAACACATCATCAGCCGCCGCCATACCGTTCAAGGTCAACACACCAAGGCTGGGCGGGCAATCTATCAGTATAAAATCATAGCGGCTTTTTACCGGGGCGAGGGCTTTTTTCAAAAATAAATTCCGGTCTTTTTGCTCGATAAGCTCCACCGCCGCGCCGGAAAGGTCCAGGCTGGCGGGAATTACATCAAGGCGGGAAACAGCCGTTTTTTTAATTGCCTGGTCAATCGTAACAGTTCCCGACAAAAGCTCATAAATACCCGGTTTGGGCGGTTTTGCCCCAACACCCGAAGAAAGGTTTGCCTGCGCGTCAAAGTCCACCAGCAGCACGTTTTTGCCTTCTTCGGCAAGGTACGCGCCAATATTGAGGGCGGAGGTAGTCTTGCCGACCCCTCCTTTCTGGTTCACAAAGACATAGGTTTTACCCATAAAATCAGTATATATTTTGAAGGGGAAATGGGGAAGTAGGAAAATAACATCGGGGATTTCCCCTATTTAATACGGATTTTTAGACATTACCCGTCCGCTGTTTATTAAAACCAGAAAGGCGCCGATGTTATGAAAAAACGCGCCCATGATGGGCGTTATTATTCCGGCTCCCGCCAAAAATATCATAACAATACTTACGGAAAACGCCAGAACAATGTTTTGATAAATAATGTCTTTTGTTTTTTGCGCCAGCTTGATTACAAACGGAATATTGGAAAGGTTATTGTTCATTAACGCAATATCCGCGCTTTGAATTGCCGTATCGGAACCCATCGCTCCCATCGCTATTCCTACATGCGCTTGTGACAGAGCGAGCGCGTCGTTGATACCGTCCCCGATAACCGTAACAGTGTGGTTTTCCATCATTTTTTCGACATGGTTAAGTTTTTGCTCCGGCAGTAATTCGCACATCATTTCATCTATTCCTACCGCGTTCTGTATTTTTTTTGCCGATGGAAAATGATCTCCGGTCAGCAGACAGGTTTTTGAAACGCCCAGGTTTTTAAGCTGGGTTACGGCCTGCGCGGCGCCATCGCGCGGCGTATCCTTAAATACAATGCAGCCAAGTATTTTGCCGTTTTTAACAACCCAGTCGCAGGTTCCCGCTTCTTCGTATTGGGCGGTGACATCGTAGCCAAGTGAGCGTATCCAGTTGTAACTGCCAAGATAAATGGTATCATTTCCTTTTTTGCCTTCAATACCCTTTCCGATATGTTCTTTTATTTCATAATCCCTATCTATGTCTTTTCTTTCGCATAACGAAACAATAGATTTTGATATGGGATGAAGCGATCCGTGCGCGACGCAGGAAGCAGTCAAAACAAGTTCATTAAAATCGTGAGCGTGATCCAAATGGAAATTGCTTGCTTCAAGAATGCCGTTAGTTATGGTTCCTGTTTTATCAAAAATAAGATAATCTGTTTCGCCAAGATGTTCCACAAACGATGAATTCTTTATGAGGATTCCTTTCTTGGTTGCCGCCGCCAACACCGCAATCATGGGGGCGGAATTGATAAGCAGGTGTCCGCAGGGGCAGCTTGCGACAAGAACAGCTATAGCCCTGTTAATGTCCTGTGTAAACAGCCACACTAACAGCGCGGTAACAAGTGTCAGCGGAATATAGTAAAATATAAACTTGTCAACAATTTTGGTATCAGGAATCTGAATGTGTCCTGAATCCTCAAGCAGTTTTACTATTTTTTGAAAAGAGGTATCCGCGTATTCCCTTGTTACCTTAACTTTTATATTGCCGTCTATATTAACCGTTCCCGCGAATACCAGGTCTCCCATTTCGACTGTTTTCGGTATTGATTCGCCTGTAAGCGATTTTTGGTCGATATTTGACGTGCCAAAAATAACTTCGCCATCGACAGGTAAAGACATACCTGGCTTTATAATAATAATATCGCCGGTTTTTAATTCTTTTGCGCCAACCTCAATTTCTTTTCCGTCTTTTTCTACAATAGCTTTTTCCGCCTGCATTGTTTTTAAGCCTTCAATCGCGTCACGTCCGCCCATAATGCTTTTTTCTTCCAGAAAATGAACAAAGGTAAGAATAACGGGAATGAGTATTGCAAGCAAAAATTGTCCGCTTAATGTTGAGATGATCATCGCTATCGAAACAAGTATTTCCATGGCGTATTTCATATTTTTGGAAACAAGTCCCTGTACTGCGGTAATTAACATGGGGAACCCGATTATGCAAATACCGGCAAGATAAATAAACGCCTGAATTATATCCTGCTGGGGGGAAATTTTTCCGTAAATAAGAGCTGCGGCAAGGCAAACAAGCGCGCCGGAAAGCGACAGGATGCTGTTTCTGAATTTTTGTTTTTCGTTATCCGCAAGATGAACATCCGCAGAATGTACATCCACAGGATGTACACTGCCGGCAATATCAGCCATATTTTTCATTATTTCTCCTTACGGCAGCAGGAAAGTCGGTGATTCTACACCTGCCGGAATCACTATTGACTTGCCCGCTTTTTTCAAAACCGCGCCTATTCTCTGCCTGAATGTTCCCGACATGATGATTTGCGGATTTCTTGCGTATTGATCGTACAGTCCGTGGAACTCCGCCATTTCGTTACGCGCTTTAATCAGCCTTGCTGATTGATCGGCAATAGCGGCTTGTTTAAGCACGCTTGCCGCCGCTTGCGCTCCAAGTATCCTGTTAGAGGCATATTCCTGAGCCTGCTGGTAACTGGTCGCCTTGTATATAGCCGCGTTTCTTACCTCCTCAAAATAGCGGATAGTTTCAGCGGGCGCGGTAATTTCGGTTAATTCCACGCCGGAGATAAGGACTCCCAATTTTAACGTATCAATAATGCTTTGTGAATTTTGTATAACATCGTTCGATAATTGCGCCCTGCCGCTTGTTAGTATTGAATCCACATCAGAATGCGCGACAATGCGGGTTAACTCTCCGCTGATTATGCCGTCAATTGTTTTTCCGGCATCGCTTATAAATAACGTGTAACGCACCGGATCATTTATTTGATATTTTATTTTTGCCTTTATCAGTATTACATTCTTATCGCCGGTTAATACATAACCGTTTTTATCAATGTCAGGGGAAATTACGCTTCCCTGCGGCTTATAATGCGTAGTAACTTCTATTTCCTGTACGGTATGCACCGGAATCTTTATTACCTTGTCTATAAAAAACGGAAAGGCAAAATGCAGCCCAGGCTTTTTAATTTGTTGTTCCGGCGAATTGCCCAGCAATTTACCGAAACGAAGCACAACGGCGGTCTGACTGCTTTCAACGCGGTATACGCCGGAAAGCACAATCAGTACAGCGGCGAAATACACGGTCAACTTAAAATATTTGATAATGTATTCCATTATTTGCGTAAAAACAATAAAGATCCTGTTTTTCATCCGCCGCCGCCTAATTTGACCCCGTTATTATGTCAAACGGAGATTCGTTTGCGCGCATAATTATGGTTGTGTCCGCGTTTACGGAATTCTCAAGCGCTATCAGTTTTTTCAGGAAAACAAATAACCTTGAGTTTCTGTCATAGGCTTCCCCGTAAATACGCGCGATTATTCTTTCCGTTTCGGCGTCAATTTGTGACGCTTCAAGTTTGCCCCGCGCGTAGATTTCGGCGGCTTGCGCGTCCGCCTCTCCTGTTATTATGGCGGAGTCGCGTTCTCCTTCCGCAATAAATTGAGAAACATATTTTTGCCTGTCCGCAATCATCTGATTAAAAACGCTTTTAATGTTAGCTTCGGGGAGCGCAAGCCGTTTTATTTTGAGCGTTTGAATTTCAATGCCGTAATTGGCAAGCGCGGACAGGGCTGTCTTTTCTTCGATAGCCTGGCATATTTCATCTATTTTAATTTCTTCAACATTGGTTGACACCAGCGAAGAAAGCCGGTAATTTCCCAGAACGCTGTTTTTTGCCGTTGCCGCCAAGTCGTTAAGATGTCTTTGCGCGGTGTTATAATTTCCTATGCTTGTGTGAAACTTTTTAATATCTGTTATGCGCCACACAATATAAGTTTGAAGAATAATATTGATTTTATCGTTGGTAAGGGTTTCATTATAACCGGAATCCATATATTGATTTCTGGTATCATATGTTATTATCTTATCAACAGGCCAGGGAAGCTTAAAATACAGACCCGCATCGTTATGAACATTAACAATTTTCCCGAACCGCGAAATAATGGCGCTGTAACCTTCTTTTACGGTAAAGGTGAATCCAGCCGCCACGACTATAATAATAAAAATCAAAACAAATAATACCTTGTATATTTTACTCATTGCCGTCTCCTTTATTAACGTCCGGAAGATTAACGGTGTTTACTTTTCCTATGATAAATTTTGACAGGGCATTTTCCGTCCCGCGTGAAAAAACATATACTTTATGGCTGTTTATTATTTTTTCGTATACATCAAGGTTTTTGGTTAATTCATAAGAGCCGGGGGATATTCTGTACGCTTCCGTCGCCGCGTAAAAAACAGCCGCTTCTTTTTGAGCGTCGCTTGTCTTGTTGTACTGCGTGGCTTTTGCGCTGTCAATCGCGAACTTGCTTTGTTTTGCCGCTTCTATCATTTTTGTTTCGGCGTAAGTATGCGCCTGTGTAATTGTCGTGGTTTTACCAACGGAGGCGCTTACAACATTTTGATAAACATCCGCAATTTCTACGGGAGGGTGTATGTTTTCAATAACAACCTGCACAACGGTAAATCCCAGTTTTTCCGATTTACAAAAATCAGATAACTCGCTTAATACAGACGCTGAAAGGGAATTTCTGTCTACGCTTAAAAACGAGTCAAGCGTAGTATTGACGGTGCGCGTCATCAGCGCATTGTAAGCGGCGGCGCTTAGCACTGCTTCCGCGTTTGTACAGGTTTTTATATACGAGTATAAGTCGGAAATGACATACATAATTTTTATATTTACCGCGGCCATTTCATTGCCGTTGCCAAGAAGAAGCATATATTCGCCAATATCATGTTTTTGTGTCCATAAAAAATTCGCGGTTCCCGATGATTCATAGCCGATTTGCATGGAAACGGCGCGATGGACATCGTATATTTCAGTTTTATCTACAGGCCAGGGATACTTAAAATGAAGCCCGGAATCCTTTATAGAAGAAGGTTTAAGTTTTCCAAAGTGATAAACCGCCGCCTGTTGATGCGGTTGTACGACAAAAATACTTGTTGACAAAAATAAAACAAAAATAAGAGCAAGCGCGAGGGCGGGCAAAATTTTTAAAGTATATCGTATTGTATACAGCGATTTAAGAGAAATTTTCCACTGTGCTGTTGATTCCGCAAATTGGGAACCTGTAATTTTTGGAAACAGCGAGTAATCAAAACTTAGGATGTTTCCTTGTAACATCGAAAGTACAATATTAACCGCGAGTGAAACAACCAGATACAATGAGGCTGCGTAATGAACCCACGGTAAAATTACGAGAATATTTATTTTCAAAACCGAAGCCGCCGCGATAGCCGCCGCGTAGATAAATGAAATGTGTGAAAAAAAGGCGAGCATATCGCGGGAAATTTTATCTGTGGGACACGAATCATTGTTTTTTCTCATTTTTAGATAGAGGACAGCGATGCACGGAAATATAAGCAGCAATACCGCATCCATGATGCCGGGGCGGTAAGCATCAACATACGACAAAGGTAAATATTTAAGAATTCTGCTTGCGCGCCAAAACGCTATATATAAAAAAAAGATAATATATAAAATCTGATATATACGTTTTTCAAGGTTTACAGCCGCCTGACGCGGTTGTGAAACATTTTCTTTTTTTATTTCGATTAGATCATTCTGCTGTATGCTGGTTTCTTCTATTTTTTCGGTTTCTTCATTTATTGTTGGAAGACCCTTTCTTTTTATAAAAAATCTTTTGCTTTTTTCCCAAAGTTCCAACCTGTTTAATTGATCAATAACCGTTATCAAAATAAGGAACAGCGATATGGTGTAAACAAGGCTGCCGACGCTTAATAACAGGGCGCATCCGTGTCTGTAATAGGTTAAAATATTTATAAAGACAAAAGCGCTTATTCCCAGTATAATTGGAAATATTCGCATATTCGGAATTCGCGATTCTTTATCCTCCGGCATGAAACTTCCTTTATTTGAATTTTACCATGAACCACACGAAGCGGCAATCACATAATTATGTGCTGTTTCAGCGGCGCATATCAGAATTTAAGCGCCACCAAAATGCTTCCGAAAGAAAACAGACCGCCAGGCGCAAATACATCAATAACTCCCTCATTCCCATAGGCGTTGGTAACTCCGGTAGTGGCTTCTACCCAGAAATTTTCCGTAAGATTAAAGGTAGGGCCAATGGAAAAACGATTGATGAAAGTGCCGCCAAACGAGTTATTATGTATCCTTCGACCATAGTTTCTTTCGTGGTTGGTATAGTGTTCCTGATTAATCGTTTCACGGGTAATAGTGGTAGTCTGAATGCGCGCGCCGGCATTTAAGGTAAGTTTGCTGGGAATGATTTTGTACTGCAAGGCAAGCCGCAGATCAGGCCGGAAGGTAAAAGTGGTAAATAAGTTACTGTCACCGTGATATATCAAATTGCCGGAATCATTCACGTTCATGGAATCTTGTTCTCTGCTGGAGAACATTAACGGCAGGTTAAGTTTAAACTTGAGCGCCAGTCTGTCCTCGCTCCATGATCCGCTGATCGAAGGGGTAATCAAATTTGATACAAAATATTCCTGAACATAAGGATTACTGCCGGGACTATACGTTCCGGTAATCGTACCGGTCTTGTACACGCCATCCTGCACATAACTGTACTCGTTAGAGTAGAAGTTGAAGGTAAGTACATAGTCAAGATCAGCCGAAGCCTTAAAACCATCCTGGTTATAAAAGGTATAGCCTCCAAGACCCAGGCCAAATGACGGGTCAAAGTGATTCAACGAGCGTCCTATTTTTGCGCCGGAAACGCCGTCAACATCAGCGCCGGATGTTTTCGCTTTTTGATAATCACGGTTGAATGTCAGATCAACGGTTGCATAGGGTCTGATTCCGTTTTTGGTTAAATCCTTCGCCATTGCCCAGGCAATTTGCAGGGACGTATAGCCGCTTTCATCAACATAGTTGTTATACAACTGATCCCCGGTTACAATGTTGCGCTCATTGAACGACTGATAATTGGTACGATAGGTGATTCTAACGCCCATATTGGCTAAGCCGATTAATAACGCGAAATTATTGACGGGGTTTGTTAGGCTGCTCACGCTGATGGAGTCGTAGACATCATAGGGTTTATCAACTACGCCGCCGTTTGGGGCGGTGGCAGGTTCCTGCTCTATGTAATTGTTTACCGGTTTGTTTGTCCAGAAATTTCCGCTGTAAAACATACCGATATACACCTTGGACACCGAAGTCGCAAGACCAAGAGTCGCAATAGCCTCGTTATTTGCGTCGTTTAAAAAGGATGCCATTCCAAACCATCTGTTAAACTTTACGCCGGTATAAGTATCCGGTCGGATAAAATCATCCGCGTTGCTGCGGAATCTCCCCTCTGTAGTGGTACTTTGGGGTGATGACCAAAGGTTGGCAGGTAAATTCTGCGTCCACACTTCCGTAGCCGCAATCATTGACAACAGTAACACAAGGGTAAAAACCTTGTTTTTCATCCTTTTCTCCTTTTATAACATCTTTTTAAGATATGTTTTTTTATTAACAAAGATAATGAGTTTTATCAATTTTTAACAAATCTAACAATTTTCTAACATAGATTGGGAAAAATGCGGTGGATAAAATTTAACCAAATTTTAACTTTTTTGAGGTATCTTTTCAATATCTGGTATGTAAAAATGATTAAAGAGGAATTTATGTTGAAAAAACTACCGGCGTTGCAGTTGGCTGTTGTGCTTTTTGCCGCGGCTTTTGCAGTAGTTATGGGAGCGTGTCCCGAAGATAATTTTATTGTATCAGGAAGAGTATTCGGAATTCAAGAACCCGGAAGCCCGGACACCGGAAACCCGGATACTGGGGAACCGGACACCGGAGGTTCCCAAACGCCAACCCTTGCTGATTACAGCATTAGCGACAACCTGACCCAGATAGTGGGTAGTGTAACTGCCGTAACCGTAACGGCAAAATCAGGAAGATCCCCCGGTGCGGTAACGGTTTATTATGAAGGAACCGATGGCACAGACTACGATAAAACACAGACACTCCCCGAAGAAACAGGAAGCTACGATGTAACCTTTGATGTTGCGGCGGCAGAAGGCTGGCTTACGGCAAGCAATCTTTTGGCGGGAATCCTCGTTATTGGCGACCCAACCCCCGCAGCCACTGATTTCGACATTGATAACCTGAACCAGTTGTCAAATAACATTACTGCGGTAATCATATCACCGAAAAGCGGTAAATCAAGGGGAACAATTACCATTTATTATGATGGTTTAACAACGATCCCCTCTACGGTCGGAACCTACGCCGTAATTTTTGATGTTGCGGCGGCAGAAGGCTGGAAAGCGGCAACCGGACTTTCAGCGGGAGACCTCATCATAGGCGATCCCAGCAAATCGACCCCCGTGGCCGCTGATTACAATATTAGTAACAACCTGAACCAGACAGCGGGCAGCAGCGTTTCTGCTGTGACCGTAACGGCGAAAGCAGGTAAATCACCCGGCGCGATAACGGTTCATTATGAAGGAACCGATGGCACAGACTACCATAAAAGCACGGTTCTCCCCACACAGGCGGGGACCTACGCCGTAACTTTTGATGTTACGGCGGCAGGTAACTGGAACGCGGCAAGCTCGCTTCACGCGGGAGTGTTGTCCATAAAGGCAACCCCCGTGGCCGGTGATTTCGACATTAGCAGCAACCTGAATCAAACAGAGGGCAATACCATTACCGCCGTAACCGTAACGCCGAAATCAGGAAAATCACCCGGCATGATAACGGTTCATTATGAAGGAACCGGCTATCCCAAAAGCGCGAATGTCCCCTCTACGGCGGGAACCTACACCGTAACCTTTGACGTTGCGGCATCAGGTGTTTGGAACGCGGCAAGCGGGCTTGCGGCGGGAACACTGGTTATCACCGCCAAATCGACCCCCGTGGCCGCTGATTACGATATTAGCAGCAACCTGACCCAGACAGTGGGCAGCGTTACTGCTGTTACCGTAACCGCAAAAACCGGCAAATCCCCCGGCGCGGTAACGGTTCATTACACGGGAACCGGCGGCACAAGCTACGCCAAAAGCACGACGGTCCCCTCCGCGGCGGGAACTTACACCGTAACTTTTGACGTTGCGGCATCCGGCGTTTGGAACTCAGCAGCCGGGCTTACGGCGGGAACGCTGACCGTCACCGCCACCCCGACCCCCGTGGCCGCTGATTACAATATTAGTGCCAACCTGACCCAGACAGCGGGCAGCGTTACTGCTGTTACCGTAACGGCAAAAGCCGGCAAATCCCCCGGCGCGGTAACCGTTTATTACACAGGAACCGACGGCACAAGCTACGCCAAAAACACGACGGTCCCCTCTACGGCGGGAACCTACACCGTAACTTTTGACGTTGCGGCGGCAAGTAACTGGAACGCGGCGACCGGGCTTGCGGCGGGAACACTGACGATCAACGCGGCAAGCGGAGGCGGAGATACCGCAAAAAATTATATGTCCGGGTCTGACGCGCTGAGCTGGGGAAATTCCTCAAGCGCCAGTGTGTTAACGCTGGGGCTAACGCCGGGAAATGACACAACTCAGGTCAACCTTAACTGGTATTCATCAGGCTCTGCGTCAAGCAAGACCGCAAAAGTCAGGTTCGTTAAAGGAACTTTCACCGCCGGGACTAAATTAATTGAAGTAACCGGGCCAACAGTAACATCTGCGTCATCCGGCAATGCCCAGCATAAAGCTACGGTAACAGGTCTAGAGGCAGGTTCAAGTTACCAGTATGCTGTTTCCAGCGACGGGACTAACTGGAGCAAGGAATACAATTTCAAGGTTCCTGCCGCAACCGGCGCTTTTAAGTTTGCTGTAATAACTGACCCTCAACTTAACGCGAATGTTGACTCTATCAGCCGATATACTCCCAGCCCGGGTACTACCGCTCAAGGTTGGAAAGAAACAATGGATAAGGTTATAGCCGCAGGCGTAAGCTTTATCGCAAGCTGCGGGGATCAGGTTGATACTAACAACAATGAAACGCAATATACCAACTTCTTTGCTCCTGATGGAATTAAGAGCCTTCCTTTAGCTCCCGTAATTGGTAACCATGATCCTGCCATTAACTTCTTTTATCACTTCAACATACCCAACGAACAGGGAACCGCCAATAGTACTGGTGAAGGCGCAAACTATTATTACCATTACAACAATATTCTTTTTGTAGTTTTGAATACATCCGCTTATCCTGGCAGTACGGCTGCCGCCCAACCATATATTAACCGGTTTAGAACTACAATCCAGAACGCAAAAACCGCTCACGCGGGAAAATACGACTGGCTCATTGTTCAGCACCATAAATCCACCGCCAGCGTTGCCAGCCATTGCGCAGACACGGATATTCAGTACTATGTTGAAGCGGGTTTTGAAACGCTTATGTCTGATCAAAAAGTTGATTTTGTCCTTGCCGGACATGACCATGTATATGCCCGCAGTTATCCGCTGAAAGGCATGGATGGCGGAAAAGTTTCCGTACCGAATAAAACGAACAATAGCAACACTTTTAATAATCCCGGTGATCCTATTTATCTGACTTTTAACACCGCCAGCGGTTTGAAATACTATCTGGTAAGCGCGGATAAAACTACTACATTTAGCAGTTCCGGTGTAGTTAATAACGCAAAGTATCCGTATACCGGCACTGACGCTAATGGCACCCCTACTTCAGCCGGCAGTGTAAACTATATTGCCGGTAACTTGCCTGTTTCCAACTTGGCTTTTTCTCAGGCGCTTATACCAAGTTATACCATTGTTGATGTCAACGGCAGGAGTATAACATTCAAAACTTACCCAATCGCCACCAGGAGCGGCACTTCCAACGGTGTCGCATGGAGTTTTGACGCGAACACTGCGTATGATTGGGTTACGGTAACAAAGTAGACATAGAAAGAAATAAAAAGGAGAGGTCCCGGCTTGCATGGTTATGCGGTCGGGCTTTTTTTTGCGGGGATACTTTTTCATTTTAACAAAAAAAACACTGGGTTTAAATTATCTCAAAATAATTACCAGGCTGTTTTTTGCATTTCTTTTTAAGCTGAGCAATGTCATTTGAAAACCCATCACTATTTTGATATGTTTTTGTTTTATTTGAAATGCCCGCAATAGACAAACTCGCAAGTGGAAAATTTTCCGTAACACCGTGTCTGTTCTTGGAAACAATAAAACCATTTTTTACATCTTCATCACGGTACAACGCGGTAACTCTTTTTGAAAATTGTTCAAATACTGCTTTACAGTAATTATCGCCTTCGTGATAATCGCAAATTACTATAAAATCATCGCCGCCAATATTCCCAATGAATTCATTATTAACAGCGCACGATCTTAGAATATCCGCAACAAGAGCCAGCATTTTGTCTCCATTTTGAAAGCCATAAGCGTCATTGTACGCCTTAAAACTGTCAAGATCAAAATATAAAATACAATACGGAAGAAGTCCGAAAATACGGCTTATTATTTCTTTTTCAATTAAAAGATTTCCCGGTAACCCTGTTAGGGGATTTGAATGCATTGCAATATCAATTTCCACTTTTGTAGAAGAATCCAGCAATTCTTTAATTGTTACAATGCCGGCGTATTTCTCTTCTTTTTCAACTACAATTGGACTGTAAAGCTGTTCAAAAGGTCTCTGCATTGCGAGTCTTGAAACCTGATCAATCGGCATATTGTAGTTTACTCTTAAAAAATCAACTCCCGCCAACTCTTGGATATTTTTTCCTGAAAATAGACTGAATCCGTATCTGCCTCCTACTA
>Ga0268262_10000827_pt1 | contig 40157 bp, 39 predicted proteins | sample TergutNc150P3_FD_190354 | JGI IMG/M metagenome (GOLD analysis project Ga0268262, IMG submission 190354) | Nasutitermes corniger P3 segment gut microbial community from laboratory colony in Florida, USA - Nc150 P3 (SPAdes) (version 2) | ecosystem: Host-associated > Arthropoda: Insects >...
CCCCCCCCCCGTCTATAAACGCCTATTTTCTCGGCTCCGTGGGCAGGGGACTAACAAAAAATTTAATTTCGCAAAAAACAACAATGGAGGTTCCTTATGAACAAGGTTAAATTTGTTCTGTTCGCAGCAGGCATTTCGCTTGCTTTGGGGTTTGTATTTGGCTGCTCTTCTGGCGATGAAAGCGAAAATTCTGGGGGAAATGGCAGTTTGTCATCTTCTAGCAATGATAGAGACAATCATAGCAGTAATTCCGTTGCTGGAATATCCTCATCTGGCGGTGGTTATTCTAGTGACGGTGGCAATTCTAGCGGTGATAGCAGCTTGTCGTCTTCCAGCAATGTAGGAGACAACCATAGCAGCAGTTCTAGCGGGAATAGAAGCTCGTCTTCTAGCAATGGCGGTAGCGGTTCTAGTAGCAGTAGTAATTTGAGTAGTTCGTCTTCTCTTGGGCAGAGCAGTAGTGCTGTGCTGCATGAATGTGATGCTATATTTAATCCCGACAATAAATTCTGCTATGACGGTGTTGTTTATGATAAATGCGGTGGAAATACCTACAATCCGGTAACGCAAGGATGTCTTTCAAACAAAACTGGGGGGATAGTTGGGGAGAAATGCGGAAGCAATTTGTACATCCAAGCAACGCAAGGATGCTGTGGAAGTTCTGTTTATAGCCAAGCAGCGGAATTCTGTTATGACAACAGAATTTACGATAAATGCGATGGCATGACATACAATCCCACAACCCACATCTGCCAATATAAAGTGGCTACTCCAGCCAAATGTGGCAGCGAGAGCTATAATCCGGTAACGCAGGGCTGCTGTAACGGCACGGTATTTTCCCAAACAACACAGTATTGCCTTGCAAGCGAAATTGTGGATACCAAATGCGGAAATGCTTGGTATAGCCAGACAACGCAATTCTGCGTAGATAACAGAGTTTACGCTAAATGTGGTGGTAATAGCTACGATCCGGTAACACAGGATTGTTGCAACGGCATAGTGTACTCTCGCGTAACCCATGTTTGCAAAAATAACATGGTTTGCGGTCCTACCGACCCTACTATTGACAGTCGTGATGGCAAAGAATACAAAGTCACCGTAATCGGTACCCAAACTTGGATGGCGGAGAATCTTAACTACGATGCAAGTGGCATCTGCTATAGCAACAACGAAACCAACTGTGCGACTTACGGCAGACTTTATGGCTGGGCAATGGCTATGGATCTACCCACTACTTGCAATTCCAGTCTCTGTGCTTCACAAATAGATACAAAGCATCAGGGTATATGCCCCAGTGGTTGGCATTTGCCAAGCAGGGCGGAATGGAATGTTTTGATGAAATTCGTCAATCCGAGTTGTTCTGACAATGTCGGAAGAATTTGTGACGATGCAGGAACCTATTTAAAAGCTACTAGCGGTTGGGATTACAATAACTATGGTAGTGACAGGTACGCTTTTTCCGCCCTGCCGGGTGGAAAAAACCAGGATGTCATTAAATTTTTCGACGTCGGTAAATACGGCTATTGGTGGAGTTCTAGTGAGTATAGTAGCAATAGTGCCTTCATCTGGAGCACAGACGGCAGAGACGCATACACAGATGGCAAAAGTAAGAGCTACGAATTGTATAGTGTTCGTTGCTTGAAGGATTAACGTGTTGGTTTCGGCTACGCTCAACCAACACTCATTGAGCGAAGCCGAAATGAGCGGTGTTGCCGTATGTTGCGTGGTGAAAGAGAACTTGAAACAAAAGGGGCTTTGCCCAAGGAGAAGATAAGATGGAAAATGAAGATGCGGGATCTTTGCTTGAAAAAGGAAATAAACTCTGTGATTCTGAAAAATATAAGAAGGCAATTGAAGAATACTATGCTGAAGATACACGTGATTGTTATTATGAATCCTGCGAAACTTATATCGAATTGGGAAATGAGCTATATAACCGAGCAAAAATTGAACAGAATAAATCTTTATTAAAAGAAGCATTTGATAAATATAACGAAGCTGCACAGCTAGAACTAGGCGTTAATTGGCCTTTTGTTGTATGGGGAAATAAGTTATACGAACTAGCAAAAATTGAACAAGATGAATCTTTATTTCAAGAGGCATTTGATAAATATGACAAGGCTGGAAAAGTAGACTATGACGAGTTTATTTCTATCAAACAAGGCATTATACTTGTTAATCTAGCGGAGATTAAAAAAGATAAAAGTTTATATAAAAAAGCAACGGAAAGTTTTAGAGAAACAGAAAAAAGCATTTTAGAAATATCTGCTTATTTTGACAAAGAAGAAACAGAATTAATAATAAAAACAGGAGTTCTTTATCCATTATTATTGAATTTAGATACTGAGGATGGCAAATTCTTTAATGAAGCTACAAAAAATATAAATGATATATCACAAAAAGATAAGTATAAAGAAATTTATATTAGGTCAGTCTTTATTATCAGTCAATTACATATAAATAGAGAATATGAAAAAAATGTAGCACATTATACAAAAAAAATAATTGCACATGAATTATTGCTCCATAACTCGAAATTTAGGTTAAATGCTATTAAAAATTCCAATGACCCCACAGAAGGAAAAATCATACTTGATTACTTATTCAAAAATAAACCTTTTGAGGAAGAAAAAACTGATACAGAATACAGAGCTTTCGCAGGTTGTTTTACTTTTAAGCACGATAATTTAAATCTATTTAGACTTTATGGCAAAGACAATGATAAAGAAGGTACAGGACTATCACTTATTTTTCACGAAGACTTTTTCTGTAGAGGATTAAAAATGCCTACCGAAAAAGATGGTCAAAAAAGACAAATTAGTAATATGCTTCTTGATATTAAAGATGAAAAATATACTCTTTTTCGTTGCGTTTATATTGACCAAAAAGAACGACAAGTGAAAGCCGTGGGACAGAGCGAAATAACAAATGAAAAGTATAAAGAATATATAGAAGATGTTTTTCATATTGTATATGAAAAAATGGAAAAATTAAAAGATTTAATAACTCAAAATCCAGATTTAAACCAAAATGTAATTGAGCATTTACTTCTCAATTTACGATATCTCACTAAGCATATTGCTTTCAAAGAAGAGCAGGAATGTAGAATTGTCAGGATATGTAGTATTAATGAAAGAGGTAAAATTCATTTTGATAAAGAGAAAATGTTTATTGAATATGAATCTGACGTTATTCCTCGCATAGAGAAAGTTTATTTCGGACCTAAAGCCACAAATATGGAATTGTTTAAAGATCGTTTGAAAATTGAATTAAATCGTAAAATTAAATGCAAAAAATCAGAAAATCCGTTGGCGTGAACCTAGAAAATTGGAGAAATAAAATGAAAATAGAAATCGGCGAATCATTGATGTTGAGTTATTTGAAACATATAAAAAAATGCTTTTTTTATCAAGCAAACTGGAAAGTGTCAAGTAATTGGGATATTGACGAAAATTCAAATGATAAGGTATCGTTTATTTATGGCAATATTATCAACCATTCAGAATTTTCAGAAATATTTAAGCAATCTAAATTAGAGCAATTAATTAAACAATCCGAAATTGATGTAATTGGTTGGGATGGTAAGGATAAAATATATGCTGCCGATATTGCTTTTCACGAAGCTGGTTTAAATTATGGAAGCAAAATAGAAACGAAAAATAGGATATTTAAGAAGTTATTGAGATCATATCTAACGTTACTGGCATATTTTCCAAATAAAAAATATGAGCTAATATTTGCTTCTCCAAAAGTTCATAATGCAACTGAAGAAATAATTAAAGATTATTTTAATGTTTTAAATAAAGATTTTTCTGAAAAAAATGTTACATTTAATTATATCTCAAATGACCTTTTTAGAGATGAAATTTTTATTCCAACAATTGAAAAAACAAAAATTGATTCAGATACTGGTGAATTGTTTATCCGAGCAATGAAATTAGCAAATTTGTTTGAAATTGTTTTACCTAAAAAAGAAATTGTTTTACAAGAAAACATAACGGATAAAGATGATGGCATTGTTGTAAGCCAATCAAGTAACGATAAAATGTTACTTGAATTTATTCCGTCTGATGAAAAAATATTTAAGCAAGAGTTACTAAAAACAAAGAGAGCTAAAAGGACTTGGTATTATAAAGATGGTAAGATTACGATAGATGAATGGGATGCAAGTAAATTTACAATAGAATCTGATTTAAAAGGTAACATACGTACCAATAACAAAGTAAGAGCGTGGAGAGAAACAGGTTTAATAAAAATGAAATTTGAAATTTTGGGAAAATAATATGCGTGAAACTTACATTAAAAATAAATTTAATCCTTTAGTTTCTTTACGGAAAATTGATAACAAAACGAATGAATTGCCAACAAAAGCAATGAGTGAAGCTGAAATTGAAAAATCTGCAAAAAGACTTGCGGCAAAGTATTATAACGCAAAAACCATTTCAGATAAAAATGCCGATTTAAAAACTCTTGGCAATAAATTAATTCAAGTCAAATCAGGAAAAGTTGATATTATTACCGCAACACCCATAGGCATTATAAGAAATTGGTTTTTTGACATATTAGTTGTAATATTGTTTTCTAAAAATGGAGATATCTTAAAAGCGATAGAAATAACGACAAAAAATGCTAAAAATATTTTAAAATGGGACAACTATCAAAAAGGATATATCTTAATAACATCGAAAGATTTATTACAAAATGAAAACGCTATAGATATAACTATAAATTTACAAAGATTAATTAACAAACATTCTCAAATAGCAAAAAATTTTGACCAAATTGAAATATCTTTTAAATTATTAAAAACTGATAAAAATAATAATAAATATCACGTATATCCCGCAAATGAAGAACTCTTCAAAAAAGAAGCGTATAGAAAAGGTGGAATAATTGTAGGAATAATACATCATAATGGACATATAGAATATATTGAAAGGCAAGTTAGTAAAATATGGGATTCTTCTGTATATTGGAATATTTATAGTATGCCTACGGAATATAAAGATTTAAAACATCTTAGTTTTGCTAATAATCTTATAGTTTATGCCTGCCCAATAAATATAAATTTGAAATCTAATAAACAATGGCTACGAGAAATAGCATCTAAAAACAGAGTAAAAAAATGACTAACAAACTAGCGTGGTATGTATGATGACATTATTGGCATTAATAGGTTTGGTTGTCGTAATCAAAGGCTGTTTGAACCGCTTAGTAGGTATTATATTTGTTATAATATTCATAGTAATAATACTCAAGGAGGTTGGGTATATATGAGTGGAGATAATTACGGCATAAACGCCATTGATGTAGTAGCTTGACAAAAACAAGGTTAAAGATTTGCTTTATCCTAAAAAAATTTTCCCAAATGTCCAAAATCCGTCTAAACACTGTTTAAACACTTTTTAGACACTTTAAAACTGCAAATACAAGCAAATTTTGCAGCTTTTGCAATGGCATAGTTATTGCGTTTATTATTTGTATCTTACTATTGGAGGTATTTTATGATGAAAGAAGAAATTAGATTTTATTCTAAAAACCGTTCTAAATTGAATAAAGCATATTGCGGTGAGTATATACTTATTTATGGGAAACGTGTAGTTGGGCACTTTGCTTCGCCAAAAGATGCATATAAAGCAGCTTGCAAAAATTTTCCAAAAGAAGATGTGCTTATTCAAGAATGCAGCAAAAAATATTTTCAACCTGTTGTATATAATCCAATGGTTGTGCTTTGAAACCTTTTGTTAAAATATTTCCTGGCTTTGTTCGTTTAATAATCACTCCGGCAACGGTTATGAATTTAAATAGTGATAAAAAATTGAAAGTACAGGCTTTATGGGATACTGGAGCAACTAACACAATGATATCTAAAAGAGTTGCAAATGCACTCTCATTAAAGAAGACAGGCGAGATAAGTATTCGTAGCTTTGCAGGTGAAAAAAGTGTAAATGAATATTATTTAAGATTATTATTAGCAGGTGGGTTTACCAAAGATTTGCAAGTGCTTGAATTTTCGGAAATCAAAGGAGCAGATATTTTAATTGGAATGGATATTATCGGTTATGGTGATTTTGTTTTTACATTGAAAAAAGAACGCAATGTCTCCAAAGCGAAAATTTATTTTATGAGCCCGTCTAAAGGGATAACAAACCCTTTGGCGTAAGCCAAACCCGCTTTACCCTAAAAATATTTTCCCAAATGGGGTAGCCAATCGCTCAAAACCACAAATATAGTTCAAATTCGCAGTTTTTATGAGTGGCATTTTCTTGCATTTACTATATTAATTATATGACTACAGCCACTATTGAGATTAAGAATAGCATTGCTCTCGATTTATTGCAATCCAAGCCTGCTATTGCAGGTCAAAAACTCTCAGAAAAATTTGCAGGCTCTCTCTCAAAAGAAAATGTGAGCAAAATGCAAAAAGAATTAAGCGATATGAGGAATGAGTGGGAACGAGTGCTATTGCTAAAATCATAGACGAAGAAATAAACATATCTTTAATAACAAAGATAGAACTACTTGTTTTTTCCAATATAGAACAAAACTTAGAAGATTTTGTTTCTTGTGCCAAATTTGCCAACCTTTCCTGCCACCTAACCCCGCCTCAATGCTCTAACCTGCTCACGAGGGAGATTTGTCGCTTTATGCAACTCAATATGCAATCCTATTAATCTTAAAATCGGGGGGAAATTTTTTCTACATTACCCCAAATGCACTACATCCTTTTCCTCACCCTTGCCATCGCAAACACAATGCTATTTGCGCAAGATAACAGCATTGCAGAAATTCGCCGTAATATAAAGACTGTGAATGGAGAAACGGAAAGGGAAAAGAATTTAACGCAGGCAGAGGCAAAGCGGCACACAGATTTTGTTGCAAATGCAAGGCAAAAAACCTCGGCTTTGGAAAATCAAGAAAAGGAATTGCTTGGGCAAATAGATTCGCTCAAAGCGGAAATAGAAAAACTCAAAGGGGCAAGGCAAAAAGCACTCGGTGCAACTCGCTATTTTGAAATTCGTAAGGCAAAATACAGCGAAGATTTGGCAAAAACAATAGATACTCTGGCTTTATTTGTGGAAAGCGGTTTTCCATATAAAAACAGCGAAGCCGCAGATGCCTTGCGCGAAATTTCTTCGCAGCTCAAAAAATCCCTCATAAGCTCCGAGGCGGCTTTTGGCAGGGTTTGGGAAGTTATGCTTGATAGGGTTCGGCTTGGCTACACCGCCGAAACTTGGAATGGAAATTTGAATTTAGATGGCAAAATAATCGCAGGCAAATTTTTTCGCTACGGCACGGTTGCTTCAATTTTCACAAGTCAAAACGGCGAAACGGTTTTATGGCTGAACAACAAAACCGGAAAATGGGAAAACGCAGGAGAAAATTTTGCGCTCCGTACTGCGATAAAAGAAACTATGCGTGTGGCAGAAGGCAAAACAGCCCCTAAACTCTCGCCTGTTCCAATTTCCAGGTAGCAGTGCTAAAACCCGAAACATTGAACGCTTTTGAAAATTTTTGCGCAGAAGCAAAAAAGCAGGGCTTTGAACCTAAAATTGAAAGCGGCTGGCGCAGCTTTGAGAGGCAGCTTTTGATTTGGAATGAAAAGGCTTTGGGAAAAAGAAAAATTTTAGACGAAAATGGAAAACCGGTAAACAGAGACGAACTTTCCGATTTGGAATGTATGAAAGCGATTTTGCTTTGGAGTGCCTTGCCTGGCACCAGCAGGCACGAATGGGGAACCGATATTGACGTTATAGATGCGGCGGCGGTTCCAGAGGGCTACGAGGCAGAGCTGAGTTTGGAAGAATCTTTTGGGGTTTTTGGAAAATTTCACAAATGGCTGGATTCTCAAATTGAAAGCGGAAATTCCTTTGGATTTAGGAGGGTTTTTTTGCCGGGCATAGGCAGGGTGCAACAAGAGCCTTGGCATTTGAGCTACGTACCCGAAGCCAAAAAAATTGAGGAAAATTTCACACCCAAAAACCTAACCGAGCGTTTGGAAAAAAGCGATATATTATTGCTACCCCAAATTCTAGAAAATTTGGATTGGATTTTAGAAAAACACGTGGTGTGTTATTTTATTAATTACCCGTCACACTCAGATTTGTAATGCGCTTTGCAATCACTTTTAGAAGTGCCATTGCAAACATCTGGTATCCAGCAGTTATCTATTTTGGCAGATACGGCTTTATCGCAATCACTATCCACACAAGCCTCTTGTTCTGCTCTATATTTATTGTTGCATTTCTCTACAATAGATTCTGCCTCTTCACAAGTGAGCCAGCCACCGCCGCCTTTATCATCATCTTTGGAGCAGGAAAATGTGAATGCCAAGGCAAGCCCAAAGGTTGCCACCAGTGCGATTTTTGAGACTGTTTTCATAGAAACCTCCTATTGGTATGTTTTTACAGTAATAATATACTAAATTGTTCTATGTACCTCAACGCCTTCCACAACAATCGCGCTATACGGGCGGGCTGGGCATAAATGCTCGCAAGCTCCGCAGCCTATGCAGCGTTCTGTGTCTATCATCGGGATTTTGGGAGCGTCTGGGGGGGCATCTGCGCTTGGGGGTATCATAGCTATCGCCGCGTTGGGGCATTTGCGCGAGCATAAGTCGCAAGCAACTTTATCGGTATTTACAATGCAAAGTTCTTTGTTCCACACAGCACAGCCTATTTGTATAGAAGATTTTTCGGCTCTTGTGATGGGCTTTAATGCTCCGGTTGGGCAAACTTCGGTGCATTTAACGCATTCTGGTCTGCAATAGCCGCGCTCATAAGACATATTGGGTTTTGTGGTTCCGTGAGCCTTGTTGGATAACACATCGTTGGGGCAAACAGTGGCGCATAACTGGCAACCTAAGCAATGGTCGTGGAAATGTTTGTAGCTGCCTGCACCCGCCGGAACTATCGGCTTTTTGCGGTTTGGAACTTTTTTGTCTTTTAACTCGGTTAAGCCTCCATCTCCGTGACTGGCTTGCAATTTGGTGGCACAGCTCAAGGCGGCAATGGTAGAACCTACAAAAATATTGCGCCGCTGGGCACCGCTTTCGCTTAAAATTTCCGCTTCTTTTTGCACAGATTTTTTTGAAGGCTTAGAGTATGAAATGGCTTTTGCAGGGCAAGCTTTTACGCAGTCCAAACAAGCTATGCAACGGGTGTAATCTATTTTTCCCTCTTCTGTATCAATGCAAGATGATTTGCATTTTTTAGAACATAAATCGCAATGCTTGCATTTGGAGAGGTCTATGCGGAGTTTTACAAAGGAATATTTGGATAGCAAGCCGAGAAAGGTACCAACGGGGCAAATTGTGTTGCAATATCCGCGCCCGCTTTTATATGCAAAAATAGATACTCCTGCAAGAGTTAAAATGGCAAGAACCAAAGAGGTCACGCTTTTCACCCATACATCCACAGAATAAAAGGCATAACTACCTATATGTTCCGAAAAATAAGCTAACAGATTGTTTCCGAATTTGTAAATGGGTCCAAAAATTTGCGAGACAATTCTTCCAAAAGCAGCATAAGGCTCAAGCATAGAAATGAGACCGCCGCCAGCAAATGCGGTTGCTACAAAACCCGCGAGCAAAGCGTAACGCAAAATCACAAACCCCTTGCGCGGTTTGCTGTAAGAAAATTTGGTTTTAAAAGAAACCATATCTTGGAAAATCCCAAGCGGGCAGAACATAGCGCAATAAAAGCGACCAAAAAGCAGGGTTAAAAATATTATGGCAAGCGCAATAACCACATGAGAAGCAAAAATTGCCGGAATAAATTGCATTTTTGCAACCCAACCCAAATAGGCGTGTACGCTTCCAGTAAAATCCAAGAAAAGCAAGGTTATGGAGATAAAGCAAAATAGTTGTATCATAAATTGCCCCTAAATAATATCCGTTTTCAAGTTTTCTATAAATCTGTCTATGCGCTGCATCTCTTGCGGAATTTGTATGTTTTGCGGGCAGTTGGGAACGCATTTTCTGCAACCCGTGCATCTACTTGCCTGGCGCACGGAATCTATTTTGCGGTCTAGCCCAACAAGAAAGGCGCGGCGCGCTCTTTTGTAATCTTCGCTTTGCTTGTCGTCTGGGAAATTGCCTTCGTTGAGGCAGCGGTTGTAGTGCGCGATAATTTCGGGAATGTCAAGACCATAGGGGCAGGGCATGCAATACTGGCATTGCGTGCAATTTATGTTTCTGTATTCAAGCATAACTTGCGAAACTTTTAGCAACATATCCCTTTCGCTTTCGTTTAGTGGCACAAGCGGAGAATAGGTACGCAAATTGTCTTGCAAGTGTTCCATAAAGGTCATTCCGCTTAACACCGTAATAACATTGGGAAAACTTCCCGCAAAGCGAAACGCCCAAGAAGCCGCGCTCGCATCTGGATTTAATTGTGTCATAGCGGCACGTGCTTTGTAGTGCGGCTTTGCCAAACGCCCACCCAAAAGGGGTTCCATTATCACGATTGGAATGTTATGTTCTGTTAGCAAATCGTACTGGTGCTTGGCACTCACATTTGTGCGTTTTGAATCGGCGGTCATATCCCAGTCAAAATAATTGAGCTGTATCATCACAAAATCCCAAGGGTATTTAAGAGCCATATAATCAAAAAACTCGCCATCTCCGTGAAAAGACCAACCGAGGCTGCGTATTCGCCCAGACTTACGTTCTTCTAGCAAAAAGTCCATAATGCCGTTATCTATATAGCGTTCTTTCAACGCTTCAAAAGTACCAACATTGTGAACTAGGTAATAATCAATATAATCTGTTTTTAAATCTTCAAAGGAGCGTTTATACATAGCAAGCGATGCTTCGCGACCGCTGTGCTGGTTGCGGTTAGACATTTTGGTAGCTATAAAATATTTATCGCGTGGGTGGCGGCTCAGTGCAATGCCTGTGGCTTTTTCGGAAAAACCTTTGCAGTAAAGCGGAGAGGTGTCAAAATAATTCACACCGTGCTCAATGGCGTAGTCTATGGATCTGTTGATAGCTTCTTGGTCAAGGTTGTTTTCTGTGGATAAATCTTGCGATTTAGGCATACGCGGGAACCTCATGCAGCCATAACCCAAAAGAGAAACGTGGTTTCCGTTTTTTGGGTCAACTCTATAGCTCATTTCACCTGTAGGCTCCTTTCCTTGATTTGCAGAAGAACCATCCTTTGAACCGCAACCGCTCAAAGCAGCAAATGCAGCACCTGCGCCCACCAATTTAATGAAATCGCGCCGCCCTATATTTGAATTGCTTGTGTCGTTGTTGTTATCCATGTATATAAATATAGTAATAGTGCGGTTAAAACCTTACTATATTTGCTTTATCAGGAGAAAAATATGTCTCACCCTATGATGTGCACAACCACAATGCCGAATATGGAAAGCGCAAAGAAAATGGCAAAAGAGCTTGTGGAAAGCCGCTTTGCCGCCTGCGTTCAGCTTATGCCTATAAATTCCATTTACAGATGGAAGGGCAAAATAGAAGACGAAAACGAGGTGCTGCTAATTTGCAAAGCACCAACCTATCACCACGAGGCTCTGGAAAAAGCCATTTTGGAAAGGCACCCTTATGACCTTCCCGAAATTCTGTTTTTCAAGGGCGTGGGAGCTTATGCCCCTTACTTTGAATGGATGGAAAACTGCATAACAAATAAAGAGGCTTGAAATGAAAGTTTTTTTGACGGGCGGCACAGGCTTTATAGGGCATTTTGTTGCAAAAGAATTTTTGGAACAAGGACACTCATTAAAAATTTTGGCGAGAAATCCCGACAAAATTCCAAGCCTTGCAAAACACGAAAATGTAAAAATGATTAACGCGGGTTTGCTGGACTCAGAAGCTATAAAAAAAGGACTGGAAGGCTGTGATGCCTGCGTTCACATTGCGCTTGGCTGGGGCGAAACTCCTCTTGAAATGCTCGCAAAAGATACCACAGCAACTGTTCAGCTTTTGGAATTTGCGGCAAATGCCGGCTGCGAAAAATTCATTTACACTTCAAGCACAGCAGCACTTGGCAAAATTCGCCACAATTCAAATGAGGAAATGGTTTGCAAGCCGGTGGATTTGTACGGCGCAACAAAAGCGGCAGGCGAGGCTTATGTTATTGGGGCAAATTCAAAAATGAAACGCAATATAATTCGCCCAGGTTACACATTTGGGCAACTGGCTTTCCCAGACGGAGTAACGGAGCCCGACCGCAGATTTTTCAACATAACAAAAGCGGTAAAAGAAAACCAAGTTGTTCGCTTAACCAAAAACGATGGCACCCAATTTATCCACGCCTCGCAGCTTGCAAGGCTATATTCCTCCGTTCTTAAAAGCGATTTAAATGAGGAGGTATTTTTTGGACTTGGCACAGAATGGATAAGCTGGAAAAGCATAGCCGAGCAAGCAATTTCAATGCGCCCTGGCACAAAATCCACCGTTGAAGAAGAAGACAAAGGCTGGGGCAGCGACCCACTTTTATTCTCTTTGGAAAAAATAGAGAAATTTTTTGGACTAAAATTCAATGGAAATGATTTTATATATGACCATCTGAGGTGGAATTTTGGGGTTTAAAAATGAAGGTATTTTTATTAGTGCTTATTGGAGTTTTAAATTTGGTTTATGCTGCTGAGCAAAAGGATTTTTACGGGGTTTGGTTTTACAACGGAGTTAAAGACGGAATTGCCAAAAAATACTATAACGTATTCTACGAAATAAATAAAGATGCTATTACGGTGTTTGTGTTAAATTATAATTCTCATACAATATCAAAATATAAATATAGCATTGTAAAATGGAAAAAAAATGATGCTAATGAGTATAGTCTTTATACCTTGAGCGAAAACAATTCTGAACATTTCTTTAGAGTCTATATGGGGAATAGTTTGTATGATATGTACATTGATAGTGGATATACAGAAGGAAATAAAACTAAAAAAAATTCTGTTGCGGAGCTAAATAAAGCAATCAGAAACATAAATTTTAAAATCGAAGATACCATTAAAAAAGTTGCTGAAGCAGAAGTAAAACCTGTAGTGCCAATAGCAAAATCAAAAGTCAAAGATAGCACATATATCAATCCTCGCGTTGCTAATGCGTATAAAACAATCAGCAAAGTAGAGGGAAGAAGACCTGCAACGGAAATAAAAGTCATCAGAAGTGCCTTTGATTTTCGCGATGGCAAAACATATAAAACCATTAAAATTGGCTCTCAAACCTGGATGGCGGAGAATTTAGATTACGATGCAAAAAATAGCAAGTGTTATTACGAAGACGAAAGCTACTGCCAAAAATACGGCAAGCTTTATAATTGGATAACGGCAAAAACAGCTTGCCCTAGCGGTTGGCATTTGCCAACGGAAACCGAGTGGGCGAGGTTGGCGAATTCCGCAGGCGATTTTTTTGCCGTGCCTAGTGGTCTTGGCATTTTGGCTAGAGGTCATTACAATTTTCGTGCCGCTGACTACCGCGGCAACTGGTGGAGTGCCACAGACTATGCTAAAGGTGCTTATGTTTGGAACATAAACCTTGGCGATTCGGGTGTTTATAAAACCAGCAGCGATAAAAACCACTTATTTTCTGTGCGCTGTGTGCAGGATTAATTAAAACTCAGCAATCGGGAAAATCCTAAATTTTCTATAATTAGAATCAAATGATTCAAATAAATAACCTCAAAAAAAGTTTTGGTCTGCAAGAGCTGTTCAGCGATGCGGGGTTTCAGGTTGGCAGGCAGGAGCGTATTGGCGTGGTTGGCAGGAATGGGAGCGGAAAGTCCACACTTTTTAAAATTATTTTGGGTGAAGAAGGCTATGATGGCGGCAATATAAGCATACCAAAAAATTATTCAATAGGGTATTTATCTCAGCACTTGCATTTCACTCACCCAACGATTTTTGAAGAAGCCTGCTCCGCATTAAAGCCAAATGAAGATGGTTGGATTGAGAGCTACAAGGTGGAATCCATTTTAAGCGGGCTTGGGTTTGACAAAGAGACCATTGAGAAAAAATCTCCGGCAATGCTTTCGGGAGGTTTTCAAATTCGCCTTAACTTGGCAAAGGCTTTGGCATCTGAACCTAATATGCTTTTGCTAGACGAACCTACAAATTATTTAGACATTGTTTCTGTGCGGTGGCTGCAAAAGTTTTTGAGAAACTGGCAAGGCGAGTTGATGCTCATAACCCACGACCGCCGATTTATGGATAGCGTTTGCACACACACGCTTGGAATTCACAGGCAAAAAATGCGAAAAATGCAGGGTAGCGTGGCAAAACTTCAAGATGCTATTTTGGCAGATGAAGAAGTTTATTTGAGAACAATGGAAAACGATGCGGCAAAACGCGAGCATTTACAAAAGTTCATAGAGAGATTCAGATACAAGGCTTCCAAAGCCAAGGCGGTGCAGAGCAAGGTAAAGGCTTTGGAGCGGCACGAGCCGCTTTCTAATTTGGAAAAAATAAAAACACTGGATTTTGAATTTACAGAAACGGATTTTCCAGCGAAAAAAATGCTTGCCGTGCGGCATTTGAGTTTTGGATTCACAAAAGATTTGCCATTGATTGAAGATTTGAATTTTGAATTATACAGAAGCGACCGCCTTGCCATTGTTGGCCCAAACGGAAAAGGCAAAACCACGCTTTTGAATTTAATCGCAGGCGAACTCAAACCGAACACAGGCAGCGTTGATATTCACAACAGCACCCTTATGAATTATTTTGGGCAAACAAATGTGAATCGCTTGGATTTGGGCAAAACTGTGGAAGAGGAAATTCAATCTTCGCTAGAAGACAAAGCGAGAGGCAAAGCCCGCTCGCTCGCTGGCGTTATGATGTTTGAAGGCGACAATGCCCTGAAAAAAATACAGGTGCTTTCCGGTGGGGAGCGCAGCCGCGTTTTGCTTGCAAAAATTCTCGGCAAACCCTGCAACCTGCTTTTGCTAGACGAACCCACAAACCACTTAGATATGGATTCCGTTGACAGCCTAATAGAAGCACTAGACGAATTCAAAGGTGCCGCAATTTTGGTTAGCCACGATGAAGAAATTTTACACGCCTTTGCAAAACGCCTGATAATTTTCGACAGCGGCAAAGCCAAATTTTTTGACGGCACCTACCAAGATTTCTTAGAGAGAGTAGGCTGGGCATCAGAAAAACCAGAAAAATCGGGAGAAAAAAAAGACAAAACTGACAAAAGGGAACGTGCCGAGCAAATCTTGCAAAAATCCCGCGCTGTTCGCCCGTTGGAGCAAAAAATAAAGCAGATAGAAAACGATATTCAACAAAAGGAAAACTTTGTGGTTGAATGTGAAAAAAATATAATCACCGCAGCGGAAAATGGAGATGGCTTGAAAATCGCTGAAATTTCCAAAGATATGGAGCTTGCAAAAGGGCAGGTTTTGGATTTGTATGATGAGTGGGAAAAGGTTAATGATGAGTTGGCTCAATTTTTTTCATAAGCAAAGACAAAAATCTTATAGAAGTCATATTAAGGCCTTTTGATAAATGAAAAAGGGATACGAGAGTTGGCACTCTTTTGCCACTTTCAAAAAGAGATATGGTTTGCCTGCTCAAACCGCATCTCTCAGATAATTCAAATTGCGAAAGATTACGCTTTCTGCGCTCATCGCACAATAATTTCCTAAAGGACCCTATTATATGGTTTTTATTCATTTTATAGGATAATTATAGAAAATTAATTTTCTACATTACCCCCTACCAGCGGGAGTAGCTCAGCTGGTAGAGCGCTAGCTTCCCAAGCTAACGGTCGCGGGTCCGAATCCCGTCTCCCGCTTATCTTTTTAGGAGAGCATTATGGCAGTAAAAAAACAGTCCAAAGCGGCAAAGAAACAGCTGAAGTCAGCAAAGAAACAGCCCAAAGCTGCGGCAAAGAAGCAGACTAAAACGGCTAAGAAACAACTTAAAACTGTGGTAAAAAAGCAGCCAAAAGTTGTGGCAAAGAAAAAACAGGTGAATGTAACAAAAACCGATACCAGCCGAACAATTGGCGGTCAATACGGTTATTTTGACGATGAGAACAAAGAATATATTTTGCGAAATCCGGCAACTCCAATAAAATGGTGCAATTATGTGGGAACGCTCGCTTATGGCGGCATTGTGGACACAACCGGCGGCACCGTGCTTTGCAAAGGAGACCCTGCTCTCAACCGCATAACCAAATACATAAGCCAAATGCCCTGTTCAGATTTCAAAGGTAGCACAACTTACATTCGAATAAAAGAGAAAGATTCCATTAAGATTCTCTCTCCCTTTGTTGTTCCTACCTGCACAATGTGGGACAAGTGGGAATGTCGCATCGGTCTCTCTTATACTAAATGGGTAGCTGAGGGCTTTGGTTTAAAGGTAACGGTAGTTGTTTTTGTTCCTTCAAAAAGCTCAACTTTAATCCAAGATATTTCCATTGAAAATATATCACGCAAAAATATGGAAATAGATGTGGTGCCAGTTTATGAGTTCAGCCACTTTGATGCCTTAAAGCAATTGACCAACGCAGACTGGGTTCCTCAAACCATGACCGTTGAAGCACACAAAGAAAACAGCGGCCACGTGATTTTAGAGCAATACGCCTTTATGAAAAAGCAATATGCCGTAAATTATTTCACAGCAAGCCTGCCAGCAGATAGCTTTGACGGCGACCGCAGGGAATTTTTGGGCTTCAACGAAATAACAGGCTGGGCAGCTCCCGCCACGCTTTACAAAGGCAAACTCTCAAACAGCACCGCTTTAAGGGGCGATAACATCGCGGCCCAAATGTTCAAATTCAAATTGGCTCCCAAAGAAGTTGGGCGCGTTGCCACACAGCTAGGGCAAGAAAAGAGCATAGAAGCGGCAATGCCCGCAATTAAAAAATATCGCGACCTCAAAAATGTGGACAAGGCATTCACAGATTTAGCAGATTTTTGGAAACACTATCTAACAGCTTTGCAGGTTAAAACACCAGATGCGAGCTTTAACTCAATGATAAATGTGCATAACCCGCGCCAGTGCCACACAACAAAAAACTGGAGCCGCTATTTGAGCCTGTACCAGCTCGGCTTTGGCAGCGACCGAGGAATAGGCTACCGCGATTCCAGCCAAGATTTGCTAGGCGTTATGAGCCACATGCCCGAAGAAGCACGAGTGCTGGCAGAAAATTTGCTCTCCGTTCAATTAGAAGGCGGCAATGCAATGCACCAATATTTCCCCAGCACAATGGAAGCAAACGAAGGCGATTCCCGCGAAAAAGAAGACCGCCCAAAATACTATGGCGATGACCATCTGTGGATTGTTTTAACCGTTGCCGCATATTTAAAAGAAACTGGAAATATGGAATTCCTCAAAAAAGAAATCCCATTCTACAACAAAAAGAAAGAACTAGAAGCTAGGGAAAAAGGCACTGTGCTGGAACACTTAAAACGCAGCCTTGCATTCTCTTGGAACGACAGAGGCACCCACGGCATTCCGCACTTAGGCTTTGCAGACTGGAACGACACCGTTAATTTGCCAACAGGAGCGGAATCCCTTTTCAACGCAAACCTTTTTGCAAAAGCTTTGCTAGAGATGATGGATATTTGCGAAGCCATTGGAGATAAAGAATTGGCAGAGCAATACAAAAACTGGTACGAAGAAATAAAAGCGCAAGTGAATAAAACCGCTTGGGATGGCGAGTGGTATGTGCGCTGGTTTGACGAAAAAGGAGAGCCTCTAGGCTCGTCAAAGAATAAGTACAACAAAATAGACTCGCTAGGTCAAAGCTGGCCTGTGATAAGCGGCATTGCATCTGACGAATATGCAAAAACCGCACTTGACAGCGTAAACAAACTGCTGAACACAGAAAATGGAATTAAACTCTCCTGGCCCGGCTACAACGGCTTTGACCCGCACGTTGGCGGCGTTTCAACATACCCGCCCGGAGCAAAAGAGAACGGCGGCATATTCCTGCACGCAAATCCCTGGGTTATGATAGCCGAAACCATAATTGGAAACGGCGACAGAGCCTTTCAGTATTACAACCAAATAAATCCAGCGGCAAAGAACAATGGCAAAATAAGCGAGTTTGAATCCGAACCATATTGCTACCCGCAAAACATTTTGGGCAGCGAACACAAGCAGTTCGGCTTGGCGCGCAATGCGTGGTTAAGCGGTACAAGCTCCTGGACATACCAAGCCGCAACCCAATATATTTTGGGCATAAAGGCCACATTTAAAGGATTGTCCGTTAACCCTTGCATTCCAAAAATCTGGAAAGAGTTCAGCGTTAGCCGCAAATTCCGCGATGCAGTTTATGAAATTTCCGTGAAAAATCCAAACGGCGTAAGCAAAGGAGTAAAATCGGTTAAAATAAATGGCCAAGCCGTTGAAGGCAATGTGCTTCCCATTTTGCCAGGCAAAAAGCATATTGTTGAAGTGGTTATGGGATAGTGATGAAAACCTATATCTACGTAATAATAGCCATAATTGCCTTGATTTTGGACCAAGCGACAAAACTTTGGGCAGACTCCCATCAATTAGGTTGGAGTATGCCCGTTATAGGTGATTTTCTCCGTTTCACCCTTATTTACAACGAAAATGCCGCATTTTCCATGAAACCACAGAGCATTCCCCAGAGCGTTTTGCCTTGGCTTTCGCCAACAGTGTTCTTTGGAACCTTGGTGATTCTAGCCTGCATAGCGGCAGTTTGGTTTTTCAGGGGCTTGCACAAAGAGGATTATCTGTCTAAACTGGGCATTGCCCTTATTGTGGCAGGTGCATGGGGGAATTTTTGCGACCGCTTGCGCATAGGCAAGGTGGTGGATTTTATAGATGTTATGTTCATAGACTTTATTTATGAACGCTGGCCTACGTTCAATGTAGCCGATTCTTGGGTGACGATAGGGATAGTGTTGTTGTTTATAAGCTCTTTTACTTTTAAAAAAGAAGAGAAATCGGAGCAAAAGTGCATTAGATGCAGATATAAGGAATTGAGACGAAGAAAATTGGTGAAAAATGACAAAAATGTCCTGAAAATAGTTACAACTGCCTAAAAAAAATCTATATTAATTATGTTGCATTTTAAAAATCGGAGGACGTAATGTCAAAAATCCAAAAAAGTTTCATTTGTCTTGCTATTATCTCAATATTTTGTGGGGTTTTAGCAAACTGTTCTTCAGACGACTCTTCTGACCCTCCGCCAAAAAAGAAATCTAGTTCAAGCTCTGCTGGCAACAATACGCCTTCGGTTACCCTAAGTTGCACGGGTCTTCAAAAAAATGTTGAGAAAGGCGGTACCATTGATATACCGGATTTAGGATGCAGCAATGGTCGTACACCAACTAACGAAGTTTGGAATATTCCAGACGGCAACTGGAAAGTAGATCCAAACACTAATGCAACATCCTTTACTATAAGCGTTACCGCTACCTGCGGTTCAGTTGAACTAGTGGATGTATCTTGCGGTAAGGTAAATGTCATAGCTGCAGCAGGAGGCTCTAGCAGCTCTAGGGGTGGAAGCTCTAGCAGCAGCGGTCCGACTGTGACTCTAACTTGCACGGGTCTTCAAAAGAACGTTGCGAAAGGAGGTACCATAGAGGAACCAATTTTAGAATGTAGCAATGACGAAGAGCCAGAAGAAGTTGGGTGGACTGGTCGCCCAACAGGGGGTTGGACAGTAAGTGCAAATACTAGTGCCGTATCCTATACCATAACCGTCAGTGCTTTCTGCGGTGAAGTTAGGCAAGTAGGTATCAGTTGCGGCACGGTAAATGTGACAACTGCAAGTAGCAGCTCCAGAGGTTCAAGTAGCTCTAGGGCAGTTTCTAGCAGTTCTAGAGGCTCTAGTGGCTCCAATAATGGCTCTAGCGGCTCCAATAATGGCTCTAGCGGTTCCAATAATGGTTCAAGCGGTTCCAATAATGGTTCAAGCGGCTCCAATAATGGTTCAAGCGGCTCCAATAATGGTTCAAGCGGCTCCAATAATGGTTCAAGCAGTTCTAGAGCTAGTTCAAGCTCTGGTCGTTACATAACTTGCAAATTTGCCAAGGGTTCATATACGGTTGGAGAAGATGTTCTTACTCCAGAAATCAAGTGTTTCGAAAGCAATGGTACCCCCTACACTAGGCTAGATCCGGTGATAGGTAATGCAGTTTTCTCTGCTTCTTCTGGAATTGCTCCGGCTAACTTAGCCGCATGGAAATCAGAGAATGGTGCTACAAAATTTAGTACAGCGGGCACAAGTGCCATAGTAGTATCAAAGGTAGAATGTGGTACCACTTACACAAATCTCGGAGCAACATGTACTCCTTCTTTAACCATAGATCCTGTTGCTCCCACCACAACATACACGCTTGCTTGCGCTGACTTAACTATTACAACAGGCACGGTAGGTAAAGAAATAACACCACCGGCAGTGACTTGCAAAAGTAACGAAGGTGTAATAACAACACCTGCTGCCACGAGTCTTACTTGGACAGGTGCACCTGCTTGGGCTAATCCTGCGGAAGCTGCTACATACACTGCAATAAAGGTAACTACAAACGCAGGAAACTGTGCTGGCAAAACTGCCGTCCCTTGTGCTGGAACATTAACAGTTAGTCCTGCACCTACACTCTCATGCAGTCAAATACAAACAGCACCTTTTATAATCGGTTCAACTCCGGCTTTACCGCAACCAACGCTTACATGTAACGGTCAAGCGGTTACCAGTGGTAACACTACTTTGACTTTTACACCAACAGCAACATCTTGGGCTACCGCTATTGCTACCGCTAACACATATACCGTAACGGCAAAGGCAACCGCTGGGGACTGTAAAGACATCCCTGCCGCCTCGTGTGGTACATTAAAAGTAATTAAGGCTGAACTCACGTGCGATGCTCTAACATTAACTTCTGTTGTAGCTGGTACGGCTATAGCAGCTTCATCACGACCAGCAGTTAAATGTGACGGAGTTGCAGTTCCGGTAGCTGACATTGATTGGACACCAACAACACCAACAATAGATTGGACTGATCTTGGCGTTGGAACATATACCGTAAAAGCAAAGGCAACCGCTGGAGACTGTAGCACCAAACCCGCCGTTGCGTGTGGTACTACAAGCTTGACAGTTCATCCCAAGCTCACGTGCGGTCCTGTTACTTCAACACCAATAGCAGTTGGAGTAATTCCTCCTAAACCTACGCTTACTTGCGGAGCTGCAGCTACGCCTGCACCTACTGCCATCTCTTGGCTTCCAGCTGAAATGAACGTTGCTACTACTGCGACTACAGCGCCGATTACCGGTGTAAAAGCAAAGGCAAATTGCGGCGGTACTATCGAACAAGAAGCTACTTGTAGCGGTACCATAACAGTAGCTCCTGAAGAAGAAGAAGAAGAAGAACATTAACTAATCTTTCTTTCAACAGCGGCAAAACAGCCGCTGTTTTTTTTATAGTAGTTACTGATTAAGATATTTTGTAAAAAAGGAACCAAATTAGCAAATTCCCCGCTAAAAGCGGGGAATTTTTACTATTTAAATTAAATCATATCCCATGTCCCTAGTCCCAGAGCATTTAATAATTACTATATTATATACTGTTACGTTTCAAAAATCGGAGGACTAATGTCAAAAATCCAAAAAAGTTTCGCTTGTATCGCTTTTATCTCAATGCTTTTTGGGATTTTTGCGAGCTGTTCTTCAGACGACTCTGATAGTTCAGATAAGAAAAAAACTAAATCTAGCTCTAGCGTAGGCGGTAGCAGCAGCGGCCCTTCGGTTACCCTAGCTTGCACAGGTCTTCAAAAAGATGTTGAAAAAGGCGGTACCATTGAACCACCAGATTTAGAATGTAGCAATGGCAGCCCAGCAACTAGCCCTAAGTGGAATGGTCGTCCATCAAGCAACACCAGTTGGAATGTGGACCCTGACGCTGAGGCTTCCTCTTATACTATAAAGGTTAGTGCTACCTGCGGTTCATACGAGATAAAGGATTCTAGTTGCGGCACGGTAAGAGTAATAGCGGCAGGAGGAGGCTCTAGCAGCTCTGTGGCAGGAGGCTCTAGTAGCTCTGTGGCAGGAGGCTCTAGCAGTTCTAGAGGTGGAAGCTCTAGCGGTACGGCTGTGACCCTAACTTGTACTGGTCTTCAAGCAAACGTTGCGAAAGGCAGCGACATCACTCAACCAACTTTGGCATGCACCGGCGGTGCTATTTTAGATTCAACTACCATTGCTTGGAGTGGTCTCCCATCAGACAACACTTCTTGGACAGTACCTATAACTAGTAACACCAACTCCTATACTATAAAAGTTAGTGCTACCTGCGGTGATGTTAAGAAATCAGATGTCTCTTGCGGCGATGTAACGGTAACTGCTGCCACAAGTAGCTCCTCTGGCACAGGCGGCACAAGCAGCTCTGCTGGTTCAAGCGGCTCTACAGGCTCAAGTGACTCTGCTGGTTCAAGCGGCTCCACAGGCTCAAGCGACTCTGCTGGTTCAAGCGGCTCCACAGGCTCAAGCGACTCTGCTGGTTCAAGCGGCTCCACAGGCTCAAGCGACTCTGCTGGTTCAAGCAGTTCTGAGGGCGGAGATTCAAGCAATTCTGCGGGCGGCGGAAGCGGCACAGGAAAACCTGCGCTTAAATACAAGCTGTCTAGAAAATAACCACAAAGGTCGCCATAGCGACCTTCTCTTTTACAAAAAAAATGAAGAAAATTAAATTTTTTTCATTTTTTAGGACCTTTTTTGCTCTAAAGTACGTCTAATATATAGATAAACAAAAACAGGAGTTTTTTATGGAGAAAAAAGAGCTTACAGCAGCAGATGTTTGGGCAATGTTTGCCGAAACCGACCGTTTATTCAAGGAATCGGACAAAAAATTCGATGCCTTGCGCAAGGAAATTGGCGGCATTGGCAATAGCAATGGGGAGTTCGCGGAGGAATTCTTTTACAATTCGCTGAAAGAAACAATGAGCTTTGCGGGTGTTCATTATGAATATATAAGCGACAAATTTGCTCGCCAAAAGAAAATGCCAGATAAAACAGAGATAAGGGCGCAGTTTGACATTGTTCTGCACAATGGCGATTCCATAGCTCTGATAGAGGCTAAATATAAAGCAGATGAAGAAGACGTTAAAGAGTTAGTGGAAAAGAAAATTCCAAATTTTAGGTTTCTATACCCTGAATTCGCAAATTATAAATTGTATTTGGGAATTGGCTCTTTGGTTCTCAAAGATAGGGTTATACAAGAAGCCAAAAAACTCGGAATAGGCTTGATGAGGCAGCGTGGCAATGCTGTTGAGTATAAAACCGACTGGGTTAGGGCGATTGTATAGGAAACATTTATCACATTAAAGTTTTCTTTAAGTTCTGCCGATATATATTAAAAAGGAGTGTTCAACATGGATGTAAATACCGCAGTAAACGCATTGGCCGTTAAACGTTACGATTCGGCCTCAAGTACGGGTAAAACCGGAAAAACAGGGAAACACGAAGCCCATCAGGTTCCAAGCTATGTGCCAAAGAATAAAGAAGAGGCCTCCCAGACCCCAGAAGATACTTTGGATATTAGCGAAGAAGCTGCCAAAAAGAGCGATAGTGTTAAGGAAAAAAACAAAGGTCAATGGAAAAACTTTGACATGGATGCCTTCCAAACAGGCATTCGCAACACACTCATGCAATCCATTAACCAGTCAAAAGATGCGCTCAAAGCCGCAGGCGTTGAATTTGCCAAGTACAATAGCGATTCCATTTTGTACGACTTGTCTGGGATGAAAGACGTAGAAGAGTCCAAGGTTCCTGACTATTGGAATGCAGAAAACACGTCTCAGCGCATCGTTGATTTTGCAATGAGTTTTCGCGGTCTTGCTCCAGAGCTCTCCGATGAAGAGTATATAGAGCAGATTCGCTCGGCAGTTGAAAAGGGATACAGGCTCGCTAAAAAAGACCTTGGCGATTTGCCAGGCCCAACTGCTAAACTCTTCAACAATACATACAACTTGACCATGCATAAATTTGATGAGTTACTGGAAAAAGCACGCAAGGGAGCAACTGAATAGATGTACTCATCACCTCCTGCACTAGAAAAACTAGTGCAGGAACTTTCCAAACTGCCTAGCATAGGGAAAAAAACCGCCCGCAGGCTCGCTTTCCATTTGATTGCCGGAGACAGGGAAAAAATGGAAGATTTGGCAAACTCCATTTTAAACGCAAAAAATAGGCTTGTTCACTGCACTCGGTGCTATGGAATTTCCGAAAGCGAAATTTGCCAAATATGCGGGAGCACCCACAGAGATAGCGAGTTGCTTTGCGTTGTTGAGAGGGCAAGCGATATTTTGCCTTTTGAAAACAGCGGAGCTTACAAGGGTTTTTATTTTGTTCTCGGCGGTGTTCTCTCACCTCTAGATGGCATAAAACCTGAGACTTTGCACATTCCTGAGCTTGTTGAGCGAATAGAAAAGGAAAACGTGAAAGAACTCATTTTAGCCTTGGGGTCTAGCCCAGAGGCAGAAAGCACCGCTCTTTACATTGACCGCAGGCTCGCAAACTTACCCTGCAAACGCACAAAACTCGCCAGAGGCATACCCGTTGGCAGCGAATTGGAATTCATAGACGATGTCACTATGTTAAGGGCTTTTGAGGAGAGAGTGAGGGTTTAAAAATTTTCTAAATTTATTGCCGATTATGGAAGAGATAGTAGTTACAGGAATGGGTTGTGTTACCGATTTAGGCAATACAGCAGATGAATTGTGGAATAACCTTTTAGCGGGGAAGTCTGGCGTGGGGGTTATTGACCGCTTTGATACTGGAGCTTACCCTGTTAAATTCGCAGGGCAAGTAAGAGAATTTACACCTCCACCCGAAAGCAAACGCCTTTCCAGAAGTGTTCAATACGCGGTTTATGCAGCAACAGAAGCCCTTAAAATGGCTGGCATAGAAGACCCTAAAACAGCCGTGGACGTGACTAGAGCCGGAGTAGTGGTGGGTTCTGGCATGGGCGGCATGGAAATTTATTACGAAAGTTCCGTGAACTTGGGCACAAAAGGTCCTCGTGGCGTTTCGCCTTTTTTTGTTCCGCAGGCAATAGCCAATATGGTTGCTGGCGAAGTGGGTATTCGCACCGGCTGGATGGGTCCAAATTGGAGCCCTGTTTCGGCTTGCGCAACATCTAATCATTCATTTATAACCGCAGCAGACCAAATTCGCCTTGGCAGGGCAGATATAATGATAGCTGGCGGCACAGAAGAAGCTGTTTGCCCCATTGGGCTTGCAGGCTTTGCTTCTATGAAGGCTCTTTCCACAAGAAACGAAGAACCTGAGAAAGCAAGCCGCCCCTTTGATGCAGGCCGCAACGGATTTGTGCTTTCTGAGGGTGCTGGAATTTTGATTTTGGAATCCCTTAGCCACGCAAAAAAAAGAGGCGCGAAAATTTTGGCTAGGCTTGCAGGTTATGGCATGAGCGGAGATGCTTATCACATGAGCGCACCAAGAGAAGACGGGGAAGGCGTTAATTTGGCAACTGCTATGGCACTCAAAGATGCAGGCATAGATGTTTCGCAAGTTGGCTATGTTAATACGCACGGCACAAGCACCCCAAGGGGAGATGTTGCCGAGTGCAAAGCCATTTTAAAAGCTTTTGGCGGCAAAATAGATAACGTGAAAATAAACAGCTCAAAATCCATGACTGGCCATATGCTAGGAGCAGCCAGCGGCATGGAAGCCATAGTTGTTATTAAGTCTTTGATAGACCAAAAATTACATCAAACGCTGAATTTGGAAAACCAAGACCCCGAAATACCTTTTGATTGCTGCAAAGGTTGTGCGGTGGAACATAAGTTTGAATATGCTCTTTCAAATTCTTTTGGATTTGGCGGGCATAACAGCGTTTTGGTTTTTGGCAAGGCGTGAGATTTGTTTTACGGAGTGTAGCTCAGTCTGGTAGAGCGGCAGCTTTGGGAGCTGCATGTCGTCGGTTCGAATCCGGCTACTCCGATAGAAAATTACTATTTTTCAAACCATGATAAAAGTTCTCATTCCTTATGCACTCAGGGCATTTACTGAACGCAATGCAGAGGTGGAAGTAAAAGGCAGCACGGCTGGCGAGGCTATCAAGGCACTTGCAGAGGCTCATCCTGCGCTTAAAACTCATCTGTTTGCAGAAGATGGCCAGCTTCGCAACTTCATTAACCTATTTGTTGATGGAACAAACATCAACAGCTTGCAGGGGTTAAACACCCCTATAAAAGAGAATGGCGAAATGATGCTTGTCCCTGCCATTGCTGGTGGCTCCGATTCTCCAGACCTTTCAAACGAAGAGATTGCGCGCTATAGCCGCCATTTGCTTTTGCCAGAAATTGGGGTTGAAGGGCAAAAAAAATTAAAAGGGGCAAAAGTATTGATAGTTGGCACGGGAGGCCTTGGCGCACCTCTTGCGTTGTATCTTTCGGCGGCTGGTGTTGGAACAATAGGCTTGGTGGATTTTGATGTTGTTGACGAGTCAAATCTTCAGCGGCAAATTATTCACAGCACCCGCGATGTGGGCAGGCCCAAAGTTGCATCTGCCCAAGATAGAATCAAGGGAATAAACCCTATGATAAATGTGAAGGTTCACAACGCAATGCTCACAAGCGAAAACGCTTTGGACATTTTTGCTGATTACGATATTATAGCAGACGGAACCGATAATTTCCAAACGCGCTATTTGGTAAACGATGCCTGCATATTTCTAAACAAAATCAATGTTTATGGCTCGGTGTTTCAATTTGATGGGCAAGCGAGTGTTTTCGGTGCCAAAGATGGTCCCTGCTACCGCTGCCTTTACCCAACTCCACCACCACCTGGGCTTGTACCCTCGTGCGCAGAGGGCGGAGTTATGGGCGTGCTGCCTGGCATTATAGGAACCATACAGGCGGCAGAAACAATAAAACTCATAGTTGGCGGAGCAAAACCATTGGTAGGTCGTTTGCTTTTGTTTGACGCATGGCGCATGACATTCCGCGAATTAAAACTAGAGAAAAATCCCGATTGTCCCGTGTGCGGAAAAAATCCAACCATTCACGAACTCATCGATTATGAACAGTTCTGCGGCTTAAAAAAGAATCAAGAGAGCAAACCAATAGATACCATAACCGCCATTGACTTGAAAAAACGCCTTGACAATGGAGATAAAATTCAATTCATAGATATTCGCGAGCCACACGAGAGAGCCATTGTAAAATTCCCAGATGCCATAGTGATGCCACTCGGCCAGTTGGAAAGGCGCATGGATGAACTTGACCCCTCTATAGACGCGGTATTTCTCTGCAAAATAGGTCAACGCAGTATTTTGGGAATAAGGGCTTTGCAGGAAGCCGGTTACAAAGGCAAATTGATGAACCTGCAAGACGGCCTCAATGCTTGGGCTAGAGATGTTGATAAAAGCATGCCGATATATTAAATAACCGAGCTTACGCTGTTTATGTAATCCAGAATATAAACGAAAGAGAGCAGCAAATCACTTGCCACTATAAAGATAAATGAGCTAACAACGGAGCGAGAAGTAGCTATTGGCACATCACGCCTGTCATTTCCAATTCGGGTTCCGTAAAAGCAGGCATTGGTTGCTATTATAGCGGCAAATATGCATGGCTTCACAAAACCCATTACAAAATCAATTGGTTTTAATGCTGCTAAAATTGAAATAAAATAAGAGTTCCATTCAAGTTGCACCTTGAAAAAACCTTCCAAAAGAACGGTTGCAATTTTTACCACTAAAAAACCCGAACCAATGGCAGAAACGCAAAAAAAACAATTTGCGATAAGCATAGCTACAATTCCGCCGATGAGTGCGGGTAAAATCAAAAAACGCATAGGGTTAATTCCAAGTGTTTCTAAAGCGTCTATTTCCGAATTTACCTTCATGCTCGCTATGCGTGTTGTTAAGGAGCTTCCACTGCGGCCAGCTATTAAAAAGCCCGTTATAATTGGCCCAAGCTCACGTATTATGGCTATCACCATAAGGTTCCCAAAAAAGTTTCCAAAACCTATTTTTGGCACTAGGCCTGCGGTGTTTATTATTAGCACGCTTCCTAAAATTGTTCCCACTATGAAAATGAGAGGCAAAGATTTTACTCCAATGTGAAACACCTGTGCAATCATCTGCTCAATATCTATTTTTCGGTTGCCTCTGTCGTGAAAAAATGAGTGTATTGCAAGGAAAAACAGCGATAGCAAATGCCCAACATGGGAACGCAAAAATAAGTCCCCAAATCGGCTGATGGCGCGCCCTGGCATTGAAAAATTAGAAGTGGAGTAGCTCATTTATTTCTTCCCAAAGTTCTGGAATTCCCTTTTTTGTTTTTGCGCTGGTAGCAAGCGGAAGTTCTGGCAAGCCAAAATTTTCCTTGAGTTTTTTTTTTGCTGCTATGAACTCTCCTTGATTTAATTTGTCTGCCTTGCTTGCAATTAAAAGAATTGGTATTCCTGAGTTTTTTATTCCATTTATGGTTTCAAAATCTATTTTGTGCCCGCCGTGCCGAATGTCTATCAAATAAACTATGCCTTTCAAATCCCGTGCTTTTTCCACGTAGTTTTTTATTCGCTCTGCCATATCGTCTCGCATGCTTATGCTCACTTTTGCATAACCCACACCTGGCAAGTCCACAAAATAAAAGGAATTTCCCAAAGAATTCTCTGCCAAAAAAAAGTTTATTTCGCGAGTTTTTCCTGGGGTTCCGCTTGTTTTCACAATAGTCTTTCCCAAAAGGGCATTCATCAAGCTAGATTTGCCGGCATTTGAGCGACCGAGGAATGCAAGTTGTGGAATTCCGTCACTCGGAACCTGTTTTATTGAGGTTGCTCCAAGCACAAAATTAACGGTTGATATTTGCATCATAGATGAAAATAGAAAATTACTATATTACACTATATGCGTATTGTTCTTGTGTTTTGCGGTTTGTTGATTTTCGCCTGTGGCGATGTTGGAATGGAAATTGAAGGTAATGAGCAAGAGCTTTACCAAAATCATCTGTTGCTCAAGGCATATTTTTTCCGTCCAGAAAGAATAAAGCAATATGAAAAATATAGAGGAATGGAAGTTGATTCAATGTATGAGAGTTTGAAAGATTATTTTTGCGGAGCCAATTTCGTAGGTAAGTGCCCTAATAGATATACATACTATTTGCCCCCAGAAGAAACTGATGATAAGATACACGATATTGAGAATACAAAAAAATATTATTCTTTTGGTTTTGAGAGACGCGGAAATAAATCTGGAGATACTATGATTGTTGATGCGGTTTATCCTATTTCGCCAGCCTTCACTGCTGGTTTGAGAAAAAAGGACAAACTATTATTTGCAAACGAAACTCCTTTAACTAGCTTAATTGGCGAAGATTCAGTTGCTTATTTGAAAAACGATGAGCCATTTGAAAACCAAACTGTTTTTAAGGTTTTGCGCGATGGCAAAACCATAACTTTGCCCGCTATGCAAAAAGCAGAAGTTCAAAGACCAACGGTATATTTAGATTCTATTGAAGGCATTCCATACATACAAATTACTGAATATAAGGTAAGCACAAATAATCCAAATGGAACTTATTTCGAGTTCAAAAATGTTTTGCAAGAGATTAAGGGGGCAAAGGTGGCGATTATGGATCTCCGCGGAAATCCGGGTGGAAATATAAAGCATTGCACAGCAATGGCGGCAGAGCTAGTTCCACTGAACAGCGAATTGGTTTATGACGTGGAACATTATCGCAATAGCAAAAGAGGCAATGTGGTAGATACTTTGCATGAATATGCTAGATACTATTTAAGTCAAGCAGGTTTAGGGATAGATACAAAATGGGTTATTTTGATGAGCAGGGGTTCTGCCAGTTGCTCAGAACGTTTTACCGCCGCTGTGAAATATAACCGCCCTGAAACAATTATTGTAGGGCAAACGAGCTATGGAAAAGGGGTAGGGCAAATTTACACAAAAACTTATGCGGGCGGGCTTGCATATATAACATGCCTTCAAACATTTTATCCAGATGGAACAACATTCCACGACAAAGGCATTATACCCGATATACCAACAGAACCAGGAGATATACCTGCTCTGCGTACTGCGGCAATAGAAGCTGCCAAAAGTTTTGGACTCGCAAAACGCTCAACTGTGTCCGCCAGCTCAGAGCCTTTGCCACCAGAGAGGCTGGCAGATGGAATGGAACCCGCGGCTCATAAGAGAATTGAATTTCCGTTATTTCATTAATGGGAATAACTGCACATCTCTAATTGTTGCCTGATTTGTCAAAAGCATAACAAGGCGGTCTATGCCAATGCCCACGCCTCCGGTTGGAGGCATTCCGCATTCAATGGCGTGCAAAAAGTTTTCGTCCATTGGGTGAGTTTCGTCTTCGCCGCCACGTCCACGCTCAACCTGTTCTTCCAAAAGTTGCCTTTGCAAAACAGGGTCGTTTAATTCGCTGTATGCGTTGCCAATTTCCCAGCCATTTATATATGGTTCAAACTGCTCAATTAAATCTGGGCTCGTGCGGTGCGCTTTGCAAAGCGGTGCGCTTTCCTTTGGCATATCTTTTATTATGGTGGGTTGAATAAGCTCATGTTCGCAGGTTTCTTCAAAGAGAGCCAAAATTGCTCTGCCCCTTGAAAATGCCCCTTTTAATTCTATATGTTTTTTTTCAAGCTCTGCTTTAAGCTGTTCGTCTGAGAGGCTTTCAACGGAAATACCCGCATATTTTTTTATTGCCTCATAAAGGGTAAGACGTTGCCAAGGAGTTTTGAAATCAATTTCTTTTCCCTGATATTCTATTTTGGTCGTTCCGTTTGCGGCTATGCAGGCTCTTTCGCAAATACTTTCAAAATGAAGCATCATATCGTTGTAGTCGCTGAATGCCTCGTAAAATTCAAGTGAGGAAAATTCTGGGCTGTGGTTTTTATCCATACCCTCGTTGCGGAAATTTTTTGTGAATTCAAAAACTTTCTCAAAGCCGCCAACTATGCAGCGTTTAAGGTAAAGCTCAGGAGCTATGCGCAGGTACAGGGTCATATCTGCGGCGTTGTGGTGCGTTTCAAATGGGCGCGCGTTTGCGCCGCCGTAAATGGGCTGGAGCGTGGGTGTTTCCACTTCCAAAAATCCCTTTTCCAGCATATATTCTCTTATGGACTGAATTATGCGCATTCTTTTGCGGAACACTTCCCTAACATTATCATTTAGCGCAAGGTCAATGTAACGTTCACGGTAGCGGGTTTCTATATCTTTGAACTCGTCAAAAATCACAACATTGCCGTTTTCGTCACGTTTTTCTTTTGGAATGGGCAGGGGATAAATTGCTTTTGAAATAATCTCTATTTTTTTTGCTTGCAGGGTATATTCGCCGCTGTTTGTTTTCATCACTGTGCCGCTTGTGCCAACCCAATCGCCTATATCCATGCTTTTAACAACTTCATATTCAATTTCGCTCAGTTCGCTCGCAACCGCCAAAACTTGAAAACGCCCATAAGCATCTTTTAGGTGCATAAAGCACATTTTTCCCTTGCGGTTATAGCGCACAATGCGCCCCGCCCAAGAAACTTCCTTGTTATTTGCAATAAATTCTTCTGCTTTTTCTTTTAATTCGCTTGAATTGCAGGTAACTAGAAATTTATACGGATAAGGATTCAACCCTTGCTCTCGCATTTTTTCCAGCTTGCCAAGCCTAACTTTCACAAATTCGTTTTGTGTTTGCATAGGGTTGAATATAGTTATTTAATCAGGGAGTTTTTCAAATCTGTACCCTAAACTTTTCATTTTAGGAAGCGAGTACATTAAACCTGCGGCGGTTTCGGATTCGGGGCGGTTCATGTGAGCGAGGATTATATCGCCTGAGCGGGCTTTGCTAACGGATTTTTCAATGGTTTTCTTGGATGCCGTTGCACCATAGTCTGCATTTATCGCAAAGCCCGCAATTTTAAGCCCAAGCGCGAGAATCTCTTGCATGGCTTTATCTTCGTAATTTGCCGTGCCGGCACGGAACCAAGTTGGCTTATATCCGGTTAGCGCAAAAATTTTCTCTTGGTTCGGAAGAATATCGCTCAACAATCCATCTTTGGAACTCGCTCCTTTAATGCCATAAGCAGATTTACCCGTTAAACTTGCCGGTCTATGATGCGCACCGTGGTTTTCAATTTTGAAAAGCGGGTCTTTGGATAAATTTCGCGCTATTTCGTAATTTGCGTTAATCCAATTGTAATTCAAAAAAAGAGTTGCTTTAATGCGCTCTTTGCGAAGAAAATTGATAAGTTTAACATCATATCCGTTTGGGCGACCGTCACAAGCATCAAGTGTTAGGTAAAGCACCGAGTCTTTTGAAGGAATATTGTCCGTTATGCCGCGTTTATGTTCAAAAAGTCCCGCTGCATTTGTTAGAGTGGCAAAACAGAGGATTATTGTGAACAAAAGTGCTTGCATTTTACATTTCCGCAAGTCTGGCTTCAATTTCTTTAATGCTTGGGAGTTCAGTCTTTAATTCTTTTGGCAAAGATGCCATAAGTTTATATTCTGCAACTCCAATAGGGCTATTAACATTACGCAAAGCATATTCTGCGACAATTCTATTGCGACTTTTGCAGAGTAACAAGCCAATAGTCGGTCGATCGTCTGGAGTTTTTATTTGTGCATCAATAGCAGAAAGATAAAAATTCAACTGCCCCGTATGTTCAGGTTTAAACGTAGACGCTTTTAACTCAATAACAATATAGCATTTAAGGCGAGTATGATAAAACAACAAATCAATAAAAAATTCTTCACCAGCGACTTCAAGCCGATATTGGCGACCAACAAAGGCAAAACCTACACCCAGTTCAAGCAAAAATTGTGAAATATGCCGAATAAGGGCATTTTCAATTTCTCGCTCGTGTGCATCATCTGCCAAACCAAGAAAATCAAAAAGATAAGGATCTTTTAGGGTTTCTTGTGCAAGTGCGGATTGCGGTGCAGGTAGGCGTTTATAGAAATTTGAAACAACAGTCCCTTGCCGTTTGTGTAATTGACTTTTGATATTTTGCTCCAAAGTTAAACGCGACCACCCTTGTTCAATAGCATGAACGGCATACCATTCTCGATTTACTTGTTGTGTTTTAGTTAAAATTGTAACAATATGAAACCAAGGTAATTGGTCAGCAGGTTGCTGACCAATTTTACCTATTGGACACTGTTCAGCAAAATAACGCATATATTTTAGATTAGTAGTAGAAAATCCCTTCATATCAGGAAAAGCCGTTTTCAAATCTGCGGCAAGACGTTGAATGATTTTATCACCCCAATAATACATCTGTTGTCGTTTTATAATATCCAGACCGATTTTGTGATACAAGCGAATAAGTTCAGTATTCACAACCAACGCTGCACGAGCACGAGCAGCTTGAATTTGTTTTTTCAGCGATTCAAGCCATGAGGGATAATAGGTATCGCTTTTTTCTACTTTTTTAGTTTGCATAATGGGAATATAGCAACTCAAAGCCCAAGCAATTGCTTTTTCTTTGCGTTAAATTCTTCCTCTGTGATAATGCCTTTGTTTTTTAAATTCGCAAATTTCTCCAATTCTTCGGCAACATCGTATTTTTGCGAGGAGTTGTCATTTTTTTGCTTATTGTAGTTCTGTTGAATTTTTCCAGTATCATCGGGTATTTTTTCAAGTTTGCACTTGGGGCTTCCTAGAAACCCTGATGGTTCTTCATAAGTAGCTAAAAAAGCGATTGGTTGAGAATTTGCCGTAAAATTAAGCACAGTACTCACACCTTCTGGACATTCCAGATAAATGGAATGAACACCATTATTCACTAAATAGCTTTTAGTTTGCCCATTCATTATGCCATTTTTCTGTTCGAGACCATCTATAAGTACATTAACAATACCCCCTTTGTTTGCTTTTGGGTCACTTCTCTGCACTGCTATTGCTGTTTGCGGTATATCCATATTTTTCGCCATCTGCTCCAAGAGATTGCCTGTTTCTTTCAAGATTTTGTCCCAATCCACAGCACTTGTGTTTGCTATGAACAATAAAACGGCAAGCAATGCCAATGAAATAAAACTGTTAGGCTTTGCCTCGTTTGGCACTAGTGTTTGCTGTTGGTTTGTTCTCATTTTATCCTCCTAAGGAAAATTCTTATTGTTTCACAAACTCGTAATCAAAGCTAACTGTTGAAAGTCCGTAGCCATAATCCAAGGTATCATAACCGCTTCTTCCAGCATAAAATGGTGAGTAAAATATCATATAATAGCCCGGCGAAATATCGTCATCGGAAAAGGTATCTTTTTCAATAACCACAGCTTTTATGGTTATCGAATCAGCTTGGCTGGCGAATGGAACAGGCGAGCTCCTTTTTGAACCTGTCCAAGTTGCAGGAATATCTTGTGCATCCAATAAAACATTGGAATTGTTGTTGGAAACCGATTTGCCATTTTGGTAAGCGGTTACCTTAAAATAAATTTTCGGGTCTAGCCCACCGATATCGGTGTCTTTTGTATGCCAGTATGTGAGCGTTAAAATAACGGCATTTGCCATTTGCTTTTCAGTGCTAGGACTGGAATAACTTGAACTGGAATATTTTGAAGAACTGCTAGAGTATTTTAAAGAACTGCTGGAATATTCGCATTCATAATAATAGCCGTAGTAATAATCATAACAATCCGAATAGTAGTAGGAACTGCTTGAAGTTTCTACTCCGTTTATATTTACGGAACTATCTCCGCAAGAGAGTAAAAATAAAGCAAAGACGAGAGCGGCAAAAAGTGGTTTTTTCATTTTATTCTCCTAAAAAACGAAATATGTTGAAACTCTAGTTTGAAAACTGGCTGGTTCAATTCCCTTCTCAACATCATAACTAGAATCATTTGGACCATTTACCTCTACAGAGCCGGGCAACATCAAACATTTAATACCAATACCCCAATTCCTCATTATGTCAATATCCAATCCCAAAACCACATATACATTTCCATCAGGAAGATTAATTTTATCAAATCTTTCCTCTATTTTTTCTGCATCGTTTGCGCTTATAACATTTTGTCCCCCTATTATTGGAACTTTCTCATTGACTGTTACATTAACTTCGCTGAGTGTATAAAAATCAAACAATAGCCCGCCTGTAAATTTTATTTGCCCCGAACCGAAACTGAGCAGCAAGGGAACTTCCACGAAAAGCCTATTCCATTCTAAATCCAAAAGAGGAGCAGAAATTAAATTGATTCCAAAAATTCCGAAATCTGCGCGCGCAATGCCTTCTTTATATAATGATTCAAATTTTACATTAGCTCCTGTTGTTAGGTAAAAGTATTCAGGACCTATCCTAAAAAACAAACCTGCGCCAGCTGCCACATAAGGAAAGGAATTATCAAAAAATTCTATTTCTGAACGATAAACAGGATAATTTAATTCTATGCCTAGTCTGAAATAACGATCAGAGGAATTTTCTTCTTTTTCTTTCCTTTTCTCTTCTCTTTCCGTTATTATCTTTCTTTCATTTATATTTTCAAAAATGTATCCAGCGTTTAGCGACAAACTATTATCAATGCCAATATTCCATATTGAATATCCCAAATTAAAAAACCACCGATTATAGACATATCCTACGTATGGTATAAATTCAAAACCATCAAAAGATAGCCTTGGATTTATTCCAAAGGCTATATAAGACTGATTGGGCAATTGATAGTTATACTGTATATCTGCCGCAGCAGCTACAAGACCATTCTCAACAAGTCCAAATCCAAGTCCATTAAAAAGAATGGCTCTATCTATATGAATATACCCAAATGTATTATACCCAAATATATTTAAACCAAGGCCTGAATAGCCAGCAGTCAATATTAAATAAGAAGTGTCGATTTTCGTAGTAGTATCAGCTTTCAATTCCAAGGGTTTTGGTTTTGCTGCTTCCACAAAAAAAACATCTTCCGAACCATCGTTATACACAATCTTTATCGCATCGTTTTTTGAAATTGTATATACAACCACCCTTTCCCCTATCTTGTATTTTATATCTGTTGGGGTTATTTCCGTAATAGTTGCATTTCCTATTATTTCGCCGTTTTTCAAATAAACGGTATCTGCAAAAACCAAATCGCAGAAAGCCATAACAAGAATGGCAGCCAAAAATAACGGATTTCGTAAATTATATGACATAATAATGGTAATATACTAATTTACTTTACTATATTATACCTCATTATGAAAGTCTGTACGCAGAACTTTGGGAAAGGTGCCCAGAAAATAGATGTCTATAAAAAATTAGGCGGTTATTCCAATATAAGTCGCCGGCTTTTTGACTTGTCTCAGTTTGAACTTATAGATTTGGTTCAACGCTCCGGGCTTAGAGGCAGGGGCGGTGCTGGATTCCCAACTGGAATGAAGTGGAGCTTTGTACCCAGAGGCGGCAAGCCCGTTTATATAGCGGTGAACGCAGACGAAGGCGAGCCGGGCACTTTTAAAGACCATTTTTTGATGAGAGAAGACCCTCACCGCCTTGTTGAAGGCTTGCTCATAGCGGGCTGGGCTTTGGGTGCAAGAAATGCCTATATTTATGTTCGCGGCGAATTTTTGCCTGCTATAGAGGCTTTAACCGAGGCTATTAGGGAAGCATATAAAGCTGGTTTTTTAGGAAAAAATATAGGCGGAACAAAATACAGTTTGGATATTGCCGTGCATAGAGGCGCAGGTGCTTATGTTTGCGGCGAAGAAACAGCTCTCATAAACAGCTTGGAAGGGCAAAAAGGGCAGCCTCGCCTTAAACCTCCATTCCCTGCGGTGAATGGTGCTTGGAATATGCCCACTTGCGTTAATAATGTTGAAACAATAATGGCATTGCCTTGGATTTTGGAACATGGACCTGCGGAATATCAAAAACTTGGAACACCCAAAGCTGGTGGCACAAAGGTTTTCTGCGTTTCTGGAGATGTTAAAAAGCGCGGAGTTTACGAGGCAAGGCTTGGAATTCCTTTGATGGAATTATTGGAAAGCGAGGAATATTGCGGCGGCATAGTCGGCAATTTAAAAGGCTGCATACCTGGCGGCTCTTCAACCCAAGTTTTAACACCAGAAGAATGCAAAAAAGCAAATATGGATTACGAAAGCCTTGCCGCAATGGGAACGATGTTCGGTTCCGGTGCGGTTATGCCCTTTAACGATACGCACAGCATAGTTGAAATGCTAAACACACTTGGCAAATTTTACTCGCACGAATCTTGCGGGCAATGCACCCCTTGCCGCGAAGGAACGGGATACGTTCAGCGCATAGTATCTTGCATTGCAAACGGTCAAGGCAAAGACGGAGACATTGAACTTTTGGATAGCCTTTGCAAGGGCTTTACAGGCACAACGGTCTGCCCGCTCGCCGCCGCCCTTGCCGCTCCAGTGCAGAGCTACTTGCAAAAATTCCGTTCTGAATTTGAAGAGGCTATTTTAAAGAATCCCGAACACGCAAGCCCAAGGCTTAACGAAAACTTCCGCCCAGAAGGATGGTGGGAAAATCAATAATGAAAAAGTTATTAGCCTTTTTTGTTTTTTTGCTATTTGCTGTTGTAGGTCTTGGCGCAGGTAGTGTGTTTTACGCATACAAGCAATGGGAAAAAGTTTCTCCGTTGAAAGAACCTGTGCTTTTGGAAGTTCCAAGTGGTTATGGCGCAGAGCAAGTTGGCAGATTGCTGCAAAAAAACGGAGTGATTGAAAGCGCAAAATCTTTCAAATGGTGGTGCAGTTTTCACCCAGGCAAGGCAAATTTCAAAATAGGGTGGTATAAAATTCCCACAGGGCAAAACATAGAGCAGCTTGTGGCTCTTTTGAGTTCTGGCAAAACCGCAAGCATAAGGGTTACCATTCCAGAGGGAAAGGCAACTTGGGAAGTAGTTGAAATTTTGGCCAAGCCTTTGAATTTAAACAACAAAAAATTGGATAGCTTAATGCACAGCACAGAATTCACAAAGTCTCTGGGCGTAAAAGCAAAAGACTTGGAAGGCTATCTTTTCCCAAGCACCTATGATTTTCCTTATGCTGTGGACGAGCCAGGTGCAATAAAAATTATGGTACGCGAAAATTTAAAAATACGTGACGAAATGCAAGCTAAAAACAGCCCTGTATGGAATCAGCTCGGCGGCTGGCACGAGGTTTTAACAGTGGCAAGCCTTGTGGAAAAAGAAGCTGCCGTACCGCAAGAGCAAGACCACGTTGCAGGTGTTTTTTTGAATCGCCTTAGAATAGGAATGTCTTTAGGTTCCTGTGCGACTGTTAGATTTATTTTTCGCAACCTAACTGGCCCAATATATAAAAGCCAGCTCGAAAGCAATAATCCTTACAACACCCGCAAATTCACAGGTCTAATGCCAGGCCCCATATCAAACCCTGGCAAAGCAGCAATAGAGGCAACATTATTCCCAATGCAAACCACAGACCTCTATTTTGTGTCAAGAGACGATGGTTCAAGGGAACATTTTTTCAGCAAAAGCCTTTCCCAGCACAATTCATATAAAGAAACCGCGGCAAAGAATAGGGGAGAGTGACGGGGGTCATAGGGGTTTTGACAAAACAAATGTGGCTGTTTTGGCTATGGGGGAACACAACAATACTTTATCTTTATCTTCATCGGGAATTCTTGAGTGGTCCATTTTTTCATAAGTATCTGTGAAAAAGATGTGACTGCCGTTTGGAATTTTTTCCCACTCAGAGGGATTCTCTATGAGATATTTCACAAACTCACCAGCTCTCTCTATGTTCCTAGTGACTTGTGCTTTGTGTTCAGGCGTATATTCACTTATATCTTTTGGGTTATAGCTCATATCAGCTCCTTATTTTAGATTTATATCTCTCCAAGTAAAATTCCCATCTATCTTTTATGTCTTGTACGGCATAAGTAAAAGCCTCATTCAGAGACTCTATTTCCACAAACTCCTTTTCTTTTTCTCCATTTGGCATCATAACGTCCCTGTGAAAAGGTTGTCCGTGTGAACTATCATAACGAATTATAGCAATCCATTTGTCGTTCATCAAACTTTCATATTGACACATTATATCTTTAACATTTCCTCGTTTTGTAAAACCAAAAATACGGATTCTATTAAATTCATAATCATCAAGAAAAATGAAATAAGCCTTTTCCATTATAAATATAGAAAAAGCAATTTATATGCCGAGCAAAAAGCCGTGTTTTTAGCTTAAAATCGTTGTTTTCAAGTGATTAAAAAGTGATTAAACACTGTTTAGACACTATTTAAATTTTCTATATTCAAACCCATATATAAATGCCAAAAATCCTGATAAAAACCCCAAAAGAAATTGAGCGCATAAGAGATTGCGGTGCGCTTGTTGCAGAAACTTTGGCAAAAGCGGGGGAAATGTGCAAACCTGGCGTTACTACCCAAGAAATAGATGATTTTGTGCGCGAATTTACAATAAAAAACGGAGCCATACCCGCCTGCCTCGGCTACAAAGGCTACCCAAAAAGCGTTTGCATAAGCGTAAATGATGTTGTAACTCACGGAATACCAGATAGTTACGTTTTAAAGGACGGGGATATTGCAAATATAGACATCACCTCTATTCTAAATGGCTACCACGCGGACTCAAGCGAAACGTTTTTTATCGGCAAGCCGGCAAAAAATGCTAGCGAACTGGTTGCCACTTCACGCCAGTGCTTATTTGAGGCGATAAAGGCTTGCGAGCTTCCAAACGCTCGTTTTAGCGATATTGGGGCAATAATAAATGGAATAACCGAAGAACACGATTTTAGCGTTGTGCGCGACTATTGCGGGCATGGCATTGGCAGGGCTTTTCACGAAGAACCTCAGGTTTTGCACTACCGCCAGCGGTTTCCGGGGCCAAAAATTGAGCAAGGTATGGTTTTTACCATTGAACCTATGATAAACGAAGGCTCTTACAAGGTAAAAGTCCTTTCGGATGGCTGGACTGCTGTAACTATAGATGGCAAACTTTCTGCCCAATGGGAGCATACAGTGGCAATTACCCCGCACGGGGTAGAAATTTTAACGCTGGCCCGTTGATTTTTAGCTTATTTTTTAAAAAAAACATAAAAAATGTAAAAAACATATCAATCCTATTGACAAACTAGGAATTAATTTCTATATTTTAGGCGAAAAGGAGAATTTCTTTATGGCAAGAGTAGATAAAATTACTGATCTTATAGGGAATACACCGCTTGTTAAGATCAATAAGCTCAATGACAGCGAGGCAACGGTGTATGTAAAATTAGAAAGTTTTAACCCTCTGCATAG